>Ga0116152_10004892_pt1 | contig 10508 bp, 14 predicted proteins | sample AD_UKC119_MetaG_FD_89894 | JGI IMG/M metagenome (GOLD analysis project Ga0116152, IMG submission 89894) | Active sludge microbial communities of municipal wastewater-treating anaerobic digesters from Hong Kong - AD_UKC119_MetaG | ecosystem: Engineered > Bioreactor > Anaerobic > Digestate...
AGCTGATGGAGGACAACCCCCTTCTGCTGCGCCTGAAGGAGCTGGAGTCGCTGGAAAAGCTCGTCGAAAAGGTCGGCCGCATCGACCTTTCGACCGGCGGCGCGCCCTCGCTCGACGCGCTACTGACGCAGGTCTGGCGTCTGCGGGCGGAAAAGCCCGCCTGACAAAGCGCGCGGCGCTCCGGCGCCGCGCGCACCCTCTTTCGCCGGCCGGCCACTTGCGCGAAAGGAGCCGGCCGGCGACAAGGTCCGCTCAAAGTGCGGGGACAGACATGGCCAGACCCATCATCGGCATCATCGGCGGCTCAGGCGTCTACAATTTGCCGGGGCTCGAGGACCTGCGCGAGGAAAAGGTCTGGACCCCCTGGGGCGAGCCCTCGGACACGCTGCATTTCGGCCGCATGGGCGAGACGCAAGCCGTCTTCCTGCCCCGCCACGGTCGCGGCCATCGGCTCTCGCCGTCCGGCATCAACTACCGCGCCAATATCGACGCGCTGAAGCGCGTCGGCGTCACCGACATCGTCTCGGTCTCGGCCTGCGGCTCCTTTCGCGAGCATCTGCCGCCGGGCCTGTTCGTTCTGGTCGACCAGTTCGTCGACCGCACCTTCGGCCGACAGTCCTCCTTTTTCGGCAATGGCTGCGTGGCCCATGTCTCCATGGCCCATCCCGTCGCGCCCGCGCTGCAGAACCGCATCGCAGCCGCCGCCGAGGCCGAGGGCATCATGTTCCAGAAGGGCGGAACCTACGTCTGCATGGAAGGCCCGCAATTCTCGTCGCTCGCGGAATCGCTGAGCTATCGCGCGGCGGGCTACGACGTGATCGGCATGACCGCCTGCCCCGAGGTCAAGCTCGCGCGCGAGGCGGAGATTTCCTACGCCACCATCGCCATGGTGACGGATTTCGACTGCTGGCACCCCGACCATGACGCAGTCGACGTCGCGCAGATCATCAAGATCGTCCACGACAACGCGGCGCGCGCGAGCAGGCTTTTGGCGCGTCTCCTGAAGGACATGCCCGCCGACCGCGAAAACTGCCCGATCGGCTCGGATCGCGCGCTCGACACGGCCATGATCACCGCCCCGGAAGCACGCGATCCCGAACTCCTGAAGAAGCTCGAGGCCATCATGGCGCGGGTCAACGCTGGCTGAGGATCGCGCAACGCAGGAAGGGCGTCCCGCCATGCGGAGTGAGGAAACCGAACATCTGGTCGCCACGCAATGGCGGCAGATCGTGGACGGACTGTCGGGCGAGGCGCGCGACATCCTGCGGCGCGCGGCGACGCACGCCAGCGAGTTTTCGGACGAGTTCTACGACGTCATGCAGCGCGACCCCGAAGCCGGGGCGATATTGAATGCGCATCAGGTTTCCGAACGCCTGCGGCCGGCCATGACACGCTGGATCGAGGCCTGCCTGACGCATTACGAACCCGAGCAGATTACGCAGATGCTCGCCCTGCAGCGCCACCTCGGAAATCTGCACGCGCGCGTTGGCGTCAAGATCGATGTGCTTCTGCGTAGCGCGCGCAATATCAAGGGGTCGGTGATCAGGACCATCGCGCCCGACCTTGCGCCGGACGCGCGTCAGTTCGAGGCGATCAGGGGCGCGCTGCGTATCGTCGATCTCTCGCTGGAGGCCATGTCGGAGCAATATTCGACCGCACAGCGCGTGGCGGCGCGCACCGACGAGGCCTATCGCAACTTTGCCCTGAGCATGAATCTGTCGCTCGAGCGCGAGCGCCAGCGCGCGGCCCTGCTCGATTGGCAGAGCGACACGCTCCAGTCGCTGATGATCGGCGACGAGCACCGCGCGCTCCAGAATCTCGGCGAATCCGGCTACGGCCTGCGGGTGCGCCACAAGGCTTCCGCCATGATGGCCGTTGGAGACACACTGAACGAAATCACCGGCGCGATGGACCGGATCGACGGCGTCCTGCTGCCTGAATGCGCGCGCGTCGCGGCGGTCCCCGGCTCGCCCCGGTTGCGCGACGCGCTGCGGCCCTTGCTCGGCGAAGTCAAGCGGATCGGGTTTCTGACCGATTCCATGTTCGAGCATCTCATCACGCTCGAGCAGGGACGCGACGCCCTGACCCAGCTTCTCAGCCAACGCTTCGAGTCGACCATCCTGACGCGCGAGATCGAATTGAGCCGCACAGGCGAGCGGCCTTTCGCGGTCATGCTGGCGTCAGTCGATCGGTTCCGCGAACTCAGGGAGCGATACGGCGAGAACGCGGGCGAACGAATCCTGCAGCACGTCGCGTCCTGCCTGGTGGCGGCCGTGCGCGCCGGCGATTTCGTGTTCCGCCATGGCGGCGAGCAATTTCTGGTCGTCTGCGTCGAACGGAACGAAGAGGAGGCGCGCGAGGCCGCTGCCGTCATTCGCGCGACCATCGCGGCCGAACACATCGCGGTCGGTCCGGGGAACAGGGTGCAGGCGACCGCCAGCATGGGCGTCGCCATGCACGACGGCCACCCGGACTATCAGCGGCTGATCGAGCGCGCCAATGGCGCGCTGATCGCCGCCCGCGCCGAGGGGCCGGACCGTTGCGTCGTCGCGGGCGCCTGAACCGGTCGCTCACAGCCGCGTGGTCGGGCCGTGCATCATGCCGAAGCCGAACAGGCCCCACAGCGCCGAAAACACCAGGCTGAAGATCACCGACAGTGCAATGATCGCCGGCACGGCGGCGATGCCCCATTTGATGAAAATGCCGACGAGGCGCGTGAAGGGTATGTCGATGTCGACGACGCTCACGCGCTGGCTCTGATCGTTCATCGCGCTTTCCTTTCTGGGCGATCTGTGATCATCAAATCCTATCACCCGCAGCCGAGCCCCGGAATTTCAGATGAACGCGACGCTCCAGCAGACCCTGGCCGACTCGATCCGCACCATCCCGGACTATCCCAAGCCCGGCATCATGTTCCGCGACATCACCACCCTGCTCGGCGACGCCCGCGCCTTCCGCCGCGCGGTCGACGAACTCGTCCACCCCTGGGCGGGCGGGCGCATCGACAAGGTCGCCGGCATGGAGGCCCGCGGCTTCATTCTCGGCGGTGCGGTGGCCCATCAGCTCTCGGCCGGCTTCGTTCCGATCCGCAAGAAGGGCAAGCTGCCGCACGCCAAGGTGTCGATCGCCTATTCCTTGGAATACGGCATCGACGAGATGGAGATGCACGAGGACGCCGTGGCCAAGGGCGAGCGCGTCATTCTCGTCGACGATCTGATCGCCACCGGCGGCACGGCCGAGGGCGCGATCAAGCTGTTGCAGAAGATTGGCGCCAATGTCGTCGCCGCCTGCTTCGTGATCGACCTGCCCGACCTCGGCGGCGCGCAGAAAATCCGCGACCTCGGCGTTCCCGTCCGCACTCTCGTCTCATTCGGCGGCCATTGAACATGCTCGACACGCGAGGCGCCAAGGTGGGAAGCGAACTCGACCACGCCGATCAATACCGCATGTTGCGCGAGGAGATTCTCGAGCAGGTGCGCGACACGCGTCGGCTCGAGACGCTGACGCTGGGAGCGCTCGCGATCTTCTACACCTGGGTTCTCACGCATGGCGTCGCCGCCGGCGGCCGCGGGATCTACTGGCTGGCGCCGCTCATGGTGCTGCTGGCGGGCGTGCGCGCCTGGGTCGCTCTGTCGCGCATCGCGGAAATCGCCGCCTATCTGCGCGAGATCGAGATCGCCGCTTTCGGCCGCATCGCCGAACACGGCACGGTCCTCCTGCCGCGCCCCTCGATCCTCGACCAGAAATTCAAGCTGAGCGACCTCTGGCGCGCCGACATCCAGACCTATGCCGGCAATCCGCCCGGCTGGGAACAGCATGTCGAAGCCTACGGCTCGCGTCTCATCAGCCGCAGCGCGGTGGCCTTCTGGGCGCTGCTGTTTCTGTTCACGCTGTTTGCCGCGATCCTGATGCCGGATCTGGCGACGCCGCAAGTCTGACCGCGCCGCGCCGCTTCACTTCCACCCCAGCGTCTTCTTCATGAAATCGACCGAGCGCATCGCCGAGTAGCGCGCGATGGAGCGATCGGTGGCGAAGACATAGACATGGCCCTGGCGCGGCGTGAAATCCGCGTCGAAGAACATGTCGTCCACCCTCACCCCGAGTTTCCTCAGACGCGCCGCGAAGGCGCGCGACTGGTCCTCGAAATCGTCGTCGTTGCCGGCGGTGACGAAAGTCGGCGGGAAAGCGGGCGTCACATAGCGCGCGACCGAAAAGGTCGCGAATTTCTTGTCGGCGCGAAACGTCCGCGTGCCTGCGTAATGCGCCAGCGGCCCGCCGAGCTTCGACGTGATCGGACCGGAAAAACCCATTGTCGCGAGATCGTAGGCGCCGCTGTAGAGAAGCGCGCCCCGCAATTCGCGCGCGGCGATCGTCGGCTTCACGCCCATCCGCCGCGCATAGGCGGGCGAAGTCGCGACGGCCGCAACCTGCGCCGCGATCTGCGCGCCGGCCGAATCCCCGGCAATGAAAAGGCGCACAGGATCGACGTGCAGGCGCGCCGCCTCGCGCTTGAGATAGGCGAAGGCCTCGAAGGCCTGCCGTACCGGCGTCGGATAGATCGCCTTCGGCGGCAGGCTGTAGTCCATCGCGGCCACCGCAAATCCGCCCGCCGCGAGCGTCGCGGCGTATTTCGCGACATAATCCTTGCTGCCGCCAGCCCAGCCGCCGCCGTGAATCCACAGCACCGTCGGCAACGGCCGGCCGGAGCCTGCCAGCGACTTCGGCAGATAGAGATCGAGCCTGGCGTCGTCTCCCGCGCCATAGGATATGTCGCGCTGGACGGAGACATTGTCGGGCGTATCGCTCGCCGCGCGCACGACGCCGGGCGCGAGCAGCCACGCGAGTGCGAAAAGAATCGCACCCATGCGCGCGCGGATCGATGACAGCTGGCCGGTCATGCCACGAAGATGGACGCGCGCGCCCCTGCGATCAACCGCGCTCAATCGTTCGACCCGCCGCCGCCGAAATCGCCGCCGCCGCCGGAATCCCCGCTCGAGGAACTGCTGCTCGAACTGGACGACCAGTCGCTGCCGGAATCCGAGCTGGACGAACCGCCTCCGCCCGGCCTCACCGGCAGCGGTCTTGCAAGCCAGCTCCAGCGCGGCGAGGCCTTGATGCGTGGCCCGACGCCGGGGATGGCGAGCAGGATCGATTGCAGGATCGACAGGGCGACCATCGCGAGCACGACGAAGAACAGCGCCATGACAGAGACGAAGACGAGGACGAGAAGCGCCTTGCCCGCGAAAACGACGATCTTCCAGAAAAGCGAATCCTGATCTTCGTGAGCGCGGCCGGCGTTGGGCGCGACGATCGTCTTGCCGACGACGTCGAGAACGCCATCGACGCCGGCTGCCGCAGCCTGCGTCCATTGGCGCGCCTGCAGGTGGCGCTCCATGCGGTTCTGGATGATGAGCCGGCTGATGGCGTCGGTCAGCACGCCTTCGAGCCCATAGCCGACCTCGATGCGCGCCTTGCGCTCGTTGGCCGCGATCAGCAGCAGCACGCCGTCGTTGCGCCCGGCATGGCCGATGCGCCAGGCCCGCGCGCGCGCGATGGCGTCTTCCGCGATCGACCCCTTGGTCACCCCGGCGATGGTCGCCACGACGACCTGCGGCCCGTCGGCGCGATAGAGCGCGCGCAGGCGTTCGTTCAATTGCGCACGCACGCCGGGATCGATCAGATGCGCCTCGTCCATCACATAGGAGGTCATTTTCGGCGGCGCGCTGGCGCGCTCGGCCTCCTGCTGGCTCTTGAGATAGCGGATGATCCCGATCATCGCCGCGAAGAGCAGCAGCGCGCCCAGGAAGATCGCCTGCGCCTTGCGCGTCTGGCTCACCCCGGCGCGGCCGCCGGCCCGTGAGTTTGCGGCTGTCTTGTTCATCGACGCTGCGGCGAGTCCTTGTCGCAGGTGAATCTCGGCGTCGCTTCATCGGCGACCGCACGCGCCCGCTCGTTGGCGCCCGGCTTGCCGCCGTCGACGATCGCGACGACGCAAGAGGACGTCTTGCCTTCGAGCTTGTAGACGACGAGCGCGCTGCGGAAGGGGCCGCCGATCGCCTTGCCGATGTCGTAGCGCAGGATGGCGGCGAACGGTTTGCCTGCCGCCTTGCGCCACTCCACCGTCTCCTTCGGGAAATAGAATTCGCCGAGTTGCGTCTCGCCGCGCGCGCCCTTCTCGCCGAAGGAGACGAAGGCGGCGTCGGCGCCATTGTTGATGTCGACGACAATGCCGTCCGGCCCGTTGCAGCGACGCATGACCACGTCGTCTTCCTCGGCCGTCTTGCGGCACTTCTCCCAGTCGAATTTCGTGTGCGCTGTCGGCCGCCGCGGCGCTGTCAGCCGCGAAAACCCCGATCAGGCAGGCAAGTAAAATCGTCGCGCGCATGCGCCCCTCCAGCTGCGCGCACTCTTCTCCGCCCACGCGCCCGACGCCGTGCGCGGGCGCACGCGCCTCATTCGCCGCGCATGCGGATGAAGCCGGAGCCGCGGAATTCGAACACCAGCTCGCCGTTCTGGTTGACGCCCGTATTGTGATTGAACACCAGCCCCCAGCCGGGCTTCGACGTCGCGCGCTTGTCGATGATCTGCGTCGCGTAGGTGATCGTGTCGCCCACCAGCACGGGCTTGTTCCAGCGCAGATGGATGAAGCCGGGCGATGGCCCGCCCTGCGGCGTCTCTATGCCCTGCGCCCGCAAATCCGCCTGCACGCGATCGCGGGTCGCCACGACGTTCTTCATCCACAGGCACGCCGTTTGCCAGCCAGACGCGGCGAGCCGGCCGAAATGCGTCTTGGCGGCCTCGGCCTCGTCCAGATGAAAGCGCTGCGGATCGAACTGGCTCGCGAAGTCGATGATGTTCTCTTTCGTGAAGGTCTCCCGGCCGAGCTCGATATAGGCGCCGACCTGCAGATCCTCGAGATAGCCGGCGAAGGGACGGGCGCGGCCCTCGGCCGCCACGCGCGGCAGGGCGTGGGTGGGATGGGGAACTTTCGGCTGAGGCGCGGCCTCCGCGACTTCGGCCAGCGCGCGCGCGGGATCGCGCGGCGAGATCAGCTGCGTATGCTTCTGGCGCGCAATGACCTCGCCCTTCTGGTTCAGCGCCTCGATCTCCATCGAGACGAGCCCCATTTCCGGGCGGTTGCGCGATACGCGCTTGTGCAGGATCGTGCGGCGCAGCGTCAGCCGGTCGCCTGGACGCAGCGGCTTTTCCCAGCGCAATTCGTCGATCCCCGGCGCGCCGAGCGAGGCGGTGCGCGACAGCCATTGATCGAAATTGACCCGCATCATCAGGGCGCAGGTGTGCCAGCCCGAGGCGCAGAGCCCGCCGAGCATCGAATGCTTCGCGGCTTCCTCGTCGAGATGGAAGGGCTGCGGATCGTAGGCGGCCGCGAACCGGATGATCTCGTCTTTCGTGATCGCGTTATCCGCATGGAACTCGGCGACCGAGCCGGGAACGAAATCTTCGTAGTAATATTCGGGCATGGGCGTCCTGACAGGCGCTTGCGGGCGGGTTCTCCGTCGATTAGCCCAAGGGCGCGCGGCTGCAAACACTTCAGCCCGTCGGATTGCGGGGAGCAGGCATGAACGCAGGGCCGCGCGGGGCGGAAAACAGAAGCTGGATCGACGGCCTGCCCGGTCTCGCCGCGCTCGAGCCGGAGGCGCGCGCGCTGGTCGCGGACCTCCAGCCGATGGAGATCGAGGCCGGGCGCACGCTGTTTTCGCCGGGCGCCGCCTGCTCGGGTTTCGCCGTCGTGCTGGCGGGCTCGGTGCGCGTCGGCCTCAATTCGGAATCGGGCCGCGCGCTGGTCCTCTACCGCGTCGGCGCGGACGAAGTCTGCGTGCAGACAACGCTCTGCCTGATGGCCGGCCAGGATTATTCGGCGGAAGGCGTCACCGAGACGAATGTTGCGCTCGTCATGATCCCCGCCGCGCGCTTCGACCGGCTGATCGCCATGTCGAAGGTCTTCCGCACGTTCGTCTTCCAGCGTTTCGGCGCCCGCCTGCAGGATATCAGCAGGCTGCTCGAAACCGTCGCCTTCGCCCGGATCGATTCCCGCCTCGCGCAGGTCCTGCTGGCGCGGGCGGATACGGCGGGCCGCGTGGCGGCGACCCATCAGGCGCTGGCGGAGGAAGTCGGCACGGCGCGCGAAGTGGTGAGCCGCCAGCTCGACGCGCTGGCCAAGGCCGGGCTGGTGCGCACCGCACGCGGCGAGGTCACGCTCCTCGACCGCGCCGCGCTCGAGGCGCGCGGCGCTTTGTGACTTGATCACAGACGGGCCAGGCGCGATGCTCTAGGCATGACAGGGTCCAACAAGGGAGTTCCCCATGTCCTTCAATGTCGGAGGCATCGACCGCATCCTGCGCGTCATCGTCGGCCTCGTCCTGATTTCGCTCGTCTTCGTCGGCCCGAAGACCATGTGGGGCTGGATCGGCGTGATCCCGCTCTTCACCGGTCTGTTCCGTTTCTGCCCAGCCTATACGCTGCTCGGCATGAACACCTGCCCGATGAAGAAGAGCTGACCTTTCAGGCCTTCCACCGATCGGCGGCTGCGTCGTCGGCGTCTTTCGCCGCGACCCAGTCGCCGCTCGTGCCGTCCTTGCGATGCTCCTTCTTCCAGAAGGGCGCGCGGGTCTTCAGGTAATCCATCAGGAACTCGGCCGCCGCGAAGGCGGCCACGCGATGCGCCGAGGCCGTGACGACAAGCACGATGTCCTCGCCCGGCGCGATCTTGCCGTAGCGATGGATCGCGGTCGCGCCCATCAGCGGCCAGCGCGCCTGCGCTTCCGCCACAACGCGCGAAATCTCCTCTTCCGCCATGCCGGGATAATGCTCGAGCTCGAGCGCCGCCAGCGTCCCGCCCTCGTCGCGGCACAGGCCGACAAAAGTGACGACTGCGCCGACATCGGCGCGCCCCGCCGTCAGCGCGCGGGCTTCGGCGGCGGCGTCGAAGGGTTCGGACTGGACGCGGACGGCCACGAAAACCTCAGCCTCCCGTCATCGGCGGAAAGAAGGCGATCTCCTTCGCCCCCGCGATCAGCGCGTCATGCTTCACATGCTTGCGGTCGATCGCGGCGCGGATCGCCCTGGCGTTTTCGAAGGCATAGGCATAGTTCTCGCCGCGCGAAACCAGCCAGCCGATGAGATCGCCAACGGTGCGCACCTCGGCCGGCGGGGCGATCTCCTCGTCGGTCGCGCCGACGCGCTCGCGCACCCAGGCGAAATAGACGCACTTCACATCATTCCTCCGTCACGTGCTTCAGCCCGGCCTTCATATAGTCCCAGCCGGTATAGAGCGTGAGGGCGGCGGAAAGACAGAGAAGGTAGAGGCCGATCGTACGCGTGCCGTGCAGGATCGGCTCGCCGGCGTCGCCGACGATCAGGAAGCCGAGCGCTATCATCTGCACCGTCGTCTTCCATTTGGCGACCGCGCTGACAGGCAGCGGCACCTTCAACTCCGCCAGGAATTCGCGCAGGCCGGAAACAAGAATTTCGCGGCACAGGATGACGATCGCCGCCCAGATCCACCAGCTTTCGATCGTATGGTTGGCGACCGCCATCATCAGCACGGCCGCGACCAACAGCTTGTCGGCGATCGGGTCCAGCATCCGGCCCATGGACGATTGCAGCTTCCAGGCGCGCGCGAGATAGCCGTCGAAGAAATCGGTCACGCCCGCGGCGGTGAAAACGCCGAGCGCCGCCCAGCGCATCCAGAATTCGTCCGGCCAGAACATCAGCGCGACCACCACCGGGACCGCGAGGACGCGGCCATAGGTCAATATATTGGGCAGCGCCAGCATGTGATTCTTGCGGCGCGGCGCTGTGGTCTCGGACATTTGGCGAGGGAACACGCCCGCGTGCGGCGCGTCAATCAAAAGCTGCCGCTCGCGCCCGCTTTAGCCCTTTTCATGGAAATGAGCGTAAACGAGCCGGGCGGTCGCGGCATTCACGCCGGGCGTCTTTTCGAGATCGGCCAGCGCCGCCTGCGACACCGCCTTGGCTGTGCCGAAGGCCGCCAGCAGCGCCCGCTTGCGCGCAGGCCCCACGCCCGCGATCTCGTCCAGCGGCGATTTCGTGAATTCCTTCTTGCGCCGCGCCCGATGCGTGCCGATGGCGAAGCGATGGGCCTCGTCGCGCAGCCGCTGCACAAAATACAGGGCGGGATCGCGTGGGCCCATGCGGAACGGCTCGCGACCGGCGACGAAGAACATTTCGCGCCCGGAATCGCGATCCGCCCCCTTGGCGATCGAAACCACAGGAATGTCCGTTATCCCCACCTCCGCCATGGCCACCCGCGCAGCCTCGAACTGCCCCTTGCCGCCGTCGATCACGACGAGGTCGGGTCGGGAAGGGAAGGCGTCGGGGTCTATCTCTCCCTCTCCCCGCGAGGGGGGGGAGGGGGGGATAGACCCCCACGCCCTCCCTTCCCCACCCGACCCCGTCGTGATCGACGGCGGCAAGGGGCAGTTCGGGGCTGCGCGGGTGGCCATGGCGGGGGGGGGGGTAACGGA
>Ga0116152_10004895_pt1 | contig 10504 bp, 8 predicted proteins | sample AD_UKC119_MetaG_FD_89894 | JGI IMG/M metagenome (GOLD analysis project Ga0116152, IMG submission 89894) | Active sludge microbial communities of municipal wastewater-treating anaerobic digesters from Hong Kong - AD_UKC119_MetaG | ecosystem: Engineered > Bioreactor > Anaerobic > Digestate...
GACAAAAACAGGATCTATCTTTTTGATACTACCCTGAGGGATGGCGAGCAGTCTCCCGGGGTCAGCCTCAATGTAGAAGAAAAGGTGGAAATCGCCCAACAACTAGCCCGTCTGGGGGTGGACATCATCGAAGCCGGATTTCCCATTGCCTCCCCCGGTGATTTCCAGGCGGTCAAAACGATTGCCCGCAACGTCAAAGGGCCGGTCATTGCCGGATTGTGCCGTGCTACCCGGGCTGATATCGATCGTACCTGGGAAGCAGTGAAGTATGCGGAAAATCCGCGTATACATACTTTCCTGGCCAGCTCCGACATTCATCTTCAATACAAACTGCAGAAGAGCCGGGAAGAAGTACTGGCCCAAGCTGTGGAGGCGGTGAAATATGCCCGTCAGTATTGCTCTGATGTGGAGTTTTCAGCGGAAGATGCGACCCGCAGTGATCTGGACTATTTGGTACAGTTGGTGGAAGCAGTCATAACGGCGGGTGCCAAGGTCGTAAACTTGCCAGATACAGTGGGCTATACGGTCCCTGATGAGTTTGGGCATTTTATGAAAACTGTTATTGATCGCGTTCCAAATAGTGATCAGGCTATCTTTAGTGTTCATTGTCACGATGACCTGGGTCTGGCCGTTGCCAATTCGTTGGCCGGCGTGTACAATGGTGCGCGGCAAATCGAGTGCGCCGTCAATGGAATCGGCGAACGAGCCGGCAATGCCTCTTTGGAAGAGATTGTTATGGCTTTGTACACCAAGCATGCGTTTTATCAGAAAGAGGTCAATGTAAAATATGAGGAAATTTATCGCACCAGCCGCCTGGTGAGTACCCTGACCGGTATGGTGGTGCAGCCTAACAAGGCGATTGTGGGCAGCAACGCTTTCTCACATGAATCGGGCATCCATCAGGATGGTGTGCTCAAAGAACGTACGACCTACGAGATCATGAGTCCTGAACTGGTGGGCGTCTTTAAAAACAATCTGGTGCTGGGCAAACACTCCGGACGTCACGCTTTCAAGGCACGCATGATGGAGCTCGGCTATGATCTGAGCGACGAAGAATTACAGCGAGCCTTTGAAAAATTCAAGGATCTGGCTGACAAGAAAAAGGAAATCAGCAACGAGGACATTGAGGCTTTGATCAAGGATCAAGGGCGCTCTATTCCGGAGCGTTTCAGTCTGGAATATCTGCATATCTCCAGTGGCACCAACATGATCCCTACCGCCACGGTCAGATTGCGTATTGATAACATGCCTTTTGAATCTGCAGCGACCGGTTCGGGTCCGATGGAAGCAGCTTGTCATGCAGTCGACAAGATTACCGATATCTATGGAAAGCTACTGGAATATAAGCTGCATGCTGTTACAGGCGGCAAAGATGCGCTGGGAGAAGTACTCTCCAAGGTGGAGATTGAAGAAAAAATTTACAATGGCAGAGGCCTCAGTACAGATATCATTGAGGCCAGTGTCAAATCATATATTCATGCCATCAACAAATTTTATTATGAACAACAACTGGAAAACAGTCAGCAAAATTAATCGTTAGTGCAAAAAGGAGGAGCCCTAATGGGAATGACCATCAGTCAGAAGATTCTAGCAGCCCATGCAGGCAGAGAATATCTTGAGCCGGGCGAGTTGATCAACTGTAAACTGGACCTGGTCCTGGGCAACGATGTCACTGCCCCGGTTGCTATTTCTGAGTTTAACCGGCTCGGTCTGCAAGAAGTATTTGATCAGGAGCGGGTGGTACTGGTTCCCGATCATTTTATGCCCGCCAAGGATATAAAGTCGGCCGAACAAGCCAAAACAGTGCGTGATTTTGCGCGTGGGTTTAACATAAAGAATTATTTTGAAATCGGCGCAATGGGAATCGAACATTGTCTTTTGCCGGAACAAGGACTGGTGGGACCTGGGGACTTGGTCATAGGGGCTGATTCGCATACCTGTACGTATGGTGCGCTGGGGGCATTTGCTACCGGGGTTGGCTCAACGGATATGGCCGCTGCCATGGCGACCGGAGAAGCCTGGTTTAAAGTGCCGGAAAGCATCAAGTTTGTCTATTATGGGAAAAAGCCTTAGTGGGTCGGCGGCAAGGATTTTATCCTGCGGGCCATTGGTGACATCGGAGTGGACGGGGCCCGCTATATGTCAATGGAGTTCTGCGGCGAAGCAATTTCCAACCTGTCTATTGACAACCGTTTTACCATGGCCAACATGGCTATCGAAGCCGGCGGCAAAAACGGCATCATTGCGCCGGATGACATCACTTTGGCTTATGTCAGGGGCAGGGTCCAAAGACCCTATACGTTATATCAATCAGATCCGGATGCAGTTTACGCAGAAGTGAAGGAATACGATGTATCCCAAATGGAGCCTTTGGTGGCTTTTCCACATTTGCCGGAAAACACCCGTCCGGTCAGTGAAGCAACCGATGTATTGATCGATCAGGTCGTGATCGGATCTTGTACCAACGGCAGAATCGAAGATCTGCAAACAACAGCAGCCATTCTCAAAGGACACAAGGTTCATCCGGAAATGCGGGTGATTATTTTCCCCGGCACCCAGGAAATCTATCTGGAAGCATTGCGTCGTGGATACATTGAAACCTTTGTTGAAGCTGGAGCGGTTGTCAGCACCCCTACCTGCGGACCGTGTCTGGGAGGACATATGGGAATCCTGGCCAAAGGAGAAAGGGCCCTGGCAACAACCAATCGAAATTTTGTAGGACGTATGGGACATCCGGAAAGTGAAGTGTATTTGTGCAATCCGGCCGTGGCAGCGGCCAGTGCCATCAAGGGAAGAATCACCGCTCCCTGGGAAATATAAAGAATGAAAAACGTAACCGGGGCGGATGTTATGAGTTTGAACCAGGAGGATTGTTTTTATGAAGTTTAATGGACAGGTTTACAAGTTTGGCAATGACATCGATACCGATGCGATCATCCCGGCGAGATATCTTAATACGTTTGATCCAGACGAATTGGCCCGGCATTGCATGGAGGATGCTGATCCTGCTTTTCCGCAAAAAGTAAAAGCGGGCGATATCATCGTGGCGGAAAAGAACTTTGGCTGCGGCAGTTCCCGCGAGCATGCCCCCATCGCCATCAAAGCCGCCGGCGTATCCTGCGTGATTGCCAAATCGTTTGCCCGGATCTTCTACCGCAATGCTGTCAATATTGGCCTGCCCATTTTGGAGTCAGCCGAAGCGGTTGATTCCATTCAGGAAGGGGATCAGTTGGAAGTAGAACTGGAGACCGGCAGGATTTTGAATTTGAGGACCGGAGACAGCTATCAGGCTGTACCTTTCCCGGAATTCATGCGCCAGATCATGGACAAAGGCGGTTTGATTGAATACGTACGGGATAAAATCGCCGAATAAAATCGGTCTATGGCATTACAATGGCTTGGAAGGAGATAAATTTGATGTATAAAATTGCAGTTTTGCCAGGTGACGGAATAGGTGTGGAAATTGTACCCGAAGCCATCAAAGCATTGCAGGCGGTGGGAGAAAAATATGGTCACCAGTTTCAATTTACAGAAGCGTTGGTGGGCGGCGCAGCCTATGACGCGGTGGGCCATCCGCTGCCCGCAGAAACCCTGCAGATTTGCCGGCAAGCAGATGCCGTTTTGCTGGGAGCCATTGGCGGGCCCAAATGGGAAAAGCTGCCGGTCCATTTACGTCCCGAAGTAGGGGCGCTGTTGCCCTTGCGCAAGGAACTTGGTCTTTATGCCAATCTGCGGCCTTGTTTTTTGTTCCCCGGCTTGACCCATGCTTCCACTTTGAAAGAAGAGGTTATCACCGGGGTTGACTTGATTGTGATTCGGGAGCTGACGGGCGGCCTCTATTTCGGAGAAAAATCCCGGGAAAAGACCGACGAAGGTGTCAAAGCCACCGATATTCTGAGTTATTCAACCTATGAAATCGAACGCATTGTGCGCTACGCCTATGAAGTGGCTCGCAAACGCAACCATAAATTGTGTTCAGTCGATAAAGCCAATGTGATTGAAACGTCCCGACTGTGGCGGGAAACCGTGACCGAGCTGGCCAAAGAATATCCGGATGTGGAAACATCGCATATGTATGTAGACAATTGCGCCATGCAGCTAATCCGCAACCCCAAACAGTTTGATGTAATCGTAACGGAAAACATGTTTGGTGACATTCTAACCGATGAAGCTTCCATGCTGACCGGATCCATCGGCATGCTGCCCAGTGCCTCCATCGGAGGAGAAGTCGGGCTTTATGAGCCTTCCCATGGCAGCGCTCCTGATATTGCCGGTCAGAATAAAGCCAATCCGCTGGCCACAATACTGTCTGCGGCCATGCTGCTCAGATATTCGCTGAATTTGGAAAAAGAAGCCCAAATCATTGAGAAAGCTGTTAGTGTTGTCATTGAGAAGGGTTATCGCACTCCGGATCTGCTGGAAGACGGTTGTATTCCGGTTGGCACTGATGAAATGGGTGATCTGGTTGTACGCCAGATAAAAAGTTTGTAATAGAAAAATGTCAAGTAAGGTTGGGGAGGAAACTTCATTGGGAATACGATGTTAGACGTTACGATTTATGACACTACCCTCCGGGATGGCGCACAGGGAGAAGGGATTTCCTTTTCCTTGGACGACAAAATGAAAATTGCCCGCAAACTTGATTACCTTGGCATTTCCTATATTGAGGGCGGATGGCCGGGAAGTAATCCCAAAGATTTGGAGTTTTTTCAGGCCATGCGGGATTATCAGTGGCAGCATGCCCAATTGACTGCCTTCAGTTCTACCCGCAAAGCGGGGGTTAACGTCCGGCAGGACAGTAATGTCAAAGCGCTGCTTGAATCCGGCGTGCAAGTTGCCACGATTTTTGGCAAGGCTTGGGATTTTCATGTCTTGAAAGCGTTGGAAACGACTTTGGAAGAAAATTTGTCCATGGTCAGGGATACTATTGTTTACTTAAAGGAATGCGGATTGCAGGTGTTTTTTGATGCCGAACATTTTTTTGACGGTTTTAAAAACAATCCCGAATATGCGCTGCAAGTACTGGAAACGGCGGCTCGGGCCGGGGCTGAATGCTTGGTATTGTGTGATACCAATGGCGGCAGTCTGCCTTGGGAGATCAGCGGCATCATCGACCAGGTCAAACAGAGAATCAGCGCCCCGCTAGGGATTCATAACCATAATGATTCGGCCTGCGCGGTCAGCAATTCACTGATTGCCGTACAACAAGGTTGCGTGCAGGTGCAAGGCACCATCAACAGTTATGGCGAACGCTGTGGCAATGCTGATTTGATTTCCATTATTCCCAATCTGGAATTAAAAATGAACAAAAGATGCCTGCCGGTGGGCGGACTCAAACATTTAACCGAAGTCGCCCATTACATTGCCGAGGTTGCCAACATGCCCAGCAGCAACAGTCAGCCTTTTGTTGGCCATGGGGCCTTTGCTCACAAGGGAGGTATTCATGTGAATGCCCTGCTCAAGGACGCGTTGACCTATGAACACATCGATCCTGAGCAAGTCGGCAATCATCGCCGGGTTCTGGTGTCAGAATTATCGGGACTCTCCAACCTTCTTTACAAGGCCCGGGAATTAAATCTCGATGTCAACAGTTATAATGCGGAGACCCGTAAAGTAATCAAACAGATCAAGGAACTGGAAAATGAAGGTTTTCAGTTTGAAGGTGCGGATGCTTCCCTGGAGCTGCTCTTGCGCAAAGCATTTGGGCAATATGAAGAATTCTATCAGCTTAAAAATCTAAAAATCATTATGGAAAAGAATGAAAGTGGTGAAATCGTATCCGAAGCCATTGTCAAACTGAGCATTGGAGAGGAGATCGTTCACACCGCTGCCGAAGGTGACGGACCGGTCAACGCCCTGGACAACTCGCTGCGCAAAGCGCTTAACGAAGCCTATCCGGAAATCAATGAAATGCATTTGCGCGATTACAAGGTACGGGTATTGAACGGCAATGACGGTACGGCTGCCAAGGTCAGAGTTTTGATCGAATCGGCCAATCAGTATGATCAGTGGAGCACAGTGGGGGTCTCGGAGAACATCATCGAAGCTTCCTGGCAGGCTCTGGTGGACAGCATTAATTATCTCATGATGAAAAAACAATTAGCCGCCAAGTCTGCACAAGATACTATTTAAAAATTATTTAGGACCACCTGGATTGACTTTGATCCGGGTGGTTTTGTTATGAGGTCGATTCGACATAACTCGAGTTAATTATATGAAACAGTTGATGGCTTAATAAGCCCAGATTTTCTATAATAAAAGAAACAGCCAATTTGTTTTATACTTACGGACAATCATCAGGGAGGTAAAAAATGAAAGCAATGATTATGGCAGCGGGAGTGGGTTCACGACTGATGCCGATGACAGCAGACATTCCCAAACCAATGATTCCGGTTGCCAACCGGCCGTTGATGGAGAATACCTTGCAGTTGTTAAGCCAGCATGGCATCAAGGAAGTGATTGCCAACCTCCATTACCATGGAGATATGATCCGGGATTATTTCCATGATGGAAAAGCGTGGGGAATAAACCTGCTTTATTCGCCGGAAGAAAAATTGTTGGGAACGGCTGGTGGCGTAAAAAAATGTGACTGGTTTTTGGATGAGACATTTTTAGTGATCAGCGGGGATGCGCTGACCGATATCGATCTGGGCAGGTTACTGGAAGAACATCAGCGTTGCGGTGCGCTGGCTACGATTGCCTTGAAACCGGTAGATGAGGTGGAACAATTTGGGGTAGTGGTTACCGATGATGTCGGCCGGATTGTTCAATTTCAGGAAAAGCCACGCTCTGAAGAAGCTTTAAGCCGAACAGCCAATACCGGTATTTATATTTTTGAACCTGAAATATTTACTATGATTCCCGCCGGTGAATTTTATGATTTTGGGAAACAGCTTTTTCCTTGGCTGGTCCAAAGCAAGGCACCTTTTTATGGGATTCCAATTGGCGAATACTGGTGTGATGTAGGTGATATCAAAACCTACCGTCAGGCCAATGCCGATATTTTATGTGGACGGGTAAAGGTTCCCTGGGTGGGCCAGTTGCGTTACGACGATCGGTTAAACGCCGTGCTGATGGGTGAGGGGGCAAGTCTTGGTGCTGATGTTACCATCAAAGGACAGGTGGTCATAGGAGCGGGATGTCAGATTGGAGCAGGAACAATCATTGAAGATTCGGTGCTGTGGAATGATACCGTGGTAGGGGAAAATGCGATCATAAAGGAGTCTGTAGTTGGCTCGGTCTGTCATATCGGCAAGGGTGTCACTTTAAGCCCCGACAGTGTGGTGGCCAGCGGAACGTATTTGACGGATAAATAATTTCTCGCTCAGGCAGGAATTTGTAATATTTTGGACAATATATATTACATCATGATTGGCCATAGTTATATCAGAATTTAACTTACAGTTGTTGTCTGCTGTCAGGAGAGGGGTAAAAATGAAGGAAAACAGTTTGAAATCAAACCACGTACAAGACAGTCATCGTCTGTTGGTCATTGCCACCCTTATCATCTTTGTCCTGGCCAATATCATATCCTTATATCTTTACCTGAGCGGCAAGGGATCGACCCAACTTAGCCTCCGGCTGATCGGCCTGGAAATGCTGGTCATATCTTCAACGCTTGCCGTAACAGCGGCAATCATCAAATACTTCCCCAACCGTAATTGGGTCAAGTATTTGACTGTGACCATGTTTGGCATATGTATCCTATCGTTTGATTATGTCATGAGCGGCGCACCAGAGGTGTTTGCCAATTTCTATCTGGTCATGGGGATCAGTTTGATTTATTTGGATATGAGTGTTTCTCTTTATGCAATTATTCTTTCCTTGGGATTACATACATTGTTGGTAATGACTGTTCCTGATATCGTTTATTCGCAAAATTTCGTTTTGTCAATGGCAGTACGTTATGCAAGTTTTATCTTTTTTGGAATTGTGGCCGGATTCATTGCCTCGGTAGTAGCAAGGCTTCTGAAAAAATCGAATGCAAAAGAACAACAGGCGACCGCATTAAATGAAAAACTGCAATATATGATTGCCGGTGTGGCAGACCAAGCGGATCGTTTGGCCTTGTCTGCGGCTGCCCTGTTTGACTATTCGACCCAGACGGACCAATCAGCCCATCAAGTCAACAACAGCGTATCCAGTTTGTCTGTAGCTGCTGCGGAAACAGCGTCCTTTACAAGCAAAAGTGCTCAAGTCAATCGCCAGATCTCCATGGCCTTGGAGAACGCGGGCAATAATGTGCAGGTCGTCAGCAATCAGACAGCCGGTTTTGGGCGAATCGTAGATGAAGGCATCAATGCCATGCGCGAACAAGACAATATGATGCAGGAAAGCCTGGAAGCCCAGGAATCAGTTAGCCAAGCGGTGTATATGTTGGGAAACAAGTCGCAGGAGATTGAAAGCATCGTGGAACTGATTACGGCAATTGCCAACCAGACCAATTTACTATCCTTGAATGCTGCCATCGAGGCTGCCCGAGCCGGCGAAGCCGGACGAGGCTTTGCGGTGGTGGCGGAGGAAGTGAGAAAACTGGCCGAGAACTCAGCCCAGGCAGCCCGTGATATTGCCAGGTTGATTACTGAAATTCAGCAAGGTATCGTTTTAACGGTAAAAGAAATAGACCACTCCAACCAGCTTTATAACCAACAGGAGCAGGCTGTCAATATGACCCGCCAGATGTTCAGTCATATTGAAGAAGGTGCTCACAGTATAACGGATGCCATCCAGGAAGTATCAGCTGTGCTGGAGGAAGTACTGAGTTCAACGGATGAAATGGTTCAGAACATGGACAATGTTGCTGCCAACAACGAGGAGTCTGCGGCCAGCATTCAGGAAATCGCAGCGCTTTCCAAACAACAGACGGATGAGGTGACTTCTATTGTTGAAATGGCCCGGAAGTTGGCCGAGTCATCAGAACAGCTTAAAAAACTGGTTGGTCATTGACAATCTTCCTTTTATGAACATAAAAGCGGCTTTCCGAAGACAACTCGAAAAGCCGCTTTTTTCATAGAAATGATCCCCGCTTATTCAACCCCGGACTGCAGTTCCAGAAAATTGGCATCCAATTCACTTATATTCACTGCCTTGATCTGGGAGAGGCTTTGCTCATCGACCGGGGTCATGGTGAAAATCCTGAATTTACCTTGCTCCTTGATTAAAATGGCAGCTTCCATGCCTGCTTCCTTGGATTTCTCCATAAACTTGTAAACCACCACGGCACTGTACGTACCTTCTTTGGTATAGGGCTTCAAGATTTGAATCGAAATATCCCGGGGCGCGTCATACATCGATTCCACTTCACTGATTACCTGAAAGAGATTTTCTTCTATTTCTGCCCGCTTGGTCAACAATTCAACAGAATCCATATCCGCATACTGAGGCAGCAGACGCACCGCCCAGAAAACGCTGAGATTGCTGGACACCGTCTTGTAATCACCCGTGAAATAAGCTTGGTAAAAATTCTGTACCGTCTTTTCAGGACGGTTGGGATCCCAATAAGCTGCATAACCGTATAAAGCGGCCAATAATACTACGATAACAAACCATATAAAAACTGGTACCTTTGCCCGGGGTGTGTTTGCCAAAACTGTTTACCTCGCTTTCTATTTCCAAATCATACAGATATATTGTACTATTTTAAAATGGATTAACAAAGCATAATACGAATATGATGCCGTGTTTTTGGATTAATGTTGCTTGATGGAGGCGGACGGGACATGAAAAAAGTAATCGTGATTGGAGCCGGACCGGCCGGGATGATGGCTGCCGGAATGGCAGCTTTGGGGGGAGCTAAAGTAATCCTGGCGGAAAAAAAGTCCCGGGTGGGAAGCAAACTGAAAATCACCGGCAAAGGGCGCTGCAATATAACCGCTGCCGTAGATCAGGACAGCCTGATCAAAGGGCTCCCGGGCAACGGAAAATTCCTATACAGTGCATTGCACCAGTTTTCCAATAACGATCTGATCAAATTTTTTCATGAACGTGGGCTGGAAACCAAAATTGAAAGAGGCAACCGAGTATTTCCTTGTTCTGATCAAGCCCGGGATGTGGTCGAAGTTCTTCAGCATTTTGTACAGCAGGCTGGCGCGGAAATAAAAACCTCGCTTACAATCAACCGCTTGCTGGTGGAAAATGGGCGTATCAGGGGGGTGGACAGCAACCAGGGATTCCTGGCGGCAGATGCAGTAATCATCGCCACCGGAGGGCTTTCCTACCCCGGAACCGGCTCTACCGGTGACGGGTACAGGCTGGCGCAGGATTGTGGGCATTCCCTGGTTGAGCCCCGGCCCGGTCTGGTCCCGCTGGTGATCGAAGAGAGCTGGGTCAAGGAATTGCAGGGGTTGAGTCTGAAGAATGTAGATGCGACAGCTTTTACTGCTGCCGGCAAGAAAATAAATCAAGATTTTGGGGAGTTACTTTTCACTCATTTCGGGCTGTCGGGTCCGATCATTTTGTCCATGAGTCGTGATATTGGCGAATATATTTATCGCCGGCAGCAAAA
>Ga0116152_10004900_pt1 | contig 10499 bp, 9 predicted proteins | sample AD_UKC119_MetaG_FD_89894 | JGI IMG/M metagenome (GOLD analysis project Ga0116152, IMG submission 89894) | Active sludge microbial communities of municipal wastewater-treating anaerobic digesters from Hong Kong - AD_UKC119_MetaG | ecosystem: Engineered > Bioreactor > Anaerobic > Digestate...
CGTCGCCATCGCCGTCACCATCCGCCGCGGGCGCCGTGCCCAGCGCCCGCGCCTGCGCCTCGGCGACGCTCTTCTTGAGCGCGTCCATGAGGTTGAGGATCTTGGGCTCCTCGTGGTCGGGGGCCTGCACGACCTCCTGGCCGGCGACCTTCATCTCGATCAGCCGCTTGAGCTCGTCCCCGATCCAGACAATGAGGCAAGAGGCGGCCAGGGCACCGACATGGCGCTTGCGGAAGAGCGAGTGCAGCATATTGAAATGATCCGCCCGGAGATGTGTAGCATCGACGTGACCACGCAGAACCAAATGGATGGCACCAAGGAGTACATTTACATGAACTCGGCTCCGACATTGCGGAAGATGGCGCGCCGATTTCAGGAGCTGGATGTCAAACCCGAAATCGAGGTGTTTGCGCCGGGAGATATTCTGCTCGCAAACAAAATGCTCGAGGATGGTTATTTCAACCAGCCGCCCATCTATCAGATCGTTACCGGAACCAGGTGGGGGCTGCCTTCTACACCGGAAACCCTCATTTACATGCGCAATCTACTCCCGGAAGGGGCCCACTGGGCGGCATTCGGAATTGGCCGCATGCAACTCCCCATGGTCGCGCAGGCAGCGCTTCTGGGTGGCAATGTGCGTGTCGGGCTGGAGGACAATCTCTACCTTAAGCGCGGTGTTTTTGCGACCAATGGCCAACTTGTGGAGCGGGCTCGCACGATTATCGAAGCGATGGGTATGGAAGTTGCTACCCCGGATGAAACGCGGGAAATGCTCGCACTTAAGAATGGGCCGAGTTCTTGAGACCACTGTCATCAGGTTCTGCCGTACCGGAAAATCGGACGGTTCGGATTTCTGAGGTCTCAGGGGATAGTTTGCGTAAATGCGGGTGCAACGATAGAAATCGTATGGATGAGCTAACACGATCCCGCCGCAATCATTGCCGAGATCGTTCAGTATAAGGATATTGACAGTTGAAGGTATGATCTGTCCATCAGGTAGCGCGCGCTTCCGGACGAGGACTTGATTTTTCTGGAATAGCAAAATAAATTACTTCACCTGCAGGAATGGCGATTGACCGGAAAAAGCCTTGGGAAGACCAGATCGGATGATCCTTGATCATCACACATACAGTACAGCGCGTGGTTAGCCGCATCAAACCTTCGCAGCATTCGCGCGCATTTTCGAGAGCTGGGATCGGGCGCGGATCCGAACTTCGCAGCAAAACCCATATTTATGTTTTGGCCGATTTTATTGGCCGCGCACTGGTCACGCAACGGCTTCTGGTGCAATCAGTCTTCAGATTGCAGGGAAATTCGGTTCACGCTTTGGGGTATGCGCGTGCAGACGTTGAGAATTCAACCCGGTTTGGTTCAACAGACCGGTCAGAGCGAACTGTGAAAAGGAACCGGCCGTGAGCGGCTTCATTGGACGCAAGGGCAGGTACATGAAGCCCCTCGATCGGGCGCGGGAATTGATTGCACGCGAGGGTGGCATCGTGTGGTGCTTTGAATTGGAGTAGATTCGTGGTGATCGTGAAAAAGGCAAAGGGACAGAAGGCCGCGCGAGCGGGAACGATACGGCGGATTGGGGCGGGCAGGCGGCAGGTTGCGGCACCCGAGTTGCCCGCAATCTCGAATGACGAAAGCGTATCACTAGCCCGTCGCGTTTATGCCGCGCTGAGTGAGGGGCTGATGGCAGGCGCCATTCCGCCGGGTTCTTCTCTGACATCAAGATCCTTGTCTTTGGCGCTGGGTGTCAGCGCTACTCCGGTCCGTGAGGCGCTGAAACAACTGGAATCAGACGGGGCATTGGCGTCTCGAAGCAAAAGCGCCTTTTATGTCAACGATCCTGACCAGGACGAGTACAAGCAAATTCTCGAACTGAGGCTGGCGACGGAGGGATTGGCCATCCGCAAAGCGGCGATGGTGGCAAAGCCCGCCGACCTTGAAAATATCCGCCAGCTTGGCGATGCTTATCAGAAAATACTGAGAAGCGGTGGAAGCAACCTTGCTCTGTCGCTAGTGCCGAACTTCCGGTTCCACTTTGCGATCTACCGGCTATCGCGTTCGCCCATTCTTGTGAAGGTAATCGAGACAACCTGGCTCAGGATTGGCCCGGCATTGCATCAATACATGCAACACGTCAGAGACGTTGAGCCCGGCCTGAATACGCACGATGAGATGATCCGGGCTCTGGAGCGCAACGATCCTGACGCCGCTGAATCCGCATTGCGCAAAGACCTGACGGACGCAGCGGAGCTTATTCTGCCTGAACTGCGAAGTGGCGGTGTAAACGACCAGCCACACCTTATCGAACCCATGTCTCTATAGCGACATCTCCAATTTCCAGTCTTCGCCCAGCAATAAGCACTCTATTGGCGAGCCGCTAGGCCAGTCGAATACTTGACAAAACTGAAATATCAGAATTAGATTCCTGATGTTGCAAGATGGCTTGAGCCAGCGCTCATGCTGCAGCATCAGGGAGCCGCATATGAATTGCATATCTACGGCGTCTATCGCTTTCTCTGCAGCCGCCATCGTTCCGTGCGCAATTTTTGCAGAAGAGATGTTTGGTCTGGCGATTTCGACCGGGTTTCCAATGACTTTTGTTTGGGGTGCCAACTTACAGGACAAATTTGTTCCCGATACGGACAAATACCTTGCGGAAGCTGGTGGTGAGTTCAAGATCAACTGGACCGAAGCTAACGATGGTCAGTTGGGTGGGTTACCAAAACATGGGGGCTTGACCCCCGCTGGTGAGGTCGAATTCGGCAATGCGGTGCTGCCCTTCGAGTCGGTTGCATGTATCGCCCCCTTCGATTCCAGTCTTATCGAATTGGCGGCAACGCCCGCTCATGCCCTGCTCAATATGGTCCCGGAGTTGAATCAGGCTGGGACCGAGCGGGAATCAAAGTTTCTCAACGCCGTGTCTCTGGGTACCTGCTATCGTATTTTCAAGGTTCCGGTCACCACGACGGCTTTTATTCAATAGAGGTGTAGTTTCATGGCCCTGGAAGTCTTTCACAATGATAAGTCCACCTGCTCGCAGAAAGTCAGGCTTTGCCTGGCGGAGCTCGGGCTGGAATGGATAGACCGGCATATCGATCTCGGCGCAGAGGAGAACCTCAAGCCGGATTTCCTGGCCATCAACCCCAATGGTGTTGTCCCTGCGATCAGGCACGACGGAGACGTGGTCATCGAGTCGACGGTGATTTGCGAATATCTGTGCGAGGCTTTTCCAGATCCCAAGCATCTCCTGCCCGAAACTCCCCTTGGGCGGGCGCAGGTACGGGCATGGTTGCGCTACATAGATGAAGTGCCTTCCATGGCCGTTCGTGTGCCTACATTCGAACTCATTCGAGAAGCGCGATTTGGAAAAATGACCGACGAGGAGTTTGCGGACTTCACGCGCCGCAACCCTCTTCGTCGTGATTTCTTTGAACGGCTTAGCAAGCAGGGGTTCTCTGAACGCGACAAGGCTTCAGCAGACAAACAACTGAAGCAGACCGTCGAGCGGATGGAAAAGGCGCTAACGATGGGCGACTGGCTTTGCGGTGACTTCTCGATCGCGGACATTTGCGTGGTTCCCGTGTTCCAGCGCTTAGAGGATATTGGTCAGGCCCGGTACTGGTCGGAGGTTCCTCTTGTTACGCGCTGGTTCGACCGGTTGCGGGAGCGGCCTTCCTGGAAAGGGGCCTTCTATCCTGGTGCCCTGATGATGGATGAACCAAGAAAAGTGGCCAAGGCGTTCTGAGCGATAACTGTGAGCGGCGCGGCACTGCTTTTGGTGTTTTAGTATTCGCCAGCGGGATGGGCATGGGCGTACAGCTCATATTCAATGCGCGCCTTGCGAGCAGGACCAGCGTGATTTGGGCGGCCTTGGTCTCAATATCGCTTTCTGCGCTCCTGATTGCCGCTCAAACAACAGGAGATGAATTTGAAGCTGGCTCTTGACTAATTCTGATGTATCAGAAAAAAGAGCACTTGTACGGTGTGCCGCCGGATCTCGAACAGAAATGGAGTTGAAGAATGGCTGAAGGACTCAAAGGGAAGGTCGCGCTTATCACCGGGGGGAGTCAGGGCATCGGTGCCGCAATTGCATTCCGTTTGGCGAAGGATGGTGCCAAAGTTGGCGTTGTCAGCAGCTCAGACATTGCAAAAGCGGAAGGCGTTACCGAGGCCATTCGGGCGGCTGGCGGTGACGCTTTCGCAGAAGCTGCCGACGTTCGGGATGCTAATGCGGTTGCCGCTCTCGTTGCGCGCACCGTCGCAAGCCATGGCAAGATTGACATACTGGTTAACAGCGCCGGTGTCTTCTATCCCACACCGGTCGGTGGAACCGAAGCCTCCGATACTGACAAGATGGTGGATATCAATCTCAAGGGCACGGTTCACGTGATCAACGCAGTGGCCCCCATCATGCAGCGCAATGGCGGCGGAAAGATTGTGAACATATCGTCCTGCGCAGCCTTTATGGGCTTGAAGGGTTATTCACTCTATTGCGCGCTTAAAGCGGGCATTGCCATGCTGACGCGCAGCCTTGCATTGGAACTGGCACCCCATGACATCAACATAAACGCCATAGCGCCGGGCAACACTGCCACCCCCATGAACGAGGACATTCGCACCCAACCGGAACTGAAGAGTTTCCTGGATACCATGGCCGAGCGCACCCCAAGCCGTCACACTTACTCTAGTCCCGAAGACATGGCCGGGCTCGCCGCATTCCTTGTCAGTGATGCCGCACGCGCCATGCACGGTTCAACACTGCTGATGGATGAGGGTTTCACCGCGGGTATGTGAGATTCTCGCAAGCGTACCGATCACACCTCCTTGACCTAGCCCGGCCCTGAACAAGGTCGGGCTTTTCTTTGCGCCATAGACTACCTTTTCCGAACAGGTCATTTCTGCGCAAGGTTTCTAATCCTGAAATATCAACTCAAGTGGAAATGAAGGCTCCGATTTTCTGAGTTGGTAGAAACGTCTTTTGCCCGTTATCGCTTTTGAAAGTGCTCTTGAGAATGAAGGGATAAGAATGACGGGCTCCCGAAAATGGATGATGGGCTTTGCTGCGACGTTGGATATTGTGGCTGATTGCTTTCTTGTTGCGCTGTAGCGGTTGATTTGGCTGGAGGCACGCTGCTCCATTTTCTTGGTGTCATGTCCATTGGGCAACTCTATCTCGAGCACACGTTTCTCACTCTGGCTATCCTTGCGGTTGGCGGATTGGGCAGCTTGTTAGGTGCCCTTCTGGGTTGCCTGGTTAACTCTGCGGCTTTTGAAGTCTTGCGACTGGTCAATGGTGCGATTGGCTTGGGCATTGTCGCGATGCCGCCGTTGCTGCGCCTTCGCAAACTGTGCCTCGCCGCCGCGAGGCTCTCGATCCTTCTCTACAGGGTAAGTGCCATCATGGGCGGTCGCTATTTGGGAGTGAGTCTCGTCCCAAAACGTTGTCCTACGGCAACCGCAGCGCTTTCGAGTCTCGCAACCTTCAATGCGCAAAAACTCACGCAGGGTCCGAGAAGATATTTGACATGGAGTTACGCCTGAAATAATCTGCCATATCAGAAAAAGGCCAGATGTGATGCAGCGCTTTATTGAAATGACCGCAACCAACAGATGTCCCGCTTGTCTGGGTTCGTCGTCGGCCGGCGTTTCCCGGGGATGAACACAGATGGGTAGGGTTCTGAGTGACAACGCTGTGCTCGTCACAGCCGCCGCTGGTGGTGCTGGCAGAGTTATTGCCAAAACTTTTTATGACGCCGGGTGCAAGGTTTTAGCCTGCGACATCGATAAGGGCGGGCTTGCCCAACTGGCGGAGGCGTGTCCCGGGCTTGAGGTGATGGTTTGCGACGCGGCCGATCCCGTATCCATCTCTCAGGTCTGCGCAAGCGCGCTGCAAAAGCTCGGCGCACCGATCTCGGTTCTGGTCAACAACGTCGGAATTGCCGGCCCCACCGCCGCCGCCGAGGACATCACCCTCGAGGATTGGAACACCACCTTACGGGTGAATCTGACCAGTCATTTTCTCTTCGCTCAGAGCGTCATTCCTACCATGAGGTCGGCTGGTCGTGGGCTAATCGTCAATATCTCGTCGGGCAGCGCAAAGACGGGTTTGCCGTTACGTTTGCCCTATGTGGTGTCCAAGGGTGCCGTTCTGAGTCTTACACAAAATCTTGCGCGTGAGCTTGGTCCGTCCGGCATCAGGGTCAATGCGATTTTACCTGGACCGATCCGTGGCGCGCGCATCCAAAAAATTATCTCGGAAAAAGCCAGAGCTCTAAATGTTTCCGAGGCTGACTATCAGGCTTCGCTTGTGCGTTACACCTCGCTGCGCACCCTTATTGAACCTGAGGATATTGCAGCGACTGTGGCTTTTCTGGCGTCTCCAGGAGGGGAACGGATATCCGGTCAGTCGATTGGGGTCGATGGTAATCTTGAATGGGAAGAATGACAGCCGGCAAGGGCTGTGAAAGGGATAGTCAATGCTTTTCGCTGTGGACACTGGTGGGACGTTTACCGACTTGGTCGTGCGGGATGCCGATGGGACAGCGCGCATGTTCAAGTCACCAACGACCCCGGATGATCCCATCCGCGGTGTGCTGGATGTGCTGGCGGTTGCGGCTGAGGCCGACGGATTGAGCTTGGTGGATTTCCTGGGACGTGGCGAAAGGCTGATCCATGGTACCACTCACGCACTCAATGCCGTTGTGACTGGCCGGACAGCACGCACAGCCCTTTTTGTAACCGAAGGGCACCCCGATATTCTTACGATCAGGGAAGGCGGGCGTGCGGTCGCTTTTGATTTTACCACCGGTTTCCCCGAGCCCTATATTCCTCGCTCGCTGACATTCGAAATACCGGAAAGAGTTCGCGCTGACGGCTCAATCGCAGTTCCATTGAATGAAGCTGGGGTCATAAGGATAATCAGAGGTCTAGAAAATCTCGATGTGGAGGCTGTTGCGGTTTGCCTTCTGTGGTCGATCGCCAATGGCGTCCATGAATCCCGCATAGGCGAATTGATCGAACAGCATTTGCCCGGGATTCCCTACACATTGTCCCATCACCTCAACCCGGCAGTTCGCGAATTCCGCCGCGCTTCCTCGACGGCGATCGACGCCTCGCTCAAACCTCTGATGGGCACCTATATGCGTGATCTTGATCGGCGTTTGAGCGAAGCGGGTTTCAAAGGCCGAACTTTGGTTGTGACATCTCAGGCTGGTGTGATCGACGCATCCCATGCTGCTGAAGCGCCAATTCATGTGGTGAATTCCGGCCCTTCGATGGCGCCGATTGCAGGCCGGTATTATGCAGACATCGATGAAGGCGTAGAGGATGTGATCGTCGCTGATACTGGTGGAACGACCTATGATGTGAGCTTGGTTCGCAACGGAGCCATCCCCACGACGCGTGAAACGTGGATCGGGCCGCAATTCAGTGGAACCATGATTGGTTTCCCCTGGGTGGATGTGAAGAGCGTTGGTGCCGGCGGCGGTTCGATTGCATGGGTAGACAGCGGTGGCCTGCTGCATGTGGGGCCGCAAAGTGCCGGAGCGGTGCCGGGACCAGTTGCTTACTGCCGGGGTGGCACTGAACCCACCGTCACCGACGCGGCGCTTACGTTGGGCCATCTGGATGGCGACAACTTTCTTGGCGGTGCCATGACGCTCGACGTTGAGGCCGCTCGTGAAGCCATCCGTAGGCGCGTCGCGGAACCTCTCAAGCTATCGCTGGAGGAAGCGGCGGATGCTATCCTTACGCTCGCGACCGAAAACATGGCGCAGGCGATTGTCGACATTACCGTGAGCCAGGGCGTCGACCCCTCGGAGGCTGTATTGATCGGTGGCGGCGGTGCCGCGGGCATCAACTCGGTGCGGATCGCTAGGCGGCTCGGTTGCGCCCGACTTCTGATACCGAATACCGGCCCAACGCTTTCGGCAGCGGGCGCATCCATGTCGGACTTGAAGGCTGATTTCCGCGCAGCCCGGTTTTTGAGCACTGCAGATTTTGACTTCGAGGCGGCCCGGGAAACCCTAGGGGGGCTCACTGAGCGCGCGCTGTCGTTTATCGAAGGTCCAGGCCATGGTGCGGTGAAGAGCATGATCCGGTATTCGGTCGAAGCACGGTACTCCACGCAGGTCTGGGAAATCGAGATCGCGCTTCCGTCTGGTCAGATGGACACGCAAGAGGATCTCGAAATGTTTGTGTGCGACTTTCACAAGGCGCACCGAAGCCTCTTTACGTTTGACGATCCGGGCTCACCCATCGACATTATCGGCTGGACCGCCGAGGCGGTCTGCAGCTTCGGAGATGGCAAGGCGCTAGAACTGTCTCAGGCCTCCTTGACCAGCGAAGCGTCCTCCCCGTTGATGCGCCGTGCATGGTTCTCCGGCCAGGGTTGGGACGAAGTTCCGGTTTTTGCCTGGAATACCCTAAAGAGCGATTTGCCGATTTCCGGGCCCGCGATTGTGGAGAGTCCATTGACAACGGTTGTTGTCGATCCTGGCTCCGTTGCAAGGTTGCGCCCTTCCGGTAGCCTCTCAATTCACGTGGAGATATCGAAATGACAGCGACACAACCAATGGATGGCGTTCGGCTTGCGGTGATTGCCAATCGCTTCGAAGGGGTCGCGCGAAAAATGGCGAACACGCTTTTGCGCACCGGGCGTTCAGGTGTGCTGAACATCGCCCGGGATTTTTCCTGCTGTATCGTTACGGCAGACCACCAATTGCTGATCGCCAACGAGGCTTTGCCGATCCATACGCTTTCTGGCCCGGACATCATGGCAAGGGCGATGGTCGAGTTTCATCCCGATCTAAAGCGGGGCGATGCCATCCTGAACAACTCCGTCTACCATGGTTGCTCGCACGCGGCGGACCACACGATCCTCATGCCTGTCATAGACGACGAAGGCCGCCACCGTTTTACCGTTCTGTGTAAGGCCCATCAGGCAGACATCGGTAACTCATTACCCACCACCTATCACGGCACTGCCAAGGACCTTTATGAAGAGGGTGCGCTCGTATTCCCCGCTGTTAAATTTCAGAAGGAATACGAGATTGACGACGATTATGTGCGGATGTGCCGGATGCGTATTCGCGTGCCCGATCAGTGGTGGGGAGACTTCCTTGCAATGAATGGCGCAGCCCGGATCGGCGAGGAAGAAGTCCGTAGCCTTGCGGCTGAACTAGGCTGGGATACTCTCGATCAATTCGCCCGAGACTGGTTCGACTATTCTGAGAAAAGAATGGATGAAGCTGTCAGAGTACTGCCATCAGGTACAATCCGGGTTAGTTCCACGCATGACCCCATTCCTGGAACGCCCCCGAAAGGCGTGGAAGTGAATGTCGATGTCACTATCGATGCCGAGCGCGGCAGAGTGGCAGTCGATTTGACGGATAATCTGGATTGCCTGCCATGTGGCCTGAACCTCTCTGAAGCCTGCGCGCGAACGGCTGCCATGGTCGGCATTTTCAATTCACTCGATCATACCGTGCCCAAAAACGCGGGATCATTCCGACGGCTTGATATCGAATTGCGGGAAAACTGTGTTGTTGGAAAACCCAAATTCCCTACATCGACATCTGCGGCCACGACTAACCTGGCCGACCGCGTAGCGAACTCAGTGCAACGGGGCATTGCCGAGCTTGCCGATGGGTTTGGTTTGGCCGAATGCGGAGCGGGGCTGCCTGCAGCGACTGGTGTCGTCTCCGGATATCATCCGACGCAAGGCGACTTCGTCAATCAGGTTTTCCTTGGCATTACAGGCGGCGCAGGAGCCCCACGAGCCGATGCCTGGCTGACGATTTGCCATGTGGGCAATGCAGGCTTGTGTCATATCGACAGTGTTGAACTCGATGAACAGCGTCAGCCGCTTCATGTCTACAAGAGGCGGTTGGTGCAGGATAGCGAAGGAGCCGGCTGTAATGTAGGAGCGCATTCCTGCGAGGTTGAGTTTGGTCCGGTCGGTTGCGACATGACGGTCGCTTATGTCAGCGACGGCCAGAGCAATCCTCCAAAAGGAGCCCGTGGCGGCGGTATCGGCGGTGCAGCTGGTCAGTGGCAGATTTCAATCAATGGTCAGGAGCGAGCGGTTCCCAATTGCGACCAGATCGTACTGCGGGAGGGCGAACGAATTCGCTCGGTTTCCACCGGTGGCGGCGGTTATGGAAATCCGGCTGATCGCGATCCAGAGAAAGTCGCGGCGGCAGTGCGGCAGGGCCTTATGAGCAAGTCACGTGCACAGTCCATCTACGGCGTGATCCTGAATGAGCAGAACGAAGTCAATATTGCGGAGACGGAGGCTGCCCGTTCCGCAATGCCTGCATAAGCTCCGGCGGGCGGTTTCCGCGGCGCAATGAACTTCCGCACCTACAAAAAGGAGGGTTTTCCCCATGAGAGAGGTGTTTTCAGCTATTGTGCATCCATGGCTTCTCGATTCGATGGGGCACCTCACTACCAGGTATTACATGGCAGTGAGGTGCCCCATCGAATCGAGA
>Ga0116152_10004902_pt1 | contig 10499 bp, 11 predicted proteins | sample AD_UKC119_MetaG_FD_89894 | JGI IMG/M metagenome (GOLD analysis project Ga0116152, IMG submission 89894) | Active sludge microbial communities of municipal wastewater-treating anaerobic digesters from Hong Kong - AD_UKC119_MetaG | ecosystem: Engineered > Bioreactor > Anaerobic > Digestate...
AGCCATGGGGAATAAAGGGATGTTTATCTATACCTCCCGTCCGGTGGTTACTATCGCTCAGGATAACAGCGCCGAAGTCCTTGCTGAAGAACGCACGGTGTACCTGAAGAATTATTATGTGGGTGGTGGCCCACAGTCGGTCGGATCGCTGGGACTGAAATATTTCTCCCCAAAATTCTGGTCAGCCGGGGTCTCGTTTAATTATTATGCAGCGATGTATCTCGATGCAAATCCTGACCGTCGCACCGAAGAAGCGGTGGCCGGTTATGCCATCGATGACCTCCGGCGAGCAGACCTGCTGCTTCAGGAGCAACTGCCCGATGGTTTTACCCTCGATGCCTTTGTTTACAAATCCTTTAAAATTGATCAGTATTACATCGGCGTGAGTCTGAATGTAAGTAATATCCTTAATAATCAGGAATTAGCCACCGGCGGGTTTGAACAATTGCGCTATGATTCGACAACCCCAGGAAAATTTCCGCCCAAGCTTTTTTACCTCTATGGCAGAACTTTCTTTCTTAACCTGAATTTGCGTTTTTAATTGATTTTTTAACGACTATATACTACGGATTATGAAAAATAAATGGAGTTTTTTGATGTTATCCCTTTCTGTTCTCATTCTGGCAGGGTGGGTTTCATGTGTAAAACAGGAATTTGATGCCCCTCCGGCTACGAATATTCCTGTGGGAGAAGTACTTACAATTTCTGATTTACGACAAATGTATACCGATTCTTCGGAATATACCTTTACCGGTGATTATTCGGTTTATGCTACGGTAACCATGGATGAGAGTACAGGCAATATTTACCGTACTGCCTATGTGCAGGATGCTACGGATGCCACGTACCTCTTCCTGGATTTCTCTGGGGGGGTGTCTCAGGGTGACTCCATTCGGTTGTACCTGAAAGGTTGTACCTTGTCGGAATATGGCGGTGTGTTTCAGGTGAAAGATGTGCACAATGACTCCTCTATCATTATTATTGCCAATGGTAAAGATTTGCAACCTCAGGAGGTCACTCTCGCTATGCTGGCCACCGGAAATTATGAATCGAAACTGGTTCGTCTGACTGATGTGCAATTTGCCTCTTCCGAGCTCGGTAAAACATGGGCTGAAGCTGCAGATTACGGCAACCGTACGCTCGAAGATTGTGACGAAAATACGGCCACAGTGCGTACCAGCAGCTATGCCAGCTTTGCCAAAGCCTTATTGCCCGAAGGGAAAGGTGAAATGGTAGGTATCGCCAGCCGCTATAATACTACCATTCAGTTTTTTGTCCGCTCCCTTGCGGAAGTGAACCTGTCCGGCGAGCGCTGTGGTGGCGGTGGATCACAAGTCGATCCTGTTAACAGCCTCTCCGAAGATTTTTCTGCTGCTGTCGACTATGAGGACATTGCTTTCGAAGGCTGGTCTAATCTTATCGCTCAGGGTAATCGTAGATGGCAGGGGAAAACTTTCAGTAATAATAAATATGCACAGGCAACGGGTTACAAAAGTGGTCTGAGTGCTATGGAAACCTGGCTCATTACACCTCCTGTTGTTAATACTTCAGGCGATAAAATTTTGCACTTTGAAACGGCAAAAGCATTCTGGGAGCATACAGGCGTTCCCCTGGAGGTTTTTGCTTCCACCGATTTTACCGGAGAAAATTTTGCTACAGCAACCTGGACGAAACTTGATGCCCGTGTGGCTTCCTCCACGGATCCGGATAATGCATGGATTCCTTCCGGTGATATCGACCTCTCGGCCTTTACGGGAAATGTGGCAATTGGATTTAAATACCTGGGAAGCGACACCGAGAGTACTTCCATCCGGATCGATAATTTGGCTATTGACATCTCAGGTGGCGGCGGCGGGGGCCAGAACGATCCCGTTGACGAATTGTTTGAAGGCTTTGAATCGTTTAGTAATTATGACGATATTATTATCGACGGATGGCTGAATGCTCCCGAAGAAGGTACACGCCTCTTCCTGGCTCGCAGTTACGATAATAATATCTATGCGCAGGCTTCCGCATATAATTCCGGGGAAAACAGCAATATCACCTGGCTGGTAACACCTCCCATCGACCTTCAGGGTCAGATTTTTAATTTTAAAAGTAAAGATGGATATGATAACGGTGCTACTCTCGAAGTGCTGCTTTCCATCGATTACGAAGGCGACGGAAATCCATGGAATGCTACCTGGACAAACCTGAACCCGGCACTGTAAGGAGGTAATTCCAACGGGTATGCAGTGAACTGGACCGAATCGGGTGATATTTTGCTCCCTGCGGGAGGAATCGGATATATTGCTTTCAAATATACCGGCGATTCACAGCATACTACCACCTTCCAGATCGATAACGTGAATATTGCGCTTCCTTAAGGAAATTGTGAATAACAACCCGTACATTTTAGCCAATAACGGATATTTATGACACTATGACGGATTTCAACTATACAACGGGAACAGCCGATAGCCTGGTGATCATTCCCACGTACAATGAAAAAGAAAATGTGGAGGGAATCATACGTGCTGTGTTTTCCCTTGCCGGGAATTTTCATGTATTGATTGTGGAGGATAATTCCCCCGATGGTACTGCAGAAATTGTACGCAGGCTGTTGCCCGAATTTCAGGGTCGCCTTTTCATGGAAGAACGGAGAGGAAAACTGGGACTGGGAACTGCCTATATCCATGGATTTAACTGGGCCCTGGAACGTCATTACGATTATATTTTTGAGATGGATGCAGATTTTTCCCATAATCCGGAGGATTTGTTGAAACTTAAAACAGCGGTGAAAAATGGAGCCGACCTGGCCATTGGGTCCCGCTATGTAAATGGCGTGAATGTGGTCAACTGGCCAATGGGTCGTGTCTTGATGTCGTATTATGCCAGTGCCTATGTGCGCATGGTTACCCGTATGAAAGTACGTGATACTACAGCAGGATTTAAATGCTACTCACGGAAAGTGTTGCAGGCCATTAATTTTAATTCTATTCGTTTTACCGGTTATGCGTTTCAGATTGAAATGAAATATACTACCTGGAAACTGGGGTTTCGTATTGTAGAAGTGCCGATTATTTTTACTGACCGCACACAGGGTGAATCAAAAATGAGCTCCGGAATTTTTCGAGAAGCAATTCTGGGTGTGATGTCACTCCGATTCAGAAATGTGAAAAAATACCATAAGGTAAACCAATAATTTCCTCGAGGCAAATGAAAACACTGATAAAAAATGCCCGGATCGTCAATGAAGGAGAGATTTTTTCAGGTGAACTGTTGATTGAAAACGGCCGGATTGCTGACCTTGCTATTCATCCAATTGCTGTGGATGATGAAACGGTGATAATTCAGGCTGATGGTGCGTATCTCTTGCCTGGAGTTATTGATGATCATGTCCATTTTCGTGAGCCCGGATTAACCCATAAAGGAACCATTTACAGTGAAAGCCGCGCTGCAGTAGCCGGAGGGGTTACTTCATTTATGGAGATGCCCAATACCATCCCTCCAACCCTGACCCAGGAATTGCTGGAAGAGAAATTTTTACTCGCGGAAAGCAATGCGGTGGCTAATTATTCCTTCTATATGGGCGTTTCCAATACTAATCTGGAAGAGGTGCTTAAAACTGATCCAGCCAGGGTTTGTGGCCTCAAAATTTTTCTCGGCGCCTCGACAGGGAATATGCTGGTGGATAATGACGAAGTCCTGGAAACAATTTTTTCTCAAACTCCGTTGCTTGTCGCCGTACACAGTGAAGATGAAACCATCATTCAGGAAAATATAGCCCGCTATAAAGCCCGCTTTGGGGAGGATGTTCCGATCCATTGTCATCCTGAAATTCGCTCGGAGCAGGCATGTTTTACCTCTACCCGGAATATTATTGCCCGGGCACGAAAACATAATACGCGGTTGCATATCCTACACCTCTCCACCGAAAAAGAATTGAGCCTGCTCGATACAAATATTCCCTTACAGAATAAGCGTATTACGGCTGAGGTTTGTGTACACCACCTTTGGTTTTCCGATGCATCCTATGCCACATTGGGATCGCGGATTAAATGGAATCCCGCCGTTAAAACCGATTCCGACCGCGCTGCATTGTTTGCCGGGCTTTGTAACGGGACGATTGATGTGGTGGCTACCGACCATGCTCCGCATCGTTGGGAGGAAAAAGATCATCCCTATTTCGATTGCCCATCAGGGGGTCCACTGGTGCAGCATTCGCTGGTTGCCCTGTGTGACCTTGCAAAGCAAAAAGGTCTCCCGATGACTTTCGTGGCTGATAAAATGAGCCATTCGGTAGCCGAATGTTTTAAAATTGTGGATAGAGGGTATCTTCGTAAAGGCTATTATGCAGATATTGTGTTAGTTAAAGACAACGTGGAGTGGAAAGTCACGCGCGATAATATTCGCTATCAATGCGGTTGGTCGCCTTTTGAGGGAACTCGTTTTACTCACCGCGTAACCCATACTTTTGTTAATGGAAATTTAGTATGGGAAAACGGGCAATTGCATGATGAGGTAAAAGGGAAACGCCTGGAATTTGATCGGTAGCATTAAAATATACTTAGTTACAAACGGACAGCGATGCCCATGCGACAAGCAAACCAGGAATTTTGACTAATCTTAAAAATGAGAGGGTTGACCTATGAAAAAATTGATTTTTTTCGTTGCCATTTGTGCTTTTTTTTTCGCTTGTGGCAACCGGGTGAAAACGGTTGTTGTTGAACGGCATGAAAATGGAGCACCGAAATGGGTTGCATTCTATATGCATCAGGATCAGGATTCTGTGCTGGTAAGAGAAGAATGGTATTATGCCGATTCTGTTCTTCGGCTGGAAGGTGGTTATGTGCAGGGTAAGAAGGATGGGATTTGGAAAGCGTATTACAAGGATGGTACACTGTGGAGCGAAGGTAGCTTTAGTCAGGGGAAATCTGATGGCCCCCGTACCGTATATCACGATAATGGGGCAGTATATTATCGGGGAGCATATACACTGGATGTACGTAGCGGACACTGGGCCTTTTATAACCGGGAAGGCGAATTAATAAAGGAAATTGATTATTAAGGCGCCTTTAGCTTATCAATATTTCTTCGCTCTTTTTTCGTTGGACGTCCGGTGCCCCGGTCGCGGTGTTCGGTTTTCATCTCCCGGATAAACAGAAGCTTCTCATACTCTTCCTTAGAAGTATGATCGATAAGGTAATCTTCGACCAGTTTCGCCCCAATCCGGTTTTTTAAAAGCGCTTTTACCTCCACTGTTCTTTTCAGGGGCGGTTGTGTTACTTCAATACGGTTTCCTTCCCGAACGACCCGCGAGGGCTTTACCGTAATTCCGTCGATTTTTACACGCCCGGCACGGCAAGCCTCCGAGGCCTGATTCCGGGTTTTATACATCCTTACGGCCCATAGCCATTTGTCTATGCGTATCTCTTCCAATGCTATACCTATTTTTGCCGGAAAAACATCTTTACTGGAACCCCGGTGAATTTGAATTCCGTTCTGATCTTGTTCTCAAGAAATCGTTTATAGGGGTCTTTGATATATTGCGGGGAGTTGCAGAAAAAAACAAAAACCGGATATTCTTTTTTGAGTTGGGTGATGTATTTAATCTTTACCTGTCTCCCTTTAATGGCTGGTGGCGGATTATTTTCAATGATGGGGAGAAGAAAATTGTTAAGGTCTGAAGTGCCGACCCGACGATGTAAAGTACTGTATACTTCTGTTAGAATTTCCAATGTTTTATGAATGCGCTGTTTCTCCAGCACAGAAGTAAAAATAACCGGAACATCGGTAAACGGCGCAATGCGCTGGTAGATCTCTTTTTCAAACTCCAGATGCGTTTGACTTGTTTTCTCTACCTGATCCCATTTATTTACTGCAATGACTATTCCTTTGTTGTTTCGCTCAATGAGCTGAAAAATATTCATATCCTGTGCCTCAATACCTCGGGTGGCATCAAGAATAAGAAGACAGACATCCGCATTTTCGATGGCTCTGACCGATCGCATTACCGAATAAAACTCGATGTTGTCCATGGTTTTATTCTTTTTGCGTAATCCTGCTGTATCCACCAGCATAAAATTGAACCCAAAGCGGTTGTAAGGGGTGAAAATGGAGTCGCGGGTTGTACCGGCTATTTCCGTTACAATATTTCTTTCTTCTCCAAGCAGCGCATTGATAAAGGATGATTTCCCAACATTCGGTCGTCCGACTACGGCAATCTTCGGAATCGTGTCGCTTGTGTTTTCCGTTTCATGGGCTTTAAATTGTTGTACTATATCGTCCAGAAGTTCTCCTGTTCCGGAGCCATTCATCGCCGAAATGGAATACAGCTTTTCGATGCCCAGGCTATAAAATTCCATCGAGTCGGTATACCTCGAAGGGTTATCCGTTTTGTTTACTACCAAATAGACCGGTTTTACCGAACGTCGGATAATAGTTGCAACTTCTTCGTCGAGCGGCGTTACCCCTTCTGTGGCATCTGTTACAAATAGAATAATGTCGGCTTCCTCCATTGCCAGATCCACCTGCTTCCGGATTTCTGATTCAAAAATATCATCCGACCCCACGATATATCCCCCTGTGTCGATAACAGAAAATTCTTTTCCATTCCAGTCGCTTTTTCCGTAGTGCCGGTCTCTGGTTACTCCGCTAACTGCATCCACTATCGCCTGTCGGTTACCGGTAAGCCGGTTAAAAAGCGTCGATTTGCCTACATTTGGCCTTCCCACTATTGCAATAATATTGCTCATCTTTGTTTTTTTTGCAAAGATAGTCTAAACATCGTAACCAAAACGTTTTAGGTACTGTTCGTTGTCACGCCAGTCTTTGAGAACTTTAATTGTCACTTCCAGAAATACTTTTTTATCGACGAATGCTTCAATCTCTTTTCTGGCGCGTGTGGCTACCTTTTTAATAGCTTGTCCCTCTTTCCCGAGCAGGATCATTTTTTGGGATTCGCGGGTAACAAAAATTACAGCGGTGATCCGATCCAGTGCTTTGTCTTCTTTGTATTCTGTTATTGCGACTTCACAGGAATAAGGAATTTCTTTTTTGTAAAATTTCAGTATTTCTCCACGGATAATTTCCGAAGTAAAAAAACGTAAAGGTTTATCGGTTAATTCATCTTTTGAATAAAATGGCGGTGATTCGGGGAGATACTCCAACAGGTAGTCAGAAACGGCGGTCAGATTAAATTTATGTAATGCCGATACCGGAATTACCTTGCTTTTAGGGAGTTGTTCCTGCCAGTATTCCATTTCCTGTACTATTCCGGGTTGGTCGCTCAGGTCAATTTTGTTGAGCGCTACTACCACCGGAACGATCGATCCCTGCAACCGGCTCAGGATCTCTGTGTCAATGTCGCGTTCGCCCGGCTGTGTTACGAAAAGAAAGATATCGGCATCATTAAAGGCCCCTTGTACGTAATTCATCATCGATTTCTGGAGGCTATAGGCCGGTTTTATCATTCCCGGTGTATCTGAATAGATGATCTGAAAATTTTCCCCGTTCACAATTCCCAATATACGATGTCGCGTGGTTTGTGCTTTCGACGTGATGACGGATAAGGATTCGCCCACTAGCGCATTCATTAATGTTGATTTTCCTACATTCGGTTTCCCGATAATATTCACAAAACCTGATTTGTGCATAGCAATCTTTTTTTTGCCTTACAAAGAAACAAAAATTACTTTTGCTCTTTGTAAAATCGGCAGAAAAGAAATGGAAGGCCATTTTATTTTGAATTCTTTTTTTTTAATCGAAAAGTTTTATACTTTTGTCGTCTGAATTCGCAAGGCGAATACAATACATTGCGGGGTGGAGCAGTGGTAGCTCGTTGGGCTCATAACCCAAAGGCCGGTGGTTCGAATCCATCCCCCGCTACAAAAACCAAGGGGTCTTATGGCCCCTTTTTTTATTTCTGATGGGTATTGAACATAAGCCTTTTGCCTGTTGTTAGTGCTTTAAATATCCTACTGATGATGAAAAAAATGCTACTCACCTTGTTTGTATTCATTCTGAATTTTTCAGTTTATGCACAAACTCAGCTTACTGAAGCCGTTGATATTACGATAAAGGATATTTATGGCCAGGTGCATATCCTTTCCCAGTACCTCGGGAGCGGAAAACACGTGGTGATTGATTTTTATTCTACCTCTTGCGGCTACTGCCAAATCTATGCGCCAGCTATTCAGGCATCGTATGTGCATTTTGGGGAAAACAATAATGATGTAATTTTCCTTACTATTGATGTGGGGCATACCAATGCCGACGTTGCTGCCTTCGACGAAACCTATGGTGTGACTATTCCTTCAGCCAGTGGAATGGAGGGGGGCGGCAACCTGGCACATCAGTTATTCCAGATTCAGGGAACCCCCAGTGTTGTACTTATTGCTCCGGATAGTACCATCCTTAACCCAATGATCTGGCCTCCGACAACACAAAATATCGATGCAGCACTGGCTTTGGCCGGGCTCTTTCCCATTGGTCTGCAAGAGAATGAATCCGAACTTTCCGTAAAACTCTATCCCAATCCGGTAACCGATTATCTGATGGTGAATTATGAAACCTGTTCCGGAACAACAACGCTTTCGGTGTATGATCTGACCGGACGACCCGTAATTACATCGTTTTTTCATGACGAAATTTTACTCGATCTGAATAATTTCACTTCGGGTATCTATTTTCTTTCCCTTATTGAACCTTCCGGGAAAAATATCACACGACGCTTTATGGTATCCGAATAGATGATTATCTTTATGGCATAATTTCTGGTAAGTATGGCGGTGCTATAACAACCCCTAAGTTATGAAACGAAAATATTTACGCTATTCTGCCTATTCCTGTGGCCGCAACAAGCATGGTCTTTCCTCTGTATTTAATAAAAAATTTACAATGAAAACAAAAAAATTGTTTAGCCTCTTTCTGATTACTGCCTTTGCTTTTACCTCCTGTATTCCGGTTGATGATCCGGATGATCCGGGTGCTAACCGTGAAAAGTTTCTCGGTTCCTGGACCTGCACCGAAACCAATCGCAAAGGCCCGGCGTATGAAGTGGTCGTTAATGAGAATCCGGATTTCTACACAAAAGTCAATATTAAAAATTTTGGATTACTCGGTAACGAAGCGGCTCCTTCTGCTGATGTGTCAGGGGATCAAATCGCGGTTCCCGGCCAGTATTGTCATGATGATAATTCATGGTATGTGGAAGGTGATGGCGTTATGACGACCAACAATCGTATTGACTGGGAGTATGAGTTAAATGATGGCTCCACCCTCTATCAGGTGGTGGCTGTCTACGACCGGAATTAATGGGCTTACTGGTTTCCGGCCATTGAATTATTGATGGCCGCTTCTCTTTTGCTCAGGTTTTCCAACACCAGTGTGTACATTTTTTCTGCTTCCGCCGGATAAGCATGATAAAATTCCAGGCTCATTTTGTAGGAATTATAATCTACACCATGCTTTTCGAAGATAAAATTGTAAAATGCATTCGTGTGTTTTATGGCATTTTTATGCTGTACCTGTTTTTGTTTTACTGCACCTTCCGCCAGAAAACAATCCGTCATAATCTCCACCATCGCAGAAAAAGGAATCACTTGTTCCGGCAAAGGGTTGGGCAGACGCGGTTCTTTGGGCGCGCATCCCTGCAAAAACAGAATGGCCGTAAGTAATAAAGCCACTGTAAGGTTCAGGAATAGTATAATACGGCGCTTTTGCTTTGTTTTTTTCTGATGAAATCTGCTGTACATCCTGTGTCCGTTTATTGTTTCTCCTTCTGGTGCAATGTATTTAGCCCTTCGAGTACGAATCGTGTTATATCATATTCAGGATTGGTCAGGAGAATATCACCATTATAGGTATAATTAAGTATATAGTCGTAAGTAAAATTATTATTTTCCTTTAAAAATTCAGCTACTTTATCTAATAATTTTTTGTTCATTTCTGCTTCAAGTTGTGCAATTTCTTGTCCGTATTTATCGCGCAGCTGATATAATTCCTGTTCTTTCAGCATGAGTTTTTCGTAAATTTCTCTTGCACTGGCATCGGAAAGTGCTCCTTTTTGCACCTGTTCCTGAAAGTATGTGGCATCTGTTTCGTATTGTTTTTGTTTTTTCTGGAGGTCTTGCTCCATAGTTGTGCTTTTTTCTGCCAGCACGTTCATTAATTCTTCCACATACAAATAATTATTCATAATGGTGTCGGCATTAATATAAGCAATTCTTACTCCGGAGTCCGGGTCTGTTTTTGGGGGGGCAAGGGCTTCTTTTTCCTTGGGTCTGAAAAGAATAAATAAGCTTATGCCTAGCGCAATAACACTAATAATCAGACTTAGATTTGATTTGTTTTTCATAAAATATAGCTATAATATAATAAATTAATTTCCAACATCGGAAAGGTATTTTATCCGCATAATCCTGATTTCGTCTTCTGTAAATTCATTTTCACCAAGCTCCTGCAAAGCTTCTTCAATGCTGTCGCTTTCTGCCTCCTGAAAATAATCCAAAATATCA
>Ga0116152_10004903_pt1 | contig 10498 bp, 10 predicted proteins | sample AD_UKC119_MetaG_FD_89894 | JGI IMG/M metagenome (GOLD analysis project Ga0116152, IMG submission 89894) | Active sludge microbial communities of municipal wastewater-treating anaerobic digesters from Hong Kong - AD_UKC119_MetaG | ecosystem: Engineered > Bioreactor > Anaerobic > Digestate...
AGTGCTCGTCGAGGTCGACGCCGCCGGCCTGTGTCACTCCGACCTGTCGGTCGTCGACGGCAACCGCGTGCGGCCCGTCCCGATGCTGCTCGGCCACGAGGGCAGCGGGATCGCGCTGGAGGTCGGGCGGGCGGTCGAGGGCATCGCGCCCGGCGACCGGGTCGTGATGACCTTCCTGCCCCGCTGCGGTGACTGTGCCGGCTGCGCCACCGACGGCATCCGGCCCTGCGTGCCCGGCTCGGCCCGCAACGGTGCGGGCGAAATGCTCACGGGCGGACAGCGACTGAGCCTTGACGGTGCCCCGGTCAACCATCATCTCGGGGTCTCGGCATTCGCCACGCACGCGGTGCTCGACGCCCGCTCGCTCGTGGTGGTCGAGCCCGACGTGCCGCCGACCGTGGCGGCCCTTCTCGGCTGCGCGGTCCTCACCGGCGGCGGCGCCCTTCTCAATGCGGGCCGGCCCCGCCCGGGTGAGCGGGTGGCCGTGGTCGGCCTGGGCGGCGTCGGCATGGCGGCCCTGCTGACCGGCGCCGGCCTCGACGACGTCGAGGTGACCGGCATCGACCTCGTCGCGTCGAAGCGCGACCTGGGCAGCGACCTCGGCGCCCACGCCTCGATGGCACCGGAGGAGGCACCCGACGCCGGATTCGACGTCGTGATCGAGGGGGCGGGCAGCGGGCGGGCGTTCGAGACGGCATACCGTCTGCTCGCCCCCGGCGGCCGGATGGTCACTGTCGGCCTGCCCGCCCCCGACGCGACGGCGACGATCACGCCCCTCGATCTCGTGGCGGGAGGCCGCACGATCGTCGGTAGCTACCTCGGCTCAGCCGTGCCGGCGCGGGACGTCCCGCGGTTCGCCCAGCTGTGGCGCGAGGGCCGGCTCCCCGTCGAGCGTCTCGTCTCGCACGAGTTGGGGCTCGACGACGTCAACGCCGGCATGGACCGGCTGGCCCGGGGGGAAGCGGTCCGCCAGATCGTCCGCTTCTGAGGGTTCGGAGAGCACGCCGGATCTGCCGCGTCGGCCATGATGAGGCGGTGAGTTCACTCTTCGACATCGCCGGCCGCCGCGCCTTGGTCACCGGATCGAGCCGGGGCATCGGGTTCGCCCTGGCGCGCGCCCTGGCCGAGGCGGGCGCGGAGGTGATCCTCAATGCCCGGGACGCCGTCGCCCTCGACGCGGCGCGCACCCGGCTGCAGCAGGTTGCCTCCGCACCCGTGCATACGGCGCCCTTCGATGTCACCGACGAGGACGACGTGCGGCGGGCCATCGGTGACCTGGGTGCTGTCGACATCCTCGTCAACAACGCAGGCATGCAGCGACGCGCGCCCTTCCCCGACTTCGCGACGACCGACTTCGACGCCCTCCTGGCCACCAACGTCCGCTCGGTCTTCCTCGTCTCGCGGGAGGTGAGCCGTGCCATGATCGAGCGCGGTGCCGGCAAGATCATCACGATCTGTTCGGTGCAGTCGGAGTTCGCCCGCCCCGGGATCGCGCCGTACAGCGCGACGAAGGGCGCTGTGCGGATGCTCGTCAAGGGCATGTGCGCCGACCTGGGGCCCCACGGCATACAGGTGAACGGCCTTGCGCCGGGCTACTTCTCGACCGAACTGACCCAGGCCCTGGTCGCCGACGAACAGTTCACCGAATGGGTGCGCACCCGGACGCCCGCAGGCCGTTGGGGACAGGTCGAAGACCTCGCGGGAACCCTGCTGTGGCTCGCCAGCCCGGCATCCGACTTCGTCAACGGCCAGACGATCTTCGTCGACGGAGGGATGACAGCCGTCCTGTGACGGCGATCAGGCCCACGAGGTGAGGTCCCGGACGGCGTGCGGGCCCACGGATCGCCGTGGCTCTCCCCGGCTCACGCCGCCCCGCCTCCACCAAGGCGTCTGCGTCAGGCAGAATCGGGGGATGACCGACATCGTCAAGGAAGACGTCCGCCGCGACCTCATCGCCCACCTGCTAGGCGGCGAGAGTGCCACCGACGACGCGATCGGCGTGCACGCCGTGGCGGCGGAATGGGTCGATGACGAGGCCTCCTCCGTCGACGACATCTCCCAACGCGATGCGGCTGGTGACCTGCACGCGCTGATGCAGGAGCACGACGACCAGCAGCAGGCGTTGGTCGCCAAGGCGCGGGCGCTCGACATGACTGCCACCGAGACGGTGCGGCCCGGTGCCATCATCGGCCTGGACGGCGCTCACTACATCGTCGGCGTCGCCAGTGACGAATTCACCTCTGGCGCAATGACATACGCCGGGATCTCCGTCGATGCCCCCCTCTACGGCAGGCTCGAGGGAGCTAAGGCCGGAGACACCATCGCCTTCAACGGCCACTCCAGCACGATCGACTACGTCGCCTGACCCCCTCCCGGACGAAAGGACCACCATGGCCGACTTCGACGCCCGCATGATCATCTTGTCGACAGAGAACCTCGACGAGTCGATCCGGCTCTATTCGGAGGTGCTGGGCATGCCGCTGAAGTTCCGCGACGGCGACCACTTCGCCGCGCTCGACGGGGGCTCGGTCACCGTGGCTCTCGCGACCGCCATCGACCATCCGCTCCCCGGGCAGGTCGTCGTCGGCATCAAGACGCCCGACGTCGATGCCGCGGCCAAGGCAGTCGAGGATGCCGGTGGCGGGATCGCCAAGGCCGCTTACGACGATGCCCACGAACGCCGCTCTGTCGTCTACGACCACTTCGGCAACGGCATCGTCTTCTATTCGCCCCTGCAGCGCTGATCGTGCCTGAACGCGTCTCCTACCGGGTCTACTACGAGGACACCGATTCGCTCGGTGTCGTCTACTACGCCAACTACTTCAAGTACTTCGAGCGGGGCCGCAGCGAATTCCTCCGAGCCCACGGGCACGAAGTCGCCGATCTCAATGCCCGGGGGTTCGGCCTCGTCGTCCACGCGGTCAGTGCCACGTTCCGCAAGCCCGCGGCCCTGGGTGAACTGGTCGAGGTCGTGACGTCCTTCGCCGTGACCTCGGCCTACCGCGGCCGGTTCACTCAGCGGGTCGAGCGGGACGGTGAACTTCTCGTCGACGGGGTCGTCGACGTGGTCTGCCTCGACGGGTCCGGGCAACTCATCGAGATGCCGGCGGAGTTGACGGCTCTCAGCGGGCCGTGAGCCGCACCCGCGGTCGTCGCCGGGATCGGCTGTGGTGGCTCGCGCTGCCGGTCGCGCCGATTCAAGGCGCGTGGCTCACCCGAACGATGGTGCGCTTCACCGACGCAGAGGGCGTCGCCGGCAAGGTCGGCAAGGGGGCGCGGCAACTGGTTGTCGTCGCCCTGGGCGACAGTGTCACGGCGGGGTATGCCGTGGCCCACCACCGCTCGTCGATCGCCGGCCAACTGGCCGACCGGCTCGCGCAGCGGTATGCCGCGACCGTCGAGTGGCGAGTCGTCGCTCGCTCGGGTGCCACTGCAGGAGAAGCGATTTCGCTGGCGAGGCCGGACGTCCTCGGGGACGCCGACCTCGTCTTCGTCTCGGCGGGCGTCAACGACCTGAAGAACCTGCACCGGGCGGCGCAATTCCAGCGGGAGTTCGGGCAGCTGCTCGATGCGGTGCTGGCGGCGGCGCCTCGTGCCCAGGTGTGCTGGCTCGGCATTCCGCCGCTCGATCACTTCCCGGCGTTCCCGCGGCCGCTCGCGGACGTCCTCGGGTGGCGGGGTCGCGTCTTCGACGCGATCGGGCTGGCAGCGGTCGACGCGCGCGACCGATGCTTTCGCATCCAGTCCGACGGGCCGCTCGGGCTGGAGATGTTCGGCCCCGACGGTTTCCACCCGAGCGAGATCCTGCACGCCGCCTTCGCCGACGCCGTCATGGCCGCGCTCCCGCCGGACGCCTTCTGATCAAACCGGGTCGACGAAGTAGCTGTCGTCCATGGCGGGGTGCGGCTGGACGGGCACGACCTGCAGGCGCACCCGCTCCTCGGTCCAGCGCCGTTCCTCGATCGACTCCCGGGCGTCGTTCATGGCCTCGCATTGTGGTGCGGTCATATAGAACTCGAGTTTCTCGCAGGCCCGGTTGAGGCGGGCGAGTTTCTCGTAGTCCTCCTCGTCGGCGACCGCCTCGGCGAACTGGTCGACGACGGCCTGGACGGTCTCGCGGCGCACGCGGCGCATGAGTTTTGGCAGCAGGTCGATCGTGCCGTCTTCGCTGACGATGATGACCATCGAGCCCTTGCCCTCGCCGGCGAGATAGCGGATGGCCGAGTTGTAGCGTGCGCCCCGGCTGCCGTCGCCGGTGCCGGTCGCCGCGCCGTCGAGGATGACCCCGACCGCGTGGCACTGGGCATCGGGTGCGACCAGCACCGCCCCGTCGATCTTGGTCAGCGTGTGAAACGCTCTCTCCCCCAACGTGGCCGGCATGATCGTGAAGGCTTGTGGCAACAACCGCTTGCCTTCGGCGGCGGCGTGGGGATGCACGACGAGCATGGTCCCGTGCTGCTGGCGGGACCACGCCTGCGCCATCTCCCACAGGGCCTCGGCCTCGGCCTGGTTGCCGAAGACGCGGCGCACGGTGTCGGCGAAGGTGCCCTTGTCCATGGCGTCGACGGCCACGGACGGTTGGCCGTTGTCGACCCGCAGCAACGGCTCGTCCTGGTGACGCAGTTCCCACGCGCCGTTGCCGACGATGTCGATGAGGAAGCATTGCTCGCTGGCCTCGTCATACGACGCATTGATCGCACCCAGGCCATAGACCTCCCGGCCGTCGGTGAGCAGGCGCAGCCCGGGCCCGGACATCTCGAGCACTGTGCGGAACAGGCTCGGGACGGTCACCGGCGTCTCGTGTTCGAAGCGGATGTCGACGCTGACGGCCGGGTGTTCGCGCGGTGCCAGCACGAGGGACCCGAGGCTCGCCCGGCCCTCGTAGGTCTGAGCCGAGACGGCATCGAGCGCGTCCCGCAGGCCGTGCGCGAACTCCTGGCCGGTCCGGGCGACCACGCCGTTGACGAAGGAGTCCGCGGCCGACCGCAGGACGGCGCCGGCATCGATCCCCATGAGCGTCGTCGGCGTGACCCGGTCCAGTTCGCGCGCGGCGGCTCGCAGCACGTCGTTGATGATCGCCTCCGGGAAGGACTCGTCGACCGGCAGCCCACCGACCATGGCCGGTGGTGGCCTGGCGGGTCCGGCTCGGCATCGTGTTGCAGTGCTGGCGTGACCACAGCCGCTGGCGAGTGCGTGACCTGGTCCGCCATCTCGCCGGGTTCTACGAGCCGTGGAGCACGCCGCAGCATCCGCGGCCGTGGGACACCGACGCCTTGTTGGACCGCGTCGGACTCGGCGACAAAGCGCAGTCTCGCATCGGCGACCTGTCCGGTGGGCAGCGCCGCCGTCTCGACGTCGCGGTCGGTCTCGTCGGCCGCCCGGAACTGATGTGGATCACGGCGCTTGTCGCCTATGCCTCGATGGCCGTCTCCGGCATCTTCTATCCGATCACCGCCCTCCCCGATTGGCTTGCCGCACTGGGCAAGTGCCTGCCCGCCCACTGGATCGGGCTCGGCTACCGCTCCGCGCTGCTCCCGCCCGAGGCCGCCGCCCTCGAGGCCGGGGGCTCCTGGCAGACGGGCTTGACGGCACTGGTCCTGACCGGATGGGCCCTCGTCGGTCTGTCGGTCGCACCCCGCGCCTTGCTGCGCTTGGCCCGCCGCCAGTCCGGCTCGCAGGTCGCCGCGGCCCGCGACCGGATTATGTCTCGCGGCTACTGACCATGAGACTGAGACCTCGAAGGAGGATCCGGTGACCGACCAGGTACACAACCGCATCGCCATGCTGCGTGCCGAGCGCGGCACCTCCCGCCGCGAACTCGCGGATGCCTTGGGCGTCCACTACCAGACGATCGGCTACCTCGAACGGGGCGAATACTCCCCGAGCCTGCACCTCGCCCTGCGCATTGCCGGCTACTTCGACGTGCCCGCCGAGGTCGTCTTCTCCACCGAACCCTTCCCTCGCCTCGGGTCGGGCCGCGCGGGCTGATCCCGCCCTGCGTGTCGGTATGCGGTGGCTCTAGTCTCGAAGGGTGCCTTGGGCCGCGTCGTGCGGCCGCCGTTCACCCGAAGGAGTGTGGATCGTGAGTGTCACCGAGACCTATCGCGCCGCCCGCGACGAGTTGCTGCGGCTGCGCGGTGATCACGACCGTGCGGTCACCGAGTTCCGGTGGCCCGACCTCGGGGACCGGTTCAACTGGGCGATCGACTGGTTCGACGCGATCGCCCGCGGCAACAACCAGCCGGCCCTCGTCGTCCTCGAGGAGGACGGCAGCCGCGCGGAGCGCACCTTCGACGAATTGGCGACCGCCTCCGACCGGCTCGCGGCGTGGCTCGGTGAGCGTGGCGTGGGGAAGGGGGACCCCGTCATACTCATGCTCGGCAACCAGGTCGAGCTGTGGGAGTCGATGCTCGCGATCATGAAACTCGGCGCCGTCATCATGCCGACCACGACGGCTCTCGGCCTGACCGATCTGACCGACCGGGTCGAGCGCGGCGGCGCCAAGCACGTGCTGTGCAACGCCAAGGATGCCTACAAATTCGACGGTGTCCCAGGGGAATTCGGTCGATTCAGCGTCGGCGCGGTGGACGGGTGGGAGGACATCACCGGCGTCGGCGCGGACCCGGTGCCGCCGGCGGCCCACCCTGGCACGACACCCGCCGACCCGCTCCTGCTCTACTTCACGTCCGGGACCACCTCGCGGCCGAAACTCGTTGTGCACAATCAGGTCTCCTATCCCGTCGGACACTTCAGCACGGTGTACTGGATCGGCCTGCAGCCGGGCGACCGGCACCTGAACATCTCCTCGCCCGGTTGGGCCAAGCACGCCTGGTCCTGCTTCTTCGCCCCGTGGATCGCCGAGGCGACGGTCGTGGTCGTGAACTACGCGCGGTTCGAGGCCGGACCGCTGCTCGCGCGGATCCGCGAGGCGGGTGTGACCACGTTCTGCGCGCCGCCGACGGTCTGGCGGATGCTCATCAACGCCGACCTGTCCGCCGGGCCCGGATCCTTGCGCGAGGTGCTCTCCGCGGGTGAACCGCTCAACCCCGAGGTGATCGACCAGGTGGAGGCGAAGTGGGGGCTGACGGTCCGCGACGGCTACGGGCAGACCGAGACGACCGCGCAGGTCGGCAACACGCCCGGCTCACCCGTCAAGCACGGCTCCATGGGCCGGGCGCTGCCGGGCATGCCCGTGGCCCTGGTCGATCCGCTCACGCACGAACGCGTCCACCCCCCGGCCGAGGGAGAGGTCTGTCTCGACCTGTCGGCCTCGCCGCTGGCACTGATGGACGGTTACCGGGGCGACGACGGCCGCAACGCCGAGGCGAAGGCCGCCGGCTTCTACCACACCGGTGACGTCGCGAGCATCGACGAGGAGGGCTACATCACCTTCATCGGCCGCACCGACGACGTCTTCAAGGCGAGCGACTACAAGATCAGTCCCTTCGAGCTGGAGTCGGTGCTGATCGAGCACCCGGCCGTCGCCGAGGCGGCGGTCGTGCCCGCTCCCGACCCGGTGCGTCTCGCCGTGCCCAAGGCCTATATCGCCCTCGTCGACGGGCACGCGCCGGACGAAGCGACGGCCAAGTCGATCCTCGGGTATGCCCGTGAGCACCTTGCCCCCTTCCAGCGGGTGCGGCGCATCGAGTTCTACGAATTGCCCAAGACCGTCTCGGGCAAGATCCGGCGGGTCGAGCTGCGCCAGCGCGAGAACGAAGGCACCGACGCCCATCGCGGCACGGAGTGGCGCGACGACCAGTTCCCGAATCTGTTGCGGTGATCTCGGCGCGGTTGTCGGCGACACTGTCGAGATGGCGCGCAGCAGCGGGACCCCGGTGAACATCGACGGGCATACCGTCACACTCACCAACCTCGACAAGGTGCTCTACCCCGAGACCGGGACCACCAAGGGCGAGGTCATCGACTACTACCGTGCCGTCGCGCCGTGGTTCATCGCCCACAACTCGCGGCGGCCCGCAACCCGCCTGCGCTTTCCCGACGGGGTGGGCACCGCCGCCACGTCGGTTACGCCCTTCTTCGCCAAGAACGTCGACTCCGGCACGCCGTCCTGGGTGCCGACCGTGACGATCACGCATCAGCACCGGGAGGCGGACTATCCGCTCATCGACGACGCGGCCACGCTGATCTGGATGGCGCAGATCGCGGCCCTCGAGATCCACGTGCCCCAGTGGCGTGTCGGCCCGCGTGGGGGCCACCACGACCCGGACCGGCTCGTGCTCGACCTCGACCCGGGCGAGGGTGCCGGGCTGGCCGAATGCGTGCGAGTTGCCTTCTTGTGCAAGGAGATTCTCGACGGTATGTCGCTGCCCTCGGTGCCCGTGACGAGCGGCAGCAAGGGCATCCACCTGTATGCCGGTCTCGACGGCCGCACCAGCGCGAGCGTCGCCTCGCAGGTGGCGCACCAGCTCGCCCTCGCTCTCGAGGTGTCGCATCCGGACCTGATCGTCAGCGACATGAAGCGATCCAGGCGCGAGGGCAAGGTGTTCATCGACTGGAGCCAGAACAACGGCCACAAGACGACCATCGCGCCGTATTCGTTGCGCGGGCGCAGCCGGCCGTATGCCGCCGCCCCCCGCGCGTGGGACGAACTCACCGAGGACGTCACGAACCTGACGTTCACAGAGGTGATGGAGCGGCTGCGCGCGGGTGACGACCCACTGGCCGTGTTGTTGCCGACAGACGCCGCCGTCGCGGATGCCGGCGACCGGCTCGCGACCTATCGATCCATGCGCGATGGCGCGAAAACCCCTGAGCCCGTGCCCGACAGCCCGCCGACGGCGACCGGCGTGACCGGCAACTCCTTCGTCATCCAGGAGCATCACGCGAGTCGGTTGCACTGGGATTTCCGGCTCGAACACGAAGGCGTTCTCGTGTCCTGGGCGCTGCCCAAGGGCCCGCCGACAGATCCGAAGAAGAACCACCTCGCCGTGATGACGGAGGATCACCCGCTCGAATACGGCACCTTCGAAGGCACCATCCCCAAGGGCCAGTACGGCGGCGGCGAGGTGGCGATCTGGGACGCCGGGACCTATGACCTCGAGAAGTGGATCGACGGCCGCGAAGTCATCGCGACGCTGCACGGGCGACCCGACGGCGGTTTGGGCGGCAGCGCGAAGTTCGCCCTCATCCATACCGGCAAGGGCAAGGACGACCGGCAGTGGCTGATCCACCGGATGACCGAGAGCCACGCGACGACCGACTCGGCGAGAGCGACGAAAATGGCTGCGCCACAAGGTGATGCCCTGCCTCACATCGCGCCCATGCTCGCCACCGCGGGTGACGCCTCGGACCTGCGCGCCGGGGAGTGGGTCTACGAGACGAAATGGGACGGCTATCGGGCCATCGCGGAGGTGGCCGACGGGGTGGCGCACTTCCGCAGCCGCAACGACAAGGATTTCACCCGCACCTATCCCGAACTCGGCGAGCTCGCCGCTCTGCTCGACGGACACCGAGCAGTGCTCGACGGGGAGATCATCGCCCTCGACCCGTCCGGGCGCTCCAGCTTCGGGACGCTGCAGAATCGGGGCGACGTCAAGGCCGGCATCGTCGCGCACTACATGGCCTTCGACGTCCTCCATCTCGACGGCGAGTCGCTCCTGAGGCGCCCCTACCGAGAACGCCGAAAAGTGTTGGAGAGCTTGGGGATCGACGGCAAACACATCCACGTCCCCGTCACCTTCGGCACCGACCGGGAACTGGCGCTGCGGACCAGCCGCGAGCTCAAGCTCGAGGGTGTCGTCGCGAAGACGGTCGACGGGATCTACCAGCCCGGAGCCCGCGCGCGCACCTGGATCAAGCTCAAGCATGTCTATGCCCAGGAGGTCATCGTCGTGGGCTGGCGACCGGGGGAAGGCCGCCGCGCCGGCGGGATCGGCTCGCTCCTGATCGCCGTCAACGAAGGAGGTGGCCTGCTGTATGTCGGCAAGGTCGGCACCGGGTTCACCGAGGCCGCATTGGCCGAGATCCGAAAGCGCCTCGACCGGATCGAGCGCAAGACGCCACCACTCGACGGCGTCCCCCGCGCGGACGCCAAGGACGCCCACTGGGTCACGCCGACGCTGGTTGGAGAGGTCTCCTTCACCGAGTGGACCACGACCGACCGGATCAGGCACCCGTCGTGGCGGGGGTGGCGACCCGACAAGGACCCGAAGGACGTCGTCCGGGGCGCCGGCTGACCCCGGTGCCGAGGGCTGGCGAGGCGGTGGCACTCGGCACAGCCGTGACACACGTCCGGCTGCCCGCTCGATCTCGTGCCGGTGGGCCTGGTGTGGCCGTGACCGGGGTCATCCCGGGTCTCGCCATGGTCGGTCCCTGAGACACGTGCCGACGCTATTTCCCCAGGCGTAGGTTCGAAGCGAACCGTTCATCGTCGTTGGGAAGGAAAAGCAGTGAGCCGCAACCGGTCTCACGTGGCACAGGTCGAGTCGAGCAGCGCGGGAATCGACCCGGTCGCCTATCGCTACGACCGGCCGGTCAC
>Ga0116152_10004904_pt1 | contig 10497 bp, 7 predicted proteins | sample AD_UKC119_MetaG_FD_89894 | JGI IMG/M metagenome (GOLD analysis project Ga0116152, IMG submission 89894) | Active sludge microbial communities of municipal wastewater-treating anaerobic digesters from Hong Kong - AD_UKC119_MetaG | ecosystem: Engineered > Bioreactor > Anaerobic > Digestate...
GCGCACCAGCCCTTCACAGCCGCCGAGGCGCATCGGATCAGGATTCGCGTTGCGATCCAGCACAACGATCCGGGCCTGGACGTCGCTCACACTCAGCGCAGCCTGCAGCACGGAAAAATGGCGAGCCGCAGGCGGCAGGTCGCTCAGGCCCTCCGTCAGGATGCTTAGTGGCGCACGGCCCGAAAGCGACTGAACGACTTCTGTGTGCGCGCCTCTGCGGATCAGCGATGCCGCGAGCGCTGCTGCGATGTCAGGTTCCGCCCCGGTGATCTCGATCGTTCCGCCACCTGCCGGGGTCTCCTGACGGTTGTAGTCACACCGCCTTTCCCATACCAGCGCCCGCACGGTACTGGTGTAGGCAGGAATATCCGCATCAGGCGTGCGGGGACGGATCGCCGCGACTGGCGCACCGCCCCTCAGGCAAAAAAATCGGCAATTGCCCTGATTGTTCGCAACTCGGCCAGGGATTCGGGATCAACTTCCGGGAGGTCAGGATGCTGGTCGCGCAGCGCCGAAAGAATCTCAACCTGCTTGATCGAGTCCACGCCAAGCTCGCCTTCAAGGTCCATGTCGTCCTCGAGCATGTCCGAAGGATAGCCAGTCTTCTCCGCAATCAGTTCCCGGACGATATCTGCTGTAATGGCACCATTTGCACCGTTGGCAGGATGGTGCCCATTGACGGCGCTGCCATTCGACAGAGGGGCCGGGGCAGGCGCCGGGCTGGCACCCGGTGTGCCGTCATCAATCATGGCTGCAATCGCTGCGATGGTCCGCAGCTCGACAAGGCGTTCCGGATCGATTTCTGGAAGGTGCGGCAGCTTCTCACGAAGTGTGGATAGTATTTCGACCTGCTTTATCGAGTCCACGCCGAGCTCGCCTTCAAGGTCCATGTCGGGCTCCAGCATGTCCTCTGGATAGCCGGTCTTCTCCGATATGATACCGCGTACCAGGGCCGTTGCATCCAATGCCGGCGCGGCGGCCCGCACGGCAGGACTGTCGACTGCGGCGGCCTTCGCCACAGGCGCCTGAGCAGGTGCGGGAGGTGGCGCGACCGGCGCAACCGGTGCGCTCGGTACTGTGGGTTTCGCCTGGGTCTGAATCGGCGCCGCGTGGCCGTTCAGATACGGTTGTGGCGCCGGCGCCGGTTGGGGTGTTGCAGGGGTCGGCGCCGGAAGTGATGGAACGCTCGTTGTGGTCTGCTGCGGCAAGCCGGTAAGAACCTGTGCAACGGTATTGAGATATGCCGTATGCGCTGCAGACGTCATGTGCAGGTAATCCGCATGCCTGCGGGATACTTCCATCATCACGCGCTCCACAGCGCTCTCGCCCGCCGCTCCGACCAGAGTTGGAGCAGGCGCTGAAGCTTGTTGCAGAATAGGTTTTTCAGTCATGGCGGGACCCGGCTGTGAGGGAGGGAAAGATGGAAGGAGAGAGGAAAGTGATGCAGAGGGCGCAGCCGCAGTCTGGGGCTTGGGTGCTGCTGCGCGGTCAGGATTGGGCGCCGCGCGGCCGCTCGCTCCGGCTGCGGGCGGATAGGGCTTGCCGTAGTTCGCGCCTGAAATCTTCACGGCATGCTTCGATGGCAGCGGCTTCGCCGGCTCGGCGGGCATGCTTGCGAACAGCGCTGCAAGGTCCACTTTCACGCCGGCCGTGCTGAGAGCGCCGATCGTGGAGAGGAATTGCGAGACGCCATTGACGCGCTTGTTGTCGAGCGCAATCGCCGTATACGGACGGGTGCCGAGAACGTCGCCGACCAGCCCTGTCACGACAGACCCTGGTCCGACCTCGACAAAGATGCGCGCGCCGTCAGCATACATTCTCTCGACCAGCTCCCTGAACCGGACAGGCGAAGCAAGCTGGATCGACATTTCCTCAGGCATCCGTGCCGCCGGGCAGGTATATGGCTCGGCACTCGCATTCGCATAGACCGGCAAGCGCGGCTTGCGCGGCTTGAGCTTTGCAAGCACCTCCCGGAACGGTGAGACTGCGCCCTCCACAATCCGGGAATGGAATGCTGTCGCCACCGGCAGCGGCCGCGCCTTGATCCCCGCCTCGGTGAATGCCTGGAGGGCTTTCTGAACCACACCGGTCGGGCCGGACAGCACGACCTGGCTAGGGCCGTTGTCGTTCGCCAACACCAGGTCAGGCGCAAATTTCGATACGATGCCGGAAATGTCCGCCGCGCCTGCCTGAACGGCAATCATGCTTCCCGACGTCGACTGTGCAGCCTCCGCCATAAGCGCGCCGCGCTCTGCCGCAACCGTCAGTGCCGCCTTGGACGACAATGCGCCGCCATAATGAAGCGCCATGATTTCGCCGAAGCTGTGCCCGGCCGCCATGGATCCCTCGATGCCTGCCTCACCCAGCAGGGCAAGATGTGACAGCGCCACCGCAGCAATGGCCGGCTGCGCATGCTGCATCAATGTCAACCGTTCGATCTGGTCGCCGTGCTCCACCTGGTCAAAGGCCGCCGGCGGGAAGGCGAGGCGGTGCAGTGCAAGTGCGCCTGTCCGCTCGTGCCCGGCCGCTTCGTCCCACGCGGCACGGGCCGATGGAAATGCCATCGCCAGGTCTGCGCCCATCCCGACATACTGGCTGCCTTGTCCTGAAAACATGAACGCGATTTTGCCGGGCCGGGTGACATCCAGCGACACCGAGCAGCCGGATTTCAGCGGCCGCTTGCCCACCTCGTGCTTGCGGATTGCATCGGCGATCGCCGCTGCTTTGGCGGCGAGATCCTGCTGGCTCTCGGCCACAATCGAGGCTCGTGCCTTGTCCGAAACCCTGAATGCAGCATGTGTCTGCGAAGCCCGGCCCGCAAATGAAAGCGTCGGATCATCCTTGCCTAGATGGTCAAGCGCCGCGGCAAGCGACTCCGGTGAATTGGCCGATACGAGGAACAATTCGGACGGCAGCGTCCGCCATGGACGAACCGCCGCCTTGCCCGTGTATTCCTCGAGCGTAACATGGAAATTGCTGCCGCCGAACCCGAATGAGCTGACAGCACCGCGTCGCGGGCGTGCCGGGTCCGAAATCCAGGGCCGGGCCTCCGTATTGAGATAGAATACCGGGCTGTTCCGGATCGCTTCTGCCGGCTCTTCGACCTTGATCGTCGGCGGCATGACCTTGCGGCTGAGGGCATTCACAACCTTGATCAGGCTCGCCGATCCGGCTGCCGCCTTCGTATGTCCGATCTGGGACTTCACGGAGCCCAGCGCACACCATGGCGCTCTGCCTTCCTCGCCCTTGAACACGAGGTGCAGCCCTTCGATTTCGGCCTTGTCTCCCGCCTTGGTTCCTGTGCCATGCGCTTCGACGAGGTCCACGCTCTCGGGCCCGTAGCCAGCCTGCTCGTAAGCGCGAGACAAGGCACGGGCCTGGCCGGCGGGCAGCGGACTGTAGATCGCGGTGCCCTTTCCATCGGAAGCACCACCGAGGCCTCGTATCAATGCGTGGATCGTATTTCCATCCCGCTCGGCATCATCGAGCCGCCGCAGGGCAAGGATCCCGACACCTTCGCCAATCATCGTCCCGTCGGCCTTCGAAGAGAAGGGCCGGCAGTCCCCCGTTGGCGACAGGGCAGGCGTCTTCGAGAAGCACATGTACATCAGGATATCGTTCAGCGCGTCCACGCCGCCCGTTAGCACCGTGTCGCTGTCACCCCAGCGCAGCTCGTGCAGGGCGATCTGGAGCGCCGCGAGACTGGAAGCACACGCAGCATCCGTTACGTAATTGCTGCCGCCGAAGTCGAACCGGTTGGCAATCCTTCCCGCGATGACATTGCCGAGGAGGCCCGGAAAGGTCGCTTCCTGCCATTCGACATAGTGGTCCTCGATGCGCCGGGCGATGTCCTGTACCTGGCTTTCCTCCAGACCCGCCTGCCGCATTGCGTTCACCCAGGCCGGCCTTTGCAGGCGTCCGGCCATGTGGGCCGTAAGCTCTGTGGCGGACGCCACACCCAGAACGATGCTCGTGCGCGCCTTGTCGATCTTGCCGCCGGAATCCCGGGCTATGTCGTCCAGCGTCATTTGCGCCGCAACCAGCGCCAGCAATTGAGCGGAGTCCGTGCCTTCCATCGCTTTCGGCGGAATGCCGAACGCGAGGGGGTCGAAGGCAACCGGGTCAATGAAGCCACCGCGACGCCCATATGTCCGATCCCGCGTGCGCGGGTCGTCGTCATAGTAGTCGTCAACCAGCCAGTGCGACGCGGGAACTTCGCTGAGGAGATCGCGCCCCTCGAACAGATCGCGCCAGAAGCCAGTCACGTCACCCCGGCCCGGAAAGATTGCACCCATCCCGACAACAGCTATCGGAGGAGCAGTCGGCTTCGGCATCAGTCGGCTCCCGCTTCGTCAAAACGCTGTGGCACATAGGAGAATGCGGTTGGCGGCACGGCTGCGCCTGCGGCACGCAGCTGCGCGGCCCGGCTGATCCGTGCAGCGCCTTCCAGGAGGTTCCAGGCAATCTGCGCAACGGTCCGGTTGGCAATGTCTTCGAGGAAGGTTCCGGCAACCCACTCATTGAAGGCGCCTTGCGCGGGTCCGCACCAGATCTGGTAATCCGCAACACGGGCCGGGTCGCCCTCGCGGGCCCACTGCGCGCCCATGAACAGGTAACGCCGCGCCACCAGCGCGAACCTCTTGTTTCCGTCCGTCTCGGCTTTTTCGGCCTCGCGGGGATTGGCCTTGCGGATGTAGTCCCGCGTTTCGGCCCACGCCTTGTCGAACGGTTCGCCGAGCATGTCTTCCAGCCATGCCCGGTCTTTGGCGTCCATCGTCTCGAAGGAGGCACCGGCGCGATAAAGCGCATGCAGCTTTTTCGCCCGCATCGCGAACAGCGTACCGCGCTTCAACACCTGCACTTCGACGCCCTGTTCGAACATGTCAGCCGCAGGGGCCATCGCCACATCGGCCGGGCCGGCCTTGGCAAGCAGCAACCGGGCGGGAAGGGAAAGGCCGGATTCGACAGCGGACTGGTTGATCGAGCCGGTGAGGACGTACGCCGCGCCCATCTGGAAGGCCGCCGCCACGCCGTGCGGCGTCGCAATGCCGCCCGCAAGTCCGATGCGAATGGAATCCGGATCGATGCCCGTACGCGCTGCAACGCGATCACGCGCCATGGAAATGGACGAAAAGAGGGGAGCGGCGGCACGGTTGTCCGTATGTCCACCACTGTCGGCCTCTGCGGTGATCTCTGCCGCGACGGGAACGACGCTCGCGAGGTCCGCCTGGTCGGGCGTGATCGAGCCGGTAGCGACGAGATCCTGCAGAATCTTCGCGGGCGCTGGCGCCATGAATTGCTCGGCGACCTCTGCGCGAGAGACTTTCGCAAACACGTGATGATTGCGTACGATCTTGCCGTCGTCTCTGCGCTCCAGTCCGAGTGCCGTGAACCGCACAATATCGGGCGACAAGCGCATGTACGCTGACGCTGAAACACGATGGACGCCCTTCCGCAGAAACAGGTCCACCACGGCGGCCTCGTAGCCGGGTTGCTGCGGGGTATGAATGAGGTTTGCCCCCCAGGCAGGCCGATCGAGACCGAGTTGGGCCTGAATCTCATCGATGCCGTCTTCGATGACTGCAGGCTGCAGGCCGGCGCTGCCATAGAAACCGACGCAACCCGCGCGCACCGCAGCGACAACCATCTGCGGCGTGGCAATGCCCCGCGCCATTTCGCCGACGACGTAATTGAAACGTGCACCATGTGTGGCAGCAAATGCCCGGTCGCCCAGCCATTCCGGGTACAGTGGCGGGAGCTGCGAGTAATCCACAGCCGCATCGGCAGCTGCTGGCTTCACGAGGACCTCGTCCTTCGCCAGCACGAGGCTCACCGGCCTGCGTGGATCATCAATGATCGTGCTTGTCACGTTCATATCGTCGACATTTCTTGTCTATCGGACCGTAATCTTCCTAACGGTCGCTACTTAAAATTAAGCGAACGGGAGAACCCTTTCCCCAGAAAACCCCTCCTTCAGCATTTTTACGGCAGCGCCGCAAAAAATTCTCTAACGGTGAATTCGTAGCAGATTCAACAGGAGCGTGTCCAATTTGAAATCATTTCAAAGAAAGAAATTGCAGTTGTACGCCCATTTCTCGCAAAAGTAGCACAGAATATCGGCAAGCGGAGGATTCGTTACCCACTTCGGGAGGCTGTAAGGCGCCAGGCCACCGGATCGTTGCGGTATTTCAGAGGCCGGGGAGGATCGATCGAGCACCCCAGATCCTGAAGCCTGCAGGCAAGCGCGTCGATCCCCGATTCGTCGAGTGCCGCTTCGATCATTGCGTTGATACGCGCGTGGTAGAAGCTGAGTTCTCTCTCCAGGGTTCGGGCATTGTCTCGAAGATAGGCGGGTTCGAACCGCTGCCAGTCGCGCAACAGATCCGCCGAAAACGACAGGGCCCATTGCGTCGTCTCATCCTGTGCGGGCGCCTCGCGGGCGGCCTGCCAGGACTTTTCGGCCTCCCGAGCCCTGATCGCCGGATCGTCCTGCGCAGCAACCGCCCCGGCCAGGCGCCCGAGTGCTGGTACGAGACCCGTGTCGGCAAGAAGCGGCTCCATGCGCTCGCGCCGCCTTTTTGCGTCCGCAATCGCCGGACCGTCCGCGTTGTGAAGGATGAACTGAAGGCGCCCCCCGGGTTTCAGAACCCGCACCGCTTCGGCGCTTGCCGCAACCTGTTCTGCATACTCAAACCCGAATTGCGAAATGACCGCATCGAATGAGTGATCTTCGAAGGGAAGCTTCTCCAGTGCCACGCCAGGGATCATCTCCGCCGGCACCGCTGCAGGCAGGCTTGTCGCGCAGTCGACTCCTGTCATGGCAAGTCCGGGCTTCTGCTTCTGGAGAATGCGGAGCGCGCTACCCGCGCCGCAGGCGAGGTCCAGAATCCGGGCGCCCGCAGGCACTGAGTCGCAGAACGCCGACCATGCTGCTTCAAACGTCACGGCCCTGCCTCCGGAGAAGCAGCTCTCCGTCATTCCCCCCACCCAGTAACGCGTCCACGCTTCCGATTGTGAGACCCTGGTGACCATGCTCAGCGTGCGGTCATGCCGCCATCTATGATGAATTCCTGCCCCGTCGCGTAGCTGGCCTTGTCCGACGCGAGGAACACGATCATGTCCGCTATCTCTTCCGGCCGTCCCGGCCGGGCCATCGGCGCAGCACCTGTCGCCAGAGCTGCAACATTCAGCTCATTCGCTCCCGTCGGCCCTGCGAGCATCGCAGCCTGCGCCGCCGGCATGGTTTCCGTGACGCGGGTGATCGACTTCTGCCAGATCGGCGTATCGATGATCCCCGGATGGACGGAATTCACTCGGATGTTCCAGCCCTGTTGTGCGCACTCCACCGCCGCAGACTTGGTGAACAGGCGCACGGCGCCCTTCGAAGTGCAGTAGGCGCTCAGCCCTGCCGAACCGCGCAGGCCCGCCACCGACGACAGATTGATGATCGATCCCCCGGTGTCCTTCATCCGCCGCATGGCCGCACGCGTCCCAAGGAAGACGCTGTCGACATTCACCTCCATCTGCCGTTTCCAGTCCGAGAGGGAGAAGTCGACGATTGCGCCGCCCACGGCGATGCCGGCATTGTTGACGAGAATTGTAGGGGGGCCGAGCTTCTCGGCGGTTGTGTCGAACACGGCATCCCACGCCGCCTCGTCCGTCACATCCTGGCGCAGTGTCAGCACCTTGCCGCCAGACGCTTCGATCGCGGCTGCGGTCTGCGTCAGACCGTCCTGGTCGATATCTGTTGCCATCACTGCAGCGCCGTCCCGTGCCAGCGCTTCCGCAGAGGCCCGTCCGATGCCGCTTCCAGCCCCTGTAACAATGGCGACACGCCCATCCAGCAAGCCCATGCATTTCCTCCATATCTTTTCTTTTGTTCTGTGTAGCAGCTGCGCTGCTTGACGCCAGCACCCGATTGGTGTTTTACCCGCCGCTTCATGACGGGATGGTGCGGAGCCGCCGTTGCAATCGTGGGCGAGAATGAGCTTGCCCACCGGCCCGCGCTGACAATGAGGTAATACAATGTCACGTCGCCATAGCGCGAAGTACAAGATCGACCGCCGTGTTGGTGAAAACATCTGGGGTCGTCCGAAATCTCCGGTCAACAAGCGCAACTACAAGCCGGGCCAGCACGGTCAGAACCGTCGCGGCAAGACGTCCGACTTCGGTATGCAGCTGATGGCGAAGCAGAAGCTGAAAGGCTACTACGGCGACATCACCGAGAAGCAGTTTGCCCGGGTCTATGAAGAAGCCGCCCGGATGAAAGGCAACACGGCCGAGAACCTGATCGGCCTGCTGGAATCGCGCCTCGACGCGATCGTCTACCGCGCCAAGTTCGTGCCGACGATCTTCGCGGCCCGTCAGTTCGTGAACCACGGCCACGTGCTCGTGAACGGCCGCCGCTGCAATATCGGTTCGGCCCGCCTCAAGCCGGGCGACGTCGTGCAGGTCCGCGAGAAGTCGCGCAACATGGCCCTCGTCCTTGAAGCCCTCGGCAGCCCCGAGCGCGATGTGCCGGAATACGTCGAAGTCGATCCGAAGGCGATGACCGCAACTTTCAGCCGCGTGCCGGAACTGGTTGACGTGCCGTATCCGGTAAAGATGGAACCGGCTCAGGTGGTCGAATTCTATTCGTCGTAAGACACCTGTTTTTCTTGAAGTTTCGGGAAGGCCGCGCCAGACTGGTGCGGCCTTTTCTTTTGGAGTTACCGGGCAGATGGGAAAAAAGATCGAGATCCCCAGCATTGACGATGTGCGCAAGCACCTGATCGCGCCGCCGGGAAAGAAGTTCAATCTGGCCGAGCGGAACACCGCAGACCGGGCGCTGTTCGGTGACAAGGAGGATGCGAAGACCAGCCTGAAAAAGGATGCGGCCGTCATCAATGAGCTGAAGGACGTGCTCTACGCCATCAAGAAGCAGTCGGTGCTGGTGATCCTTCAGGGCATGGACACGGCAGGCAAGTCCGGCACCATCAAGTCCGTCTTTGCCAACACCACGCCGCTCGGCATGGAAGTGAAAGCTTTCAAGGCGCCGAGCTCAAACGAACTTGCCAGGGATTATCTCTGGCGCGTCCACAATGCCGTGCCGCAGAAAGGCCATGTCGGGATTTTCGATCGGTCCCACTACGAGGATGTGCTGGTTGTAAAGGTGCGGAAGTTTGCCGATCCCGCGGCAGTCGAACAGCGCTACGATCAGATCAACGCATTCGAAAAGCACATCACGGAAAACGGCGTGGCGATCGTCAAGTGCATGCTGAATATCGGCTATGCGGAGCAGGGCGTCCGCCTCAGCGAGCGTCTCAGCGAAGCGCACAAATTGTGGAAGTTCAATCCTGCCGATCTTGAAGACCGCAGGATGTGGCCGGACTTCATGGCCGCGTATGAGACCGCAGTGGAACGCTGTTCCACCGAACATGCGCCCTGGTACATCATCCCGGCCGACAGCCGGACCCGGCGCAGTGCATTGATCGCTCGCCTGGTGCGGGGCGCACTCGAGGATATGCATCTCGAGTGGCCCGACCCGGGCCTGAACCCTGCCGATTACGAGATCGGCTAATTATGGAAGCTCGTGCTGCCACCGCTCATCGAGTGGTTGGCGGTGCGTTCGGCGGGGCTGCCCCAGATGTCGACGCTGCCGCCACTCGACGTCTTGCTCACGGCGGACTGGCTCGCATAGGCGTCCGCAGATCCTCCGCTGCTGGCGGAGGCGGCCACGCTTTCGCATCGCAGGTCGCGTGCATCCGCACTGCCACCGGAACTGACCCTGACAGCCAGCGATCCGCAGCTGCCTGACACTTCGACGGACGCACCGCTCGATACTTTCAGGGCGAAGGCATCGGCCTTCACCCCGGAGGCGTCGAGCGAGGACCCGGAGCTTGCATCAACAGCGTTAAGTGCCGGGCCGGATACCTCCACCTTCACCCGAAGCTTGTCGCCCCAGCCGGACGACATCTTGCGGGAGATCGAAAGCCGGTCGCCCGACTGACTGATCTTGAGGTCCGACGGATCGCCTTTCTGGAATTCGGCGACGACCGAATACGTCTCCGAAGGCGTGTAGACGACCTGAACGCCGGCCGCGACGTCCAGTTCGCTGAAGCCGCTGAAATCGTAGCTCTGCTTCTGGTCGGCGAAGGCGGCTTGGGCGAGCAGGAGGCCTGCGGCCGGAATGAGAAGGAGATGGGCTTTCATCTTGGGCTCCTGTTGCTGTCAGCTGACGATATCGACGTCGCCGCCGCTGGACTCGGACACATCGCGCTGTGCTGGCGCACCGGCGACTGTAATGTCGGCTCCGCTGCTCGCATGAGCCTTCACTGACTCCGAAGCCCGCACATCGATGTCGGCGCCGCTGCTGCCGCTGGCGTCGACGCTGGTGCAGGCGAGGTCCGATGCCATGACATCAGCCCCGGAAGATGCAGACACGACGAGGGTCGCGCAGGCACCGGACAGGCTGACATCCGCGCTGGACGAGGCATCGATGTCGAAGTCCGCGGCGCC
>Ga0116152_10004905_pt1 | contig 10497 bp, 11 predicted proteins | sample AD_UKC119_MetaG_FD_89894 | JGI IMG/M metagenome (GOLD analysis project Ga0116152, IMG submission 89894) | Active sludge microbial communities of municipal wastewater-treating anaerobic digesters from Hong Kong - AD_UKC119_MetaG | ecosystem: Engineered > Bioreactor > Anaerobic > Digestate...
GAAACGGTATCTCGTCGGGCTCATAACCCGAAGATAGGTGGTTCAACTCCATCCCCCGCAACCAAAAAAAATAACCAATAAACTCTGGTCAGGAGTAGTTCAGTTGGCAGAACGTCTGACTCTGAATCAGAAGGTCCTAGGTTCGAATCCTAGCTCCTGAAATTTATTTTAAAGGAGTCTAGGCCTGTCTACCGACAGGTAGATTCAAATCCTAGCGTCCCAATATTCAATGCAAAATTATAAATGTAAAATGCAAAATTAATTGATAATTTTAAATTACACATTTCGAAATTGCACATTTAACATGCCGAGATGGTGGAATTGTGCCAAGATTAATAAAAAAGGCACAAGTGCAACACAGTGACTTTTGATTAAGATTTAGTATCCCGCTGAGTGAAATGATTGAAGGAGTAGACACATTATAAAAATTGTGCCGAGATGGTGGAATTGGTAGACACGCCTGGCTTAGAACCAGGTGCCGCAAGGCGTGCAGGTTCAAGTCCTGTTCTCGGTAAATTATTGTTCTTTCCATATTAATGTATGTAAAGGCATACAGATTGAACAACGGAGTCCTCCGTTGCATGGTCCTGTTCTCGGTAAATTATAAAAACTCGAAGTTTAGTGATACCCAAAAATGTATTGAAAAATACTAGTGAATCACTATATCTATCTCTACCAAATATTCCGGGGTAGCTCAGCTGGTAGAGCAAATGACTGTTAATCATTGGGTCGTGGGTTCGAGCCCCTCCCCCGGAGAATTAAATTTTAATATTTGATGTATTTTGAATGCCTATTACGAAATCAGCAAAAAAAGCAGCAAGAAGATCTTTGAAACTACAAAAGAGAAATTTTGAATTTAAGCTAAGAATGAAAATGGCTATAAAAAAATTCAAAAAATCTGCAGAAAAATGAGAAAAGCTTACACAAAAAGATCTAAATACAGTATATAAATACATCGACAAATGTACAAAAATTTGATTAATCAAAAAAAAGAATTGATCAAGAAAAAAATCAAATGTAGCTAAGTTGCTCTCTTCTACAAATACAAAAAGTGACAAAAAGGTAGAGACAAAGACAGCACCAAAAAAAGCTAAAAGTACTGCTACAAAGGCAAGTACCAAAAAACCAACAGCAAAAAAAGAGACAAAATAATAAACATTATTTTGTTTACCTGCCAGTGTAGCTCAATTGGTAGAGCACTCGCCTTGTAAGCGATAGGTTACGAGTTCAAGTCTCGTCACTGGCTCCAGAGCAAAGTAAAATTTGAAACTAAAAATGTGAAATGTTAAATTAAAATATTAAAAAGACATATAAAAGCATTGCACATTTAATGAATTACACATTTAGGCATCTTTATGGGGTGGTAGTTCAGCTGGCTAGAACGCCTGCCTGTCACGCAGGAGGTCGAGGGTTCGAGTCCCTTCCATCCCGCCATTATAAACTAAATGTGAAATGTAAAATCTAAAATGTGAAATTAATCGATAATCAAAACAAAAAATGAAAAAGAATTTAATAGTAGAAAAATCTTATGAATTTGCTTTAAAGATTATAAACTTTTATAAGGAATTACCAAAAGAATATAAAAGCCTTTATAATCAGATACTAAGATCTTGAACAAGCATTGGTGCTAATGTAACTGAATGAGATAATGCACAAAGTAAAAAAGATTTTTTATCTAAAATGTGGATATCTTACAAAGAAGCAAATGAAACAAGATATCGATTAAAGCTATTCAAAGATAGTGATATCTGAAATCAGTATATGATTGTTGAATTATTAAAAGACATTGAAGAGATCATAAAAATATTATCAAGAATTACTAAGACTACAAAAGAATCATTAAAAAGAAATTAACATTGAACATTTTATACATTACACATTTAAGCATTTAAAGTATGGTCTCATCGTCTAACGGTTAGGACTGCGGACTTTCAATCCGCCAATCGGGGTTCGATTCCCCGTGGGACCGATTTAAAAATGTACAAATTCAAAAATGTGAAATTATAAAATTTATACATTTTACATTTAAAAATTTAATACATTTAAAGAGGGTGATTAGCTCAGTTGGCTAGAGCATCTGCCTTACAAGCAGGGGGTCATAGGTTCGAGTCCTATATCACCCACCATTAAAATAACCAACACAAACTTAGTAAAAAGTTATCAAGTCAAAAGTTTATAAAGTTATCAAACAACTTTAAACTTTCCACTTTTAACTTTCAACTACTCCGGGTCTATAGCTCAGTTGGTTAGAGCAATCGGCTCATAACCGATTGGTCCCTGGTTCAAGTCCAGGTAGGCCCAATTAAAATTACAAAAAAACACCATGCGGGTGTAACTCAATTGGCTAGAGTCCCTGCCTTCCAAGCAGATTGTTGCGAGTTCGAGTCTCGTCGCCCGCTCCATTAAATTTCAACACCAAGTTGAGATTTTTTTAATTTTTGAAAAAAGGGTATTTATATATACCCCCATTCCTAAGACACTAACATATTAGGCCTTAAATTTCGAATTCTTTTTTGCTAATACTATTGCAAATTGTTTAGCCTCATTCTTTGGATAGATATTCTTCTGATGACTTCTAGTCATTACCATAGGATAGTATTCACCATTGTTCTCAGAAACACAAGCATTAATATTATTAAGAAGTCTATCTGTCTTACGAAGCTCATCTTCAGCAACAAAAATATTATTACCTTCACGATCAATATAACAAAAATTTACAATCATAGTAGTTATTTTTTATATGATTATAATTAAATTATATATTTTTATATAAAAATGTCAATACAAATAAAAAAATAAACTCATAATTTATAAATCCACTACCCCATTAAATTTCAACACCAAGTTGAGATTTTTTTAATTATAAAATTTATTTAGTATCAATAATTACTACTGTATCATCTACTATATCATAGCGTCATTGTACAAAACGCTTTAAACATTCTCTATCATATTCAGACACATCAACTCACAATTTATCTCAAAAAATATCTATTCCTTTATCTATCAATTCATATAAAGTGCTTGGATAAAAAGGATCAAAACTTTGTTTTACATATGTATCTAATATATGAAAAAAATTATTTCCAAATCTATTACACAAATAAAGAAAATAATCATTATTTTCCGCAATATTTTGTTTTACATCATGTTGTACCTCTTTAGCAGAAGATAAATCTACAGAATTATTTGCTCAAATATCATTTTCATATTGTTTCAAAAAATAATGAAACTTACTAAACAATCACATTAAAGATTTATATACATTGGGTGTCATATAAATATTTCATTTATCGTCCAACAATTTCTTTTTAATATTCATATTGAATGTGCCTTTAAAGTCTTTTGCTCAAGATGACAATTCCTCATTGGCACAAGAAAAAGCTTCTAAAAGCTTGTTTTTACCATATCTTTTAGAGTATTTTTCCCAATTTTTTTGATATTTTCTGTTCTCCAATCAAGCAATATGTTCTTCTCGAGGTTTCAAAAATTCTTTAGACATAACGACAAACAAAAAAAAGATAAATTACTAAAAAAATTATAAACATTTTAATGAGAAATGTCAAATTTAAAAATTAAATTTCGTCCAAATGATTTTTTTCTTTATAAAAAATAGCATAATACATACCAAACAATACTACAAATGGATATACTATCATCCTATCCACAAAACTATGCAATACAAATCATTCTATACTCAGACCAAATAATCCCAAAGAAAATGCAATCATGATCAAAGACAATCTCTTGGTATCTTTTGTATTTCATTCCGTTTTCAAATCCTTCCAAGCCCAAAATCATATCATATGCAAGTACACATAAATTATCATCCATCACACAAATGCTAATAATCAATACTCTATCCATATCTGTAAATATTGATTTTCTGGATTATACTCTTTTCACTCTCACAGATGATGAGATGCAGGCCCAGCACTAGCAGCACCTTGACCAAAAAATGGTGAATCTGCTACTTTTTGTACAGCTATTTTAAGTTCTTTTAGGTGTCATGTGTTGGAGTATTCTCTATTTAATATTTGATCATGTCATAGATAACTAATGACTCAAACCAGTAAGATAATTGGGATAAAAACCCTAATGGCAAGTTTCTTCCAGTCTTTTCAATACAATATCAAAAACATGAAAATTGTCTGTATGAACCAAGCTCACCAAGCAGCCCTAGAAAAAGTAGAAAGCAATATTAGTCAATAAAGTCATCATCGTAGTATCCAAGTTTTCCAAGATTTTTTGTAAAGTATGGTCACAAAAAACAATGGCCAAAACACTACCAAAAAAAATCACAAGCTGATTGGTCTCTCAAACAAAAATTGATTACGTACAAATCATTCTTTGTATTGAGTATAATAAGCAGCTGGAGGTCTAACTCACACATCTCATTCAAAATTCCATTGGTTATATCCAAAATGTCTCAATGTACTAGGCACAAGCCAAATCACAGCTCGCCATATCAAAGATCATATCAATACCCATTTTATTATCTTTGTATACCAAGCTAGCAAATCTTCAGTTTTTTTGTCAAAAAACAGATATGATACTACAAAAAATAGTAGAAATATAAAAAAACCAAACATACTATATCTCATAGATATTACAAAATTTGATATACTAGAATTAAAAAGAGAAATCACAAATGCTATCAATACAACAAGCACAAACAAAAACAAAAACAGCTTGAGAGGAAAATCTTTTCGAAATTGTTTTAATTTGTCTTCTCTATATTTTCTTGCTAAAATCCAGACCACAAAGAGAAACAAAACTACTATCAAAAATTCTTTTCGCATCCATACCAATGTCCAAAAAGTTCAATCTCGTCATATTGCAAAAGTCACAAAAGTTTGCAGAAAAAATTGTAACAACAAAACTCACAAAAATATTTTTGTAATTAATGCTAAATTTCTCTTTACCCAATCTATCATAACAAAAAACACAAAATATAAATATAAATAATAATCAAATATTGTGTGTTTTTATTTTTATTTTTTATTTTAATATATTTATCCTATGAAAGCTCAATTGAGTTGATAAAACAACATTATTATAGCCACTGCAGCCAATATTGCCTGTATAAACCAAGCTTTCATGACTATTGTAGTCTCATGAAATCATTTATTTTCAAACAAATGATGTAATGGGGAGACAGCAAACAATTTTTTCTTAAATCTCTTTTTCCAAAATATCTGCAATGCACTAGAAGCTGTGTCTAGTATAAACAATCCAAATATTATCACAAATGGAATCATAATTCACATCCTCATATTCAACAAATATATCAGAGAGGCTAGTAGTCATCACATTGCAAATGCTCCACTATCTCACATAAATATTTTTGCTGGGAATATATTAAAAAACATAAACGAAGCCAAAATAGCTATCACAATTACTACCAATGTAGTTGCAATATATGTTTGATTCATAAATGTAACCATTCACAATACAAAAAGTATAATGGACATTAGACCTCAAGCCAATCAGTCTAAACCATCTGTAATATTTATTGCATTTACTATACTCACAGTGATCAAAAATGTAATAATTGGATAAAATATACCAATATGTATTTCTCATCCAAAAGGCCAAATGTTTATATAATCAACACCAAGTTTTACATAAAACCACCAAGAGATAAATCCTGCAAATATAAACATCAATATCAATTTAGCTTTTGCACTAAGTCCTTTCTTTCTACCAAATCATCTAATATTTAAAAAATCATCCAACAGTCCTATCAATCACATACCAAAAAATCACAACAAAATCACATAAGTTTCTGGCCTACTCAATAAACTATTGTTTATCCATCATCGTTTTTGAACCAACAAAGATATCCCAATCATTATCAATGTGATAACAAGAAAAAGTCCTCCTCACATAGTAGGAGTGCCGGCTTTATGTTGGTGTAATTTTGCAAAAATTGTAGATTTTTCACCAGTCACAGTATCTTCACGTATAGTTTTTCATACTTTCAGTTTTTTCAATATCTTGATATATATTGGATACATTACCATTCACAAAAAAAACGTCACCAAAGCAAACATAAGTATATGATTCAATTTTATCAACATTCAGATTTTTTGTAATATCTTAAAACAAAGTCATTTTAATTTTTAGACAATTAGTTTCAATAAAAAAACACGCATAAATAAAAAAAGGTATATATTGACTTAATATCAAAAATAATTATAAACAAAAGTGTTGTGATTTTAATCATAACACACAATAAATTGTAGGATTATATCTTACAATATAAAAAAAATTAATTATAATGAAAAAAGATTTTTATGAAAAACTGCAATCGCAAAAACGCGAAAAACAAAAACGTAAGTATGAAAATTTAACTTACATCAGCCTATTAGGCGAATTAGTATCTGTATTTGGATTATTATTTATAAGTATTTGGTTCTTTATACCATTCATAGTGACAGCCACTTTGTTTGTTATATTCCTAAACAAACGCTTTAATGTCTCCATGAAACCAATAATAGAAATGCTAGAAAAAATAACAAAAAAAAATGATTTATAAAATCAAAAGGGGGTTGGATTCCAACCCCCTTTTTAATATTTTCAATATTAATTATTCTCTACCTCCTCATACCCCAATTGACCACAAGCAGACTTCAATTCTCTACCCATACTGTCACGTATAGTCACAGTTAGTCATCCTTTTTCCAAGACAGCTTTAAATTTTCTAATTTGATTCATACTACTCTCTTTATAGTCTACTACTGGATTCTCATTATAAGGAATCAAATTGACGTGGCACAACTGTCATCTCAAAAGTTCTATCAATTTTTTTGCATTTTCCTCACCATCTGTTACTCATTTAATCATGATATATTCATAAAATATCCTATTGTCTGTAGCTTTTACATAATCATTTAATACATCCATTAGATCTTGTATCTGGTGAATTTTTGCATTTGGTACTATCTCCTGACGTAAAATCTGATCTGGAGCGTGCAAAGAAACAGCCAATCATACATCAATCTTGTCTTGTATAAGTCTTTTTATTCAGACAACAATTCATACTGTCGATATTGTTACATGCCTCTTAGACAGAGAAAATCTACTTCTCTCCAAAATAATCTCTATAGATTTTTTCAAATTTTCATAATTTAAGAGTGGTTCTCACATTCACATAAATACCACATTTCTCACTGCCCACAAAGTTCAATCTTCTTTTTTACCAAATTTATTTTTTATATAATTGTTTACATAAAGTATCTGTGAAATTATTTCTTGCCAAGTTAGGTTTCTAGTAAATCACATTTTTCCTGTCACACAAAATTTACATCACATAGGACATCCTATCTGACTAGAAAGACACAAAGTGATTCTATTTAATTTTCATTCTTCACGCTTGCTCCAGTGGTACATTAGTACTGCTTCTATTACAAACCTATCCTCTGTCTTAAAAGAAAATTTTGTAGTTTTTGCGCCTACCCCGTCTTTAACAGGGTCTTCAAAAATTTTATCTATTTTCAAATTTATTACTTCAAATTTTTCACCCAAATCTTTTCTAAGATCTTTTGACAATGTAGTCATATCACCCAAATCAATATTTTGATTTTTAAATAATTCGTAAAATATTTGTTTTACTTTAAAATCTTGCAATTTATTTTCTTTTGCAAATTCCATAAGTCTATCTTGATCAAAAATTACGCTTTTGCCCAAAACAAAATATAAAAAAATAAAGAACAAAGCCTTTATATTATTTTACTGCAATATTTCAATTTATTATAAAAGACAAATTATATCAATCATCACTTTTCTATCTTTTTAATCAAATCTTCATCCATCTTGTTTTCTTTTTGTTCTATTTTTTGAGTTTTCTCTTCATTTTTAAACTCTTTAATCAAAATCTCAGTCTTATCATATCTTTGATAGTCTTCTTGATATTTTTTGGTAGTATCAAAAAATTTATTTCTAAATATCTTTGCTACATACTGCAGCATATTCATCTCTGATATCTTGAAAAAAGCTATTAAGATAAAAATAATCAATATTGGTATAGCAAACACTACTCAAGCAGCTTTTGATCAAGTTTTAGATACAGAGTTAAACACAACCAAAGCTAAACCAATACCCAAAGCTACCAAAAATAATTGTATAACAGATAAAGATATCGGTCACAAACTTAATGTCATACCGGCTAATATTCATTTTTTGATACTTTTTGGAAATACAACCTTCATATAAATAGTTATAATCTATATTAAACAAAATAATTATAAACAAAAAAAAAGAATTTGCAAGTTTCTATATATCATCTAAGTCACTTCTTATTTTAGTTTTAAACTCACTTACAGTCACTATAGTTGCCAATCAATGTAACAATATCCAATACGGTGTATATTCTACAAATAATTGAAAATATTCATTATTGGCAAAAAAGTCTATATTGTATACCAAATCATTGTAATTAAATACATCTGTACCCAAAAATACTATTTCCAAAGTCAATATCATACTAATGACAGTCAATGGAACCAAAAATATATACATAGATTTTTGCAAAATTTGGTCTCCTGGTATATCAATATTTATTTTTGATTTATGGTACAATAAAAACAACAACATAGCATACACAATAAATACTATTGTAGACTTAGCATTGGTCAAAAAATTCATAAAACCTTCGCCATTCACCGTCCCTATAGCTATATCAATAGACATTGAAAATGCTAAAGCCACCAATCACAAAATATAATTTCATATAATCACTTTTATCATCTTTTCTAAGCCTATAGCAAAAGACAATATCACCAATAAAGATAAAACTCAAACTAGTATATAAAGTATTATACTATCTGTCATCCAAAAATAATCATAAATAAATTGAAATAATCATTTCAATAACTAATATAATTTTAATCTATCCATTTTCAATTTTAAAAACTCCAAAAAAAATGAAAAAAATAAAAGCCTTTACTATGCTAGAAATACTTATAATCACAATAATTGTGGGTATATGACTAGTCACTATGATGCTCATAACACAAAAAGTAAGAATTTCGATCAATGAAACAAAGCAAAATATGATAGCCAATCAACTAGCTATAGAATGAATTGAAAAAATATATCAAATTAGAAATACAAATATACTGAGACATCAAGATTATCTTGGTCCATGTCGACTAGCAGAAGATTCATTTATTTGATGTGATGGTAATAGTACAACACGACTTACTGAACTAAGCTATATCATAAGTACAGATTGATCATTGAGCTGAACAAGTGAGATATTGGACATCTGAGACTGAATAAGTACTTGAGAACAAATATTCAATCTCTGTCTAGAAAACTGAGTACGAATATCTTGTCCATGATCTTGAAATCAGACAAAATATGGAAAGTTTTATAGATCCATAGAGTGAAAAGGGTTATACCTAAAAGATACCAACACTACAGGTGGACAAAAAATCTATTGTAATAGCTGAGCATCAGAAAGCTGCCACAATGACGATGCAAAAGAATATCGCTTTTGTAGTAAGGTAGAATACATTTCTACAAAAACATGATCTGTAGAACTTTGTTGAGTTCTGACAAATTTCTTTGACTAAATCTTTTCAAAAATAAAAACTCCTCTTCAATCTTTTATTATATTTTCTTTTAGCTTAAAATTATGTTCTTTAAAGAAGTTTATCAATCAATCTTTATCATATGTATAAATTTGTTGTAATTCTATCCTCTCCTGAGGTAAAATAGTAATCTTATCAGACCTGATCTTTATATTAGTCTTTTTATTCAAAACAAAACTAAATTGAAATTTTAACGCATTTAAAGCTTTTTCTTTGTGTGTAGTTAAAACCATCTTTCAATTTTCAAAAGGTATTCACAAATTTTTTAAAGGATGAAAATAAAGATTAATCTGCTCTTTTGTTTTCAACCAATTATGATAATATTCACATGCTACCATATCATCTTTAGCGGATGTTCATTTCCTCAAACGCACATCAACCCATATTTCTTCTCATTTATGCAATAAATTATATAGTATATCTATGATTTTTGTATGATTCTTATTCCCAAAAGTGTTACTAAAAAACACAAAAATTCTCTTATCATAATCTTTTGTAAATTGATCTAACTCTCTTCTAAATTCATTTGTAAATATGTCTGCACATATAAAAGATTGTTTTATGTTTGTTATTTTGCTTAGATTCTTAATCGACATATCAAGCATATCCTTAGAAGAATCAACTCATATATAATCTAGATTATATTTACTCTCAATTTCTAAAAATAAATCCTTCTCCATTGAAGAATTACCACAACCCAGACTAATAAAACATATTTTTTTATGTTTTCATTCGTTCTTTTTCCAAAGCTTAACAAGATCTTTAGAATTAATGTCATTTTTTATATATATTGTATCTGCATCTTTGTTTTCATAATACAAATCAGCTCATTCTCACAAATACAAAAACTTTTGCTCTAAATCCCTATTTAACAAAGAATCAGCAAGCTGATCATTTA
>Ga0116152_10004908_pt1 | contig 10496 bp, 4 predicted proteins | sample AD_UKC119_MetaG_FD_89894 | JGI IMG/M metagenome (GOLD analysis project Ga0116152, IMG submission 89894) | Active sludge microbial communities of municipal wastewater-treating anaerobic digesters from Hong Kong - AD_UKC119_MetaG | ecosystem: Engineered > Bioreactor > Anaerobic > Digestate...
CGAAGGCAACGTGGTCTGCTCCGACATCCTCCCCGGCAACAAAGACGTGCTCGCCATTCTGCAAAAGGCATATGCGGACGGCGTTCTGGATCCTGAGTTCATCACGGGTGAGAACACCGGCGGCTACTGGGCCATCTCCCAGGGCTTCATCAACGGCCTGTACGGCGTATCCGCCCTGGCCTCCATCGACCACTATCGTCTGCCCGAAGTGTGCGGCGACGAAGGCGGCCGCTGCGCGCAGGAATACTACGCGGTTAACGGCACGGATTCCACATTCTACTATGGCCCGTGGCCGGCTGGCCCCGACGGCGATTACGGCTGGCGCGTAGGCTATGCGGTCGGCATCGGTGAGAACATGATCTACAATGCCTCGCTTAACGACGATCCCGAGAAGCTGGCTGCGATCCTGGCGATCATGAACATCTTCTACACGGATGACGAGCTGAGCGTTCTGGCCAGCTACGGCGTGGAAGGCGTAACCTTCGAATATACCGACGCCGGCTCCGTAACCATGCTCGTGACCAACGAAGAAATGAACGAAATGGGCGTTGCGGTGCTCCGCGGCCTGTACGGCGGCGGCCAGAGCTACAACGAAAAGACCCTCGAGCTGAGCTTCTACAACAACCCGACGATCAAAAACCGTCTGGATTGGTTTGAAAAGGATCAGTACGACAGCTACCTCAAGACGGTCGTGCCGGTGTCCCTGCCCTCGCAGGCCACCTATTCGTCCGAGCTTCTGGCCTATCGCGATGAGACCTGGATTTCCATCATCAAGGGCGACCTCGATGTGGACTACTATGATACGTACGTCCAGACCTGGAAAGATCTCGGCGGACAGATCCTCACCGACGAAGCCAACGAGTGGTACGCTGCCAACAACTAACCAACCTCTAGAACCTTTACCGCTTCGGCGCGGCGCACCCTGCGCCGCGCCGAAGCCTTATAACAGGTGCCCATTGATTTCAATTTTCATATGGAGTGACGGCTATGAATCTGACACAAAGCGCAAACCGCTGGAATGACCGGATCACCGCGCACCTGCTTTCCCTGCAGGTGAAAGCAGGAAATCCCCTGGATATCGGGGGCGTGTGGGACGCAAACAAAGGTTTTTGCGAGCCCGCGTCGGCCCCGCGCATGATCGATGCGTTTTTGGCCGCCTATTACAGCCCGCAGAGCCGTTATCACGGGCAGAGCGCACTGCTGGACGCGGCAGCGAGCGCCCTGAGGCATATCAACCGCAACACGCATGCCGACGGCACCCTTGACCTTCTGGAAACCAATTATCACGATGCCACCGCCAACGCCTTTGCCGTACAGGTGCTGGCTTATACCTACCGTATGATGCAGAAATTATCACAGCATACGCCCACGGAAAATACGATCGAAGCGTATATGCTGGCATTTATAGAAAAATCCGCGCGCGCCATGCTGGGGGGCGGCTTTCACACGCCCAACCACCGCTGGGTCACAGCCAGCGCGCTGGCGCTGTGCTGCAAAGCGCTGGGGAACGATGCCTGCCGCGCCTTGATGCAGGAGTATCTGGACGAGGGCATCGACAACGATGAAGAGGGCGAATATACCGAGCGCTCCGTCGGCATTTATGACATTGCCTGCGACCAGTCGCTGCTTATCCTGCTTCGGGAGATGGACATGTCCGCGCTGATGGAGCCCGTGCTCCGAAACCTTGAGAAGCTGCCCTATTATATCGAGCCGGACGGCACGGTGGCCACGCTCAACTCCCGCCGACAGGATTTCGGCAAGAAGCTGTACCCCTATCCCTACCTGCTTAACTGCCTGTTTGCCCTCCATGCGCCGCACGACGGGGCAGACACGCGTTTTCACCGCGTGATGGGGCTGACGAAGTACCTGTACGATCAGTACTGCCGGCAGGAGGAAACCGTTCTGCTGCCGCCGGATGCCGGCCAGTTTGTCACCCAGTTTCTGCTGAATCCCGCGTTGGCGGAGTGTCAATATCCGTCTGTCCCGATAATTACCGGCTATCAAAAGCTGTTTCCGCTGGCGGGCGTCGCGCGCTTTCGTTCCGGCAAGGCCGCCCTCACGCTGGTGCGCGAACGGCCGGTATTCTGCAAGCTCCAGATCGGCGATTTAACGCTGATGCTTCGGGCGGCCTCCTCGTTTTTTGCCGTCGGGCAGCTGATCAGCACGGATATCGAGCCGATCGCAAACGGCTGGCGGCTGCGCCGGCAGAGCGAGGCCGGCTATATGCGTCCGCTGGGCACGCGCGCGGGCACCACCGTATGGGCGGATATTCCCCGTGAAAAGCGCGAGTGGGTGATGATGCAATCCCTCATATGGACGCTGGATGTGCTGGTGTTTGAAGAAAAAATCGAGCTGAAAATGACTGTGGACGGCTGTAAACGGCTGCCGTGGAAGCTGGAGTTCATCCTCTCTCCCGACGGCAGGTTAAAGACGGAGGACGGTGCATTTTCCACCGGCGCGGGCAACACCGCAATCCTTTCCCACGGGTTCAGCTATCAGCTGGGCGGCGACACGCTGAAGGTGGACGGCGGCAAGAAGGCGCATGTCTACACCGAATCCATGCGCAACTCCCTGCCCAAGGAAAGCAAGGCATTTACCGTATATCACACAGGCTTTGCGCCGGACGCCCACACGGTCACGCTGACCTGGGAATAGGAGGATTGTATGAAAATACCGCAATTACGCGAGAATATTGACCTGCTGGTACGTTGGCAAACGCAGACTGACGCCGGGCAGAAAACCATGGTGCTGTTTGATTGGCCGCAGGGTGTGGCGCTGTTTGCGCTGTACCTGCACGCCAGAGAAACCGGGGACGCGTCGCTGCATAGCTACCTGTACCGGTGGTTTGACGAATGGCTGCAAAAGGGCCTGCCCGGTAAAAACATCAACTCCATGGCGCCGATGCTGACGCTGTCGTTTTTATACGAGGATTCCGGAAATAAGCGCTATCTGGATGCCTGTAACGAGTGGCTGGACTACGCCATGAACGACCTGCCGCGCACCGGCGAGGGCGGTTTCCAGCATATTACCATCGATTCGGACAATTTTGCCCAGTTGTGGGACGATACGCTGTACATGACGGTGCTGTTCGTAGCGCGCATGGGTAAGCTCCTGCACCGCGACGACTGCGTGCAGGAGTCCATCCGGCAGTTTCTGGTGCATATCAAATATCTGCAGGATCCCGTGACCGGCCTGTTTTTCCACGGCTGGACATTTGCGGAAAAGCACCATTTTGCCGGCGCGCTGTGGGGCCGCGGCAACGCGTGGTATACCGCCGGGCTGGTGGACTATCTGGAGCTGGCGGATATCCCGGGCGGCGTAAAAATGTTCCTCGTCTCCACGCTGGAGCGGCAGGCCGCGGCACTCAAGGCCGTTCAGGCCGAAAACGGCATGTTCCACACGCTGCTGGACGATCCCGGGAGCTATCAGGAGTCCTCGGCTACGGCCGGGTTTGCTTACGGCATTTTGAAGGCCGTGCGCCTTGGCCTGCTGCCCGAAGCCTACCTTGAGACAGGCGAAAAGGCAGCCGCTGCGGTGGCCGCGCGCGTGCTGCCTTCGGGAGAGGTGGCCGAGGTTTCGGCCGGCACCTGCCTGCGTATGGAAAAGGATTATTACCGCAGCATTCCGCTGCGCGCCTGCCCCTATGGGCAATCCATGGCGTTGCTGGCTCTGGTGGAAGCGGGGAAGCGCTGAAAATGCTGCGTCAATAGCTCACCTTCAGCGTTTTGATCTCAAACGGGCGGAAAATGATGCGGTCCGTATCAACCGGCGCCTGTTCTTCCTCCAGCATGTTGCACGCCTGCACCGCGGTTACCGGATGGCCGAAGGTGAGGGCAGCCGCGGTATAATCGCCCAGCGTTTCGTAAGCACGCAGGATATAGGCACGCTGCGTATCTTCGCAGGGCTTGACGGCTTCGATCAGGATCCCTGATCGGTCAAATGCCGCCAGCGTGGGCAGATCGGTATCCGCAGTTATGCGTACCGGCGCGTAATTAAACTGGTACGCCGGCCGAATTACGCTTTGGGCCCCAAACGGCGCGGTATGCGGCAGCAGGGCGTAACGGCACAGATGCCTGTGGCCCTTGTCGCCGGCGCTGTCGGGGCGCATGCCGCCCTTGTGCAGCGAAAGGCGCATACTGCCGCCCTCAACGCTCAGGCCGTACTTGCTGTCGTTGAGCAGCACAATACCGTAGCTTGCTTCGCTCAGATCGGTAAACTTGTGGTTGCACACCTCGTGTTTTGCCTTCTGCGAGTCGGTGGAGCGGTGGTTATTGCGCCGGATATGCCCGAATTGGATTTCCGAGCGGGCGCCGTCCGGCAGCAGCGCGGTATCAAACGCGGCTTTGAGGAAACGGTGTTCCTCCTGCCAGTCCATCAGGGTATCAAAGGCAATCCCTGGCGTGGCGGCGTCAAACACCATATCCTGCGTAACGGTGGATTTTTCCGAAATTTCGTACCGGCTGCGGATGCGCAGCTCCACGGGGCCGTCGGCGATCACATCCCGCTGCAGCAGCCTGGCGCAGGGCTTGAACTTTTCGTGCAGGTCCGCGTCCACATCCCAGGCATCCCATTTGGCGGGCACATCCTCCGCCATCAGCAGGGTACCGAATGGCAATCCGTCCACCAGTTCCCGTCCGGTGCGCGTATCGATCAAAGAGGCGATAAAGCCCTGTTCGTCAAACCGGATCTGCGCAAAGGGCGTTGTCAGCCGATCGCCGTCCAGCCGGAACGGTGACGCAGCCGTGCAGGGCGCATCGGTCATACGGATGGGCGCGCTGCCCAGCGCGGGAAGCTCGATACCAGCCACAGCCAGTGCCGGCCCAAGCTCCAGATCGACGTATTCCTGGCTTAGCGCCCCTTCAACGCCTCTGGCGGATTGCGCAGGAAAATGCAGCGTATCGCGGCGCGCAAAGCTCAAGGTATTGAGCAGCGAGGGCTGCGTGCCGTCCGACAGCAGCTCCCGTGTCGCCCGAAGACCCGTTGCAACCACGTTACGGAGCGTTGATTTTGCTTCCTCGTGCGCGGCATGGATGCAGGTGCCCGGCAGGATATCGTGGAACTGGCGCACCAGCAGGTCGTTCATCAGCGGGCGTACGGTTTCGCCGCTGGCCGCAGTGTTTTGCTGCACGGCGCGCGCAACCAGCGCAAATTCCAGATCGTGCAGCGTAATCTCGGCTTTACGGTTCAGGTACTTGATCTCATGCTGGTTGGTCAGTGTGCCGCGGTGCCCTTCCAGATAGAGCTCATCGGCATATACGCTCGGGCGTACGATGGTTTCCTCCAGCCGTTGCATAAACCGGCTCACGGATATATGCTCCGAGCGTGGCACGCCCTCCAGATCCCGCACCCGCCGGCTCATCTCGATCATGTTCTCGTGCGGGCCGCCGCCCCCGTCGCCGTGGCCGTAGGCGTGCAGGCGCATATTGGAAACCCATGGTTCCTTGATCTTCTCCGCGCCTGTGGTCAGCCGTTCCAGCCACTTGGGCGAAGGTCCCTGCTCAATGCGGTTGAGGTGGGTCAGCACCCGCGTGCCGTCCAGCCCCTGCCACAGGAAGCTGGTATAGGGAAACTTATTGGTATCGTTCCAGTCCATCTTCGTGGTCAGGAAATACTTGGCCCCGCAGCCTTTGATGATCTGCGGCAGGGCAAATGCGTAGCCAAAGGTATCCGGCAGCCAGAAGCAGTCCGATGTGTACCCGAAGTACTCGCGCGTAAACCGCTGTCCCCACAGGAACTGGCGGATGAGGTACTCCCCGCCCGTCAGGTTACAGTCGCACTCCACCCAAACAGCGCCGTTTGGCTCCCACCGGCCCTCACGCACCGCGGCCTGTATGCGATGAAACAGCCCGGGATACAGCCGGCGGATACTATCGGCATGATAGGCCGACGACTGGACAAACCGGTATTCCGGATACTGGGCCATCAGGTTCAGCTGGTTGGCAAAGGTGCGGGCGCATTTTTTCTCGGTCTCCTGAATCGGCCAGAGCCATGCGGTATCGATATGGCTGTGTCCGGTCAATCCCACAAAGGCCGTCGTACCGGCGTTGTGCCTGCCCAGCTGCTCCTTAAGCAGCGGCTGCGCATCCTCAAGCGCCGCGTGAAACTGTGCGTCGTTGCAGGCGTCCGGATCGTAAAGCAGCTTCAGGTGAATGTCATACAGCGCGTTTTCCACTTCCGCACGGCGGAAAGAGGTTTCCGGCAGCGCGTCGGCCAGCTCCAGCAGCGTTTTCAGGTCGTAGCAAAACGCGGCCAGCATCTCGTCCCGGGTGCAGATATCCATCGGACCGATCGCATAGGTATAATCGGTCAGGCTCTTGTTGTCAAAGGGCATCGTGCCGGGCATATCGTGGAAGGCATAGCACTCCAGCGTGAGGTAAAGCAGTTCGCCCGCCTTAGCGCAGGCGGCGATACGGGCGGTTTCGTGGCGGCCCACCATGTTGGGCGGATCAACGGGCGTAAACAGGGCGTGCGGCTCGCCGTTCAGCCAGAGCATTGCCTCATAGAACCTGGTTTTGGGGTACAGGTACAGTGCCTGTCCGTGCAGCGCTTGGGGCACAGTGAACGTGCCTGAAAACCACCCGCAGGCTCCCTCGCCGCCCCAGCGGCCGCTTTCCGGCATCGGGCCGAAGCACGTTTCCTCCGGAATCCGGTGCAGCCGCTCTCCGGTTTGATAAAAACGGGTTTCAACCCGCGCCGCTGTGCTGAACAGGCGCGATTCCAAGGTATCCAAAAAGCGCCGAAGCTTGCTTTTGGTCTACTCAATGCCCTGTCTGGCAATCATGTGCATTCCCTCCTATGTATGCTGCTTTTACTGTATTTTATTCTATCAGTACACGCTCGGGCAGGAAAGACAACATTTTGATGATCGTCAACAGATTCTTATCCCAAGCTCCCTTTCCCTTTCGGCCTGTGCTATACTGCAGCTACACAGACAAAGAGCACAGCATACCTGATGTTGACCTGCTAATGAAACGGAGGCCATGAAAATGAACAGCGATCTGTTTTCCAACCCTCTGGGCGGCATTGCGATAGGCCGCGATGCGCGCAGCTTTTCGGTATGCGCGGAAAACCCGACCGGCGGCAAGGGCATGGGCGGCATGGCCGAGCTGGCTGACGGCGTATCCGGCCATGCGGCGCGCGATCTGGGCCGCGGATGGAAGGTGAACCCCTATGTGCGGATCCCCGCCGGGGAAACGGCGGTGCTGATGGATGTGGATGGCGAAGGCTCTATCGACCAGATCTGGCTCACCTGCAGCCGTCCGTGGCGCAACGGCATCCTGCGGTTTTACTGGGACGGGGCGCAGATCCCCGCTGTGGAGTGCCCTGTGGGTGATTTTTTCTGCTCCGGCTGGAACGAATATTCGCCCGTGCGGTCGCTGCCCGTGTGTGTTAACCCGCACAACGGGTTCAACAGTTATTGGCCGATGCCGTTCCGGCGGCGCGCCCGCGTCACGTTTGAAAACCGCGGCGGGGAGCGCTGCATCCTGTACTATCAGATCAACTATTCGCTCCACACGCTGCCGGAGGACGCGCTGTATTTCTGCGCGCAGTTCCGCCGGCAAAACCCGCTGCCCTACAAGGAAGTATATACCCTTTTGGACGGCGTTACCGGCCACGGCCATTACGCGGGCACCTATATGGCCTGGGGCGTGAACAGCTGCGGCTGGTGGGGCGAAGGAGAGATCAAGTTTTTCATCGACGGGGACGTGGAGTTTCCCACCATCTGCGGTACCGGCACGGAGGATTATTTCGGCGGCGCGTACAACTTTGAAAATACGAAGACCCATGCGTATGAAGAGTTCTCCACGCCCTATTCCGGACTGTGCCAGGTGGTGCGGCCCGACGGGCTGTACCAGTCGCAGACGCGCTTTGGCCTGTACCGGTTTCACCTGACCGATCCGGTGTGCTTTCATCAGGATCTGCGCGTAACCATCCAGGCGCTGGGCTGGCGTTCCGGCGGCCGCTACCTGCTCCAGCAGGATGATATCGCTTCCGTCGCCTTCTGGTATCAGAACAGCCCGATGCCCGCGCTTGCGCCGCTGCCGTCCGTCGATGATATGGAGATCATTTAGTTGAAGGAGTTTTCATCATGCAAAAACGCTTGGAGCAACTGAAGAAGCAAACCGAAGGCCAATACTGGGCGGAGCGCATCGTAAGCGAGCTGACGTATCTTGCGGGCCTGACCGGCGAAAACGAGGCGCTGGGCGCTTCGCTTGCACGGCTGGAAGCGCGGCTGGCCGAAGCCGGCGCAATTTCCAAGCAGGCGGCGCTGGAGGAGGAGGAAGCGCTCAAGGCTTTCGGCAAACAGGCCAAAGCCCTGTCGCTTTGCTGCGCGGCGCACGCGCATATCGATATGAACTGGATGTGGTCGATGCCCGAAACCGTGGGCGTGGTGATCGATACCTTTCAGACGATGCTCGACCTGATGGACGAGTATCCGGCGTTTACCTTCACCCAGTCGCAGGCCTCCACCTACCAGATCATTGAAAAATTCGCCCCGTCGCTGCTGGAGCCCATCAAACGGCGCGTGCACGAGGGCCGCTGGGAGGTGGCCGCCACGCACTGGGTGGAGCCGGACAAGAACATGATTTCCACCGAGTCCATGGCGCGGCACCTGCTGTATACCAAGGGGTACCTCTCCCGCCTTCTGGAAATTCCGCCGGCTTCCCTGCAGCTGGATTTTGAGCCGGATACCTTCGGCCACCCGCAGGGCGTGCCCGAGGTGCTAAGCCACGCGGGAGTGAAATATATGTATCACTGCCGTGGCAACGAAAGCGAGGAAGTGTACCGCTGGCGCGCGCCGTCGGGCGCCCAGACGCTGGTGTACCGCGAACCCAACTGGTACAACAACCGCATCGAATACGGCATGGCCGCGTTCCTGCCCGCCTTTGCCAAGCGCAATCATGTGTCCTCCGCGCTCAAGGTATACGGCGTGGGCGACCACGGCGGCGGGCCCACACGGCGGGATATCGAACGGATTTTGGATATGCAGGCATGGCCGCTGCTGCCGGAGATCCGTTTCGGGCGCATCGATAAATATTTCCAATCCATCGAAAGCAATAAGGACGCGTATCCCGTGGTCGAGCGCGAGCTGAACTTTGTGTTTACGGGCTGCTACACCTCCCAGTCGCACATCAAGCGGGCCAACCGCCTGGGCGAGGATCACCTGTACGACGCCGAGGCCCTGTATTCGATGGCGCTGCTGGCAGGCTGCGCGCCAAGCCCCGCTCCGGATTTTGAAAAGGCGTGGCAAAACGTGCTGTTCAGCCATTTTCACGATATTTTACCAGGCTCGGGCGTGCGCGATACGCGCGAGTATGCGCTGGGCCTGTTCCAGGAAACCGACAGCATTTTGACCGGCGGCATGAACCGCACGGCGCACGCGCTGGCGGCGCAAGTGGATACCACCGCGCTGGGGCAGCCCGACGGCGCGAGGGAGAGCCTTGCGCAGGGCGCGGGCGCGGGCCACGGCGTGGTGCGGGGCGCGAAGCTGGAATGCAGCGGCTTTACACGGCATGCCAATATCAGCGATATTTCGCTGGGAGCGGGCGATGTGCGCGCGTTCGTGGTATTCAATACCACGCAGGTTTCCCGCAGGGAGCGCGTGCAGCTGACGCTTTGGGACTGGGAGCTTCCGCTTCTGGAAACCTCGGTCTATTCCGCCGATCTTACGGAGCTGCCCTTTGATGTGCTGGAGTCCGATCAGCGGTACTGGGCGCACCGGTATGCCACCGTCGCCTTTGCGGCGGAGGTGCCGCCCATGGGCTATGCCACGGTGTATGTGGCGCGGGCAAGGCAGCCGCGCCCCGCGCCCTATCAGGAAAACACGCGCGTGCAGCATCTGGGGAAAATGAATCCGGTGCTGGAAAACGCGCTCGTGCGCGCCGAGTTTGACCGGCGCACCCTGACGCTGCTTTCCTTTGCCGATAAGCGGACGGGCAGGGAGCTGCTCTCCGCGCCGACGGGCTTCCGCCTGATTCAGGAGGAAAACGTCGGCTTCTTCACCGCGTGGGATATCGGCCGCTACGGCGCGATCCAAAACGTGCAGGAGGAGAACTTCGTACACCTGAAGGAGCTGCACACGGACGCGCAGTTTGCGTGGTTCCGGTATGAGCTGTCGTTCGGCCGCTCGACGCTCAGCGTGCGCGTTACGCTCGCGGGCGAAATGCTGCGCTTCTCCACAGAGCTTGACTGGCGCGAGGAAAGCGCCGATAACGTGCCCGTACCCCAGCTGCAGTTTACCGTGCCCTATGCCTGTCCGGCCGATTGCATCCGCTGCGGCGCGGCCGTGTGCGCCGTGGATCGCCAGGAAGCCGATCACGATATCCCCGCGCTTGCCTATGCCGCGCCGGTTTCGGACGGCGGCGGGCTGATGCTGACCACCGACAGCAAATACGGCTACCGCGCCGTGGAAAGCACGCTCAGCGTTTCGCTGATCCGCTCCTCCCATTCGCCGGATAAGCTGCCCGAATACGGCGTGCATACCATGGAGATCG
>Ga0116152_10004909_pt1 | contig 10495 bp, 10 predicted proteins | sample AD_UKC119_MetaG_FD_89894 | JGI IMG/M metagenome (GOLD analysis project Ga0116152, IMG submission 89894) | Active sludge microbial communities of municipal wastewater-treating anaerobic digesters from Hong Kong - AD_UKC119_MetaG | ecosystem: Engineered > Bioreactor > Anaerobic > Digestate...
CATGATGGTGATGGCCGACCTGCTGGAAACCGCGCCGCCGGAAAAGCAGCAGGAGCTGATCCGCAATATTCAAACAGGGCTCACGCGCACCCAGTGGCTGACGGACGCGCTGCTCAAGATGGCGAAGCTGGACGCCGACGCCGTGGATTTCAACACCCGCACGGTAAGCGCGAAGGAGATCGTCGCCCGCGCGCTGGAGCCGCTGCGTGTGCTGCTGGAGATGAAGGAGCAGGCGGTTATTACCGCGGGCGAAGCTACGATCCTTTGCGACCTGCGCTGGACAGCCGAAGCGCTGGGCAACGTGATTAAAAACGCATCGGAGCACAGCCCCGCGGGCAAACCCCTGTTGATCGGCTGCGGTGAAAATCCCATCAGCGCGTGGATCAGCGTTACCGACAGCGGCGAAGGCCTTCAGTCCATCGAAATCCACCGCCTCTTCCGCCGCTTTCAGGGCGGCGACGGCTCCGCCGGCTACGGCATCGGCCTGCCGCTGGCGCAGGCCATCATGCGCCGCCAAAACGGCGATATCGAGGCCGACAGCGGCAGCTACGGCCTGCCGCCGCATGTGGCGGTGCTGACCGATCTCCCGCTGACCGGCGCTACGTTTACGCTGAAGGTGTACCGGTAACAGAACATTAGGAGGCCATATGGACGTACAATTTCTGCGGGCCGTACCGGAGGATGCCGATCGGCTGATTGCCGTACAGGATCAAAGCTTCTATGCCGATTACGTTAAATACGGCGTCTGCCCGGGTTACCGCCGTACCCGCGAAAGTATGCTGGAGAGCATCTCCCGCCGCATCGTTTACAAAATTCAATGCGACGGAAACATAGTCGGAGATATCATCGTGCGCGACGAAGGCGGCGGCGCGTATTATCTGGGCTGCCTGTGCGTGATTCCCACCTATGAAAACCGCGGTATCGGCCAACTTGCCCTGGCATTTCTCGACCAGCATTTCCCTGACGCCGCACATTGGGCGCTGGAAACACCCGCCGACAAGGAAAGAAACCATTATTTTTACCAAAAACACGGGTACCGTGTTACCAAGGAATATCCTGTAGACGGGGTTTTGATTTCGTACTTTGAAAAATCCTGTTGATTCTTCTCGCTTCCGTTCCTATCAGAAACACGACATCCATTTGTCGTGTTTCTGTGTTATGATGGGCTGGGAGTGACGGCTATGAAGATGGATCGCATGATCGGGATCATCACCATATTGATGCAGCGGGAGAAAACCACCATTCCCAGGCTGGCGGAGCGCTTTGAGGTTTCGCGCCGCACCATCCAGCGCGATATCGACAGCATCTGCCGCGCGGGCGTACCCATCATAACTCTGCAGGGGTACGGCGGCGGGCTGCGGATTGCGGACGGGTACCGGCTGGATCCCACCGTGCTGACGGAAACGGAGCTGCAGGCGGTGCTGACCGGCGTGAAAAGTATGGACAGCGTATCCAAAACCGCCTATCGGCAAACGCTGGCGGAAAAACTGTCGCAGGGCCGCGGCGACGTACTGCGCCCATACGACACGATGATGATCGATCTGGCGTCGTGGTACCAGGAGAGCCTTAAGGAGAAAATCGGGCTGCTGCGGCAGGCGATCGAAAGCCAGGAAACGGTTTCCTTTACCTATTATTCCAGCCGCGGCGAAGCGCGGCGCGAAATAGAGCCTTATATTATCGTATACGAATGGAGCGCCTGGTACATCTACGGCTATTGCCTGTCCCAAAACGGGTTCCGGCTGTTTAAGCTCAACCGGCTTTGGGAGCTTGAAAACACCCGCACGCCCTACACGCTGCGCGAAATCGCGGATGAGCAGCTTACGTTTGTCAATCAAATCGGAGAGGAAACCATCCGGCTTGACGCGGGGTTTCAGCCCAGCGCGAAATACCGCCTGATTGAGGAATACGGTCCGCAATGCTATACCCAAAGCGAAACCGGAACGCTGCATTTCCGGCAGACGTTTGCCAACCGGGGCTACCTGCTGCAGTGGATTTTGAGCTTCGGCAATCAGGTAAAGGTGCTGGAGCCTGCTGATCTGGTGGCGGAAATTTACAAACAAGCAGTTGAACTGCAAAAACAATACGAGTAACGTGACACCCTGCTGTCCTGTATCTTTTTGTATGCTGGGGCTGCGGTCGGGATAACCGGCCGCAAACACCAAAATGAGAAAGGGATGGAACCTATGCTAAACTTCAAAGCATGCGGCCTCTTCGTAAACGATATGGAACCGATGGTCGCTTTCTACCGCGACGTGATGGGCATGCAGGCGGACTGGGACGGAGGACCCTTTGCGTCGCTTACGTCCGGCGGCCTTGAGTTGATGCTGTACGGCCGCAGGGATTTTGAAACCATGACCGCGCAGGCGTATACCTATCCAAGCGGTCTGAACGGCACGCTGGAGCTGGCCTTCGACGTTGGCGAGCTGGCTGCGGTGGACGCGGAATATACCCGCACCGTGGCTGCCGGCGCCAAAGCCGTGCTGCCGCCCACCGACGAACCGTGGGGCCAGCGCACCTGCTACGTCGCCGATCCGGACGGCAACCTGATCGAAATCTACGCCTTTGCGCCCAAAGCGTAATACCAATTCCGATCATGAATGCTATAAAGTTTCGAGTATTTTGTTCATAATCGAGGAGAGGAAACGCAGGTGCAGCCGGGGCTACATCAAGTTTTCCCGACGACGGGTACGGGCAAAAGGCGAAGAAAGCGTATCGCGTTAATGGTTGGAATTCGTATAATGTGACAGAATCGTCACATTTGCCGTCACCGGATTGTCATGCGGGCGTGCGATACTGATACTGTACCAAATTGTGATGGAGGCAAAGTATGAGTATATTGAAAGTGCAAGGATTGACGAAAGATTACGGCAAGGGCGACGCCGCCGTGGCGGCGCTCAACGATGTGTCCTTCAGCGTGGACAAGGGCGAGTTCGTCGCTATCGTGGGGGCGTCAGGGTCGGGCAAATCCACCCTGATGCACCTCATTGGCGGCGTGGAGCGGCCCACCAAAGGAAAGGTATTCGTTGACGACATGGACATCTTTTCCCTCAACGAAAGCCGGCTTTCCATCTTCCGCCGCCGCAACATCGGGCTGGTGTACCAGTTTTACAACCTCATTCCCACGCTGACGGCAGAGGAGAACATCATGCTCCCCTACCTGTTGGACGGCCGCAAGCCCGACCCCAAAAAGCTGAACGAAATTCTGGATCTGCTGGGGCTGGCCAACCGCAGGGATCATCTGCCGGGAGAGCTGTCCGGCGGGCAGCAGCAGCGCGTATCCATCGGGCGCGCGCTGATCAACGATCCCGCCGTGATCCTGGCCGACGAGCCCACCGGCAATCTGGACAGCCACAAAAGCCGCGCGATCATGGATCTGCTGAAGCTGTCCAACCGCCAGTTCCACCAAACGCTGCTGCTGATTACCCATGACGAAAAAATTGCGCTGCAGGCTGACCGTATCCTGACCATCGAAGACGGCCGCATCCTGCGCGATGAGGCGGTGCGCGCATGAACAGCATTACAGCCACGCTGGCCAAAGCCCAGCTGAAGCAAAACCGCAAGCGCACCGTGATCACCATGATCGGCATCGTGCTCTCGGTTGCCATGCTTACCGCCGTGTGCGGCTTTGCCGCCAGCGGCATCGACGCCATGCGCAACCTGGTGGGCGACGACTATATTGCCGCGTACCAGTCCATGTTCGTTTCCATGGCCGCGGTGCTGGGCGCGATTATCATGGCCGCAAGCGTTGTGGTTATCTCGGGCGCGTTCCGCATCAGCGCATCGGAGCGCATGCGCCAATTCGGTATCCTGAAAAGCGTAGGCGCGACCAAGCGGCAAATCACCAAAACCATGCTGTATGAAGCCGTGTATCTGTGCGCAATATCCATCCCCACAGGCATCGTCATCGGCCTTCTCATCCAGTGGCTGGGCGCCAGTATCGGCGATCTGCTGCTGGCGCCGATGAACAAGCTGATCAACAACGGCTTATCGATGCATATGCGGTTTGTGTTTTCGTGGCAGTCCATCCTGATCGCGATATTGCTTTCGCTGGTAACCGTGATGCTCTCCGCCTGGCTGCCCGCGCGCAAAGCGGCGAAGATCCCCGCGATTGAAGCCATCAAGCTGACGCGGGAGATCAAAGTACGCAAAACGAAGCTGAGAACCAACAGGCTGATCCAGGCGATATTCGGCTTTGAAGGCACACTGGCAGCCAAGGCCATCAAGCGCAGCCGCCGAAGCTATCGCGCGATGGTTACGGCGCTTACGATCAGCATTGTCCTGTTTTTGGTGTGCGGCAATCTGAATACGGAGCTGACCATGGCGATGAACCAGCTCTATGCCAATATTGACGCCAACTCCCTGACCACCTTCTCATCCGTCAGTTCCAGCAGCCCCTATTACAATCAGCCGCTGGATGCCGATGCCGCACAGCAGCTGACGGATACGCTGCTGGCCTATCCCGATACGACCATCTACGGCGTGGGTGTGGACGGCGGGTACGCGCTGGACGTCGCGTCCGCCGACCTGACAGACACGATGCTAAAAACGCTGGACGAGGGGCAGACCGTCGTCGGTGCCGCGCTGGTTATCGCGGATCAGGCGCATTACGAGGCGCTGTGCAAGGCAGCCGGCGTTGCCGTGGGATCAAACATCCTGATCAATACCGCGCAGAAAACCATCAGCAACAAGGACACCGAGTTTCAGCCGCTGCATTTCTCCGGACAAACGCTGACGCTTTCCAATAACGGTACGTCGGTCGATATTACGCTGGACGCGCAACTGATCAGCGCGCAGGTGCCCCAGGAGGTTTTCTACGCCGCGTATGAGGACATCATCATCGTTGTGCCGGATTGTGCGGCCAGCCAATATTACTGGTTTGGCAACAGTGCGGATCTGGCCGGCTTTCTCACCTATGCGGAAAACACGATGGCGGCATATTTCCCGCTGGCAGAGGACAGCAGCGCCTATGTATACGGCGTAACCGATATCACCGCCATTACCGATATGACCCGCAGCCTGACCAAGCTGGTGACGATTTTCCTGTACGGATTTGTGATCATGCTGACGCTGATCGGGCTGACCAGCGTGATTGCGGCCATCTCGGCCAATGTGCGGCTGCGCGCCCGTGAGTTTGCGGCGCTGCGCTCCGTGGGCATGACGCAGGGCGGCCTGCGCCGCATGCTGGCGCTGGAAAGCGTGATGAGCTCGCTTAAGGCGCTCTTGTACGGCCTGCCGCTGGGCTCCATCGCGATGTACTTCACCTACCGGTCGGTCGTTATCCAAAGTGAGTTCCAGTTTGTATATCCGTGGGCCACGCTTATCGAGGTTGCCGCCGGCGTGTTCCTGATTACGCTGATCACCACGCAGTATGCCGCGGCCAAACTGCGCGGCGGAAGCATTATCGAGACTATCCGATCCAACGAAGGGGTATAACCCAACATTGATTTCAGGGGCTGACGCTTAATGCGCCAGCCCCTGTTTTGCAATTACCGCGCCTGTATCCGCATTCGTTGGTATCGTTTGCACAGAAAAAGGAAATTGCCCATGCAGCGCGAATTCATTTACAGACGAGGTAAGTACAAGCAAAATTCAACATAGAAAGAAGCGACGCCGTTTGCATACGACCCTTATTCTTTCCATCATATTCCGGACGCTGCTGCTGGTTGGCTGCGCCATGGGCGTTGCCCACGCCTTCCATCACGACGGCAGAGGGTTTATGAGCGGCAGCGGGCTGCTATACTACACCATCCAGAGTAACCTCTGGGTGTTTTTGATGACGGCGGTGTATCTGGCGCTGTCGGCAGCGACGCTGATTGCGGGCCAGGTTGCCATTCCGCGGTTTGTAGAGGTGGCACGGTTTGCCGTGATGGTCGCCATTACGATTACCTTCCTCGTGTTCTGGATCGTGCTGGCCCCGACGATGGAAAAGGCGTATCTGCTGTCGCGCAACAATATACTGGTGCATACGCTGGTGCCGCTGCTGTTTATCGCGGACTTTTTCCTGTTTCAAACGCCCGCCGTGCTCAGCATGGCCGAGGTGCTTTGGTCGGTGGTCTTGCCGGTCTGCTATCTGGTGTTTACCCTTGTCAACGCCGCCGTTAACCCCAAGCTGAAGTTTGACGACGGCAGCCGCTACCCATACTTCTTTCTGGATGCGGACGCGCACGGCTGGTTCGGCTTTCAAAAAGGGCTGGGGGTGTGCTGGTGGATCCTGGTGATGCTGGGATTGACGCTCGGGCTTGGATACCTGTTCCGCTTTTTACAGACACTCGGATAAGCCTACACATCCTTTTCATAAATCGGACGGATATCCCGCCTGTTGCGGACAATAAAAACAAATACGCTCAAAAGCCCGACGCCGCCCATGATCAGCGGCACGGCCTGGTACGGCAGTACTTCGCCCAGCGCGCCCGCCAGCAGACGAAACAGGATCATGCCCAGCGACATTGCGATCGAAAACACCGCTTCCACCCGCGCACGAACCTCGCCGGGCAGGTGGTTTTGCACGGCGGCGGAGCGCAGCGTGGCGGTATTGACACCCAGAAAGCCGAGCAAAAACCGGACAGCGATCATCAGCGGATAGCTGAGCAGCAGCATCACGCCGTCCAGTGATTCATACAGGAGATACACCTTTTCGGTCACCTGATAGCGGATCCTCGGCGGGATTTTGAGAAAGTAATGGAAAAATCCGCCGATCATCCGCCCGATGGTTTCCGCCGAAATCAGCAACGAATACATTGCCACCCCCAGCGCGGGCGTGGACTGGAAATACGCCTGCGCCATCAGCGTGTTGCCCTGCGCCGAGGAATTAGCGATCGCCATGTAGGTATAAATGCTGCGCACGCCTTTTTCCCGCTTCAAATAGCGGATGCCGCCCAGTGCTTCCTGCCGGTAGGCCTGAAAGGAGAAGGGCTCCTTTTCGCGGCTCGCACGGTCCTTGGTGATACACCATTCCACGGTGGAAGCGACCATCAGCAGCGCGCCCTCCGCCGCAAAGAACCACGCAATGCTGTACGCCTCGTACACCATCGCGGCCAGGGGCGTAATCACGGTCGTGACCGTGGGATAGATCAGGGAGGAAACCGAATAGCCTTTCTGCGCAAGCCCGTCGGGGATCAGCTCGGGATACAGAGAGGAATACGCCTGGTAATACACCATGCCCAACGTATTGACGATCAGACCGAACAGCATGTACATCCCATAGGAAAATTCCGTATGAAACAGGTACACGGCAAAGCCGAAATACAGCAGGCTCATCAGCCCGTCCAGCCCCGCAATCAGGTTGCGGCGGCAGGCCTTGTCCACAATCGGCGCGGAGATAACCGGCAGCACCAGATTGGGCAGCATGATCACCGCGGTAAACACGCCCGACAGCCAGGTGGAGCCGGTGTTGTCAAACACGATCAGGCTCATGGCGAAGCTAACCGCCGTACCGCCGATGGCAGAGATCACCGTGCCCAGCGTGATAATGGTGAAGTCCTTTGTCCAAAGTCCCGATCTTTTGATACCCACGAAAAACATCAGCTCCTTCCTTTGCAGTATAGGGCTGATGTTACGTAGGTTCAATAGGGTTATATTGGGAAATACTCTACTATTATTTTCAATAATACTTCTTTATTTGATAAACTCGGGAAATATCCGTACTTCGGAAGCAATATGCAGCGCCTCTTTATAGCGCCGGCTATGCACGCAGGCCTCCGCCAGCAGGTTACCGTGGAACTGCTTGAAACCGTGGTGGTACACCTTGTCGATCCCGTCGTATACCTCGCGCAGCAGGCGGTAATAGGCCTCGGATTGCAGATAGTTTTTCTCCAGCCGGAAGCGCACGATGCGGATCAGCTTCTCCTCCATCGGCGTGCCCTTGCCCGCCTTCAGCAGCGCTTCCGCCTTGCGCAGCGCCTTCACGGCCTCCTGCCGGTTGCCGGTATCAAAATACGCGATGGCGAGCTTATGGTACAGCAGAATATCCGCTTTATATCTGCCCTGCTTTGCCCGCTGCAGATAGGGAAGCCCCTGCGCGCTCTTGCGCATAATCACGAGCGTAGCGCCGATATTGTAGTCTATACCGGCAATCATTTTCGGCGCGATTGCCTGTGCCAGCCTGCGGGTTTGCCGATAATACCGCATCATCATTTCTTCCTGATAAAGCTCTGCATAGCAGCCCGCCGTAAGCTCGGACGTATACAGCAGCATATACGGGTTCCCCTCCTCCGTAGCCCGCGCATACGCCTGTTGTACATAAACCAGCGATTCCTGATACTCACCCATTTGATATAGCTTAGCGCCCAGAAAAAACGGCGCGATACTGTATGGAAGCAGGTGAATGGCCTTGTGATACCACACGGTGGCATCCGCCAGCTCTTTCGCGGTTTCTCCGCGTGCCAGCGAATAGAAAAACAGGTCCCGCTCCCCCATCGCCGCTTCCCGCCCTGTCAGGGTATCCAGCAGCGGCTTGGCATCCGCCCAGTTGTGGTGGTCGGCAAACGCCTCATAGGCAAGGAACAGCGTATAGGCATCGGCCAGCGGACTTTTAAGCGCCTGCTCACGGGCCGCCACCAGGCGCTGTTTCTCCTCTTGCTCCTCTTCCATAAGCGCAAAATGATCAAAATACGCATCCAGCATCTGCCGGACATCGTGCAAAAACGCTTCGTCCAGCCGATAGTCCACGCCAAGCCTGGCAAACAAAAGCGAAACGATTTCATTGCTCGGGTTAGCCGTGCCTTTTTCGATTTTGCTCAGATACGAAACGGCGCAGATGCCCTTGCACAGCGCCTGCTGTGAACGCTTTTGCTCCATCCGCAGCCGCCGGATCAGCAAGCCGGTTCCTTCCATGTGTCCATCTCCCTGTATGCATAGAGGCGTCGGTTTTCCCCCGACCATTTTATCATATTGCCGGCGCGGTGCGTTTTCATATTACCCGTATGCTGCAGTTCATCCCGCTGCCTCCCCGGCATCGCTGTCCGCCTATAAAAACAGCAGCGCGGCGATAATCGACACGCCATCCTTCATGGTGTTGTCCGTGATCTTCTTTCGCAGGGTTTCTGCCTCCATCCAATACGCGTCTTGCAGCTCGCTGGTCTGCACGACGATATCCCCCGAAGCATACTCGCCCACCACGACATGGACCAGTTGATCCGAGCCGCCGTCGTTGGAATAGAACCGGTATACGCACTTTGCGTTTCTAATTGTGATGCCGGTTTCCTCCAGCACCTCCCGTGCCGCCGCCGCTTCCGGTGTCTCTCCCGCTTCCATGCCGCCCGCCGGAAGCTCCAGCGAGAGCGCGTTAATCGGGTAGCGTTCGATCTCCTCTACAAGAACATTGCCGCCGTGCTTCACCAGCGCGACAACGACCGGATTTTTATACCGCACCACATCATAATGAATGTGGCTTCCGGTAACGCTGTGCACGGCTTCTTCCCCGCTTATGGAATACCATGGATTCTGGTATCGATTCCTTTTGGATATAATACGAAACATCCGGTGTTCACTTCCCTGCTTTGATCCTGTTGATGGTATCCCCCTGCCGTATAGCTTTCGATAGTGTTGGCACGGAACCCTGCCTTTGGTCCCGGCAAAGCGGAAACGCCGCTGACATGGCAATCAGCGGTGTTTCGGAGGATATGAAAAGGTATCAGTGAATGTGCGGCAGGTCAGCGCTGCCGGAACACGGGAACATCCTGTGCATCATAGGTGATAGTGCGGATATAGGTATGCCGGTTGGGGTCGGAAAGCGCCGAGCCGCGAAAGCCCGGATATGGCCGCGCATGGAACACGAGGATATCCTCGCCCTTTTCGTTTTTGGTAAAGCTGTTGTGCCCGGGGCCGAAGATCTCGTTTTCCGGTTCGCTGACCATAACGGGCGCAATCGATTTTGTCCACGATTTCGGGTCCGTCAGATCGCTGTGCTTATCGGCGGTAAGCATCCCCATCGCGTAGCGCTCATCCGTCGCGCTGCCGGAGTAGGTTAAAAACAGCTTCCCGTTATGTTCCAGCACCGACGGGCCTTCGTTGACGAGAAAGCCCTGACATTCCCAGTCCAGCTCCGGCCTGCTCAGCATGGCTGCCGGCAGCGTAAGCGTCCACGGGTTTTGCATTTTGGCAATGTACAGGTTGGAGTTGCCGGCAATCTCCATGTCCCGCTGCGCCCACACCATGTACGGCGTTTCGTCGCACATAAACTGCGTAGCGTCCAGCGTAAAGCTTCCCAGCCCGTATCAAGCTTTGCTTTTTCGATGAACTCGCCTTCCAGCGGATTGGTGGACGCGTTTTCCAGCACATAGGTCCGGTGATCATAAACGCCGTTTTCATCAGCACCCTTATCCGAGGCCGCGAAATAGATGTACCATTTGCCGTCCAGATAATGGATCTCCGGTGCCCAGATATTGCTGCTCATCTCCTCGGCTGCATGCCGCCGCCATACGACCTTTGCGGGGGCGTCGGCAAGCGCCTGTATGCTTTTGGCACGGCGCAGCTCGATGACCTCATACCCGGGAAC
>Ga0116152_10004910_pt1 | contig 10495 bp, 13 predicted proteins | sample AD_UKC119_MetaG_FD_89894 | JGI IMG/M metagenome (GOLD analysis project Ga0116152, IMG submission 89894) | Active sludge microbial communities of municipal wastewater-treating anaerobic digesters from Hong Kong - AD_UKC119_MetaG | ecosystem: Engineered > Bioreactor > Anaerobic > Digestate...
GTGTAGCGTGGAGGATCAATAAAATAATCTAAAAACTCCAGTACGAAAATGTTACGGGTGTCCGTAATCGGGAAATTCTCCTTGAACACCCGGAACAAACCTTCGATGTTCCGCTTATCAGGAGTTGTTTCTAACTGGAAAAATTCTTTGAACGATTGAATCTGTACTTCAAGGAGGTCGGGAGTTTCAGCCAGGTGCTTAATTTTACCGAAATCCACTCTTGAGTTCACTTTTGTTGAAGACATATGCGTAAAACCGGTTTTTACTACTTTAAGGACATACAATTCACACTCAGGCGTCCACTTCTTTCAAAATAAACGCCTTTGAAAATCAATTACTTAAGCATGATTTGGGATGTCAAAATATATTTGGCCAAAATAAAGGATGGCAAAGGTAAGGAATAATTAATTTCTGCCAAGAAAAGTTTGCTCACAATAATCCCGCCAAAAAATACCTCCCCTAGCCCTTTTAAAAGGGGTAAATCAGTTAATTTTCATATCAAATCTGCCATGCAGCGATCCAATCACTTTAAAGAATTCCTGACGATCTCCCGAAAGAACCGGATCGGCATTATTGGGCTATTACTCCTTCTTCCTATAGTGTTTTTTCTTCCAAAGTTTATCCCCGGCAGGGCTGGCAATAATCCAAATATAAATGATACAAGCTGGATTGCTGCTTTGAAACAACTGGAACAAAAAGAAGCTTTGGCTAATGGATCTGAAAGCGGGATTGACGAAGAAAATACCAGGAACTACCAATTCGATCGCAGCAGTGGTTCTTATAACAATCAGGGCAAAACGGGCACCCTTTTTTACTTTGACCCCAATACACTTTCATTTGAAGGATGGGAAAAACTTGGTATAAGAGAGAAAACAATACATACCATTCAGAACTATCTTTCAAAAGGTGGAAGATTCAGGGAAAAAGAAGACCTGCAAAAGATCTATGGACTCTATAAAGATCAATATGAAAGGCTGGCACCATATATTGTTATAGAAAATCCGGAGCAAAGCTCAAGCAATCTGTTTCCTAATGAAAAGGAAGAACAGCCTGAAAAGAAAAAAGAATTTCGACGGTATTCTATAATTGAAATCAATACTGCCGATACCAATGCTTTTATTAGCCTCCCGGGTATTGGAAGCAAGCTTGCTTCACGAATAGTAAACTTCAGGGAAAAGTTAGGTGGTTTTTATTCTATTGACCAGATAAGCGAAATTTATGGCCTGCCCGATTCTACTTTTCAAAAAATTAAACAGTTCCTGAAAATTGAAGGAACGGTATTAAAGCAAATAAATATTAATACGGCCACACTGGATGAATTAAGATCACATCCCTATATAAAATATCAATTAGCGAACCCGATTATTGCTTACAGAGATCAGCATGGTGCTTTTACAAAAATTGAAGACATTAAGAAAGTATTTGTAATAACAGATGACATTTATTATAAAATAGCACCATACCTTACTTTATAAATTAAATTTTCAAAAATGATAATAAAAGTCTTTCTTCTATTTATAGCGGGATTCAGTTACTTATCCATACATGCACAAACTGCAGATGAAATTATTTCTAAATACATAGAAAATACCGGCGGATCATCAAATTGGGAAAAACTCAATGGGTTTAAGTATTCTGCTAGAATAAATACGCTGGGGCTTGAGATGCCATTAGAAGTAATTCAATTAAGAGACGGAAGACAAATGAGCTCGGCCATTTTTCAGGGTAGAGAGATCAAACAAGGTGTATTTGATGGTAACACACTTTGGAATATCAATGTTATGACCATGGCACCCGAAACAAGTGATCTTGAAACGACTGAAAATTTTAAACTTAATATTAACGACTTCCCTGATCCGTTCATAAATTATAGAACAAAAGGATATAAGGTGGAACTCATGGGTAGAGAAACCATTGAGGGGACAGAGACATTCAAACTAAAACTGTCAAAAGAACCAATTATGATAGATGGGGAAAAAACAGAAGATATATCCAATTATTATTTTGATGCTGATTACTTTGTGCCTATCCTTATTGAGTCTGAAATAAAAACCGGGCCGGCAAAAGGTATGATCCAACAAACCAGATTAAGCGATTATCAGGAAGTCAGCGGTTTATATTTCGCATTCTCAACTGAAGTTGCGGTGAAAGGTCAGCCAGGCAATCAGACAATTACTATTCAATCTATAGAATTAAATCCAACGATTGATGATGCCATATTTAAAATGCCAGCAAAATAATCAGATAAAACAAAACCCTCTCGATTGAGAGGGTTTAAAATTTGTTGCAAAGATGAATTAAGCGATCTCCACTTCAGCACCAGCTTCTTTCAGCTTAGCGGCGATATCATCAGCCTCAGCTTTAGATACTCCTTCTTTGATAGCTTTAGGAGCTCCGTCAACCAGTTCTTTTGCTTCTTTCAAACCTAAGCCAGTAAGATCTTTTACAACCTTAACTACATTCAGTTTATTAGCTCCACCGCTCTTCAATACTACATCAAAAGCAGTTTTTTCTTCAGCAGCAGCAGCGCCACCACCAGCAGCAGGACCGGCTGCAACAGCTACAGCAGCAGCTGCAGGCTCAATGCCATATTCCTCTTTTAAAATTTGTGCTAATTCGTTTACTTCTTTTACTGTCAGGCTTACCAGCTGATCAGCAAATGCTTTTAAATCTGCCATTTTTTACATTTTAAATAACCGCCTTCATCGTTTTCACTCCGGCGGAGGTTTATTATTAATGTCTTCACTTATACCCGAAGACGTAGGATTCTTTTCTATGCCTGGGCTCTTGCTTCCAGTGCTTTAATGATACTTGCCAGTTTGTTACCCGCATTCAATGCGCTGATCACATTCTTAGCAGGCGATTGCAACAATCCAATGATCTCGCCGATCAGATCGTTCTTGCTCTTCAGCGTTGTTAAAGATTCAAGTTGATCATCGCCGGCATAAACACTACCATCAATAAATGCAGCCTTTAAAACCGGCTTTTCCCCTTTGCTGTCCTTACGGAAAGAGCTGATGATCACAGCCGGATCTTTAGGGTTCTCTGAGAACATCAGAGCTGTAACCTTGTGTAATGAATCGTACACATCAGCATACTTTTCACTATCCAAAGACTCCAGCGCTTTTTTGATCAAAGTGTTTTTAGCCACTTTCATCTCTACCTGCTTATTGAAACAGGCACGGCGTAATTTACCTACCTGCTCAACAGTCAGCGATTCTGTATCGGTAACGTAGAAGTTATTGTACTGGGAGAACTTTCCCTTCAGTACTTCAATCACTTCGTTTTTTTGATCTTTTGTCATGACTTTATAGTTGTCATCCCGGTAAAACCGGAATCATTTTTAAATTAATGAACGAATCCTTTTGTGTCGATAGCAATACCAGGGCTCATGGAACTTGCCATGCTAACGCCTTTCAGGTAAGTACCTTTTGCGGTAGATGGTTTTGCTTTGATTATCGCATTTAACAATTCCTGACTGTTAGCCTCGATCTTTTCAGGTGTAAAACTTACCCTGCCGATAGAAGCATGAACAATACCAACTTTATCAACCTTAAAAGCGATCTTACCGCCCTTTACATCATTGATAGCAGCGGCTACATCATTTGTAACTGTACCTGTTTTAGGGTTAGGCATCAGGTTTCTTGGGCCTAATACTTTACCCAGCTTACCGATCTTTGGCATTACTGATGGTGTGGCGATGATAACATCTACATCAACCCATCCGCCTTCGATCTTGGTTACAAATTCGTCCAACCCTACATGATCAGCCCCTGCTCCTTTCGCTTCTTCTTCCTTATCAGGTGTACATAGCACAAGAACTCTTTTGGTTTTACCGGTTCCATGAGGAAGTGTTACCGTTCCGCGGATCGCCTGATCTGCTTTCTTAGGGTCAACTCCCAAACGGATATGCAAATCAACGGAAGCGTCAAATTTGCATGTATTGATCTCTTTAACCAGCGTTGAAGCCTCTTTTAAAGAGTATGATTTAGTCGCATCAACTTTTGTGTTGGCTACTTTTCTTTTTTTACTGATGAATGCCATTTTAATGCTGTTTAGAATTCAGTTAATTAATTTTCCCAGGGAGCTTTACCTTCTACAGTCAGTCCCATACTGCGGGCAGTACCGGCCACCATTTTCATGGCGCTTTCTACGGTAAAGCAGTTCAGGTCGGGCATTTTTTCCTTAGCAATTGCTTCCACCTGGTTCCAGTTTACCTTTCCCACTTTGCTACGGTTACTTTCTTTGGAGCCTTTCTGAATTTTGGCAGCTTCCATCAATTGAACAGCAGCAGGAGGTGTTTTGATGATAAAATCAAAACTCTTGTCTGAATAAACAGTAATAATTACGGGAAGAACTTTTCCCATTCTATCCTGCGTTCTGGCATTGAACTGTTTGCAGAATTCCATGATATTGATACCCTTGGAACCCAGCGCAGGACCGATCGGAGGTGCAGGGTTGGCCTGGCCACCCTTACACTGCAGCTTTACAAAGCCGGAGATTTCTTTAGCCATTTTAATCTTTTTTGGTATTAGCGACCTTTCGCCTCTTAATTTTAAAGGGTTACTTGATCTCCCAAATTCCTCATTCTCAAATATTTGAGATTCAAAAGAACTAATTGGGGCTGCAAAGATATATGAAAAACTAGAATGAATGAAAAGATTTATGCGATTTGTATAGAAATAAAAAAGCCACCAAATGGTGGCTTATGATAATAATTTTCCTGCTTAACTGATCTTCTCTACCTGCATATAATTCAGCTCTACAGGTGTAGAACGACCAAATATTTTTACGGTCACTTTTAGTTTCTTCTTTTCATCATTTACTTCTTCGATCACACCATTAAAGTCGTTGAATGGCCCTTCAATGATCTTGATAGTCTCCCCTACTATGAATGGCTCACTCATACTTACTCCACCAGCTTCAGCCATTTCATCCATTTTACCCAGCATCTTATTTACTTCTGCCTTACGCAGGGCAATGGGATTTTCTTTTCCTAAAAAATGAATAACGTTTGTTGTATTCTTAATAATATCCCGAAGATCATCTGTGAGTTTACCATTATCGATCTCGATCATTACATAACCGGGATAATAGTTCCTTTCCCGCATTACCTTTTTACCATTGGCAACTTTATAAACTTTTTCAACAGGCAGAAACACCTGCTTTACCTGATTCCATCCCCCACGGGACACTTCTTTATCCAGGTATTCTTTTACTTTCTTTTCTTTCCCACTGATCACCCTCAGCACAAACCATTTTGTATTCTGCTGGGTATCCTCTGTATTGATTGTCATCTCTTCCATGATAGAAATAATTAAAAAGCTGATAGCTTAAGGAAACAAAAACTTGTATACCTGTCTGAGTATATTACCAAACGCAAAATCCATTGCTAATACAACCAGTGTAATTACAATGGTGGCCGCCAGAACAATCATTGTTGATTGCTGTAGTTGCGTCCAGGTAGGCCAGGTTACTTTCTCTGCAAGTTCTTTATATGAACTTTTCGCATAATTAATAATATTCGCCATAATCATCAAGTTAGCACGGGCAGAGAGATTCGAACTCCCATCAACGGTTTTGGAGACCGCTATTCTGCCATTGAACTATGCCCGTAAGAATCAAAAGTCACCGGCCGATCGGGAAAACCCTGATGACCAATGACTTTTGAAGTATCAAAGATAATAGATTATTTAATAATCTCTGTAACCTGTCCTGCACCCACTGTACGACCACCTTCACGGATCGCAAACTTCAATCCTTTCTCCATCGCAATCGGCTGAATCAGTTTTACAGTCAGTGAAGTATTATCACCAGGCATAACCATTTCAGTTCCTGCTGCTAATTCAACTTCACCTGTAACGTCCGTAGTACGGAAATAGAACTGGGGACGGTACTTGTTGAAGAATGGTGTATGACGACCACCCTCTTCCTTGCTCAATACGTAAACCTCACACTTGAATTCAGTATGCGGAGTGATTGAACCAGGCTTAACAATTACCATACCTCTGCGAATCTGGGTTTTCTCAATACCACGAAGCAATAAACCGGCATTATCACCAGCTTCCCCTTCGTCAAGTATCTTACGGAACATTTCAACACCAGTTACTGTAGAGTTAAGAGGAGCATCAATTAAACCAACAATCTCAACAGCTTCACCGGTTTTGACCCTTCCTCTCTCAATACGACCAGTAGCAACTGTACCACGACCAGTAATTGAGAAGACATCTTCAACAGACATCAGGAACGGCTGATCAACCGGACGTGGAGGCAGAGGAATGTACTCATCTACTGCAGCCATCAGTTCTTCAACCTGCTTTACAGCTTCAGCATCGCCTTCAAGAGCTTTAATAGCTGAACCTTTTATTATTGGAGTGTTAGCTCCATCAAAACCGTAGAAAGTCAAAAGATCACGGATCTCCATTTCTACAAGCTCAAGTAATTCAGGGTCATCAACAAGGTCAACCTTGTTCATGAAAACCACAATCTTAGGAACACCTACCTGGCGAGCCAGAAGGATATGCTCTTTTGTTTGAGGCATAGGTCCATCAGTTGCAGCAACAACCAGGATGGCACCATCCATTTGTGCCGCACCAGTGATCATGTTCTTCACATAGTCAGCGTGACCGGGACAATCAACGTGGGCATAGTGACGATTTTCCGTCTGATACTCCACATGGGCTGTATTAATAGTAATACCCCTTTCTTTTTCTTCAGGGGCAGCATCGATTTCATCGTATTTCTTTGCCTGCGCCATTCCTTTTGTAGAAAGAATGGTTGTAATTGCGGCAGTTAAAGTGGTTTTCCCGTGGTCAATATGGCCAATGGTACCAACGTTAACGTGGGGTTTGTCCCTCTTAAATGTTTCTTTAGTTGCCATTTTATCGGTTTTTAGATTGTGTTGACTAAATTTTTATATATCTAACAGCATTTTTGCTATTTAGAGCCGTTGATGAGAATTGAACTCACGACCTCTTCCTTACCAAGGAAGTGCTCTACCACTGAGCTACAACGGCTTTTCAGTCATTGAAGCCAGTGACCATATAAGTCAAAAAGTTACTGACTTATCTGACCTGTTTGACCTATATGACTTTTGCTCATTTGAGCGGGAGACGAGGCTCGAACTCGCCACCTATAGCTTGGAAGGCTATCGCTCTACCAAATGAGCTACTCCCGCTGGTATTTTAAAGAACTTTTTCACTTTCGCTAAAGCTTGAGTGAATAAAGTGGGCAAGGATGGATTCGAACCACCGAACTCCGAAGAGGACAGATTTACAGTCTGTTGCCGTTGGCCACTTGGCTACTTGCCCATCCTGAGCCACCTGCCAGAATCGAACTGGCGACCTACTGATTACAAATCAGTTGCTCTACCAGCTGAGCTAAGGTGGCGGATATGTTTTCCGCCTGGCTGGTAGAGGTCGGAAAAGACAATAAAGAACTACCCCCATTTAATTGGGGAGGCAAAGGTAAGGGAATTTGGTATTTGTAAAAATTTTGATGGGGTTATTTTTTAACTTGTTTTCAGGTAGTTGTGAATAAAATAGTGAGCATTCCCGGATGCGATCGACCTGGCCCACAAATTAGAATCAGAAGTGCTTATTGATTACTGCTATAAAACAAAAAACCTCCCGAAGGAGGTTTTTTACTATGCTGCTTTTTTTTCTTTATTCTTTTTCAGTTGACCTATCATGGTCCCCAATGCATCATCGAAGGACTCTTCAAAAGATTTACTGGTTGATTTTACAAAGAAATTGTGTCTTGGAATATGCACCCGGATCTCTGCAATTTTATCTTTGATCGAATGCACTACATTATCCAGTTTTAAAAAAACATTTACCTGAACAATGCGATCATTAAAGTTTTGAAGCTTTTCCAGCTTACGGTTAACATGGTCTAATAATTTAATGTCTGCATCAAAATGAACCGCTTGAATCTGTACGTTCATAGTCATGAAATTAAACTGTGAAATAATAAATAAAGAACTCATTCCTTCTCAATAGGGCTGGGTCTTATGTCAATTTCAAATTAGTACAAAAAGAAATAGTTTCCAAGCATAATTTTCTTAAAATTGATCATGAACGGGGATGTGCTTTCTTATGAACATCCTTTAGCTTTTCAATTGTATTATGAGTATAAACCTGTGTGGCTGCAAGGCTGCTATGGCCCAATAGCTCTTTGACCGCATTTAAATTGGCCCCATTGTTTAAAATGTGGGTGGCAAAAGTATGTCGCAGCACATGCGGACTCTTTTTTTCAAGTGTCGTTACCTCTGACAATGCTTTTTTAACTAACAGGTAGGCATATTTTGGATAAAGTTTTCTCCCTTTCTCAGTAACCAAAAAGTATTCACATGAACCGGACCCAAATTCTTTCCTTTTCAAATCCTTATAACGTCGAATTTGCTGTAAAACATCCTGGCTTACCGGAATAATTCTTTCCTTATTCCCTTTTCCTAAAACTCTTATATGCCCCCTTGAAAAATCAATTTGCTTTTCTTTCAGATTCACAAGCTCACTCAAACGCATTCCGGTTGCGTAAAAAATATTGATGAGCATCTGCATATTGAGTGATTTCCAGTCGTCTGATGAAGAGGTCACCGTTTCAGAAACCTGAGCAGTATCCTCTTCTTTCATAAATACAGGTAGTTTTTTGCCCGCTTTCGGTGTTATTACCTGTGCCATGGGAGAGGTCTCCAGAACCCCCATCCGCAACATGTGTTTAAAAAAGGATTTCAGGGATGATAGTTTTCTACGGATAGACTTTGTGTCTAAACCTTCATCTCTTAGAACAGCAAGCCAGGTACGTACAATAGAATGAGAAATTTCGGATAGTTGTACTTCTCCAAACTCTCTTTGAACAAAATCCATGAACCCCTCAAGGTCAGATCTATATGCTGTTAAAGTATGAGAGGAGTATCGTTTCTCGAACTTGAGATAATCAAAAAAGGATTGTAGTGATTTCTTCATGGATTGGCATAAAAAAAGTAGCTGTAAAGCTATGAAACTTTGCAGCTACCTCAAATATGCTGGAGAAAGGTAGTTTTAACCTTCTATTTTTCCGCTTGCTATCTGTTGCTTGTAGATCGCTTTTAATATCTCACCGCGACGCCTTACAGATGGTTTGGTAAAGCTCTGACGGTCACGCAATTGAAGGAGAACCTTTGATTTCTCAAACTTCTTTTTGTACTTCTTCAACGCTTTGTCGATGTTTTCGCAATCTTTTGAATCGATAATTAGCATAATTATTTATACCTCCTTTGGTACTTTTTATCCTTTTTTAAGGCATGCAAAGATAGTATGTTTTTATTAAACAAAGAAGAAAAACCGAATTCAGCTAACTTGCCCCCATGTTTACAGGAATAGTCGAAACCACCGGTCGGATTAAGGATATAGATGCAAATGGATCCAATATGAGCTTTTGGATAGAATCTGATATTTCCAATCAATTAAAACCTGACCAGAGTGTTAGCCATAATGGAGTGTGCCTTACTGTAGAAGAAGTGTCCGAAAATCAACATAAAGTCACGGCTATACAAGAAACCCTTGATAAAACAAATCTCTCTATCTTAGAAAAGGGTGCTTTGATCAATCTTGAAAGATGTCTTCTGCCTACCAGCCGGCTTGATGGCCATATTGTTCAGGGACATGTTGATACGACAGGTGTGTGTAAGAATATAAAAGAAAAGGATGGGAGCCGTGAAATCGAGCTAACATTCCCCAAAATGTTTGCTTCATTAATCATTGAAAAAGGCTCTATTAGTGTGAATGGTATCAGTCTGACCGCCTTTAACGTAAAAAAGAAACGTTTCTCAGTTGCCATAATACCTTACACTTTTGAACATACAAATATCAAGGAACTTAAACCCGGCGATCAAGTAAATCTCGAGTTTGATATTCTGGGTAAGTATATTCTTAGAAAGTTATCTTTGGGAAAGAACAGCTAACCCAAAGAACTGCCAATGGATCCTGCGGAAATACAAAAGCCCTATTATCCTGCATTAGACGGGTTAAGAGGGTTGGCTATTCTCCTTGTTGTGGTCTATCATAATTTCGGATTTATTGACTACTTTTTCTTCGGCTGGCTTGGCGTTGATCTTTTCTTTGTTTTATCTGGTTTTTTGATCACTGATATTCTGCTAAGGAGCCTGGGGCAAAAAAACTTTCTCAAGAACTTTTATATGAGAAGGATCCTGAGAATATTCCCCCTGTATTATTTGACATTGATTTTCTTCTTGCTTATTTATCCCCGACTTTTTGACAATCCAGACCTTTCCTATTATACCACTAATCAGGTATGGTTATGGGGGTATTTGCAAAACTGGTTATACATTTTTAAACCCGACCAGTCAGCTAATATATTACACCACTTATGGTCATTGGCTGTTGAAGAGCAATTTTACCTGCTGTTCCCTCTGATCTTATTCCTGATTTACCACTTTTCCAGACAACATCTAAAACCCGCTCTGGCACTGATCTTTCTCGTCTCTTTTGTAATA
>Ga0116152_10004911_pt1 | contig 10493 bp, 2 predicted proteins | sample AD_UKC119_MetaG_FD_89894 | JGI IMG/M metagenome (GOLD analysis project Ga0116152, IMG submission 89894) | Active sludge microbial communities of municipal wastewater-treating anaerobic digesters from Hong Kong - AD_UKC119_MetaG | ecosystem: Engineered > Bioreactor > Anaerobic > Digestate...
GTATAAGGAACACGCATGGTTAGTACCTGAGTGTCTACCACCTGATTATTTTTAATGGCCTGGATCTCAAGCTGGTTGGTGCCGGGAGGCAGGTATTGGAAATTGAGATAGGTCTCGCGGGTGATGGGCGAATACTCGTCCTCCCCGTTTTTATTGCGTATGCGATAACGATAATGCACATTGTCATTGAGGTAGCCGGTGAAGGAAGGGTGGTACCAGACTCGGACATTGCGTTTGGAAAGAGGCAATCGGATGCGTCCCAGATCATCGTAGACGACCATTTCGTCTCCTGCAATCAGGCTGTCAATCAGGACGGATACTGGCAGCGTATCGGCGATCAGGTGATCGAGTACTATACGGATAGCGCCGAAGTCTTTTCCGATCCATACCTGGCCTGCCGTGTCGACTTGGATGGCATTTTGTTCTCCACCGCCGCCTAGCCGGGCGTCACGGGTATCGTAGAAAAATACCCGGGGGGATTGAGCGTCGCGATAAAACGATGCCAGGTCGATTATACCGTGACCGGTGTTATTTGCAAATACGATGTAGTCCTTTACTTGTTTGATGATAGGCACGAGCGTGGTGCCGGCTTCCGGTAATTCAAGCTTTTTGGTTTTTTGCAATACCTCGTCTGAAAATAGATTGATCTGGTGGGGCGCTTCCAGAAATCGAATGCCATCGTGGCATCCCAACCAGAGATTGCCGCGGTCATCCAGGCAGGAAGACATCACTCCAAACGCATGCTTTGTAGTGTCTTGCCGTAGCCAGGATGTCGCAGTGTCCTGGACCGGATCGTAGACAGCGATGCCCTGACTCGATCGTCCCAGCCACAACCGTTGATTCCGGTCCTCGGTGATGGTAAGCACATTGTCCAGGAGCATGCCTTTATCTTTGGAAATGATCTTGGTGTCGTTATTAGGGCGATACGGTAGATCGGTTAACGCCAATCCATCCCGATTCACACCCATCGCTAGCTGGGATCCGGATACCGGAGTGATGTAATAACCGGTATTGCAAGGAGGACCAAAACAAGAATTGATACTTGGGGTTTTGCGTCCCGACCAAAACCAGTGATCATTTTGGTAATGCACAAGGCCTAGACATTCCTCAAAGCAAAACATTCCATTCTCTGGATCATGATAACCACCTGGCATGATACGTAGCAGATTTTCCGGACTATCCCGGAGCAGATGATCTCCGTCGAAGCGCTCCAATCCATCCCGGTAGCCGCCAAACCAGATAGAACCCTGATCGTCCTGGGTGATCAATTGCAACCCTCGTACGATATTAGACTGATCTTCCAGGCATTGGAGTACATAGGGATTTACACGTATTACGCCCGTGTGGCTGGCTATCCAAAAATGTCCTTGCAAGTCCTGGGTTACATCCAGATCAGCACTTGATTGTTTAAAACGGGCGATGGCATGAAATAGTGAATCGGACCCGAATTGGACCAGGTAATAGCTGTCGGACACCCCGGTATCCAGGGCAATAGCTGTTTTGATGCCATTGATGGTTGATAATCGCTGGGTGTATAGAGGAAGGGAACGACCGCCTGGTGTGATGAAATTAAGATTTTCTCGGTGCTTATTTTTGATGATCTGCAATCGAAACGAATTACTAAAGGGCTGTGCATGATCCAACCAATAGTTGTAATGATTGATAGCTGGATCATTATCGAAATTGATTTTAAATTGGAACGATGATTGGAGATTGGGCATCCAATAGGTGTCAATTTTAGATCCGGTGAAATCTTGAAAACGTAAACTATAACCATCTCCTAATACAAATTTGCTGATTAGAATACGTGTAACCCAGCTAGGAATTGTCATACTTAGAGGCATTGAATCCATGACTTCCCAGGCATCGCTTTTGTGATTAAATTGAAATAACTCCCCTTTAAAATTGATCCCGGCCATCGTTCCCCAATCCGGATAATAGAAGAAGGTGCTTATGTGAGTGTCAATATATTTCTTCCATTGCCCGGCTTGATATCGGATTATTTTTCCCTGATCTTCCTGGGTGAATGCATAAAACCAGATGCCGAGACTATCCTGAGTTATTCGGGTTGAGTAGTTGGCGAAATCTATTCCTGTCAATGAAACCGGGAAGTTCTCAAACTTCCTTCCGTCAAAGTGACAGATCTGCAAGTTATTGCCGACAATCCATAAATAGCCCTCCTGATCACAAAAGACACCATTTGACTCCGTCATGGGTAGTCCATCCGCTACCGTATAGAGCTGGGTCTGGTTGTACTGGGCGTAAGCGCTGAAGGTTATCAACCACAGGGATAATAGTATGCCAAATCGTTTGTGCATGGACAACCCGATAAGTTACCGAAAGGATAGGATAATGGCTAGAGAAGAACCTGCAATTTTGGTTATCACCGAATGAATTGCCAGGATCGCCGAATGAAAGGGCTGTTGACGCGAATAAAAATATATAGGGAATAGAGGTCATCCAGTGTCCGATACATGGTTTCCGGTATAATGTTGTGTTAAACCCAAATCATGCAATAGACCCATATATTTAGGGCACACCTGGCATTCAAGTGACTGTGAATCAGAATGTTCTTAATGCATTGCATTAGAAATGTGCCGTGTCCAGTGAAGCCATGATACCATGAAGCCAACTCAACACGTTTTCTGCCACGAATTACACGGTTTACACGAATGGATTGAATTTCACAAATGTCGTCTTACAATAATGGTGCAGCGGAAAGCGTACAGCGTACAGCGAAAAGCGATTTCAAATTGACCTTGCGCCTTTGCGTCTTTGCGAGACACAAGAAAATCAGTGTCCATCAGTGTTCACGTTTTTCCGACACAGATTCCACAGATAATACAGATGGATATTATCACGTCATGAAACAGAAATAATCAGCGCAATCAGTGATAATCTGTGTCCAGAATGGTCTGCCACGGATTACACGAATGGATTGATTTCACAAATGTCGTCTTACAATAATAGTGCTGCGAAAAGCGAAAAGCGTATAGCGAAATGCGGATCCAATAGAATACAGCCCTAATTGCCTTACTCAAACAACTCTGAGAAACTCTGTGTAACACTGTGCCTGCCCGTCCGGTAGGCGTGGTTAATCTCTTCCCCATTCAACCTTCAGCCATCAACCTTCAACATTTATTAGGTTATATCCCTATTCCATTGGCAATTTCCCCGGATTGATTCGCTACCCTCCGAGAGCACATAGCCATCCCTTATTTTTATTTCCAACCAGTGTAATCATTATACTTAACACACTTCTCATCGCGCACCCGGAAAACCTGGAGAGAGTATTGTTTTTATGAACTGGATGGTGGTTTGCTACCGCTTTGACAGTTATGCTATTACAGAAAAAAGAAAGGACAACCGATGAAAAAGGAAATTTACTTTACTATTTTACTTTCTCTATTTTTTTCGCTCAAGCATAGCTATGGGCAGTATACGGCTATCCCGGATCCGAATTTTGAACAGGCCCTGATTGAACTTGGCATCGATAGCGATGGTCAGATTAATGGACAGATGTATACGGACGATGCAGTTGGAGTGGTGGATCTTGATGTAAACAATCGAAATATTTCAGACTTGACGGGTATCGAAGCATTTATTGACTTGAGTAATTTGGGCTGTACGGATAATCATATTACGAGCCTCGACCTTTCAGGAAATTTGAAGTTGAAAAATTTGATTTGCAACTATAATCAATTGACAAGCATAAATGTATCTCAAAATTTGGAATTGCTTGAATTATATTGTGGAGGGAATCAACTTTCAACAATAGATCTAGGTAACAACGGTTTATTAGAGCGGCTCGACTGTTATAGCAATAATTTCGAGGACATTGATTTATCAAAGCTAGCTAACTTGCAAATACTGGATTGTGGTGATAATCAATTTGTGAGTATCGATGTTTCTAATAATTTGCAATTGAATGAATTTAGTTGTAGTGTTAACCAGATACAATCACTGGATGTATCTAGTAATCATTTATTAGTAAATTTGTATTGTAGCTTTAATCAACTTACTGAGCTTGACGTATCAAAAAACACTGCTCTTGAAGGCCTGGATTTTTCATGGAATAATCTGACGACCATAGATGTTTCTCAAAATCCTCTTTTGATTGCCTTTGGTTGCAATAATAATAAATTTGAAAAACTTGATTTATCTGATCATCATGCACTTGAATATATTGGATGTTCAGATAATTTACTGACTTCACTAAATATTAAAAATGGCAATAATTTGGCCATTACTGAATTTTACGCGGATAACAACCCTGACCTCTCTTGCATTGCCGTAGATGATATAACGTATGCCAATTCGAATCCCAATTGGTCTAAAGATCCAACTGCTTTTTTTTCAACCGAATGCATTTCGGGTATTACGCTTATCCCCGACCCTAACTTCGAGCAGGCCCTTATTGACCTCGGCGTCGATAACGATGGACAAATCAATGGCCAAATGTCCACGGACGATGCAGCAGGTGTTACAATACTTCAGATTGGTAATCGGATTATCAGTGATCTGACGGGTATTGAAGCATTTGTAGATTTGGTTCATCTGGATTGCGCCATCAATCAACTGACCAGCTTGGATGTAAGCAATAATGTAGCATTGCAATTTCTGGGATGTGGGGATAATCAAATTACTAGTCTCGATCTCAGTCAAAATACGGCCTTGGTAGAACTGTATTGTTATTTGAACCCACTCAATGGATTGGATGTGAGTGCGAATGTAAATTTGGAACAATTGTCGTGCCGTTCCAATCAACTGCTTTCTCTTGACCTCAGTAATATTACACGACTAACCTATCTGGAGTGTTCTGAGAATAATCTGACGAGTCTTGATTTGAGTAATAATGCTAATTTGGAACAACTTTATTGCGATAAGAATTATTTGACTAGCCTTAATGTTTCTGCAAGCCCAAATCTACAGGTCTTATACTGTTATCGTAATTTAATTACAATGCTTGATTTTAGCGGAGTTACAGGGCTTTTATTTTTTGATTGTTCCACGAATAGGTTAACCGAATTAAATGTCAACCAGAACCATGCATTAAAATATTTGAAATGTAACTCAAATAAGATAAATGAATTGGATCTTACGGGCAACTCATCATTGGAATCTTTTTGGTGCGATAATAACCAATTGACGTCTTTAGATGTACGCAATGGAAATAATGCGGGAATTATTACGTTTTCGGCTTATTATAATCCCAGCCTTTCTTGTATTTCAGTAGATGACGTCGCCATCGCCAATGCGAATTGGGGCAAGGATGCTGCCACTCATTTTTCTTCTGACTGTTCCATGGACACTTGTGATGACGGCATCCAAAATGGGGATGAAACCGGTATTGATTGTGGAGGCAGTCTTTGTGAACCATGTCCTTGCGTTCATCCCGATCTGCCGGCATTGATGGCATTATATTATGCAACGGATGGGGCGAATTGGACAACAAAATGGGATACTGCCAATTGTGATATTTGTAATTGGTACGGAGTAGATTGTCTTAATGGCCGAGTCATTGCCATCAGATTAGTAAATAATAATTTGGTTGGAGTTATACCGGTTGACCTGTCCCAATTAACCGAATTGCAGGATTTATGGCTCCAATTAAATAAACTCTCAGGAGAAATACCCGTAGGAATTAGACAGCTCAATAAATTACGTACACTTTATTTAAATGGAAATCAACTTTCAGGATCTATCCCAAGTGAATTAAGTTCACTTTCAGAATTGGTTGGTTTGAATTTAAACCAAAACCAATTATCCGATGAAATTCCAAAGTCAATGGGAATGCTATCCAATTTAACGCATTTGAATCTGGCAGGGAATAAATTGACAGGTAATATTCCTGATGAAATAGGTGATTTAATAAAACTGACCTCTTTAGGACTATCCGCTAATCTATTAAGTGGCCCAATCCCTTTGTCTCTAGGTAATTTGCATGGTCTCCTCTTATTGTATGCAGACAATAATGCCTTTTCTGGCTTTGTGCCGGATACATTATTTCAATTGCCAGTCATTGAAGAAATGTTGCTTAATGATAATGATTTTATAGGGTCAGTGCCTTCAAATGTCAATTCTGCGTCACATCTTCGTTATCTGTGGTTGCAAAACAATCAACTATCCGGAACAATTCCTGAATCCTTAGGGTTGAGCACATCCTTGCAATCACTCAATTTGAGTAATAATGATTTGGAAGGATGTTTTCCTGCCAACTTGAATAATTTGTGTGGTGTTAATGTTAATTTTTCTTCCAACTCTGCACTTCCTAATGGAGGTGACTTTCCATCTTTCTGCTTAGATAATACCGGTTCGTGCAACCAATGTTCTGACGGCATCCAGAATGGTGACGAGACTGCTATAGACTGTGGGGGCAGTTTGTGTGATCCCTGTGCGATTGATGGATGCACCAACCCAGCAAGTCACAACTACAACCCTGATGCTACCATCGATGATGGCAGTTGTTTGACTTGCAGCGATGGCGTACAAAATGGGGATGAGACCGGTATCGACTGTGGAGGCGCCCTCTGCATGCCCTGCCAAGCGGTCAGCTATTGCATTGCAAAAGCTGCTTCCAATCAGTACGAATACATCAAGCGCGTGCAGCTTAATACGCTGGATAACACTTCCGGTGCGGATGGGGGGTATGGTGATTATACAGGACTTAGTACTACATTGACTGGTGGGCAATCCTATGCCATCCATTTGACACCCGGCTATCCCGGGCAAGCTTATCCGGAAGGGTGGGTGGTTTGGATTGATCTAAATGGCAATGGATCATTTACGGATACAGGAGAACGAATGGTCACTGGGAAAGCTACCGGTATTTTTTCATCGACACTTACCGTGCCAATCGTGAACTCAAGGACGACCCGGATGCGGATTGCGTTACAATATAACAACTCAGCAACCGGTTCTTGCGGCTCGTTTTCTTATGGAGAAGTTGAGGACTATACGGTCTTTTTGCAAGCGGCAGCAGGTCCCTCTTGCACAGATGGGATTAAGAATGGGGATGAGACTGGCGTAGATTGTGGCGGCACCAACTGTCCGGCATGCCCTGAAATCATGGGCTGTACCAATCCAGCTAGCCATAATTACAATCCGCAGGCTACCAATGATGATGGGTCTTGCCAGACTTGCAACGATGGTATTCAAAATGGCGATGAAACCGGTGTCGATTGTGGCGGAAACAAATGTATCCCGTGTACCGTTTCCAGTTATTGTTCGGCCAAAGGACTCAGCAATCAGTATGAATACATCAAACAGGTTGCCCTCAATACCCTGGATCATACTTCCGGAGCTGATGGTGGATACGGTGATTTCACTGGATTTTCCACCACGGTCATGCCCGGTCAAACCTATCCTTTAAAACTGGTGCCGGGATTCGCAGGATCAGCTTACAAAGAAGGATGGAAAGTATGGATCGATTACAATGGAGATGGTGATTTTGTCGATACAGGGGAACTGGTCTATTCAGGTTCTTCGGCGTCAGCAATACAATCGAGCGTAACCATCCCGTCCGGTTTAAACTCCAAGTCCACTCGGATGCGGGTAGCCATGCAGTACACCAGCCTCCCGTCCGGACCTTGTACGAACCTTTCCTTTGGTGAGGTTGAGGATTATATTGTAACTATCCAAAGCGGAGTTGCACCAACCTGTACGGATGGCATTCAAAACGGCAATGAGACAGGTATTGATTGTGGAGGAGATTGTCAGCCTTGCCCAATATCCGGATGTACAGATCCATTAGCCCATAACTACAATCCCGCTGCGACTGACGACGATGGCAGTTGTCAGACCTGTAGTGACGGGATACAGAATGGCGATGAAACAGGTGTAGATTGTGGTGGATCTCTGTGTGCTCCCTGTGCATTAATGGGATGCACCGATCCGACAGCACATAATTACAATCCAAGTGCAGTCGTCGACGATGGCAGTTGCCAGACCTGCGTTGATGGAGTAAAGAATGGGGATGAGACAGGTATCGACTGCGGCGGCGCCTTGTGTGCTCCTTGTGCATTGATGGGGTGCACTGATCCGGCAGCGCATAATTACAATCCAAGTGCAGTCGTGGACGATGGCAGTTGTCAGACCTGTAGTGACGGGATACAGAATGGTGATGAAACCGGTGTGGATTGTGGTGGTGCATTATGTGTTCCTTGTCAGCAGGTCAGTTATTGCAGCCTGAAAGGAAATAGTCAAAAATACGAATACATCAAGCGGGTGGTCTTTGCTGCCCTTGATCATTCTTCTGGATCCGATGGAGGATATGGGGACTATACCGGTTTCACCACTACGGTACCACCAGGCATGAGCTATCCTATTCAACTGATTCCCGGTTTTGCTGGCTCGTCATATAAGGAAGCGTGGCGTGTGTGGATTGACTACAACCGGGACGGTGATTTCAACGATACCGGTGAGTTGGTTTTCATTGGTACTGGAACGAGTACGGTCAGTGGTACGGTAGCAGTTCCTGCCTCTGCCTCCAGTGGCGCCACCCGCATGCGGGTGGCCATGCGATACAACCAATACCCCAGCGGTAGTTGTGGTAGCCTGGACAATGGCGAGGTGGAAGATTATACCGTAATTATTGGTGCCGGTCAACCTCCGACGTGTAATGATGGGATCCAAAATGGCACCGAAACTGGTATCGACTGTGGAGGTACTTGCCCTCCTTGTGAGGAAAGCGGTTGCACCGATCCCAATGCCCACAATTACGATCCCAATGCCACGGTGGATGACGGCAGCTGTCAGACCTGTGAAGATGGTATTAAAAATGGAGATGAGACGGGTATCGATTGTGGGGGAGCGCTTTGCCTGCCATGCGAGACCAGTGTGAATTATTGTTCCAGTAAAGGAAACAGTCAACAATACGAATACATCAAACAGGTGCAGTTCAATACCCTGGATCATACCAGTGGGTCCAATGGTGGGTATGGAGATTTTACGGCGTTTTCTACCTCGGTCCAACCAGGTCAAAGTTATACGCTCACATTGGTTCCCGGATATGTCAGTCAATCCTACAACGAAGGCTGGCGGGTGTGGATCGATTACAATGGTGACGGTGATTTTAATGATACTGGGGAGTTGATCTATTCCAGTGTTCGCAGTGGTACTGCCAATACCACCATTCAAGTACCGGCATCCAGCACGCCAGGAACGACCAGGATGCGTGTAGCTATGCAATACAATGCCGTGGTAGGTGGACCATGTGCCAGTTTTTCCTATGGCGAAGTGGAAGATTACAGTGTCATAATAGTGGGTACTAATAATGTGAATAACCTGGAGACCAGGGACGAACTATCTCTAGCTGCAGAAGTTTGGCAAATTTTCCCTAATCCCGGTTCGGAAGTTTTGAATATGCAATTTTCTCATTCGATATCTGGAAAGATTGAACTGTGGGATATGCAAGGGCGGATGGTTCAAGAATATGAATTAAATGATCTTCAAATTGTTTCCCTGAATGTATCCTCACTCAATGCAGGTGTGTATCGTGTGATGTGGATTTCCCCTGACCGTGCACCGGTGATTTACAATTGGTTAAAATTATAGTTGTATAAGCGTCCTGGATTGATTAAACACTATGGGAGTTTAGGGCCTGTTCGCATTGGACAGGCCCTTTTTCTTATGCCAGCAAGAAGTAATAATAAATTTTCATAATTGCTACATTACCGGATAATTTTTTATTCATTCATTTTCCTGTTTCATTCGGATAAGTGCCTGTTTCATTTGGACTCATATAATACAATTCTTTTATGGGTTAATTTGGATGAAATGAACCCATACCATGTGTCCCAAGATGATGATGAGTATACTGCTAGGCTGGTTAATTGTTGCCTGTCAGCCCGTAGCATTAGCGCCCGATGATGACGCTACCCTTTCGGAGGAAATTCCGGAATATTATTTTATCGAAGAGGAGACTTCACTTGGAGTATTGCAAACCAAAATATTCACCCAAGCTTGTCATGATGATAGTCTCTTCTTGACTCCAGAGGATCATCTATTGCGTGTTGAGGTTGATTTATTCATGACTCTTCCTGAAGGCGCTGATAAAGTGGAATGCTATACTGGTGGGTATACTTTCTTTGATATAGATCTAGATTATTGGATTGTAGGTGACGTTATTCATTCCGGGCATCGACGCAAGGTGATCTGCACGGTGGAAGGTAATCCAGTACAGGGATACCAGTTGGAATATCCAGTCTCCCAATTACCGGTAGGAGAGCTAGTACATCTACATCTGGAAGGAGCCATTGCCTTATCACGGATAAATAATCCGGCGCCTTTTTTTAGTACCTGCGGGGTGCGTCTGAAGGATTCAGGGCGAATCGTTGGCTGGAATTATCCGGCGTATAAAATATGGATTCAACCTGCTCAATCGTAGTCACTATGAAAACACATCGACATTGGATTGGCCTCATTTTTTTGCTTTCACTTTCCGCCTGTGAAAAAATAAATATGAGCTATACCTGGACTATGGAGGATCAAAC
>Ga0116152_10004915_pt1 | contig 10487 bp, 8 predicted proteins | sample AD_UKC119_MetaG_FD_89894 | JGI IMG/M metagenome (GOLD analysis project Ga0116152, IMG submission 89894) | Active sludge microbial communities of municipal wastewater-treating anaerobic digesters from Hong Kong - AD_UKC119_MetaG | ecosystem: Engineered > Bioreactor > Anaerobic > Digestate...
AGAAAATTATAAGTGGTCATCTTACCGTATTTTACCGTCAGGGACACAATGTTATCGATTGGGTAAAAAAAGATCTTTCGGATATTTGGCAACCTCAGAACCTCACTGAAATAAGATCTTTGGGTACTGAAATACAATTGAATCTCTCGCTTCAAAAAAAATACGGAAAATATTATCCTGATCTGAAAGTATCGTATCTATTTAATCATGTTGGCAAAAACGATGACGCTGTCATTTCCCGTTATGTTTTGGATAATCTGAAACATAAATTTGTAGGATCTGTCACCCAGCAAATAGTGCCAAGCCTGACCTTGAATGTCGAAATTTTATACCAGGACCGTGCAGGATCGTACTTCAGGTATGAAAATACTGTACCAGTTGGGGAGACAGATTATGCCCCATTTTGGCTTTTTGACGCAAAACTTATTTACGAAAGAAAAAATGTATCGCTTTTTGGTTCTGTCAATAACTTATTTAATACATCGTATAACGATATTGAGAATGTTGTACAACCCGGGATATGGTTTAAAACCGGAATTTCATATTATTTGAATTTAGAATAGAAATGATTTCAGTGGAGCTTGACTTCAAAACTAAAAAAGGTTGTCAGGCTTTTTTTCATTGTTAAAGAAAAATCAAAAATTGTATATTCGCCAAAAATTTATGTCATGTTAAAAGGAATATTAGCAGTATCAGGACATTCGGGACTTTTCAAAATGGTTGCCGAAAGCAAAAATAATATCATTGTTGAATCACTGGACACTAAAAAGCGTTTCCCGGTTTATTCAACAGCCAAAATATCAGCTTTGGAAGACATTGCTATTTACACTTTGGAAGGTGATGTCCCATTGAAAGATATTTTCAAAACTATTGCAGAGAAAGAAAATGGAGAACAGGCCATTTCGGCAAAAGCTTCGGGCGATGAGTTAAAGTCATATTTCGAGGAAATTCTGCCAAATTTCGATAAAGACCGGGTTTATGTTTCTGACATCAAGAAAGTAATATTGTGGTACAACACGCTGCAGGAACACGATATGCTCGATTTTACTGAAGAAGAAAGTGAAGAAAACGTTTCAACAGAGCCAGATGCGGAATAATATATTAAAACAGGTGAAAGTTGAGTTTATTCTGAGGAGTTTCAAGTTCTGCATGTTTTTCTAAAAGAATTTCAAAAAGCTTAACAGTGGCAAGTGCATCGCCGGCTGCGCGGTGCCTGCCATTAATATCAATCCCCAGTTCTGCGCAAATTTTTCCTAATGAATAAGATTTGTGACCGGGAAGTAGTTTTCTGGATAGTTGGACCGTACACATTGTTTTTCGCTTATAATCATATCCAAGCCGGGCGAATTCCTGCTGAATAAATTTATAGTCGAAGCTAACATTATGTGCAATAAATGTTCTGCCTTGTGTCATTTCAACAATCTTTTTTGCAACCTCAAAAAAGCGGGGTGCATCTTTCACCATCAGATTATCAATTCCTGTCAACTCAGTAATAAAGAATGGGATGTCGATTTCAGGATTAATAAGTGTTGTAAATGAATCGGTTATTTGCTGCCCATTGTGCTGATAAATGGCAATCTCAGTAATTTTCCCGTACTTATAACTATTGCCTGTGGTCTCGATATCTATAATTGAAAACAAATTCTAAAGTATTTTGATATTGTTAATATTAAATGTTTATTTTTGTTAAAATATTTTGTTTGTAAAATTAAACTTTTCAGGACTGAGGCTGTTTTGAAAGCTGAAAATTAATTTCTAAATTGCCTTTAAATAACAAGAAACTTAAATAAATATATAAAATTATGAAAAAGTTTACTCTTTTCTTTTTCGCATTGGTTTTGGCAGTTGGAACTGCATTTGCCCAAAATTCAGATAATAAGTGGGCTATCGGGTTAGGACCCGGTGTCGACTATAATTTGAATAGTAAGAAAGCCGGTGTTTTGGCTGATTTGTATCTGAGCCGGTATTTGAGTCCTACTTTCGATTTGATGCTCGATTCAAGAATGTCATTTTCAGAACCAGGAATTGATGTTTTCAACCCGTTATTGAATCTGCGGTTGAAATTATTCAAGGAAACAAGCGCTGTTCAACCCTATCTGTTTGGTGGTGTTGGTTACATGTGGGATAATTTAGAATCAGGCGTTAACTTCGATGCAGGTGCGGGATTAAAATTTCCTGTTGGTGATAATACTTCATTATTTGTTGCCGGTTCATATGTGAACGGAATTGAAGGAACTCGTGCTGTAAATGGAACTGGAGCCACTGTTACCGATAATCATATCATGGTTACCAGTATTCTGGAGTTTGCATTGGGAGCTCCAAAAGATTCGGATGGTGACGGTGTAAAAGATAAAAAAGACAAATGTCCAGACACTCCTCCTGGAGTACAAGTTGACGAAGACGGTTGTCCGCTGGACCGTGATGGCGATGGTATTCCTGATTATAAAGATGAATGCCCGGATGAAGCAGGTCCAGCTTCTTTGGCAGGATGCCCGGATCGTGATGGTGATGGCATTGCTGATAAAGATGATGAATGTCCGGATGTTGCTGGTTTAGCTAAATTCAACGGATGCCCTGATTCAGATGAAGACGGCGTTCCGGATCCGAAAGATAATTGTCCGGATACTCCGAAAGGTTGCCCGGTTGATGCCGCTGGTTGTCCGCTTGATTCTGACGGAGACGGTGTAATTGACTGCCAGGATAATTGTCCTCAGGAAGCTGGTCCTGCCTCAAATAACGGATGTCCTGATTGGGTAGAACTTCAGATTCCTAATGTTTACTTCGATTTTGATAAATCTACCATTAAGCCGGAATTCGAAGGCGAACTTGATAAACTGGCAGAACAACTAAGTGCAGCAAAAGAATTTGATATTGTAATTGGTGCATACACTGATAATATTGGTACTGAAGCTTACAACATGGGATTATCAGAAAGACGTGCTCAGGCAGTTGTGAAGTATCTTTTGAAGAAAGGTGTTAACAACGCATACGTAGGTTCAAATTATTATGGCGAAAGCAATCCAGCTGTTCCTAACACATCAATTCAGAATAGAAAACTGAATCGTAGGGCAGTATTTGAAGTTGCAAAAATGAGAAAATAGTCCTCATATATTTTAAGAAAAAGCTCTGCCATTTGGCAGGGCTTTTTTTGTGTCAGAATCGAACAGATTCTTTTTCCCTAAAGTGTTATATTTGCGCACCTAAATTATTGTTGAAATGAGTATTGAAATAAAGATACAGGAAGCAGTTATAAAAGCCATTCATGAACTATATGGTCAGGTTATTGATTCTAGTCAGGTTCAGTTACAAAATACGAGAAAAGATTTGGAAGGTGACCTTACTATTGTTGTATTCCCTTTTTTGAGAATTTCAAAAAAATCACCTGAAGCAACTGCTGAAGATTTAGGTAAATTTCTGCAGGATCAAGTTGATCTGGTTCATTCATTCAACGTAATCAAGGGATTTCTGAATTTAATTATTAGTGACAACTATTGGCTGAAAACGCTTTCTGATGCTTATTCAAATACTGAATTTGGCCTGTCGGAACCTAACGACGATTCAGAACTCGTGATGGTTGAATATTCTTCACCAAATACAAATAAACCACTGCATTTGGGGCACATTCGCAACAATCTGCTTGGTTTTTCTATTTCGGAAATTGCAAAAGCTAACGGCAAAAAAGTGGTGAAAACCAACATCGTAAATGATCGTGGTATTCATATTTGCAAGTCGATGTATGCGTGGCAGAAATGGGGTAACGGAAAAACACCTGAGAATTCCGGAATGAAAGGTGATCATTTGGTTGGTGAATTTTATGTGGAGTTTGATAAGCATTACAAAGCAGAGATTGCTGAGTTGGTTGAGAAAGGAGTGAGTAAGGAAGAGGCAGAAAATCAGGCTCCTTCAATTGTTGCTGCCCGGGATTTACTTCGGAAATGGGAAGCTAAAGATGAAGAGACTGTTGAACTTTGGAAAACCATGAATAGCTGGGTATACAAAGGCTTTGATGTTACTTATAAAAACCTGGGAGTTGATTTTGATAAGATTTATTACGAATCGGAAACATATCTGGTTGGTCGCGATGAAGTTCTTCGTGGATTAAAAGAAGGAGTTTTTTATCAGAAAGAAGATAATTCGGTGTGGGCTGATTTAAGCGCAGACGGTCTGGACCAGAAACTTCTTTTACGAAGCGATGGAACCTCAGTTTATATGACGCAGGATATCGGTACAGCCAAAATGCGTTTTAACGATTATTCCATTGACAAAATGGTGTATGTGGTTGGAAACGAACAGAATTATCATTTCCAGGTACTGGCTATTTTACTCGATAAACTTGGGTTTGAATGGGGAAAAGACCTTTTCCATTTCTCATACGGAATGGTTGAGCTTCCATCCGGGAAAATGAAATCCAGGGAAGGTACCGTTGTTGATGCAGACGATCTAATGGAAGGCATGACTGAGGTTGCACGCAAAATGTCGGTTGAACTTGGAAAACTTGGATCGTTATCTGAGGAGGAGGCTGAGAAAACCTATCGAATTATTGCTTTGGGCGCCCTTAAATATTTTATTCTGAAAGTAGACCCTAAAAAGAATATGATGTTTAATCCCGAGGAGTCGATTGATTTTAACGGGAATACCGGTCCTTTCATTCAGTACACTTATGCCCGAATTCAGTCGGTGTTACGTAAGGCAGCCGGGCAAAATATCGACTATGGAAAAACAATTGAAATGGAAACTATTTCAGCAAAAGAGAAAGACTTGCTCAAACGTTTGTCTTTGTTTCCATCGACGGTTAAAGAGGCCGGTGATAATTTTAGTCCGGCTGTTATAGCCAATTATTGTTACGAGCTGGTAAAAGAATTTAACCAGTTTTATCACGACCATTCCATTCTGGGAGAAGATGATGAAAAAATTAGGAATTTCAGATTAATGTTGGCTTCTGCTGTAGGAAGCATTGTAAAAAGCGGAATGGGTTTATTAGGCATCGAAATGCCGGACAGGATGTAAAAAAAGGAGACCGAAGTCTCCTTAAATTTCTTTTTTGATGTCGTCTGATTTAATGGTCGAAAGGGGCTTGCGACGTCCTTCCTTACACTTATATATTCTGATTTTTAGTAAAAGGTAACCCGCATTTGTGTTAAAATCCTTCATTTTAGAAACACTCCAAACAAGGAAAACATCATAAGTATTGCCTGATTTTATTCATAATAATATGTGTGTCTATCAACCAGGAAAATTAAAGAATAACCATCTTAATCAAACTTGAAATTACATTTCGGAAATTATTTATTTCGTCAGGAATCCTGAATGCTGGTAGATGAATTCAGATACTTTACTTTTTCTGTGGAACAAATCGGAAGCTACATCAATTTTTCCTATTTTTGCACCTCATTTTCAAAACTATTGAAAGCATGTTCGAGAATTTAAGCGATAGGCTGGAGCGGTCCTTTAAAATGTTAAAAGGACAGGGTAAAATTACCGAAATTAACGTTGCAGAAACTTTAAAAGATATACGTCGTGCCTTGTTGGATGCCGACGTTAACTACAAGATAGCCAAACAATTTACCGATGATGTAAAACAAAAGGCTCTCGGTCAGAACGTATTGACTGCGGTAAAACCAGGTCAGTTGATGGTGAAAATCGTAAAAGATGAACTTTCACAGTTAATGGGAGGTACTTTTACTGATATCGAACTGAAAGGAAAGCCGGCAGTGATTTTAATGGCAGGTTTGCAGGGGTCGGGTAAAACCACTTTCTCGGGAAAACTGGCCAACATGCTGAAAAAGAAAAAGGGCCGTCATCCGATGTTGGTTGCGGGAGACGTTTACCGTCCGGCTGCTATTGAGCAGTTGAAAGTGTTGGGTGAACAGATCGGGATTCCTGTTTATACGGAAGAAGGAAACATGGATCCGGTTAAAATTGCCAAAGCTGCCATCCAGGAAGCAAAAGCCAAAGGACATGATGTGGTGATTGTGGATACCGCAGGTCGTTTGGCGGTAGATGAACAGATGATGAACGAGATTGCAGCTATTAAAGCAGCTATCAATCCTGATGAGATTCTGTTTGTGGTAGATTCTATGACAGGTCAGGATGCGGTGAATACCGCCAAAGAATTTAACGATCGCCTCGATTTTAATGGCGTAGTTCTTACAAAACTGGATGGTGATACCAGAGGTGGAGCAGCGCTTTCCATTCGTTCTGTGGTTGAAAAGCCAATCAAATTTGTTGGTACTGGTGAAAAACTCGATGCACTCGATGTTTTCCATCCCGAAAGGATGGCTGACCGTATTCTCGGCATGGGTGATATTGTTTCGTTGGTTGAGAAGGCTCAGGAACAGTTTGACGAAGAAGAAGCCAAGCGCCTTCAGAAAAAACTGGCAAAAAATACCTTCGATTTTAACGATTTTCTAAAACAGATTAGCCAGATCAAGAAAATGGGTAATCTGAAAGATGTAGTCGGAATGATACCCGGAATGGGCAAAGCGTTGAAAAATATGGATATCGACGACGACGCTTTTAAACACATCGAAGCCATTATTTATTCAATGACCCCGTCTGAACGTGAGAATCCTGCAATTATCAACGGAACACGGAGAAAAAGAATTGCTTCAGGTTCCGGTACCGATGTTCAGGAAGTAAACCGGCTTCTGAAACAGTTTGATGAAACACGAAAAATGATGAAAATGGTTTCGCAAGGCAAAAATGTTCAGCGGATGATGGCAGGAATGCAACAACGGGGAAGAAGGTAGTTGTCACTGGTCATTAGTCATTTGTAAATGGTGAAGTAATTGATAAACAAGCAATTCCAAAACAGATTTAAAAGAAAAAAATGAATTTGATAGACGGAAACAAAGTAGCAGCCGAAATTAAGCAGGAAATTGCAGTTGAAGTACAACAGATTATCAGGAACGGTGGAAAACAGCCACATTTGGCAGCTATCCTTGTTGGACACGATGGTGGAAGTGAAACTTATGTAGCATATAAAATTAAAGATTGCGAAGCAGTTGGTTTTAAGTCGTCGTTGATTCGTTACGAAGATGATGTGACTGAAGCAGAATTGCTTGCCAAAGTTAACGAATTAAATAAGGATGCTGATCTGGACGGCTTTATTGTTCAGCTTCCGTTACCAAAACATATTTCAGAACAAAAGGTTATTGAAGCCATTGACCCGAAGAAAGATGTGGATGGTTTTCATCCGATCAATGTAGGAAGAATGGTAATTGGTTTGCCGTCGTTCGTTTCAGCTACTCCTTACGGAATTGTTGAATTACTGAAACGATACAAGATTGACACCAACGGTAAGAATTGTGTTGTACTGGGACGTAGCAATATTGTTGGTCGTCCGATGAGTGTACTTATGTCGCAAAAAGCGATGAATGCAACTGTTACAGTGGCTCACAGCAGAACGGCGAATTTAAAGGAAGTATGTCGGGCTGCTGATATTTTAATCGTTGCCATGGGAGTTCCTGAATTTGTAAAAGGCGACATGGTAAAAGAAGGTGCTGTGGTTATCGATGTTGGAACAACAAGAGTGAAGTCGGATGTAACCAAGTCGGGCTGGAAACTGAAAGGTGACGTCTTATTTGAAGAGGTTGCTCCAAAATGCTCGTACATTACACCGGTGCCGGGCGGTGTAGGACCGATGACAAGAACTTCCTTGCTTTTAAACACCCTTCTCTCAGCTAAAAAAGAAATATATAAATAAATCGAATCTTTTCGGAATCAGAGGCAGATTTTCCGCCTTTTTTTATGTCAATCTGAGTTATTTCTTCTGAAAAATTATAACATTTAAATAGAACTTCTGTCGTAAAACATCCATTGAATCCTCAGCTTTCTGACCATTTGTTAAAATTTCTAAAATATTTTTCTATTTTTGAGATCAACTAAATCAAAAATCAAAAAAGGATAGAATGGAAATTGATAACAAGGAGGGAGTTGACTATTCAGATAGTAAATTCAGACAGGAGATTCATTCAAAAGTTATTCGCGCCGGGAAAAGAACCTATTTCTTCGATGTAAAAAGTACCAGAAATGATGAGTACTACTTAACCATCACCGAAAGTAAAAAACGATTTGGTGACAACGGAAAGTTTAGCTATGAGAAACACAAAATCTTTTTATACAAGGAAGATTTTGAGAAGTTTATCGGTAGCCTACAGGAAATCTTCGATTACATCTACGACAAGCAACCTCAGGGTGAAAGTACAGAAGTAGTGGATAGGGTAGAAGTGGACGATGATGATAATTTCGAAGAAAGAGAACCGGTTAAGAATTATACAAATGTTGAGTTTGAAGACATTTAGATCTTAACGATGTAAATGTTAACCCAACTCACTTAACTCAAGCCAGCGAAACTCTTTCTCATCGAGAAGAGTTTTTATTTTTTCCAGCTCCAGCGATTTAGCATACAACTCTTCGTGGGGTAATTCACCTGAATTAAGCAAATTCTCAAGCGTTTCAATTTGTTGTTCCAATTTAGGAATCTCTTTTCCAAGTTGCTCAAACTCACGTTTTTCGTTGAACGAAAGTTTCTTTTTTTCGGAAGTAGATTTTGTTTTTTCAGGTTCTTTTTTTGCCTCAGTCTTTGCCTTCGCCTGTGCTTCCAGCTTTTTCTTTTCCTGATCTTCTTCCGTTTTATTTCTGTAAATGGTGTAATTGCCGGGGAAATCAGTGATTATCCCATCTCCTTCGAATACAAAAAGATGATCCACTATTTTATCCATAAAAAAACGATCGTGTGAAACAATAACTACACAACCTGCAAAAGCTTTCAGATACTCTTCGAGCACATTGAGAGTCATAATATCCAGGTCGTTGGTAGGCTCGTCCAGTATCAGGAAATTTGGATTTTGCATCAAAACCGTACATAAATACAACCGACGCTGCTCACCTCCGCTTAATTTTTCAATATAGTTGTACTGAGTTTCCGGCGGAAATAGAAAGCGGGTGAGCATTTGTGTGGCACTCATTTTGGTGCCATCTTCAAAATGGATGAATTCGGCTATTTTTTGAACCGCTTCAATCACTTTTTCCTTTGGATCGAAAAGTATTCCTTCCTGCCTGTAATACCCAAACTTGATGGTTTCACCAATTTCAACTTTTCCAGAATCGGGTGTAATAGAATTGGATATGACATTCAAAAAGGTTGATTTTCCGGTTCCGTTTTTACCAATAATCCCCACTTTTTCAAAACGCTGAAATTTGTATGAGAAATCTTCAATAAGGCGAATTCCCGGATAGGATTTGGAAATTTTTTCCAGTTCAACGATTTTCTTACCTAAACGGGCAGATTGAATTCCAATCTCCACCTGGTTATCGTCAATTCTCTGCGAGGCTTTCTCTTTCAGATCATAAAATGCATTGATACGGTACTTCGCTTTATGACTTCTTGCCTGTGGCATTCTTCTCATCCACTCCATCTCGGTGCGAAGAAGATTTCTGGCTTTGGAAACCGTTGCCTGTTGCATTTGAATGCGTTCATCACGCTTTTCAATAAAATAGGAATAATTCCCCAGATAACGATAGATCTGGTTATCCTCCATTTCAATGATTTCGTTACAAACACGATCCAGAAAATACCGGTCGTGTGTAACCATCAGCAGGGTTGCTTTTGTTTTATCGAGATAGTCTTCCAGCCATTCAATCATTTCGAGATCGAGGTGGTTGGTAGGTTCATCCAGGATCAACAGGTCCGGTTTATCAATCAGTACTTTGGCCAGCGCCAGTCGTTTTTGTTGTCCGCCGGAAAGTTCAGCAACCTTTTGCTCGAGGAAATTGATTTTTAGCTGAGTAAGAATCTGTTTAATCTCCACTTCGAAATTCCAGGCATTGAGTTCATCCATTTTAGCAGAAATAGCTGCAATATCATCTTGCTTGTTTCGTGAAACAGCAAGCTCAAAAGCTTTAATTGTTCGAAGTTGTTCGTTATCGGTCTCAAAAATCTCTTCGATAACTGTATTGTTTGGATTCAGATTCGGGATTTGCTCGAAATAACCGGTTTTTACATCATTGGTAATCGTTATCAGACCATTGTCGGGAGAATCTTTACCTGCGAGCAGATCTAACAAAGTAGATTTTCCAGTGCCGTTTTTTGCAATCAGGGCTACTTTTTGACCCTCAAAAATGGTAAAAGAAATATTTTCGAAAAGCAGCAGTTCACCCCAGCGTTTCGAGAGGTTTTCAGCCTGTATATATGGTTTCATTTACTATATCAGGATTTATTGTTCTCTGGTCTTCCATCTTTTTCTTCGAGAGCCAGTCTCTCTTTTTCCTGAAAAAGCAGATTCAGAAAGGTGGGAATATTTTTAGCCGTTTCGTTGCTGGGTGAGTTACATAACAAGGCAATTCCAATTTCTTCTTCTTCACAGAGGGCTATTTCAGCTTTGTACCCTGAGACAAATCCGCCGTGATATGCAATCCGGTGACCTTTGTAATCAACAATTCTCCATCCGATTGAATATTGCTTTGACTGGACTCCTTTTCCCCAG
>Ga0116152_10004916_pt1 | contig 10485 bp, 10 predicted proteins | sample AD_UKC119_MetaG_FD_89894 | JGI IMG/M metagenome (GOLD analysis project Ga0116152, IMG submission 89894) | Active sludge microbial communities of municipal wastewater-treating anaerobic digesters from Hong Kong - AD_UKC119_MetaG | ecosystem: Engineered > Bioreactor > Anaerobic > Digestate...
CATTCTTGGATTGGCCGGATTCTTAAATTGTTGTGGTGCAAAGTATTGATCAGATGAAGCTGCTATTTCTTCTGCTTTTGCCACTGAACCGCCAATACTAAGTTCTGGTGGAGTTAATACCAATTCTGCTCCAAGTGCTTTGATAATTTTCTTACGCTCATCACTCATGTTTTCAGGCATTACAATAATCACTTTATACCCTTTTCTGACTCCGCATAGAGCCAGGCCAATTCCTGTATTTCCGGAAGTTGGTTCAATAATCGTCATTCCGCGCTTTAATTTTCCTTGTTTCTCTGCCTCGTTAAGCATATTTAGGGCAATTCGATCTTTAATACTTCCTCCCGGATTCAAAAACTCTGCCTTAGCAAAAATGTTCAATCCGGTTGTCTCCTCGAGACTAATCAATGGGGTGTTCCCTATCAGATCTAATACATTAGATACATACATGGTCTAACTTACTTCCTCTCCTATTGCTATTTCTTCATTTTTGGATTAAATATCAGACTTGCCAGATATCCAAAAATCAAAGCTGCTGAAGTTCCTACAGCTCCAGCACGTAATCCTCCCTGAAAAACTCCAAGAAATCCAGCTTCATCCACGCCTTCCTTTACGCCTTTCATTAACACGTGTCCAAATCCCAACAATGGTACACTTGCGCCACCACCAGCCCATTCCAGAAACGGTTCATACCAGCCCAAAGCACTTATTACTGCTCCCAGGCAAACAAGTAATACCATAATTCGTCCCGGCATCAGTTTTGTTTTCTCCAGCAAGATTTGTACCAGTGCACATATCACACCACCTACAACAAATGCAATTACATAATCCATCCCATTACCTGCCTTTCTGCATATATACGCTTAGTATATTGCAATCAGGCGATAATATACGATTCATTACTGCATCATTTTAAATAAGCAATGACCTCAACTTCACACAAAACATTTTTGGGAAGCTGCTTCACAGCGACACAGCTTCGAGCCGGCTTTCCTGTAAAGTATTTCTCATACACAGCATTAAATGCTGCAAAATCTTCCATGTTTGCGAGAAAACAAGTTGTTTTTACAACACTGTTATAATCCACACCACTTGCTTTTAGTATTTCTCCCGCATTGCGAATTGCCTGATCTGCCTGCGCTTCAATTCCCTCTGCTTCAATTGCTCCGGTTGACGGATTAATGGGAATCTGTCCGGATGCATAAAGAAAATCTCCGGCAATAATTCCTTGGGAATAAGGTCCGATTGCTGCTGGTGCGTTACTTGTACTAACTGTTTTTAACATAATAATTACTTCCTTTCCAACTTGTTATGATATATAAATTATTGTTACATCACTTTATTAAAGAATACTAATCAAGCGGGAAATCTACCAACACATAATATCCACGTGGTTTTTCTTCGATTTCCACCACAGTTCCTTCTCTGGATTTCAAACGTTCTCTTGTTTTGAAATTACCCGACATTGCAAGAGAAGGATCAATACAATAATAATAACTACTGGGTAATACACCTTCTGTCACGGTCACTTTCTGTCCGACTTCCAGCAATCCCTGTCGTTCCATCTTAAATTCCATACTCCGCATTGTATTCCTCCGTTGGGTTATCGCACCCTGTACTTTATTCAGGACTTCTGGTTATTACCATAATGTACATGCAGCAGTTCATGCTCACGTCCTTCCACAATTCCACCCTGATACAATGAATGAACCACCGGATTATCCTCAGATCTTCTAATCAATGAAGAATTATCTGATTTGTATAATCCCAGAGCACGCTTCTCTTTGCCCTGTTGATAGACAAATGGCTGACCGGCGCCGGAAATACAGCCGTAAGGACATGCCATCACCTCCACAAAATCAAAGGAAGCTTTCTTCGATTCAATCTTTTCAATCAGTGCCTCTGCATTGCTTAAGCCACTAACAACTGCGATTTTTAATACACGATCTCCATAGGGTATCTCTGCAACCTTAGTGCCTTCCATTCCACGAAGTCCAAGGTATTCTATTTCCTTAATTGCAGCAGATGTCTTCTCCTCAACCACACGGCGTATAGCAGCCTCTGTTACACCACCGGTAACTCCAAAAATCGTTCCGGCACCAGAGTTGATGGAAAATGGCATATCCGATCCTTCCGGCTCAATATCATTATACTGAATACCAATCTCCTTTATCATCTGTGCCAGCTCGGTAGTTGTGATAACATAATCAATATCCGGCTTTCCATTTCTCTTAAATTCTTCTCTGGCCGCCTCATATTTCTTGGCAACACATGGCATTACTGCAATGGAAATCGTCTCCATTTCCTCTTTCTCATCATATGGTCTGTAATATTCCTTCAGTACCGCCCCCATCATTTCCATTGGTGATTTGCAGGTAGAGATATGCGGCAGCAATTCCGGATGCTTCGTCTCTGCATATCGAATCCAAGCCGGACAACAGGAAGTAAAAAGCGGATAATGCGTTTTCTCTTCCTGCGGTGTCTGAATGGCTTTTTGCAGCTCACTCGCTTCCTCCATAATCGTAAGATCTGCACCCAATGCAGTATCAAACACGGCATCAAATCCAAGCATTCTCGCTGCTGTATAAATCTTTCCCATTGTGTTCTTGCCTGGTTCCAACCCAAACTCTTCTCCAATTGCAACACGCACAGCCGGTGCGACCTGAAGAACCACTCGCTTCTTAGGATCATACAAGCTCCGCCATACTTCCTTGGTATTTTTCTTCACAGTAATAGCCGCTGTCGGACAGACCGCCGCACACTGACCACAATTAACGCAATCAGTTTCTGCTAATTTCCTGCCAAATGCAGGAGACACAATCATTCCTGCACCTCGTCCGGCAAAATCGATAGCGCCAACATTCTGCACCTCATTACACATTCTGACGCAGTCTCCACAAAGAATGCATTTGTTAGGATCGCGTACAACAGAAAGAGAACTGTTATCGATCTTAGCTGCCTCACTGTTATTTTCAAATCTCACTTCCATCAGTCCAAACCTGGCTGCAAGCATCTGAAGTCGGCATTTACCGGATTTTTCGCACACAGTACAATCTCTGCAGTGCGAAGCCAGTAACAGCTCCAATATCAATTTTCTGTGCTGATGAAGCTTCGGGGTATTGGTTTTAATTGACATCTGATTTCTCGGTGGCGTAGAGCAGGCTGCGTGAATGTTGCCACGCTCGTCCTCAACCACACACATTCTGCATGCACCATAAATGGACATATCTGAATAATAGCAGAAAGTCGGCACATGAATATTCGCTTTATGAATGACCTGCAGGATGTTTCTCTCATCCTCATAGGGAACACGAATTCCATCAACAATCATATAGTTAGACATATAAAATCCTCATTTCTTCGCTGTTTTCTGTACATTAATTACTTCTCTTTGCTTATACCTCATGAATAGCATGAAATGCGCATCCATCGATACAGGCACGGCACTTAATACATTTTGTTGTGTCAATGGTATGTGCTTCTTTGAGATTGCCTGTGATTGCACCAACCGGGCACATTCTGGCGCATTTGGTACATCCCTTACAGAGCGTTGCATCAATCGTAAAATTCACCAAAGCCTTACACTGTCCTGCCGGACATCTCTTCTCAACCACATGTGCTATATATTCATCTCTAAAATACTTCAAAGTACTGGTTACCGGAGACGCCGCTGTTTTGCCAAGGCCACACAGTGCAGTCTCAGACACCGTCTCTGCAAGCTCCTCCAGCAGTTCAAGATGCTCCAGGGTTCCTCTGCCTTCAACAATATCATCGAGCAACTCGAGCATTCGTTTTGTACCCTCTCTGCAGGGAACACATTTACCGCAGGATTCATTCTGCGTAAAATTCATAAAAAACCTGGCAACCTCCACCATACAGCTCTTATTATTCATGACAACCAGACCACCGGATCCAATCATTGCTCCTACTTTCTTGAGTGAATCAAAATCGAGTGGCAGATCCAGATGATTATCTTTATCATTGTAGCACAGGCATCCTCCTGACGGTCCTCCGATCTGTACTGCTTTGAATTCGCCGCCTTTTACTCCACCTCCGATATCAAAGATGACCTTTCGTAAAGGAGTTCCCATCGGCACTTCAATCAGTCCGGTATTATTGACATTACCTGTCAGGGCAAATGCTTTTGTTCCATGGTTATTCTCCGGTCCATACTGGTTGTACCAATCTGCTCCATTTAAAATAATAGATGGTACATTGCAAAATGTTTCAACATTATTTAGAACTGTTGGCTTGCCAAAAAGTCCCTTTTCTACGGTTCTTGGGGGCTTTACTCTGGGCATTCCCCGATTACCTTCAATAGATGCCGTTAAGGCACTTCCTTCGCCGCAGACAAAGGCACCGGCGCCCTGACTGATTTTTAGTTCATAGTCAAATCCTGAATTCAGGATGTTCTTACCAAGTAAACCTCTCTTATTTGCCTTGTCAATGGCGGTCTGAAGTCTGGATACTGCCAGTGGATATTCTGCACGTACATAGATATAGCCATAATGTGCCCTGGTAGCAATACCGGCAATAATCATTCCCTCAATCACCCTGTGTGGATCTCCCTCCATCATGGATCGATCCATAAATGCTCCAGGGTCACCTTCATCTCCGTTGCAGACAATGTATTTGACTTCCTCTTTCTGATTCAATACCTGCTGCCACTTCTTGCCTGTCGGGAAGCCTCCGCCTCCACGACCACGTAACGATGCTTTTGTCACTTCATTTACAATATCTTCACTACTCATATCAAACAAAGCTTTGGCAACAGCCTGATATCCACCAACAGCAATATATTCCGTTATGGATTCTGCATTTATCTGCCCACAGTGTTCGAGTGCCAATCTGGTCTGCTGTTTATAGAATGGAATCTCTTCCTGCTTTTCGTATGTATTTCCTTCTTTATCACAATAGATCAACCGTTCAATGCACTCATCACCCAGAATACTCTTCTGAATAATCTCTTCACAGTCTTCTAACCGGACCTTAATATAGAGCCATCCCATCGGCTCAATTCGAATTAATGGTCCCATCTCGCAGAAACCATGGCATCCGCTCTTCTTTAAGCCGACGCTGTCATGCGGTTCTTCCTCAAGCATGACACAATTCTTCACGCCCAGTCCATCCATGATTTCTTTGAGTCTTTCATAAATCTTTAACGATCCCCCGGCAACACATCCTGTACCGGCACAGACTAATATTTTCTTTCTCTGACTATTCAAGGATGCAAGATAACGTTCTCTTGCTTTTACTAATTCTTCCCGTGTATTAATTCTCATGCCTTCTCCTCCTTCAACGCAGCCACAAGTTCCTTCACCTTCTGCGGAGTCATGGAAGGATGTACTTCATCATTAATCGTACAGACCGGTGCGAGGCCGCAAGCTCCAAGGCAGGATACCGTTTCTACAGTGAACATCATATCCTCAGTTGTTGGCTGACTCTCGCTAACTCCTAACTGATTTCTAAATTCATTCAATATAGGTATGGATTTTCTTACATGACAAGCTGTTCCGTCACAAACCTTTATGACATATTTCCCCTTGGGCTGCAGAGAAAAATTCTCATAAAAGGTCGCCACTCCATAAATCTTGGCTTCACTAATTTTCAATTCCTTTGCCGCATACCTTAATGCGTCCTCCGGAAGGTATCTGTATTCCTCTTGAATTGCCTGCATAATAGCAATTACCTGCGTTTTATCATATGCATGCTGTTCCATGATTGTATTTAATTTCGCTATTTCCTGTTCCGATAGCATTGCTCTCCTCCTTGTGTAACCATTATTTTCTCAATTGTCCGTATTCATCATCTATACTTCGCAGAATTTCCAACGATAAATTATCATGAACTTCGTTCATGATCGTTATCTACACGAACTTCGTTCGGCAGTCATTATTATATCACGAACTTCGTTCATGATCGTTATCTACACGAACTTCGTTCGGCAGTCATTATTATATCATATACCACCATTATTTTTCCATTAATATCTCCTTTTCTATTGACAAAATAAGAAACTTGCTGCATGATTGTATGCAATTATACAATTATACAATTATGCAAAAATACAGGTATGGAGGACAACATGATGACCGAGATTAAACCTAGTGCATCAACGCATTTACTGGAATTGGACCCTTATGAGTATGAACTTCATGACGTAGAGAAACCAGAACTGTTCCGTGAGATGTTTCCCTACTCAGAAGTTCCCAAGATTGCTTACAATTATCGTCGCGTTCCAATGAACATGCCCGAGGAGATATTCATTACTGATACCAGCTTTCGTGACGGTCAGCAATCCCGTGCACCTTACTCCACCGAACAGATGATTGAAATATACAAAATGCTTCATGAGCTGGGTGGCCCCAAAGGAATTATTCGTCAGACTGAGTTCTTCGTTTATTCCAAAAGTGATCGTGACGCACTGATGAAATGTATGGAACTCGGTTATGATTTTCCCGAAATCACTACCTGGATTCGTGCCAATAAAAAAGATTTCGAACTGGTCCGAAATATTGGAATTCGTGAGACAGGAATTCTGGTCAGCTGCTCCGACTATCATATTTTTAATAAGATGGGACTGAACAGACGTCAGGCACTTGATCAATATCTTGGCATTGTCAAAGAAGCAATTGCCGCTGATCTGGTACCAAGATGTCATTTTGAGGATATTACACGAGCTGACTTCTATGGATTTGTGATTCCATTTGTCTCAGCATTAATGAAAATATCAGAAGAAAGTGGCATTCCGATCAAAATCCGTGCCTGTGATACCATGGGCTATGGTGTTCCCTATGCAGGTGCAGCATTACCGCGAAGCGTATCCGGCATTATCTACGGCTTACAGCATTATGCAGGTGTCCCCAGTGCTCAATTGGAATGGCATGGTCACAATGATTTCTATAAGGGAGTTGTCAATGCAACAACCGCCTGGCTCTATGGTGCCAGTGCTGTCAACTGCTCTTTACTCGGCATCGGCGAACGTACCGGTAATGTTCCCGTGGAAGCAATGGTTTTTGAATATGCTTCACTGAAAGGAACCCTAGATGGCATGGATACCACCGCAATTACCAGACTTGCCGATTACATAGTAAAGGAGACTGACTATGAGCTTCCACCTATGACACCATTTGTCGGACGTAACTTTAACCTGACCCGTGCCGGCATACATGCCGATGGATTACTAAAGGACGAGGAAATCTATAATATTTTTGACACACAAAAGATTTTGAACCGGCCACCAATGGTCGCTGTCAGTGCTACCTCTGGTCTTGCCGGAATTGCCTGCTGGATTAATAATTTCTATCGTTTAAGTCCCGATCAACAGGTCACAAAACAAGACATCTGTGTCCAGAAAATCAAGGAATGGATAGACAATGAATATGAAAACGGAAGAATCACGGTCATCAGTGATGAAGAGTTAGAAGATTTGATGCAGGTATTTGGTCGAGATATTATCTAGAAAGGAGTCAGTTATGACATTGGAAAGTGATAACGGTTCACTTCGTATTCGAGTTTTTAATGCCTTGGAAAACGCCATTCTGAATGGAGAGTATCCGGAAGGTGCCAATCTTACTGAGCTTAAGCTCTCTAAGGATCTTGGCGTTAGTCGTACACCGATCAGAGAAGCTCTGATGCAGCTAGAATTGGAAGGTCTTGTTAAGAACATTCCCAACAAAGGAGCGGTTGTTGTGGGAATCTCAGAAAAGGATATCGACGATATTTATGCCATTCGTATCCGTATTGAAGGGCTTGCTTCCCGATTATGTGCTGAGAATATAACTGATGAAGATTTAAAGGCGCTTGAGAAGATAACAGATCTTCAGGAGTTCTATCTGTTTAAGAATAATCTGGACCAGTTATGGAGTCTGGATGGTGATTTTCATAAAATTATTTACGACAGTTCCAAGAGCCGTCCGCTGCGGACCATGCTCTCAAGCTTTCATAATTACATAAAAAGAGCACGTGATCTGTCTGTTAAGGCAGAGGGACGTGCTGAAAAATCAGTTGCTGAGCATCGCGCGATACTAGATGCGATTCGTTCAAAGAACGGAGAACTTGCCGAACGTCTCACTGCTGATCATATTAAGAATGCTCGTGATAATCTTATCACACAAAAACAGGCTTAGACTTTATATTTGCAAAAGGTACTAACCATCCCAAACCAGTCGGCTTCATACTCCGTAAGGAGTAAAAAAACGGCTTTTTCCATTACGTTACGGGCAGCCATATTTTCTGTTCTCGCAAGTGCATAGACTTCTTCTACTCCACGATGATCTTTAATATAATCCACTGCTGCTTCAACCGCCTCCGTGGCATACCCCATATTACGATATTCTTTTGCAATCATGATATTGAGCTGAATATTATAATCCGGCATTCGTTTAAAGCTTACGGTTCCAATGAGAAGATTTTTCTCTTTCAACACGATTGCATAGCGAAGCGGATACTGCATTCTCCTGTAATTGGCAATGACCAGATCCAAATGCTTTCTCACATCATCAATACTGTCAAAAACCTCATTGGGCAATTCCCTGTTCGATTCTTCGCCTGAATACTGATAAAGCAGATAATCATCATCTGCATGCAACCTTCGAACTGCCAGTCTCTTCGTCATAAAAAGGACGATATTCTCTTTCATTGTATTTTCTCCTTCGGATACAGAATCATTCGTGCAATATCAACAGCAATGGGGCTGCGTCCGTTGCTTAACAGCCATTGTTGCTCTTCCATCGTAAAATCGCTCACGCTGACACTTGTGTCATATTGTAAAAGAATACGGTTCAGCTCTCTAAACTCCAAAAGCAGCACAGAGAGTCGATTCTCATGCTCCAGATAATTCTTGCCGGTCTGCTCCGTCTCCGCTGCAAATGTTGCAAGCATCTGTGTACACAGTTTAAGTTCTCCCAAAGTATCAGACGCTTCCATCAGAATATCCGGTCGTTTCCGATACACCTCCATAAAATACGCTTTGGCACCTTCCAAATCTCTTTTTAAGAAAAATTCTTCAATTACTTTTCTGGTTTCCGCCGTCTCTTTCTTCTCTCCTATTACAGCAACATCACATTCATATACCGAGAGCCTGTTTACATTGATATAAACCATGAGCAACAGCTCAGAAAGGAATCCAAATAACCTTTTCTGATAATCATTGTATCCGGTCATATCAACTCTCTTATGTACCTCAAATAATATAGTAAATAACCATAAGGAATACTCCATAAAATGCTTACGATCTGTAATAATCATGTTGCCAAAATATGTCGTATTCTGATGAATTACACGCTCAAACTCTTCGTAATAATTCGGCGTAAGTTCTAAAATCACTCTGCCGGTTTGAAGCAAATCCTCTCGATTGTGTTTTCCGCCAAATCCCTCTAAATACGAGTGATCCAGAATAACCTTTTTCGTTGTCATCACATCATAGCGACTTAGAATCTGTTCAATCTGTTGTGCGTTAAATAATCGTCCTGCCGCATTTTGCAGATATCTTCTATAATGGCAGATTCCAATGATATCTGATTCGTTGTCCGTCCTGAACACCCGGTACATTCCGGTCAGTTCACTGTAATACGGATTGAATTCCGAAATATCTTCTGCATCCATCACAGGATATTCTCGTTCTATTTGTCGATCACTCCTCACCTGCATGGGAATGTATATCGCATCTTGTGGCGGAGTAAAATCCTTATGTGTCATAGCATAGATTCTAATCTTCTTTGACATAGCCCTCTCCTCTTAACGAAAACGCTTTCCAACCAATGGAAGGCGACTAAGTACCTCCTTGGTCAATACTTTCCAAAGATATAACAGTACCAAATAAATCACTAATGCCACAAGAATGGAACCAATCATGGCAATCAGCTTACTCTTCACCAGAATTAGTACCAGTATATAAGTTCCATAGGCAGCTGCTCCCATAATCAGAGCTGCCAACATTGGTTTCATCAAAATATTATTCCAGTCAAATCGATACCCCAAAAGTTTGCTGACGCTTCTGCAATTCAACAGACAGACAATCAACGGGAAGGTCACATTACCAATGATCAGTGCATACACCGATAAATCAGTGTAATATACCAATACCGCAACAACAGCCACATGAATTGCTAAGGAGATACCGGAATGAATTACCGGAATTCGCATCCGGTCACACCCCTGCAGTACGGAAGTCGTCATCGTCGATAGTGTATAAAAAATCACAGCACTGGAACCCGTCTGCAGCAATCGCACAGCAGTAGAATGATATGCTTCCAGTCCCGGAAATAAAACACTCATAATTGGATCTGCCAGAACGGCAAGACCAATTGCGGACGGAATCGCAATTAACATATTTATCTTTAAGACTACATCAATCTTTTGTTTGACTCCTTCCATTTCTTTTCTTGTAAACGATGCAACAATACTGGGAATGGATGCCGAAGCCATTGCTGTTGCAATTGCCGCTGGCAGATTAATCATCTGATTATATTGTGTATTAAAAATACC
>Ga0116152_10004918_pt1 | contig 10479 bp, 5 predicted proteins | sample AD_UKC119_MetaG_FD_89894 | JGI IMG/M metagenome (GOLD analysis project Ga0116152, IMG submission 89894) | Active sludge microbial communities of municipal wastewater-treating anaerobic digesters from Hong Kong - AD_UKC119_MetaG | ecosystem: Engineered > Bioreactor > Anaerobic > Digestate...
GTGGAATGGGCGCGGATCGAGCCGCAAAACGGCGTGTTTGACCAGGATGCGATCAGCTATTACGTAGAGGAAGTCCGCTGGCTGAACGCTCACCATATCAAGCCGCTGGTTACGCTGCACCACTTTACCAATCCGATGTGGTTTGAAAAGCTGGGCGCGTTTGCAAAGCGGAGGAACGTGCCGTATTTTATGCGCTTTGTCACCCGCATGGTGCAGGCGTTTGGTACGGAGGTAACGGAGTATATCACCATAAACGAGCCAAACGTCTATGCGATGCTCGGCTATTACACCGGCGAGTGGCCGCCCGGCCGCAAGCGGCTTTTCAAGGCGACGCATGTGATGTCGGTGCTTGCGGTGGCGCATGTGCAGGCGTATCAACTGATCCATGCGCTGCAAAGGGGCATGGGCGCGGAAGAAACGCGCGTCAGCTATGCCCTGAACATGCAGGTAAACGAACCGCAAAACCCCAACAAGCTTTCCCACCGGCTGGGCGCGTATTTTGCGGATCGCTTTTTTCAGGATAATATCATGCAGGCGATGGAGCTGGGTGTGTTTCGCTGGCCGATTCGCAATCTCGGAAAAATCAAAAAAGGCCTGTACTGCGATTTTATTGCGCTGAATTATTACACCCGTGCCACGATGGCGGGCCTAAAGCGCGGTACACGCAAAGGCGTGCCGGTGAACGATCTGGGCTGGGAAATCTATCCGCAGGGCATGATTGACTGCCTGCGCAGGATAGAGCAGCTGCATACGCTGCCGATCTATATTACCGAAAACGGTACCTGCGACAATCAGGATGCTTTCCGCAGCCGCTTCCTGTTTGATCATTTGCAGGCGCTGTGCCAATCCATGCTTCCCGTCAAGCGCTATTATCACTGGTGCTTTACCGATAACTTTGAGTGGGCGGAGGGCGAAAGCGCGCGTTTCGGGTTGGTGCGGGTAGATTACGAAACCCAAAAGCGCACCGTAAAGCAAAGCGGGTCGTTTTTCAGCGAAATCATCAAACAAGGCGGCGTGACCGAGCCGATGTATGCGCAATGTGTACAGTCGCAGACCTATACGGTCAGCGCCAAATAAAGGAGAAACCGATGGCACAGTGGTGGAAGGACAGGATTGTTTACCAAATCTATCCCCGGAGTTTTCAGGATTCCAACGGAGACGGAATCGGTGATATTCCGGGTATTATTTCGCGGCTGGACGAGATACAAAAGCTTGGCGCGGGCATCCTGTGGCTGTCGCCTGTGTACTGCTCGCCGGATGCCGACAACGGCTACGACATCAGTGATTATATGAATATCAATCCCAAGTTCGGCACGCTGGCGGACATGGACCACCTGTTTGCGCAAGCCAAGGAACGGGATATCAAGATCATTATGGATCTGGTGATCAACCATACATCGGACGAGCACGAATGGTTTCAAAAAAGCCGCAGGCGGGAGGAGCCCTATACCGATTACTATATCTGGCGGCCCGCTAACGCCGACGGGAGCCTGCCCAACAACTGGACGGGGTTCTTTATGGGCTCGGTGTGGCAGTGGGACGAGCTGCGCGGGGAGTATTACCTGCATCTGTTTGATAAAAAGCAGCCGGATCTAAACTGGCACAATCCGCGCGTGATGGAAGAGGTCAAGCGGATTATGCGGTTTTGGCTGTCACGCGGCGCGGCCGGTTTCCGCTGCGATGTGATCAACATTCTGTATAAAACGTCCTTGGACGACGGCAAAAAGAGCCTGGCGATCTGCGGCATAGAGCATTACCGCTCGCAGGAGGGCAACCATGAAATTCTGCGCGAGCTGCGCCGCGATGTGCTGGACAAGTTTGATTGCTTTACCGTTGGCGAATGTGTGATGGTGGATTTGGAAGAGGCCAAACTGCTGTGCGAGCCGCAACGGCGGGAGCTGGACATGCTGTTTTACTTCGACCATCTGCAGGTCGACCGCCGGCTGGCACGCTTTGTGCCCAAGCCGTTCCGTGCCAAAAAGCTGTTGGAGGTCTATACCCAATGGCAGACAGGGCTTGACTGGAACGCCCTGTACCTGGAAAACCACGACCAGCCGCGTATCGTGTCCCACTATGGGAATGACAAAAAATATTGGGCGCCAAGCGCCAAGCTGCTGGCGACGATGGAGCTTTCCCTGCGCGGCACACCCTATATCTATCAGGGACAGGAGATCGGCATGACGAACGCCGATTTTCAGAGCCTGGATGATATGAACGACGTGGAAAGCCACAACATCGACAGGATGATGCACTCGATGCATATTCCCAAACGCCTGCGCTGGCGCTGGATCAAGATGGCAAGCCGCGATAACGCCCGCACGCCCATGCAGTGGTCAGCCGAGGCGGGCGCGGGCTTTACCACCGGTAAGCCGTGGCTGATGCTCAATCCAAATTATAAACGCATTAACTATGCCGTGCAGGAAAACGACAAGGACTCCATCCTCCATTATTACCGCCGGATGATCGCACTGCGTGCGCAAAGCGATACCCTGAAATACGGGAAATTTCAGCCGCTTGCCGCCAACCGCCGTGTGATGGCATACCGGCGGCTGCACGAGGGCGAATGCATGATCACGGCGCTGAATTTCTCCGCGCGAAGGGCACGTGTACCCTATCGCGGGCAGGTTGTGATCGACAATTATGAAAAAGCAACCTTCGACGGCCTCTTGGAGCCCTGGGAAGCGGTTATATTACAGCCAAGTAAGGAGAGCACACGATGATCCACATTGAAGACGGCGAATTTCGGCTAAGTACCCAAAACACAAGTTACTGGTTCCGCGTCACGCCCTACAGGCATCTGGAGCATATCTATTACGGCGCGCGCCTGCCTGAGGATCAGGCTATGGAACCGCTGGTGCTCAAGCGCGTTTTGCCCATGGGCGGCAGCGTGGCCTATGCCCAGGGGAATAACACCTATTGTCTGGACGGCCTTTGCCTGGAGTGGTCGGGTATCGGTAAGGGGGACTACCGCGAAACACCGGCCGAGATCAAGATGCCGGACAGCACCTATACGTCGGATTTCCTTTACCAAAGCCACAGGGTGCAGGCGGGCTGCGTGCCCATGGAAACGCTGCCAACCGCCGAGGACGAGGACGCGGAAACGCTGATTGTTACCATGCTGGATGCGCCCAATCAGGTGTATTTGGATCTGTACTATACCGTGTTCAAAGATACGGACGTCATCGCGCGCCGCGCGGTGCTCCGCAACGAAAACGAAACGCCGCTCACCATCCGCCGTCTGCTCAGCATGATGCTGGATATGCCAAACGACAATTTTCAGCTGATTACCTTCGACGGCGCATGGATTGCCGAAACGCAAAAGCATGCGCGTCCCATAAGCGCCGGCCTGATGGTGAACGCGTCCGCCACAGGCTCCAGCAGCCACCGGCACAATCCAGGCTTTTTGCTGGCGAGCGCCGATGCGCGGGAGAACGTTGGTGATGTGTACGGCTTTAACCTGGTATACTCGGGCAACCATTACGGCGCGGTGGAGCTAAGCCAGCAGGAGCTGGTGCGCGTGGCGATCGGTATCAACCCGCAATGCTTTGAATGGGAGCTGAAAAAGGGCGAGCATTTTGAAACGCCGGAGGCTGTGATGAGCTTTTCATCCGGCGGCTTCAATGGCCTGTCGCAGCACTTTCACGAGTTTGTTAACCGGCATGTGGTGCGCGGTGACTGGAAAGGCAAGGAGCGCCCTGTGCTGGTGAACAGCTGGGAGGCGTTTTATTTCGGTTTTACCGGAAAGAAGCTGGTGCAGCTGGCGCGCCGCACCAAAAAAGTGGGCGCGGAAATGCTGGTGCTGGACGACGGCTGGTTTGGCCAGCGCAATGACGATACCAAGGGCCTTGGCGATTACAGCATCAACAAATCAAAGCTCCCAAACGGGCTGGAGGATTTGGCACATCGTGTGCACGGACTGGGGCTCAAGTTCGGGCTGTGGTTTGAGCCGGAAATGGTCAACCCCGACAGCGACCTGTACCGCGCGCACCCCGAGTACGCCGTGCAGACGCCGGGGCGAGAACCGTCGCTGGGGCGCAACCAGCTGGTGCTGGATTTGTGCAATCCGCAAGTGCGTGATTATATTGTAGACAATGTGTCCCATATTCTGGACACCTGTAAGATCGATTATGTGAAGTGGGATTACAACCGCCACATGACTGATTGCTATTCCGCCTGCATTGCGCGGCAGGGCGAGTTTTTCCACCGCTACATCATCGGGTTTTACGATGTGCTCACGCGCATCTTTCGCCCGCGGCCGCAGGTACTGCTGGAAAGCTGTGCGTCGGGCGGCAACCGCTTTGATTTGGGTATACTCTGCTTTTCACCGCAGATCTGGGCGTCGGACGATACCGATCCCATCGAGCGGCTGCGCATCCAGGGCGGGCTGAGCTGCCTGTATCCGCTGTCGTCAATCGGTGCGCATGTGTCCGCCGTGCCGTCGCACCAAACCCTGCGGGATACGCCGCTTTCCACGCGGTTTAACGTGGCGGCGTTCGGCTGCCTGGGCTATGAGCTGGACTTGAACAAGCTGAGCCATGCCGAGCGCAAGGAGGTCAAGCGGCAGATCGCGTTTTTTAAACAGCACAGAAAAACGCTGCAATACGGAAGGTTTTTCCGTGGCGATGCCGACCGCGCGCATCAGCTGACGTGGCAATGTGTGGACGAGCAGCAAACCCACGGCATAAGCGGATTTTTCCAAACGCTCTCCGTCGCGGCCGCACCGTTTGACCGGCTGAAGGTATACGGGTTGAACCCCGCAAAGCAGTACCGTGTGCAGACGATGGCGCAGAGTATATTCATCAAGCGGTTTGGCAGCCTGATCAGCCATGCACTGCCCATTGCCGCACCGGCGGACGGCTGGCTGCTGCAAAAGATCAACCGCTTTTATACCATGAAGGATAATGTGGAAACCTATCGCGGCAACGGGCGGCTGCTGCAGCACGGCGTGCAGCTCAACAACCAGTTTACGGGCGTTGGGTATGACGGCAAGCTGCGGCTGCTGGGCGACTTTGGGTCGAACCTGTACACCGTTGACGCGGAAGAGGAGATGGGCGCATGAGGCAAAACTACGACAACAGAAATCGCTGGTTTTTCGGGCTGGGTACCATCGGACGGGATATGTTTTACTCGATGGTCAGCATGTATCTGATGGTCTACATCACCGAGGTGCGCATCGTATCGGACGCCACACTGGCGGTGATGACCGTGATGCTGCTGATCCTGCGCGTGTTTGACGCGTTCAACGATCCGATCATGGGGCTGGTGGTGGATAACACGCATTCGCGCTTTGGCAAGTTTAAGCCGTGGATCTTGTTCGGCGGCTTGATCGGCGGCGCGAGCATGGTGCTGCTGTTTACGGATCTGGGCTTTGGCGCTACCGGCTATATCGTATCGTTCGCCGTTTTGTACTTGATCTGGGATATCTTTTACGGGCTGAATGATATCGCCTACTGGTCAATGATGCCGTCGCTGTCCACCGACCAGAAGCAGCGCGAGAAGATCGGCTCGTTTGCGCGCATCTGCGCCAATATCGGTCTGTTTACGCTGGTGGTGGGCATCATTCCGGCCACCAATGCCCTCTCGGATGCCGTGGGCAGCGCAAAGCGTGGATGGGCGCTGTTTGCGCTGATCATTGCGGGGCTGATGCTTGGTTTTTTGCTGTTTACGCTGTTTGGCGTTAAGGAGCGCAAGGGGTATTTTAAGGAAGAGGAAAAAACCACCCTGCGCGAGATGTTCCGCGTACTGGTGAAGAATGACCAGCTGATGTGGGTGGCGGTGTCGATGTCGCTGTTCATGATCGGTTACAGCACCACGACTTCGTTCGGTGTCTATTATTTCAAGTATGCCTACGGGGACGAAGGCATGTACTCGATTTTTGCGGCGGTGCTGGGCGTATCGCAGCTTTCCGCGCTGGGTATGTTTACGCTGGTGCGCAAGCGCTTTTCGCGCCGCAAGCTCTATACCGGCGCCACGGGACTGGTGGTGCTGGGATATCTGCTGTTCTTCGTTTCCCCGATGAACATGGCGTTTATCGGCGTCGCGGGCGTACTGATCTTCGTGGGACAGGCATTTATCCAGATGCTGATGCTGATGTTCCTGGCCGATTCCATCGAGTACGGCCAGTGGAAGCTCGGCAAGCGCAACGAGAGCATCACGTTTTCCGTGCAGCCGTTTATCAATAAGATCGGCGGGGCGATCGCCAACGGCGTGCTGGGGCTGACGCTGATCATTTCCGGCATCAATGCCGCGGAAACCGCTGCCGAGGTAACCGTAGACGGCATCCTCACCATGAAGCTCGCCATGCTCATTCTCCCGCTGATCGTGATTCTGGCGGGCTATATTGTCTATATGAAAAAGTTCAAGATTGACGAGCTCTTCTATGCCAAAATCCTCGCTGACCTGAAAGCCAGAGGCGATATCGAGAGCGAAGCATAAAAGCATGTTAAGGGCTTCCGCCCTTAAAATCCCGATCAAGGGCATAGCCCTTGTCAGGGTTTTAGGGGTGAAACCCCTAACGTGCCTCTATGCCTTCGGCACGATCTTCGTCTTGCCGCCCATGTAGGGCTGCAGGGCGGCGGGGATCAGCACGCTGCCGTCTTTTTGCAGGTTGTTTTCCAAAAACGCGATCAGCATGCGCGGGGGTGCGACCACGGTGTTGTTCAGGGTATGGGCAAGGGTGTTGCCGGCTTCGCCCTTAATGCGGATTTTCAGCCTGCGTGCCTGCGCGTCACCGAGATTGGAGCAGGAGCCGACTTCGAAGTACTTCTGCTGTCGGGGCGACCATGCTTCCACATCCAGCGACTTGACTTTCAGGTCCGCCAGATCGCCGGAGCAGCATTCCAGTGTCCGTACGGGGATATCCAGCGTACGGAAGAAAGCCACGGTATAGCTCCACAGCTTGTTGAACCATGCTTCGCTGTCCTCCGGCTTGCAGACCACGATCATCTCCTGCTTTTCAAACTGATGAATGCGGTACACGCCGCGCTCCTCCAGCCCGTGCGCACCCTTTTCCTTGCGGAAACACGGGGAATACGAGGTCATGGTGTAGGGCATGTCCTCTTCTTTGAGGATCGTATCGTAAAACTTACCGATCATGGAATGCTCAGAGGTGCCGATGAGGTACAGGTCCTCGTCCTCAATCTTGTACATCATGGCGTTCATCTCAGCAAAGCTCATCACGCCGTCCACCACGGCGGAGCGGATCATGAACGGGGGAATGCAGTAGGTAAACCCTTTATCGATCATAAAATCGCGCGCGTAGGACAGCACCGCGGACTGAATGCGTGCGATATCGCCCATGAGGTAGTAAAATCCGTTGCCTGCCACACGTCGCGCGGCATCCAGATCAATGCCCTCAAAACGCTCCATCAGCTCGGTATGATAGGGAATCTCAAAGTCCGGCATCACGGGTTCGCCGAAGATTTCGCGCTCCACGTTTTCGGTATCGTCCTTGCCGATGGGTACGGTATCGTCAATCATCTGCGGGATGACCAGCATGATCTTGTTGAGGGCTTCCTCCGCTTCGGTCAGCCGCTGCTCCTGCGCCGCCAGCTGCGCAGCCTGGTCGGATACGGTTTTCTTGACCGCTTCGGCTTCTTCTGCTTTCTTCTGGCCCATCAGCTTGCCGATTTCCTTAGACAGCTTGTTGCGGTTGGCACGCAGATCGCTGATGCTGCCTTTCAGGCCGCGGATTTCGGCATCCAACGCGATGGCCTCGTCTACCATCGGCAGCTTATTCAGCTGAAATTTCTTTTTGATGTTTTCTTTCACGGCTTCGGGGTTTTCGCGGACAAAACGGATATCCAGCAAGGAAATTCCACCTTTCAAGTATGTATTGGTGTTGGGCAGGATGGTCCGGAAACGAAAAAACCGCCCCGCCGAACAGCTTTGCCGTTCAACGGGACGGAGAATATTGCTCCGCGGTGCCACCCGGATTAAACACAGTGTGTTTCACTCGTCCGCGCTGTATCGGGCGCGCCCGGCCGGCTCGTCGCCGGTATGCTCCTGCGGTGGAAAAGCTTGAATGCCCGACGGACTTTCACCAAACGTCCGCTCTCTTGACGAAGCCTTCAGGCTGCTTCCGCGATCATCGCTGCCGTTAGTATACACAAAGGGCACCGGCTTTGCAAGATCAAATGTTGGCATAAACCACATTGCGAATTTTGTGGATGACCGCATTGGTGCCGGCGCCCGCCAGCTGCTGCATAACGGTCAGCACCATGTTCTTCTCCGGACAAACGGACATATAGGTGCCCGTCCAGCCGTCCCAGCCAAACTCGCCTTTGGCGCCCAGTGAGAATGATTGCCCGGGCGACAGCATCACGCGCATCAGCCCGCCGTAGCCATACCCCAGCACACTGTCCCAGTTGAGAAAGCTTAGCTGATGCGGGTTCAGATGGTTTTCCGAAAGCCAATCAACCGCATTGCGGGATATAACACGCTCTTTTTTCAGCTTGCCGCCGTGCAGCAGCATCTGCCCGAACGTCATCACATCGTCAATCGTGGAGTACACGCTTGCGCCGCCTTCCAGCACCTGCGGCAGAGAAAACACACCGCGAAGCCCTTGGTTTTTATGCGGTATAAGCACGCTGTCCTTATGCTCATACAGCGTAACCAGCCGGCTGCGCTTTGCGTCGGGGACGAAGAAGCCGGTATCCTTCATGCCCAGCGGGCGGAACACGGTCTCGTCCATATACTCGTTGAGCGGCTTGCCCGCGACAACCTCAAGGATAGCGCCCAGCACGTCCGCCGAAGTGCCGTACATCCACTTTTCACCCGGCTGATGCGCCAGCGGGCTTCGGCCGATGCGGTTGGCCATATCGACCGTGGTTATGGCTTGGCCCTGCGCTACTTCCTGCTCCATCTGATGCCACAGCGTGGCCATCATCCGATCCGCCGGCGTCATCTCCCCGGGATAGGGCAGGCCGGAGGTCATGGTAAACAGGTCACGCACCTGCACGGCGCGTTTCACGGGCTCGCACTGCGTATCGCTGACAGCCACCTGCTGATCTTTAAAACCCTCCAAAAACTCATATACAGGGGCGACAATGTCCAGTTTGCCGCTTTCAATCAGCGTCATGGCGGCAACGGCCGTCATCGGCTTGGTCAGCGAGTAAAGCCGGTAAATGTTGCCGCGGCTGACGGGCTGTGCGTTTTGTATATCGGAAAATCCGCTTTTGTCAAACAGCACTTCTTCATCATTGCGGTTCACAAGCACGCAAACACCGGGGGTTTGCGCCTGCAGAACCGCGTCGTTGATGACATTGGAAATATCATGTTTCATTCGTTTCATTGGCACACGCTCCTTTGGAACTTTTATTGAGCATAGCACCGTGCTGTTTCCCTGTCAATTCCAAAACGATTGCAGCGGTCCGGCAGGGAAAATACAGTTAAAAACAGAATATATACCGGATACGCATTAGGAGGCTTTGCATGGAACAGCACATCAGACAGAACATCATCGAGGGAGAAAAAATCTTTCGCCGCGGCAGTGTTCGCGTGCTCAGCAGGCAGGATGATTCTCTTACCTTGCTGGTGGGCACGGCTGCGGAGCAGCAGGTAACGCTTTTTATCAACGGAGACGCGGCCTGCACCTGCGGTGCTGCCGGTAAAAACGGCTGTGTGCATATTGTGGCCGCGCAGTGCAAAACCGAGGACGACGGATCCCTGCGCAAGCTGCAGCAGGAACAGAAAATGGTCTTGGGGCAGCAGATGCTAGAAGCGCTCAACCGCGCCATGCCAGATGGCGAAAGCGTGCGGCTGATGGCGGTGATCCGCCTGCTGAAGGACGGGCGTACGGGGCTGGGCCTGCAGGTAGGGCAGGAACGCATGTATGCCGTAAAAAATATCTATGAGTTCCTGGCCTGCTACCATCAGGGCCTGCCGATGGAGCTTTCCACGAAGTTCACCTTCCGTCCTACACAAATGCGCTTTACCAAAGAGGAAGAGGCAGTGCTGCTGCTACTGCAAAGCCATATACCGCCGAAGAATGATGAAGAAGACACCGTACCGCGCCCGGCCAGCGAAGGAAGGTTTATTATACTCACAGGCGCGTTTTTACAAAGCGTGATGCGCTTTTTTGAACGCCACACATTTTACCTGATGATTGACGGCGAGCGCAGGATGCAGTCGCATATCCGCACGGTGGAAATCCCGCTGTGCTTCAGCGTTTCGATGGACAGCGGAATCCTGTCGGTTACAGCGCAGGGCGCGGATGATCTGCGTGTGATTACGCCGGACGGCCGTTATGTGCTTGGCGACGGACAGATTAAGCGGCTGCACAGCGCACAGGCGCGCGTGTGCAGGCTGCTGTGCGGGCATGGGAAAACCTTCACCTATCCCGCGGAGGAAGCGGAGGAGACGCTTTCGGTGCTGCTGCCGTCGCTGTCGATCGTCGGCGAGGTGATCCCGTCCCATGAGCTGGCGGAGCACTTGATCAACCAGCCGCTTAAGCCCCGCGTATACGTGGACCTGGTAAGA
>Ga0116152_10004920_pt1 | contig 10477 bp, 10 predicted proteins | sample AD_UKC119_MetaG_FD_89894 | JGI IMG/M metagenome (GOLD analysis project Ga0116152, IMG submission 89894) | Active sludge microbial communities of municipal wastewater-treating anaerobic digesters from Hong Kong - AD_UKC119_MetaG | ecosystem: Engineered > Bioreactor > Anaerobic > Digestate...
GCAGCATATTTTATTTTGTTTGTTTGGCAAAACAAAGTTATTGATTATCAATAACATGACAAAATAATTATGCTGCTTTTTATTTCATTCCCAAGGATTTATTGAACTTGCGAAAGTTGAATATTTTATTAGACTTATCAGACAGAATAAATCCGGAAATAAATCCAAGCGCGAAAGAAAGAGACATTACAAACATTAAGACTATAACAGAATATTTTACTGAAAATATGCAGCGACTTAATGCTTATAATGCTAAAGGTAAGATTAGACTATTTCTAATTCCTCCTCCTGCTAATGCTGATATAAATTCCATTGTGAGCAAGCTGAATATCGATTGTTCAAAAATGGATAATTCCGGGAGGAAGGAGATTTATGATAATCTGACAAGTCTATATTCGGAGCAAATTGAAAACATATACAATGAAACTATCCAAACAAGTGAGTGGCTAGGTAGTGATATTTGGCGATTTTTTAATAATGATGTTAAAGATTACTGTGTAGATAGCGATTCTTCTTATCGAAATTTACTGATAATACTAACCGATGGCTATTTATTTCATGAGCATTCCCAATATGACAGAGGTAATCGATATACTTACCTTTTAAATAGAAATCTTTCTCAGTTTAGAAATCAGAACTGGAGAAGGCTTGTGGAAGAAAGAGACTTCGGAATTATTTCGGAGCGCGAGGATTTGAACGATTTGGAAGTAATGGTATTGGAAATTAAAGCAGAAAATCCAGCAAATTCATTTGACGAAGACATTTTGACCTATGTTTGGAAAAAATGGCTGGGAGAAATGAACGTAAAACATTATGAAGTTTATCATTCTGATTTGCCAGCCAACACTAAAACAAGAATTAATAAGTTTTTAAAAAGTTTATAGACTAATGGATAAAAATGAGGCATATATATTTTTGCTAAAACAACAGTTAGAAAAGTTAGAAAATATCGGATCAAATCCGAAAACCAGCGATGAATTCTCTTTCGGAATTAATGGTTGGAAAAGTGCTACCATCTCGGTTCTTGAAAGAATTTTTGGGAAAGATAGCCGAAAAATTTCCGAAATTGAGAAAATAGAATTAAGAAGGTCTGTTCAAATAAAAGGGAAGGATAGCTATTACATCGAAACTTTCAAGGAGACTGGTCGTTCAATTATTGAAGCATGTATTGCTGAGATCGAAGCACTTGGGGTGCCAGAACAACGATATGATGACAGTAAGAAAGGGATTAACTTAAATGTTGTACAAAGTCAATCTAATCAGCAAAAAATAAAACTTGAATTAATCGTCTCATCATTAAGTGAAGAATTGAATGAAAGCAACTTGCAGATATTCAGGACATTCTGGATGAACAGACAGACAGAAAGTCTAAAAAAGTTAAGATTATTAATGAATTAAAGAGTTTTGGACAAGATACATTATCTGGAATTATAGCCGGTTTATTGACAAATCCTAAAATTTAGGGAAGCTAAAAAGGCTATCTGTTTATCGGTGGTAAATTTCTTTTAGCTTGCTGCATGGAATAAATTTTAAAAGAAAGAAAAATGAAATATTTACACAAGATTTTTCAGCTGGGATTGATGATAGCACTTATGTCATGTGCTGTAACAAAAGATTATGAAAGAGCCGTTTCGACTAATTCAATCACTGCTTATGAAAATTACCTAACGGAGTTTCCTAATAGTAAATATAGAATAGATGTTAATAGTAGATTACAGAAATTATATGATGAGCAAGCATGGAAACTTGCAATTTCAAGTAATACAATATATGGATTTAAGAACTATCTCACAAAGTATCCGGATGGTAAGCATGTTGTAGATGCAAGAAAAAATATAGAGAAAATAGAAAGGCAAAACGAAATAGATAATGCATGGAACAGAGCGAAAAAGGAAAATTCAATAGAAGGATACCAGGCCTTTATTAATTTATACCCGAGCTCCTCGAATGTGTATGATGCAAAATCTAAAATCAGAAATTTGCAAGAAGAGAATGCATGGGAATTGGCTAAAGATTATAATTCCATTGATTCATATTCTGAATATCTTAAGAAATACCCAGGTGGAAAGTATAGTTCAACGGCTAATTCAAAAATAGAGAAGATTAGAGAGGAAAAAATTATTTTACCAATATGGAATGAGACAATTAGAAAGAATACATATCAAGCATATAGAGACTTTATTAGTAAATATCCTAGTTCATCTTATGCATATGATGCCCAAAATGAAATGGAAAAAATTGAACGAAGAGATTGGGATAAAGCGTGTAGAACGAACACTATAAAATCTTACAAAGACTATATTTTAAAGTACCCGTATGGAGAGTATGTGGAAACAGCTGATAAAAAAATTATTGATTTGGAAGTAGACAATATTTTCAAAGGTGATTATGGACAATTACCCCCAATGAGTAAAAGCTCATATGGCTACTCTTCACAAAGTTTAACGAATTCTATTGATATTTATAATAATACAGAATACACTTTAACGATTAGATATAGCGGTGTTGAAAGTAAAAAAATAGTGTTATCACCCCAAAAGCGTACTACTATATCATTAAAAAATGGGAATTACAGAATTGCGGCTTCAGTGAATGCGTCAAATGTGAGAAACTATGCTGGTACTGAAAATTTGACTGGTGGAGATTATAATTCAGAATATTATATACAGACTCAAACATTTCGGACATGGGGATATTAACAGGTAACCTATGCTTACCGGTATATGATTACTTTGCCCGGATCAGATGTAAGTCGCCGTCATTGTATGATTCTGAATGCAATTTGTCAGGCTTGGGTTAATGATCTGGGCAGCATTACCGGAACCTTTGTCGATGGCAAAAGGGTATTATATAAACAACCATTGTTTGGCTGGTGTGAATTAAAAATCGGGAAACACACACTGGAAGTTGTAACGGATAAGAGGAGGTTGTTTTAATTGAAGTCAAGTGCATTTTATTATTGAATTAATAATACCTGATATGGAAAATCCGTTCGATATACTCAATGAAAAGTTAACCCGGATTGAATCATTACTTACTGAAATCAGAGCACACCAAAAAAGTGTGACACCTGTTCAGGTTTTGTCTGCTTCGGAAATGTTAATTGGAGACAAGGCCCTGGCGGAATATTTAGGGTGTACAATACAAACCGTAAGCAGGTTAAAGAAGAAGGGGAAACTCACTTTTCACCGATATGGCCGGAAGTATTATTATAAAAGCGATGAGATTGATGAAGTATTAAAAGGAAAGGTACAACATACTGATAGAATTTAACCGCATTGATATTAATCCCTTAAAATCAAAACTTTATGCTACGATTTAAAAGACAACTCAGCCAACCTGTATTTCAGTACTTGCTGGATTCTGGTAGTTTTATTATACCGGAAATCATGTCTGCCAGACCAGACAAAATGCCCTTTGCACTTGATATTCAATTACGCGAGCAAGATAAAATCATGGTGTACATGGGTACAACCCGCTTGCTTGTAATTGCAATAGACTCAAACCGTGAAAGGCTGACTTTTTCGGCTGCCCAATCTTATTCAGATCCATTTTTAAGCACCTACAAATTCAGTATCTTTCCGAAAGGAGAAATCACAGAATACCTTAAAAGAACTATTCAAAAAGTTGATTCAAGGTATTTTCAAAACAGGAAAGAGGGTTATTATCAGAATCTGATCTGCTATGAGTATGGTGAAAATGCCAAATCTGACAGCCCTTTTATTGTTATAGACCGGGAATGTGTTATAGGATATGATGATACCAAAGCAAAGAATAAATACTTAAAACCTATTTCGGATAAATACCGGAGATTGATTGCTAAAGTAAAGCAAAACGACCCCAAAACTTATGGAACATCAAAATTGAAAAATCTGGGCAATGAGTTGGATTTATTAGCGGTAGATCCGGAAGGCAATCTTTGCTGCATTGAGCTTAAACACGGAAGTAATACCTCCGGAATCTATTGGGGCCCTTTTCAGATTGCCGTATATAAAGAGATCTTCAACATACAATCTGTTCAGTCTATTTTCCAGTATATTCAGGCTCTGATTGCTCAAAAGATAGCGCTGGGGCTATTGCCAACAAATGCCGGGTCAGTCCTGGATGGTCGGGATAATTTCAATACAATCAGACCAATCCTTGGAATTGGCGCTCCGAATCCGAAGAGTAAGTGTTTTACCCGAATGAATTATTTAATGGAAAAACACAGGCCGTTACTGGATTGTGAAGTCATTGAATTTTGACAGGTAAGCATTTGGTATCCATGAATTTCGTGCCCTCAATTAATCACTATAGGATAACTTTTCTAAACCCAGCTACGCATTAAAGCCTTTTTATCAGCCTTCTTTTGTGGTACAGATTTTGTCATAATTGAACCCGGTTTCAGGATTACAATGCAATAAACTGTAACCAGTGGAGACCAGAACCCACTTTAAAAACGGGCTTGATCCGCACAAGCTAACTTGCGGGGGCAAATCCGAAAAGCCAATAGAGTAGGGCACCTAATCCATTTAATTATGGCAAAAACATCTGGAAGACCTGTAAATGCGCCAAGTACCACAGGGAACCCTTCAGGAGGTAACAGAGGCAACAATCCACCCTCAAAACCGGCATCTAGTCCGGCTCCTAAACCAAAAGGAAAGTAATTGATCAAGTGAAGGATGGTATTTGCCATCCTTTTTTAATTTTAAAAAATTCTGGTTAACCGTTTTTATTCTTACAAATCGATGATATTCAAACATATGCTACAGAATTACACTAACCTGGAAAGAATTACGTATTATCCTCCTGGAAAGTCTGCCCTATTTTTTCAATTATCTTTTGGGGGTGGTTGGTAATTTCCTTCCGGTACCATCTTTAAATGATTGAATATACCGGACCTTGGTCTACTGCTTTTTCTTCATCAAACCTTTATATTTGCCTTGCCTGAAAAGGTTTGGTTTTTACCAAGTCGATTCGCGTTGACAAAAGAGCCTCTCCCGGGAGGCTTTTTTATTCTTCAATCCGAATCTGCTTTTCATTATTAATAATGATTTCCGGCTTGCCTTTATACATTTTAACCCGGCCGGTAATACAGATGTTTCTATTTTCCAGTAAATCCGCCGGTTTATAACTGAAAGTCTCCGCATCCTTTTGAAATATGACCAGTGAAAAGGAATTATTCGGGAAGGGTTCCCCGAAATTTATAAAAGTTGTTTCTGATTTTCCCTTGGATACATGAGTGCCGGTTACCGTGGCGCACACCCTGATAAACTGTCCTTCATAATAGGACAGGCTATCGGCAGATACCGTATTCTGGGCCCACAAATGGCAAGAAAATATTACGGTGGCACAAAGCAGAATGAGTTTCTTCATAGCTCGAACGTTAGATTCCCAAAAGTATATAAATAAACAGAACCATGCAGAGTGCCCACATGCGCCAATAATGAAGGTTGCTTACCAACTTATTCTAGACTGCATATTCGAAAAATAGTTAGTGAATTGGTGCATTAACCCTGTCGTCAAGAAGCACTTAACATTCTCCCGATAGAACGTTTTCCGGGACATGATTTCAATATATTGGTCACTCATTGCATTTTTTCATTTATTGTCATACATTTGGGGTTGTGTTACGTATATAATTTTGCGATTTCAAACGCTTATAAGTGTTTAAAAATGAAATAGTGTCAGTGATCTTTTACATTTAGTCTTGATTAACAGTACGTTAAGGTTGTTGTATGGAGCTGATGAGATTTCTGGATTAATTTGCAGATATTCTCTCGTTAGCGTTCATTGTAAAAGACAAAAAGAGACGACAGAATGATAAAGGAATTTTTGCTGCATAAAGACAAAAAAGGAAAATGCCACCGCACAAATGGCACATTTGGTTTTGCCTACACACAATCGACCCTTCGCAAAACCAAAAGAGCCATTTCTTGTCAACGCTATTAAATAACAGAATATCAATGCAATAATTAAAATAATATGAAAAGATTTTTATTATACTTCACAATGTCAGTTTTGTTTTATTCTAACATTTATGCACAAAAACTAACATTAACTGATTTAACAAGTCTTTGTAGTAAAAAGAATTGGGAAGATGTGAACCAAACACTACTTGCTAAAAAATGGACTTACTATGATTCAGAAAAAGGTAGTACTTTAAAATACAACACAATTACTTGGAGTTTCAACAAGGATTATTACAGCGACAAAGCACAAGGTTGGTTTTATTTATACACCTACGAAGGCTATCCCAACAAAATTTCTTACTCTGTTTTCAATAAGGAATCTTATTCAATAATTCAAAATTCAATTTCTTCATTGGGTTTCAAACTCATTAATAGTGAAATTGAAGATAATCAAGTAATATCAACCTATACCAATACTCAATACACATTAGAAATTTCTACCGAAAAACGTAAAGATGATGATTGGTCTGATAGAAGCACAACAGCATATAGAATTACCCTAATCAAAAAAGCAGGAATTTATGACCCCGACAATGGAAAGAAAACAGATTATTACTATGGCGATGTTGTAAAAGCAGAATACACATTGTTAAATGGGGAAATAAATGGACAACTAAAAGTTTATAACTACAACGGCACACTTAAAAAAGTCGGGAATTACACTAATGGAATTGAAAACGGTTTATTCAAAGAATATGATGAAGACGGAAATATTGAAGCCGAATATACAATGTCCAACGGAGAAATGAACGGTGCATTAAAAACATTTTATTCAAACGGAAAGTTGAAAAAATCGGGTAATTATTTGAAAGGAAAAGAACACGGGAATTTTGTTGAATACGATGAATACGGCAGCAAAGAAGCCGAATACGTAATGGCAAACGGTATGAAAAACGGAGTGTTAAAAATATACGAAGGCGAAAATATTGATGTTTCTACAACCTTTAAAGATGATATTAAGAACGGACAGCGAATTGAATACTACTATAACGATGAAACAGGTAAATTGCAATTTAAACAAATTGGAGAATATATAAACGATGAGAAAAACGGAACCTGGAAATTAATTTTCATAGAAGATGATAACACCGAAAGGGTTTTGAAATTTGAGAATTATACAAAAGATATAAAAAATGGGCAGTTTCAAGATGCAAATGGAGACAGTTTGATAATTGGAAATTACAGAAATGACAAATTACACGGAGAATACAAAGTTTACCTTGATTTTAGTAGAATGTTTTTGGGTGGAGTGATAAGAACAGATACAGCTAACCTTACTTTAATAGCAGACGGGAGTTACTATGAAGGTGAAAAATCAGGTTATTGGAAACAATACGATTTAACCGGAGCATTAAGAAGTGAAGGAAGATTTTCAAACGGACAAGAAACAGGAGAATGGAAACATTATTACACAAATTGGACTAATGACAAAGGAGATAGTCAGCCCTATTCTAAACAACTCTATCTTGTTATAAATTATTCAAATGGAAAATTAGACGGAAAAGCAACTAGGTATTCATATCTTGAAGAAGACGAATTTCCGTGTTCGGAAATAGACGAGAATAAAAATCCTTTGGACACTTGCAAACGGTTTGTTTATCAAAAAGTCCTTGAAACAACATTTTACAAAAACGATAAACGAAATGGACCTTTTGAGTTACGGGATTCTATCAACGGAATAATAGCAAAAGGAAATTTCAAAGACGATTTGAAAGACGGAGAATGGTTGCACAGATACAGCGACAAGGACATAAACGAAGAAATTTATTTCATATATCAAAAGGGAAATTACATCAAAGACAAAAGAGAAGGAAAATGGGTTCAGTATTATACCGAAGGTAAAATTGCCGAAACTTTCAATTACAGAAATGGAGAGTTACACGGAGAATATATAGAGTGGAATAATCAGAACAACCCACGAGCTAAGAAACAGTTCAATTATGGAAAATTGACTGAGTTAATCACTTATGATAGTATAGGCGTAAAACCTAAAAACAAGTATGAAATTTACGATGAAAAACACAATAGTTATAAATGCAGAAAGACTGAATACTACAGCGACAATACATCTGCCTCACAAGAGTATTGGGTAAAAAAAGAAGATGAAATCAATCATCATTTCTTTGAACTTATTTTCGGCTTATCTACTGGAAAGCTTTCAGACGGAACGACAGGTTATGCAGATGGAGAATTTAAAATATTCAATTCCAACAATCAGCCAATTGTAACAGGCAAATACTTCAAAAAAGATAAAATTGGACTTTGGACATTTTATTACTACGACCAGAAAGTAAAAATTGAATCCAATTTTGTACAAGACAAACGAATTGACGAAAAGTATCTCACTTTAAACGGAGAATTGTTTTCTGGTGAATTTATTTATTTTGACGATGAAAACGGCATAAAAGAAGTACGAAAAATTAAAGACGGTTTAAGAAACGGAAAAACATTTTATATAGACATAAAGACAGGCAAAACTATTAAAAAGGAAAGCTATAAAAGCGGAATCTTGAAATAGCTTATTCGTTTTGGCAAAAGAGTAATTTTGTAGTATAAGTTTAAAAATATCACGATAGCAGAAAATGAATGAAATCTTTTTGACACCATATACAATCATTGAAAATATAGATTATCCTATAGATACTAAAATTATCATTAGGGCTTCGGACTTTTCAAATGTGCCATTTCAAGAAGGAAGGATTACGTTTAGTTTTATAGGCTGTCGTTTTAAGAAATTAGAAATTGAAAACAGCGAAACAATTGACTTCAAAGATATAAGTATTCAATTTATAAGTTGTTTTATCAATGAAATCAACGTTGAAGATATTATCACAACAAATTTTTCCATCTTCTTTGGAAGTTCAATCTTACAAGGAAGAATAAAGAATGAAAATTTAAGAAGTGTTGAAGCAAACAATTGTCTTTTAAATAATTCATTGTTTTTGCTGGATTTAAAAAGGGCTGTTGTTTCATACACGGAAGAAAATATTTTTCCAATCCGTTGGAAGAAATTATTTAAATCTATCAATTCAAGCCTTGAAAATTTGCTTATAGAAAAACACTCATTTTATATTTACGATTGCAAGAATATAGTTTTCACGGTTAATGAAAATTTGACAGATAAAAAAGCAATTTACAAAATACATTACGACAGCGTAAATAAAATTGGATATTATCTAAGCGATGAAGAAAAGCAGAAATTTAAAATTAATTTAAGTGTTCAGTATTCTGCGGACAAAGAACACAACTTGACTAAAATAATCAATGCTAAGCTTTTGGCTTTATCAATTAGCGGTTATTCAACAGGTGAATTGCTGATTGAAAATTGTAACATAGATAATTGGTATTTCAGGAATTTTTCTGCACGCTTAGGAGCTACTTTTTATAACATCAAACCATTCCGAAAAGAAACAGAAGAAACGAAATTAGAAATTCACAAATCTAACCTTGACAAAGTTTGGTTTGATAATGTTGCGTTTGATGATTATTCAACAATATCGCTTTACAGAAATAAATTTGGGCAAACAACTTTGACGGCTTGCGATTTTCCAAGTAAATACAAGGATTTTGATAAAATACAAACCATTGAAAATATTCACTACCCAGATAGAAAAGACAAAAATTATTTCAAAACACGCTACGAAACATTTTTACAGTTTAAAAAACAACTTGAAGCATCAGGAAATTTTTACGAAGCCCAAAAATTTCAGGCAATATCTCATGAAGCACTTAAAAACGTTGAGAATTTACCTTATTGGGATAGAGTTATTCTTAGAATCAATGGATTATCAAACAATCACGGACTATCAATAAAAGAACCGTTTATTGGAACGATAGTCTTGTCAATTTTATTTTACATTCTGTATTTATGGAGTTTAGACAGAATGTTTAATTGCAATGGAATTGATTGGAACTTATTTGGCTATTATTTTTCATTCATTGACATAACACATAGGATAGATTTTTTGGTTAACAAATCGGAATTAAATGGTTTTTCTTTGACGATTGATTTTTTAAACAAGATCATTGTTGGATTTCTGATTTACCAGTTTATTGCTGCTTTTAGGAAATATGGAAAAAGTAAATGATAAAGTAAGAATAGCCAACGCTTCGTAGTCAAGCACATTTGCAGGTCTCACTAGCCATCGCTAAGACCAAAACCTGCAAAAGAGATTGCCTACCCCAACGCACGAAAGACGGAAAAGATGCAGCAAAAATAAAGAAAAATAACGAGCAAAATGAACAACGAAACGCTAACAAATATGACTTAAACGCAGTCGCTGAGTAAAAAGTAAAATCGCAGCCATGACATACCTGCGACTTTGATTTAAGTAAGTGTTGAACTTTACCGACCTGCTTAAGTGTGGTATGCTGCTCAAACTTCCGGTAAGTATCTTCGAATCCGGGTACTGTGCGGATTGCTTTTGCCACAATGGTTTCGCCTTTTGTGCGGAAGGATCCGCCTGATTTTTGCTTTTTCATGATAGATGGGTTTTGGTGAGAGATTACCTATATATCAGAAAAAA
>Ga0116152_10004921_pt1 | contig 10476 bp, 11 predicted proteins | sample AD_UKC119_MetaG_FD_89894 | JGI IMG/M metagenome (GOLD analysis project Ga0116152, IMG submission 89894) | Active sludge microbial communities of municipal wastewater-treating anaerobic digesters from Hong Kong - AD_UKC119_MetaG | ecosystem: Engineered > Bioreactor > Anaerobic > Digestate...
AGTTTCTCAAGGGCAAGGTTATTTCATTGACCTGATGAAAACACTTGCATTTGCATTGCTGAATTTGATGAATATATTTCTGTTTTTGTGAGTGTTACGTGTTTTTCAGCAGACCCTATTTAATTCGGGATCGTTTCATAAAGTTGAATTGCTTGCTGGCGAAAACGGGCTCCTATGCTTCAAACACGATGTAATGCAATATTTTACTTCGTACACCGGATTGCAGAATGTATTGAAAGCCAATGCGGTTGATCTGAATGATCAGGCAATGATTTATCAGGTTTTGTCCAAACACATTCTGAATCAGCTTCGCAAACCTTTTCATAGATTGAGATATCCCGAAATAAAAAATGCCGGAGATGATAAGCTGCAGGTCGTGAACCGGTAGAGCAGAACAAAAGACATTCACTTCAACACATCGCCAGGCTTATCTGAGCGATGTGTTTTTTTGTACCAACAATTTTGAATGCAATTCATTTATTCATTTTCACTGAATTGCTTAACCAGGCAATGATTACTTTTGTATTGCAAATGAGCTATGTGACCTATACGTACAGCAACAACAGCAAAACCAACACAAACCGGAAAACAGCGTCATAATGAAAATCGAAAAAATAAGCGAAAACAAGAAACAATTTCTCGATTTGTTGTTGTTGGCTGACGAGCAGGAAAACATGATTGACAAGTATTTATACGATGGCGACTTGTTTGCATTGTACGATGGCGATTTGAAAAGCATTTGCGTTGTATTGCCGATTGACAGCGCTACCTGCGAATTGAAAAACATTGCAACCTGCGAGAAATATCAGGGCCACGGTTACGGCAGCGCATTGATTCAATTTATCTCGGATTTCTATAAAAAAACCTTCAGCTTTATGCTGGTCGGAACCGGCGAAACACCTCAGATCCTATCGTTTTACGAGCGATGTGGCTTTGAAATGTCGCATCGGATACCGAATTTTTTTACCGACAATTACAACCATCCGATGTTCGACGGCGATATTCAGCTGGTGGATATGATTTATCTGAAAAAGAATTTACGGAAATAGACTCAGTATTTGTGCTGCGCCGGCAAAACGTACATCGCATGCAAATAAGCAACCGTGCGATGAACAATGAGATAGAAAATTGAACGACGCATTAAAACAAAACAAGGAAATCCCATGCAGAAAAAGTCTTTAGTGGTAATTGATATTCAAAATGACATTACCAAAAACTACAAGGAAATCATTGACAATGTGAATCGGTCAATAGATTGGGCCGTGGAAAATGAAATTCATGTCGTTTACATAAAGCATTATAATTTATCTGCCGGCACCAGGACTTTCAAACCTGATACCCGTGGGTCTGAATTGGTTTCGGACATGAAATTGGTTTCCGAAAACATTTTCGAGAAATCCAAAGGCAACGCATTGACCAGCGAAGCTTTTACTGACTTTATCAGAAAAAATGAAATCAGCGAATTTTACATTGCAGGAGCAGACGCCATTGCCTGCGTGAAATCAACAGTATTTAATATGCGCAAGGAAAACTACAAAGTAACAGTCATATCCGATTGTATTACGAGTTATGATAAAAGGAAAATTGACGAAATGCTGAAGTATTACGAAAAAAATGGCAGTAGAATAATTAAATTGAAGGACTTATTGGATTCGAAATAGGGGGCCTGCAACCCAAGCCACCTGCTGCTTCGCATCCAGTGGCATTTTTTTGCGCTTTCGGCTGATCGCGAGCGCTCGCCTCAAAATTAAATAATCGAATTGTACCATAAATAAATTCCGGTTTGTAAGCCGTGCTCAAAGTCGCAAAAGGGGCTGGCTTCGCCGAGCCCATTTGGGGGGGGCCATCAACCCAAGCCACAAGCTGCTTTGCATCCGGTGGCATTTTTTTGCACTTTCGGCTGATCGCAAGCGCTCGCCTCAGCGCAAAAAAAAGCCACTTTCCGAAAGGAAAGTGGCTTGGGTTGTGGAGCTGGAGGGGTTCGAACCCTCGTCCAAACAGCGGACAATGGAGCTTTCTACATGCTTAGCTTCTGGTTGGTTTTCGTGTGCAAACCGGGGAGAAACGGGCCCTATCTGCACCTTATCCTTTTATTTTTTAGCAGACGACCAAAGGCATATCAATCTGCGATTCCGGCATTTGCGGTGCCTCGGTCCAGACGCGGTCGGTCAGCGCTTCCGGGGAGACAAATGGGGCCTAAACATTCCGCTTAGGCAGCCATTGCGAACGAGTTATCGTTGCCTGTTATTATAGTGTTGCCCGTGGTTTTTACGGAGAATACGGACGTCCTCCGGCATGCTTACTTCACCACCTCAACTGCTGTCAAAACCAATACAGCCCCAGTAGAAATGCTTTGCAAAGATACAACAAAGTTGTGAGTTGTGAGTGGCCAGTTGTGAGTTAAATTGAGGACAAGCAACATTCAATCCGCCGTGGCGAAACAACGGTCTGCACAGTGCATTGTGCTGTGGACCGCCTGCCTCATGCGCTAACGTCACCTTTAAACTTTAGAACTTTAAAAACTTTCAACTCGTAGCGCTTGCTGCGCTTCGCGCTACGCCAGCGGCCGTGCAAACAGCTTCACATCCTTATCCGTTATTTCTTTTCCGGAAAGAATAATCAATCGCTCAACAACATTGCGCAACTCGCGGATGTTGCCGGTCCACTGAAGTTTTTTCAATTCATCGATGGCTTTATTCGTGAACTCTTTGGCAGGTTTTCCCTGCGTGATTGCAATGTCATTGGCAAAATGTTCAACCAGCAGCGGAATATCTTCAAGTCGCTCGCGGAGCGGCGGAACATGAATGATAATTACCGACAGACGATGGTATAGATCTTCGCGGAAATTACTTTTCGAAATTTCGTCTTTCACGTTTTTATTGGTGGCAGCTACTACACGAACATCAACCGAAATTTCTTTTTCGCCACCTACGCGCGTGATTTTGTTTTCCTGCAGCGCGCGCAAAACCTTTGCCTGCGCCGAAAGACTCATGTCGCCGATTTCATCGAGAAACAAAGTACCGCCGCTGGCCAGTTCGAAATCGCCTTTGCGTTGTTTGATGGCTGAAGTAAATGAACCTTTTTCATGACCGAATAATTGGCTCTCAATCAGCTCGCTCGGAATGGCCGCACAATTTACTTCAATAAACGAATTCCCTGCCCTGGCACTAAGTTCATGCAGCCAGCGTGCAACCAGTTCTTTTCCGGTTCCGTTTTCGCCAGTGATTAAAACGCGCGCATCGGTTGGAGCAACACGTTCAATCATTTCCTTGATCTGCATGATGGCAGGAGACTCACCAATGATTTCGTACGCCTTCGAAATTTTCTGTTTCAGCTTGCGCGTTTCAGTAACCAAAGAATGACGGTCGAGTGCATTGCGAACGGTCACCAGCAAGCGATTGAGATCGGGCGGCTTTGAAATATAATCAAACGCACCACGCTTTATGGCTTCCACAGCTGTGTCTATATTGCCATGACCCGAAATCATGACCACCGGAACATCGCTCAGCTCCTGAATTTTCTCCAGCACTTCAAGTCCGTCCATCTGCGGCATTTTTATGTCGCACAGCACCACATCGAATTTATTGGCTCTAATCAATTCAAGTGCTTTGATGCCATTTTCAGCTTCAGTGACTTTAAATTTTTCGTATTCCAGAATTTCGCGCAGGGTTTTGCGAATCGGTTGTTCGTCGTCGATGATCAGTATAGAACTCATGCTAATGGCTTTGTTTGCGAAATTACAAAAAAAAATTACTTTCTGCTGACATTTCAGCGTCAGCAGAAAAAGGCAGACTTTAAGTCATTGCTGACCTGGAATTTTATCTGACTGGCAAGGCAGACGTCGGGGATATAGGCCATAGCACCCAACAGCCAGTCCGCCTGCCGGCGGAATTCCGGGACCGCCCTTATTCACAAAATAAAGTCCGGCACCGCTTGAAGTGGTATAAACTCTCGCCAAAATGTTGGGTGCTCACAAAAAAATCCTGCCGGCCAATGTTTCCAATAGCCAGACAGGACTTTATTATTCTGATTTCCAGAGACGTATTACTTCACCATCATCTTGAAGCCGAGCCCGTGAACATTCACGATTTCGACCTTGTTGTCATCTTTCAGATACTTACGGATACGGCTGATGAAAACATCCATGCTGCGGCCGATGAAATAGTCATCATCGCCCCAGATGGCTTTCAGAGCCACTTCGCGAAGCAAAAGTTCGTTGCGTTTCATGGCCAGCAAACGAATCAGATCGCATTCCTTGCGGGTAAGATGCATGGTTTTGTTTTTAATAGTCAGGTTCTGTTCACCAACATCCAGCTTACAATTACCAAATTCAATAATTTCAGTGGTTGTTGTCAGCAACATTTCCTGAGCACGCTGAACACGTTTCAGAATAGCATCGATGCGGAGCAACAGCTCGTCGGTGCTGAAAGGTTTTACAACATAATCGTCGGCACCTGCACGGAAACCTTCAACTTTGTCATCTTTCATGTCTTTGGCACTGATTACAATAATAGGAACGCGCTGATCGTAGCGGCGTATTTCCTTAATCATGGTAATACCATCCATTTTGGGCATCATGATGTCAACCAGCATCAAATCGAATTTCTGCGATTTGAATGTTGCCAGACCTTCTTCGCCATTGGAACAAAGTACAACTTCATACTTGTTAATTTCAAGGATGTCGCGTACAAGAGTACTCAAAGTGCGGTCATCTTCGACCAGGAGAATTCTGCCTTTTTTCTTTTCCATAATTTTTATTTTTCTTGGTTGTTTAGTTCAAACGGAAATACTATTTCGAATGTGGCTCCTTTGCCAGGACTGCTGTAAACAGAAATATCAGCCCCCATTTGTTTGAGAATTGTTTTTACATAATAAAGTCCGATGCCATGGCCCTTAACATCGTGTTTATTGATAGGTGCGACCCTGTAGAAACGTTCGAAAATCAATTTCTGATGTTCTTTTGCAATCCCATATCCATCATCGCTAATCAATATAAAAACAGCGTCTTCGTTGGATCTTGTGGACACAGTAACCTTTACTTTTTCGCCACCATATTTAAATGCATTATCAATTAAATTGGTAATGACATTTTCGAAATGAGCCAGATCGGCATAAACAAAGTCGTTTTCAGCTTTCAGATCAAAGAAAAGCCGATCCTGATAATCACCTCTGACGAGCACATAATGATTAACCAGTTTCTGCAAAACCTCATTGGCATTGAGATAATTGAAACGAAGCATAATCTGACCTTCTTCGAGCAGCACCACGTTCTGAAATTGCTCGGTTTGAGACTGCAGGCGCTTCACCTCATATTGTATCAACTCGGCATAACGATTAACCCGCTCCGGCTGACGTGCCACATCCTCGTGAATCAGCATTTCGCTCGCCAGTTTAATGCTGGCTATGGGTGTTTTGAATTCATGTGCAATATTGTTGATGGTCTTTACACGCGTGTTGGCATCGCGTTTGGCTTTCTGCATGCCTCGCAAAAGAATCAAAGATATAAATGCAATCGTGGCAAATCCAAGCATGGAAATAAGCCACCATATATTCATATTTGACAAATTCAGATAATAACCGATACGATCCGGCGCAATTACACTTACCATAATGGCCGGCTTGTTTTTCTCGTACCAGAATCCCCTGCTCAATTCACTGTTGAAGACATCTTCATCCGATATTCCGTCATTCGATTTAAACAATATCTGATTTCCACGGTATATCGAATATTCAAGATTTTCAAGGATTATTATACTCTCAAATTCAGACCTTAAAATACTATCGATTACAAAACGCATCTGTTCAAAAGCAGGTTTTTCTCCTGTTTTAAGCTCAATAAATGCCATCCTGTTTCCAAAATCATGGCTCGATTTGGCCAGCGAAAGCTGTATCAACGTGTAACCCGACTGACGAATAACCGTTCGCGAATAATGTGTCCATAACAATTGCCCCACAATTACCGCTATCATTGCAGAAATTGATATATATATCAGAAATTTATATACTTTTGCCGACATACTGAGGGTTTCAAGTGTTAAAATTAACTCGAATATAAACACCTTGGTGTTAAATAAGTATTAAATGTTAAAATATTTTTTTTATGACCTCAAAAGTGCGATACATAGGTGAATTAAGAACTGTTTGTGAACATTTTGCCTCATCATCATCCATTGAAACCGATGCCCCCATCGATAACCACGGCAAAGGAGAAAAATTTTCACCAACCGACCTGGTGGCCACTTCGCTTGCATCGTGCATGCTCACTGTTATTGGTTTGAGCGGACAAACGCTGGGCTTTTCGATCGACGGTGCCACGGCATCCGTAGAAAAATTCATGGGCACCGATCCCCGCAGAATTGTAAAAATACGAATCATTATCGATTTTCCAGGTATGTCTTTTTCGGAAAGAGAGCAGCAAATCATTCGACATGCTGCCAGACTCTGTCCTGTAGGGCAAAGTCTTCATCCCGATCTGGAGCAGGAAATTATTTTTAATTTTGAAAAAAAATAAACAATGCTTCAAAGCGGACTTACCTACTCTCTCGAAAAAAAAGTAACAGCCGAAGATTCGGCCAATACCTATGGTTCGGGCATGGTTGATGTGCTGGCTACGCCTGCCATGATTGCTTTTATGGAAAAAACCTGCTTGTTGCTGGCGCTCGAACACCTCGAACCGGGTTTCAATACCGTGGGTATTGCTGTCGATATCACACACAACAAAGCCACTCCCATTGGGATGAATATGCGCTGCATCGCCTCACTGCTCGAAATTGAGGGTAAAATCCTCAAATTTCACGTTGAAGTCTTTGACGATCAAGGAAAAGCCGGTGCCGGATTTCACAAACGTGCCATTATCAATGTCGAAAAATTCATGGCAAAACTGAAATGAAAAAAATTGAGTTTATCATATTGTTTGTCTTGGCATCTTGTCCTGCGGCAATGGCGCAATATGATTCTTCTGCAGTTTATCCCGACTTTCGTTTCAACGATGGTATTTATCTCACTTTCGACGATTTCAAAAACAACAGACCCGTTTACACCGATTTCGAAATCAAGTACCGGGGGGGCGCTACCTATCTATATATTATGTGCGCCGATTCTTCCCGTTCCTATGATTGTGAAGTGAAACAACCCTGGGGTTATTGTTTAAACAAAAGCGTTTTTATCCATCAGGGTTACGGTGATAATTATTTCCGGCTACAGGTCATTGGAGCTCTCATTCATTATTTTGTCATTGAAATGCAATACTATGACCCTGCTTTCAACGATCCCTTCAATCCGTATTCCACTGTGCCCAACAGACGTATTACAAACCGTGAACTCGTGATGGAATGGACGACAGGACGTCGTTTTGAATTCTGCTACAAAAATTTCAAAATCTTTTTACAGGAAAAGGATCCGCAATTGTTGCAACAACTGGAATCAACAAAGAAAAAGAGGAAAATGATTTACTTTTTCATGCTGAAATACAACGAAAAACACCCTGTTTTCATTAAACAACAATGATATGCTGGCCGTTTTCATCATCTACATTGCGATTGTAATTGCACTGGCCATTTATTTTTCGCTGAAAGCAAAATCAAGTACTGACTTTGTTATGGGTGGCCGCAAAATCCCCGGATTTGCTCTTGCTCTCTCCGAAAGGGCTGCCGGCGAATCATCGTGGCTACTGCTTGGACTCACGGGATTGGCTCTGGCTGAAGGATTCAGCGCTGTCTGGGTTGCATTGGGCTGTGTCATCGGCATTTTATTTATCTGGTGGATCATGGCCGACCGCCTGCGCAAATCGAGCATTGAAACAGGCGCCAATACCATCCCTTCACTTTTTGCAACGCGATTTCCCAACCATGCTTTCAGCATTCAAATGCTTTCTTCCTTAATCATCATTTTCTTTTTTCTATTCTATATTGCGGCTCAATTCAGTGGTTCGGGAAAAGTTCTTTTTATGACATTCGGACTCGACGAAACCAGTGGCGGGCTTGTTTCTGCAGCGGTAATCATTTTATACACCATGCTCGGCGGGTTTGTTACTGTTGTTGCTATCGATGTTTTTCAGGCCATTCTGATGTTTTTTTCCATTGTTGTTATTCCGATTATAGCCATTTTTATCATTGCCAGTCTCGATATCAGTTTTGCACAAACACTGAGCCAAGCTGCGCCTGCTATTTCGTCGCTCAATGCCGGCAAAGAAGGAACATCGGCCTGGCTTTTTATTTTAAGTGGGCTCAGCTGGGCTCTGGGTTATACCGGTCAACCCCATCTGCTGGCCCGTATGATGGCCATCAGCAATAAAAAACATGTCAACATTGCTCGTAAAGTGGCTTCGTTATGGACAGTTATTGCATACATTGGTGCAATCTTGCTCGGCCTTGCCGGATATGTTCTTCTCAATAACTCTTATTTCACTCCGGCCGAGACATTGGCAATCAGCAACGACGCTGAGAAAATACTGCCCACCATGGTCAGCTGCCTTGTTACTCCCTTAATGGCAGGAATCCTGCTTTCAGGCACCGTTTCAGCTATGATGTCAACTGCTGCAAGCCAACTTATGGTTTGCACTTTTTGCCTTACAGAAGATGTTGGCCCGCATGTGAAAAGAAAAAACAAGCTATTACTCCCACTCAGCAATGTATGGTTTCATAGGCTGATTATTATTATTGTTGGAGTTGTTGCTCTTGTTACCGGAATGCTTATGTCAGATACAGTATATGGACTGGTTTCATATGCCTGGGCTGGAATAGGATCAAGCTTTGGTCCCGCTTTGCTCTTATTCCTTTTCTGGAAAAAATTCAGTGCCGCCGGCGTTTTTGCTTCTCTTATAGGCGGCACTATCGGTGCTGTATTGTGGAAAATGTTTTTCAGCGAACCTACCGGTATCAGCGAAAGACTTGTGTCTTTTGTTTTTGCATTTGTGATGGCCATTGTTTTTTCACTTTTGTTTCCTACTGAAACAAATAAAACTAAGGCGTAATCTCTGGTTTTCCAATATAATAAACGACAATTTTTCAGACATCAGTTCATTCATTTTGCAACAATCATGAATTTGAAGGATTATTACAGCTTGCCGGTAAGCAATATAGGAACAACTTCGGCAATACTGCGCTGATTTTTATTGTATTAAAAAAATGATCATCCTTATTAATTTTGGCAGAGCCAACGCTTTAAAACACACAAAAAAACTCCTGAATCACAGTTTATACCAAAATGAAATATATAATAGTCTGATTTCATTGGATGACTCCGGAGGAGACATATGTCTGTAGAAATAATAATGGTTCAAAATGAATGATTATAAAATTTCTATGGCATGTGTTTCATCATTCTCACCGACACAGGTATTCTGAATTGAATATCACCTTTTTGAAGCAAGCAAATATGTTCATGCCGGTTAATGGAAACAAGATAATTCTTATTGATGAAATATTTTTTATGAACCCGTAAAAAATCATCGGTCAGATCCACACTGATGTCTTTCAATGTCTTACTCACAATGCGCTCATCATTCTGATCGAGCACAAATTTCGAATAATTCCCATCACCTTCAATAAAAACGACATCGATGGCATTGATATATTCAAATCCCTGATTAGTACGGATTTTAATCTTTGAATTCTGATTCAATGTAGCTTTCAGAGCATCGTAATCCTGCAACGGATGCACATTGGAAATATAACGGTCCAAAGTTTCTCTGAGTTCTGTTTCATCAACTGGTTTAAGTAAATAATCAAACGCTGAATATTTTATGGCTCGTATGGCAAACTCATCATAGGCCGTGAGAAAAACAACATCAAATTCACGCAAAACAATACGATCTATGGCATCCAGCATTTCAAATCCGTTCATGCCAGGCATTTTCACATCAAGGAAAACAATATCGGGCTGATATGTTGCTATTGCCCGTATGGCTTCCTGTGCATTTTCGACACTGGCAACAATTTCGGCGGATCCGCTTTTTTCTAGCAGCAACGCCAGACTTTTTCGGGCTTTCGCTTCATCATCAACTATAATTACTTTCAACATGTGCCAATTCATTTTTTACCGGAACCAACAAATATAAGAACAAAATTTCTGAAAGTGGCTAACATACAATATATTCATGTATTTTAAATATGTAAAAACCATCTGATGAAATAACGAAAAATAGCCATTCAAAAAAAACATAGAGCATGCTGAAAAATATCAATAATCATCTAACGTAGCATCGAAACAAAATATTAGTGCATTAATAAAAAATGAATTTCCCCAATATTTCCGGAAACAAATTTTAACCCCGATAGTACTTTTCATTGCACCAAACCTGACTGATATGTGCCATCCGGCTGACACTGATTTACCGTCTATTCACGCACCCGCCTGCAGTCGGGCAAATAATACCAAAACGATTGATACATCGGTGCAATCATTTTTGGACGACTCCGACGGTCTCATTGAATAAACCATTCCGTACCTGACGGCACGAGCTGGCGTTCTTTTTCG
>Ga0116152_10004924_pt1 | contig 10471 bp, 8 predicted proteins | sample AD_UKC119_MetaG_FD_89894 | JGI IMG/M metagenome (GOLD analysis project Ga0116152, IMG submission 89894) | Active sludge microbial communities of municipal wastewater-treating anaerobic digesters from Hong Kong - AD_UKC119_MetaG | ecosystem: Engineered > Bioreactor > Anaerobic > Digestate...
AGCGGTTCAGCGTATAGAGATGGATCCCGTCCACGCCCCGCTCGAGCAGCTCGCGACATTGCTCGGTCGCCCAGCGCACGCCGAGGGCGTAGGTCGCCTCGTCGTCGCCCTCGACCCGCACGAGCTCGGCCTCGAGCTCCGGCGGAAAGGACGTGCCGTTCACGCCGGCCATGCGTCGGATGCCCTCGACCGTCGCGATCGGCATGATGCCCGGGACGATCGGGACGCGGATGCCGATCGCGCGGGCGCGTGCGAGGAAGTCGAAGAACTTCTGGTTGTCGAAGAAGAAGTTGCTGACGAGGAAATGCGCTCCGGCGTCGACCTTGCGCTTCAGGTTCACGAGGTCCGTCTCGGCGTCGGGGGCCTCGGGATGGACCTCGGGCGAGCAGGCCGCGCCGATCGTGAAGCGGCTGCGGCGGGCGACGTACTCGACGAGCTCGTTCGCATAGCGGAAGCCGTCGGGCGGCGGTCGGAAGTCGGGATCGTCTCGCGGCGGGTCACCGCGCAGCGCGAGCACGTCGTGCACCCCCCCTTCCTCGAGGCGATCGAGGATGGCGCCGACCTCGTTCGGCCGGAAGCCCGTGCAGGGCAGGTGGCACATCGTGAGCAGACCGATCGTGCGCGTGATCTCGATCGTCAGGTCGACCGTCTTCTCGCGCGTGCTGCCGCCGGCGCCCATCGTGACGGAGACGAAGCCCGGACGCAGCTGCTTCAGATCCTCGATCGTGCGGAAGAGGGCGCGATATCCGGCGTCGGTTTTCGGTGGGAAGAACTCGAAGGAGATGACGGGTTCGGATCGTCGGTAGAGGTCGGCAATACCCATGGGCCGAGCGTAGCACCGCGCTCCACGCCGATCCGGCGAGTCGGCGCCTCCCTTCGGCGCCCGTCGCGAAGCGCCCCGGTCGGACTCGACCCTTCACCCGAGTCGCGTTCGCGCTTCGCATCGTCGGCGTTGACGTGATCCGGGGCAGCGGCGAGACTGCGCGGCCGGCGGTCCGAGCGTGCGGGGTCTGCCGAGGCCGGGTGCGCTGCGTCCATGGAGCGGGGGCTCGGAGGTCGGATGACGCACGGTGCCGCCGTGCAGGATGCGCAGGAGAGGGAAGCGAACGATGTCCGTGCTCGTGACCGGTTCGGTCGCCATCGATCACATCATGGTCTTCGAGGACCATTTCCGGAACCACTTCGTCGGGGACAAGCTCGAGAAGCTGAACGTCGCGTTCCACGTGCCCGCGATGTCGAAGCAATACGGCGGGACCGGCGCGAACATCGCCTACAACCTCAAGCGCCTCGGCCTCGATCCCATCCTGCTGGCGACGGTCGGCTCCGACCTCGGCGCCTACGCGGACTGGCTGGATCGCCACGGCGTGCGCCGCGACCATCTGCGGGTGATCGACGACGAGTACACGGCCGCCGCCTTCATCACGACCGACCTCTCCAACAACCAGATCATCTCCTTCCATCCGGGTGCGATGGATCGCGCGCACGAGGCGCGGATCGCCGACGTGAAGGGCGACTACTCGGTCGGCATCGTCTCGCCGAACGGACGGCAGGCGATGATCGATTACGCGCGCGACCTCAAGGCCCGCGGCGTGCACTGCGTCTTCGACCCCGGCCAGGGCCTCCCGATCCTCGATCGGGACAGCCTGACGTCCGCGATCACGGGCTCGACCGTCTACATCTGCAACGACTACGAGTGGGAGCTGACGCGCCAGACGACGGGCCTCGACGAGGACGGGATCGCGGAGCGTGTGGGCGCGCTCGTGATCACGCGGGGCGAGGAGGGCTCGACCCTGCGGCGCGGTGGACTCGACCTCGGCCTCGACCTCTCGAGCGAACGGATCGAGGTGGCACCGGTCCGGGCGGAGCAGGCCCTCGATCCGACGGGCTGCGGCGACTCGTACCGTGCGGGTCTGCTCTTCGCGATCGCGCAGGGCCTGCCCCTCGAGAAGGGCGTCCGCCTCGGCAGCCTGATGGGCGCGCTCAAGGTCGCGCGTCGGGGTCCGCAGTCGATCGACCTCGATCACGACGCGATCCGCGCGCGCTACGAAGCGGAGTATGGCGAGCCGCTCTAGCGCTCGCGGCCCGGTCCGCGCCGGGGCCCCGCGCGAGGGGGACGCGGGCTTCGAGGTCGCGGTCGTCGGCGCCGGCGTCATCGGACTCGCGATCGCCGCCGCCTTCGCCCGCGCCGGGCGATCCGTGATGGTGCTCGAGCAGGCGTCGGGCATCGCCCGCGGTGTCACCAGCCGGAACAGCGAGGTGATCCACGCCGGTCTCTACTACCCGACCGGCTCTTTGAAGGCACGGCTCTGCGTCGAGGGGCGCCGCGCGCTCTACGACTGGTGCGGCGCCCGGCGTGTCGCCCATCGTCGTCTCGGCAAGCTGATCGTAGCGACGCGGCCCGAGGAGGAGGACGTGCTCGCGGACCTGCTCGCGAAGGGTCGGGCCAACGACGTCGAAGGGCTCGCGCCGATCGGGACCTCGGCCTTGCGCGCGCTGGAGCCGGGCGTGCGCGCGACGGCGGCGCTGCACTCGCCGGAGACGGGCATCGTGGATGCGCACGGACTCTGTCTCTCGCTCCTGGCGGAAGCGGAGGCGCAGGGCGCCGTGCTCGCCCTGGACCGTCGGGTCGAAGCGCTCGCGACGACGAGCTTCGGTTGGCGCCTCGACGTGCGGGGCGGCGACGGCGGGAGCGAGGGGCTCGACGTGGGGCTCGTGGTCGATGCGGCGGGGCTCGAGGCGGACGGGCTCGCAGAGCGTGCCGGCGTCGCGGTCGATGCGCTCGGGTGGCGGCAGCATCCCTGCAAGGGCGACTACTTCGTCCTCGAAGGCGGCCCCGAGTCCACCCGCATCGCGCGAGGGCTGCCCAGTCGGCTCGTCTACCCCGTGCCGCAGCAGGCGGGCCTCGGCATCCATCTGACCCTCGACCTCGCCGGACGCGCGCGCTTCGGGCCGGATGCGGAGTACGTCGACGAGATCGGCTTCGAGGTCGATGGCGCCAAGGCAGACCGCTTCCGGGACGCCGTCGCGCGCTATCTCCCCGCGATCGCCGGAGCGCGGCTCTCGCCGGACTACGCCGGCATCCGACCCAAGCTCGCGGGGCCCGGCGAAGGCTTCCGGGACTTCGTGGTCGAGGAGTGCGGCGCGTATGGTGCGCCGGGCTTCGTCGCGTGCCTCGGTATCGAGTCGCCCGGGCTGACGGCGGCCCTCGCCCTCGCCGAGTACGTGCTGCGCTGGGACTCGCCCTGAGGTCGACGAGTCTGCGCGCCGCCGCGCACATGGCGCGACGTCCGCCCGCCGCTCAGTCCCCGAGCCAGAGGACGGAGCAGCCCATGTTGTCGCCCGCCTTCTGGCGTCGATGCGCGTGCATCGCCGTCTCGACGATGCTCCGACACGCCTGCACCGCCGCCCGGTCCGCGCGTCCCTCGTCGCCCGCCTCGAGCACCCGACCATGCACCGCCGCGGCCGGGTCCGGCACGCCGATCCCGGGCTCCGACAGGCCATCGGTCGCGAGCACGACCGCACGCAGGTCGGCGACGGCGCGGGTGCCGACCGACGCATAGCGCTCGAGCAGCTCGCGGCGCGCCTCCTCGTAGCCGAGGAAGGGCGTGAACTTCCACTCGGGATCGCGCCCGCCCAGCTCGGCCGCCCGGGTCGCGTCCACGGCGAAGAGATGGCTGTCGCCGACCGAGACGTGGAGCATCAGATCCTCGTGCGGTCGCACCAGCGCGAGCACGAAGGTCGTCGGTGCAGGCGGCAGCTGCGTCCGTCCCGCCACCTCGAGCACGGCGCGGTTGGCCCGAAGCAGCGCGTCCAGCGCCAGCTCGCGCCACGCCCCGGGATCCCGCGTCGGCGCCGTCGCCGCGGTCCAGTTCGCCGCGAACTCCTCGAGGATCGCAGCGACCGCCGCCTCCGAGCCGAGCTCGCCGTGATGGCCGTCGGCCGCGACGATCAGCTGGCCGCCCTCGCCGAGGGCGAAGGCGACGCAGTCCTCGTTGGGATCCGTGTGCGAGTAGGTCTTGTACGCACCGCCGCGCGAGAGCGCGATCGCTGCCGGGCCCTGTCCCTCGAGTGCGAGGGTGCCGACGCGTCCGTGCTGGCGTCCCCGCAGAAAGGCCGTCTGCATCCTGTCCGGCCCTCCTCTCCGCTCCCGGGTGCGTCGGGTGGCCCGTGCGCCGCGATCGTCGCGCGCCGATCCACCGCAGTCGTCTATGCTCCGCGCCGCCCGTATCGGGGCCGCCCGGCGGACCTCGGTCGGGCGCCGGGACGTGCCGAGCGCGTCGGCGGGCGAGTGTAAGGACCCGATCGGTCTGGGCAAGCAGCAGCTCGGGATGGAGGGCAGGCGATTGCGCGAGGCGCGCCCGGGTCGGGCCGGCGACGAGACGCCGGATCGTGACGCGCTCGTCTTCGCGATCGCGCACGAGGTCGGCAACCACCTCGGCGCGATCCGGCTCCAGGCCCACCTGCTCGACGACGACCTCGATGCGCGTGGGCTCGCCGCGGGCAGCCTCGCGATCGACGAGCTCGCCGCGCGGTCGGCACCGCTGCTCGCGTTGCTGCGCCCGATCCTGGGCTCGGGTCCCGTCCCCCGGCCGGCCGAGGCGGGCGCCGGCGGCACGACGGAGGATCCCGGCATCGGCTGGGACCGGCTGCTCGACGCGCTGGCGCGCGAGCTCGAGGACGAGGGGACGCGGGGCGTGCGCGTCACGATCGCGCCCTGCGACGAGCCTCCGCCCCGGCTGCCGCAGACGGATTGGATGGCGCCGCTGCTGCGCGCGCTCGTCGCTTCCACCCTCGCGCATCTCGTGCCGCGCGGGCAGCTCGCCGTGCGCGTGACGGCGTTGCCGGGAGGGGCCTCGCGACTGGACCTCGAGGACGACGGTGCCGAGGAGGACCTGGCCCCGGGTGCCGCGCTGCGTGGCCGTGCGCTCGTCGTCGGCATCGCCCGAAGGCTCGTGGGCGATCTCGGCGGCCGGGTCGAGATCACGCGGGCCGGGTCGGGCACGCGCATCGGCCTCGTTATGCCCGCGCGATCCTGATCCCCGGGCTCAGGCGGCCAGCCGGGCCTCGGGATCGGTGTCCGCGGGTGCGAGGAGCCGGGCCGGTGGCTCGCGCAGGTCCCAGACCAGACCGACGGCCGAGAGGCCCCGCAGCACGTAGTAGGTCACGTCGACCTCCCACCAGAAGAAGCCCTGCCGACACGACGCCATGTAGTGGTGGTGGTTGTTGTGCCAGCCCTCGCCGAGGGTCAGCAGCGCCAGCCAGAGGTTGTTCCGGCTGTCGTCGCCGGTCTCGTAGCGCTGCGTGCCGAAGCGATGGGCGAGGGAGTTGATCGAGTAGGTGGCGTGCCAGAGCAGCGTCGTCGAGACGCAGAAGCCCCAGACGAGGCCCGAGAGCCCGCCCCAGGCGAAGCAGCCGATGGCCAGGGCGAGCGGGACGACGGGGTGCCAGCGGTCGAGCCAGACGAGCTCGGGGAAGGCGCCGAGGTCGCGTACGCGCTCGTGCTCGGTCGCGTCGAAGCGGCCGTCGAAGATCCAGCCCTGATGCGCCCACCAGAAGCCGTCGCGGGGCGAGTGCAGGTCGCCCTCGCGGTCGGAGAAGGCATGGTGGCGGCGGTGGCCGGCGGCCCACCAGAGCGGTCCCTTCTGGGTCGCGGCGCAGCCGAGGGTCGCGAGTACGAGCTGGAAGGGGCGGCTCGTGCGGTAGCTGCGATGGGAGAAATAGCGGTGGTAGCCGCCCGTGATCCCGAAGAGTCGGAGCCAGAAGAGTGCGAGGCAGAGGATCAGGTCCGCGGCGCTCACCCCGGTCACGAGGACGAGGGCGCAGGCGGCGTGGATCGTCCAGTAGAGTGCTGCCGAGATCGTGTCCTGCCTTCGCCGGAGGCCCGGTCGGGGGACTTCGCATCCGGTCGGTCGGGTCGACGTGACGTCCAACGAACGATCCTCCATGCGTCGGGGGGCGGCTCCGAACGGGTGGGGAGGCTAAGCGGCGGATCGGTCGGCAGCCGCTGCGCACCTGTGAAAGTTCCGTCAAAACGGACAGGGAGCGGCGTCTGCGCTAGCCTCCGCGCGCTCAGCGCCCGGACGCGAGCGCGACCGAGGCCACACCCGAACCCCACCCTCCCATCGTCCTCCTCCGATCGGACCCCGGCGACATCGGGACCCGATGCCCGGCCCGGCGGACGTCCGATCGGCTCGTGCCCCCCGCTTCCAGGCGGGGCGTGCGGCCTGCGCGGAGTCGCGGCCCGGGCCGCGGTACGAACGACCCCTGGAAGGCAAGAGCGAAGAGATGTCCGAACGCAAGACCCGAAGCGACCTGCGCAACGTCGCGATCATCGCCCACGTCGATCACGGCAAGACGACCCTCGTCGACGGGCTGCTGCGCACCTGCGGTGCCTTCCGCGAGAACGAGGCGGTCGAGGAGCGCGTGATGGACTCGGGCGACCTCGAGCGCGAGCGCGGCATCACGATCCAGAGCAAGAGCACGTCGGTCGAGTACCGCGGCGTGCGCATCCAGCTCGTCGACACGCCCGGACACGCCGACTTCGGCGGCGAGGTCGAGCGGGTGCTCGGCATGGCGGACGCGGCGCTGCTGCTCTGCGATGCCTACGAGGGCGTGATGCCGCAGACGCGCTTCGTGCTGCGCAAGGCACTGGCCCATGGCCTGCGGCCGATCCTCGTCGTGAACAAGATCGATCGTCCGGAGGAGCGCGCCGAGGAGGTCGTGAACGAGGTCTTCGACCTGCTCGTCGAGCTCGGCGCCGACGACACCCAGCTCGATTTCCCCGTCGTCTACGCGTCGGCGAAGCAGGGCGTCTCGTCGACCGTCTACGGCGGCGAGATGAAGGACCTGATCCCCGTGCTCGACACGATCCTCGAGCACGCGCCGCCGCCCTCGGTCGACGAGGACGGCCCGCTCCAGTTCCAGGCCGTGACCCTCGGCTACGACTCCTTCGTCGGCCGTCTCGTGATCGGCCGCGTGATGCGCGGGCGCATGAAGCGGGGCGCGCCGGTCGTCCGCGTGCGGGAGGACGGTGGAACCGACGCCTTCCGCATCACGAAGCTCTTCGGCACGCGCGGCATCCAGCGCGTCGAGATCGAGGAGGCCCGGGCGGGCGACATCGTGATCGTCGCCGGCGTCGACACGATCGACGTGGGCGACACGGTCTGCGAGCCGGGCAAGGCCGAGGCCCTGCCGCGCATCGCGATCGACCCGCCGACGATCCGCGTGCACATCTCGGTCAACAACTCGCCCTTCGCGGGACGCGACGGGAAGTTCGTGACGAGCCGGCAGGTGGGCGAGCGGCTCGACCGCGAGGCGATGTCGAACATCTCGATCAAGGTCGAGCGGACGGACAAGCTCGACACCTTCGCGGTCTCCGGTCGTGGCGAGCTGCAGCTCGCGGTGCTGATCGAGACGCTGCGTCGCGAGGGCTACGAATTCGCCGTCTCGCGCCCCGAGATCATCGTGCAGGTGATCGACGGCGAGCGCTGCGAGCCCGTCGAAGAGGTCGTGGTCGACGTGCCCGAGACGGCGGCCGGCTCCGTGATGGAGAAGCTCGCCCAGCGCAAGGGCCGCATGGACTCGATGGAGCACAACGGCGCGCGCGTGCAGATGCGCTTCATCGTCCCGAGCCGCGGCCTCTTCGGCTACCGCGGCGAGTTCCTGACCGACACCCGTGGCGAGGGCATCCTCTACCGCAGCGTGGAGGGCTTCGAGCCCTACGCCGGCGACCTGCCGGGTCGCGGCGTCGGCGCGCTGGTCTGCACGGACAACGGCCGCACGACGCCGCACGCGATCTTCAAGATCCAGGAGCGCGCGACGCTCTTCGTGCCGCCCGGCGTCGACGTCTACGAAGGCCAGGTCGTCGGCGAGAGCCGCCGCCCGGGCGACTTGAACGTCAACCTCACGAAGGCCAAGAAGCTCGACAACATGCGCGCCTCCGGCCGCGACGAGAACGTCATCATCACGCCGCACCATCGCCTCTCGATCGAGGAGGCCCTCGGCTGGATCGAGGACGACGAGCTGCTCGAGGTCACGCCCGTCGAGCTGCGCCTGCGCAAGCGCGTGCTGTCGGGGTCCTTCCGCAAACGCTAGGGTCTTCTCTTCTCTTGCGACGGGCGCGAGCCGGGAGGAGACGACGGGTGGAAGGCCGGATCGGTCGGGTCGACTGGCGACTCCTCGACGAGGAGCGTCGCGCCTGGGAGCAGGACGGCTTCTTCGCGCGAGAGGCGGTCTTCGCGGCCGACGAGCTCGAAATCCTGCGCGCCGCCGCCGAGCGCGTCGTTGCGGCGGCCACGCGGGCGACGCTCGAGGTGGTCGCCGACCCCGCGACCGCCCTCGACCCGTCGCTCGACTACGAGATCGACGGCAATCGCTACGTCGAGGCCGCCCGCTCGACGGTCCAGTTCGAGCACGAGCGCGGCTCCTCGACGATCCGTGTGATCGAGCCCTTCCACCATCTCGATCCCGTCCTCGACGGCCTGCTCGGGGATGCACGGATCGTGGCGCCGCTCTGCGGTGTGCTCGGGGCCGACCGGATCGCGCTGTGGACGGACAAGATGAACCTGAAGCGGCCGCGCGAGGGGTCGGGCTTTCGCTGGCACCAGGACTCGCCCTACTGGAGCCACGTCTGTGGACATTGCGACCAGCTGCCGAACGTGATGATCACCCTCGACGACGCCGATCGGGAGAACGGCTGCTTCCGCGTCATCCGAGGCAGTCACGCACGCGGCTTCCTGCCCGGCCTCGACGACGGCACCCGACTCGGCCCGCTCTTCACGCGCGCCGACCAGTTCGACCCCGCCGACGAGTGGCTGGCCGAGGTCCCGGCCGGCAGCCTCGTGTTCTTCAGCGCGCATACCGTGCACGGCAGCGAGCCGAATCGCTCGGGTCGCGCGCGCCGGGCGCTGGTCGTGACCTATCAGCCGGCGGACCAGCCGATGTTCAAGGCCCGTGGCACGCGCAACTTCTCGCTGGAGGCGGCCTGCGATCGGGTGGCCTGACGGGGATCGCTCCGAGGGAGAGGCGGCACAGGGAGGCTCGATCATGGCCGACGACGTCCGCGAAGCGCTCCTCGCCCGCCTCCGGGAGCGGCGTTTCCTCACGACGGCGGGGACCGAGACGTTCCTCGTCTTCCAGCAGGGCTTCGAGCTCCCCGAGTTCGCGGCCTTCACCGTGCTCGAGGACGAGCCCGCCTGGTCGAAGCTGCAGCAGGACTACCTGTCGCCGATCTTCGCGACGGCCGCCGAGCAGGGCTTCGGCCTGATCGTCGACGCGCTCGTCTGGCGCGCGCAGCCCGACTACCTGCGCAAGCTCGGACGCGACGCGGAGGCGCTCGAGTCGATCAATCGCCGGGCGGTCGAGATCGTCCGGTCCGCGGTCGAAGGCTGGCGTGGGCGGCGCGGGCTCGATGCGTCGCGCCTGCCGATCCTGATCGCCGCCGACCTCGGGCCGCGGGGGGACGGCTACCGGATCGAGGGCGCCGGTCCGGATCCGGAGGTCGCGCGCGCCTACCATCGCCCGCAGCTCGAGAGCCTCGCGGCGGCGGGGGTCGACCTGGCCTGCGCACTCACGATGACGAGCCTCGAGGAGTCGATCGGGATCGTCCGGGCGTGTGGCGACGTCGGGCTGCCCGTGATCGTCTCGCCGACGGTCGAGACGGATGGTCGGCTGCCCGATGGCCGATCGCTCGGCGACTTCGTGCAGTCCCTCGACGCCGCGACCGGCGCGGCACCGCTCTTCTACATGGTCAACTGTGCGCATCCGACGCATCTGCGGCCCGCTCTCGACTCGGCCCGGGCGGCAGGGGCGTCCTGGCTGGAGCGCTTTCGCGGCTTCCGCGCGAACGCCTCGGCGCGCAGTCATGCCGAGCTCGACGAGAGCACGGAGCTCGACCGCGGAGACGTGTCCCGGCTCGCGCAGGAGATCGAGGCGATGCGGCGGGATTTCGATCTCTGGGTCGTCGGGGGCTGCTGCGGGACGGACCACGAGCACCTGCGCGCGATCGCATCGGCCTGAGGCGCAGGTTCGCGCGACCGATTTCCGCCCGCCCCCCTTGCCTCGCGCCGGGCTAGAGCTCGCGCAGCGACGCCTTCGCGAACTCCGCCTGCAGCTCCGCGTACGTGCGCGCGACCGGGAATTGCGGGAACTCGTCGATCACGTTCTGCGGCGGACGGAACAGGATCCCCGCGTCGGCCTCCGAGAGCATGCTCGTGTCGTTGTAGGAGTCGCCGGTCGCGATCGTGCGGTAGCGCAGCGAGTGGAAGGCCTTGACCGACGCGCGCTTCGGATCGGGCTGGCGGATCTTGTAGTCGGTGATCATGCCCGCGGCGTCGATCTCGAGCTTGTGGCAGAGCAGCGTCGGCCAGCCGAGCTTGCGCATGAAGGGCTCGGCGAACTCGTAGAAGGTGTCCGAGAGGATCACGACCTGGAAGCGCTCGCGCAGCCAGCCCAGGGCCTCGGCGGCGCCGGG
>Ga0116152_10004927_pt1 | contig 10462 bp, 5 predicted proteins | sample AD_UKC119_MetaG_FD_89894 | JGI IMG/M metagenome (GOLD analysis project Ga0116152, IMG submission 89894) | Active sludge microbial communities of municipal wastewater-treating anaerobic digesters from Hong Kong - AD_UKC119_MetaG | ecosystem: Engineered > Bioreactor > Anaerobic > Digestate...
GGTCTTCCAGGAAGGGCTGAAACTGAGGCCGAAGGACAAGCCGAGGAAGGAGGAGCAGGAGGCAGCCTAGATCGAGACCCGGGCCGGGGCTTGTGTCAGGTGAATACCGTCACTGTACATCCAGGCGGTGGACGCGGGCGCCAGCGCGGCGGGCCATGTCCTCGATCTCCAGCACGGTGCCGATGTCGCCTTGTCTATGTGCTATTCATCATCAACTTGGACTAAGCCTCGCAGTACTTCAGTGATGCTTGGCATCGGCTTACGACGACCAGAGTCTCGTACGTATTGTATGGCACCGCTGATTCTACTAGCTGATGTCGAGCGGCCAAGTCTTTCTCGAAGCTGCATGAATGATCCGTGTGGAGTCCGTGGCGCTATTGATAGATCATAAATCAAGGACAATCCGCCATGTCAGGATTGGCCCACAACCATGAGCACGACCGTGTACCGATTCGTCGAGGCAATGCTCAATTCAGAGTAGCAACCTGATGCCTTTTAATGATGCGAGAAACACACCAGCTAATATTTCCAGTCTTCATGAGCCAACGGAGCCCTATTGAGTTCTTCGCGGTGTAGCCGCCAAGTCGGCATCAACGAATCCATGTAATTCCGGAATTGATTGTTGTGGCGCCGCTCAAGTAAATGAACCATCTCGTGAACCAAGATGTACTCCAGACACGAAACGGGCTTTTTAGCCAGTTCCAAATTTAACCAAATACGACCCGCCTCTGCATTGCAGCTGCCCCAGAGGGTCTTCATCTTCTTGATGCGCACTTCCGCAACGGAGACCCCAACCACCGGCTCCCATTTAGCCTTCAGAGACGGAACTTGTTTCCGCAGTTGAGTCCGGTACCAATGAAGGAGGACCGCTTCTCGATCAGCACGAGTAGACTCCGAATGCACCCGCAGCATCATTGTGGAGCTATTTGTGAGTACAATAGAAGCAGGGCCATCATCCGAAACTACATTAAGACGGTATCGCTTACCCCGATAGTAGTGACTCTCGCCCGTTATGATCTCCCGCTCTGACTGCCTCTCTTGTTGCTTGAACGATTCCTGCTGTCTGCGAATCCACCTGAGACGCGAAATTACCGCCATCCGTACGGTGTCATCATCGAACCCCTTAGGCGCTGCAACTCGGACCCGACCGTTCGGCGGATATACACCAAGGTGGAGATTCTTGATCTCCTTGCGAACGATCTCAACAGGCAGTCCACGAACTTCGATGATGTTCCGCTCAGTACTCACGCTGGTTCATCACAATCTCGAAGAGAGCATTGACCATATCTCCATCTGCCGCGACGACACTCCGGATGGCATTCCTGACTTCGCGCTCCTTGAATCGGTTTCCCCGCCAATCGGCTTTCTTCACCTCCCGAATGGTCCTGTCGATAGATAGCGCCATAGTTTCCCTGGCATCATCGCTGGCATCCTGCCTATATGTCTCCGGCTTTTCAAGTACAGCCGCTGCACCGACACCCTCCAGATTGTCATAGAGAGCTCTCAACGCCGCAGTGTTGATCCTTGGTGGGTACGTTGTATGACTCTCAGGGGCTGCGATCCCTTGGGCTAGTTTAACGATCCTATCTAGATACGCACGGTAATCCAGCGCTTCCTGCCGGCGCTGTGTGATCAGCGCATCCAGCAATTCGGACATTCTGTTGTAGTATTTAGGATTCACAGCCATCTCGTCGATAATCAGGCGCCGGACATTGTTCTCAATCGCCTCAGCCATCGCCTCATTGTTCTCTCGGAGTCCGCTCGGCAGCGCATCTACTGCCTCCTCACCCCGATCGACGATGAGCTGCACGAGTGTCAGGTCGTCAAATGCGGAGAGTTGCTCACTGTCATCGGCGCGGATGTAGGTGTCGAGTAGGTGTCGCATAGCCGGCTCGTACACCTTCATGTCGACGTAGTCGCCACTAGCCAGCTTGACTTCTTCACGCACCTTTTCGTAGTGGCTGACCTCGCCCTTGATCTCCTTGGCGTCTTCTTCGGAGTAGCCTGCGTCGAGCATTTCATTGGCGAGGTTGGCATAGGCACGGAGAAACGCGGCAGTGAGCCGGTACAAAGCGACCCGCCTGGGCTCATTATCCTTCAATTGTGCTGCGTTGCCGCTTTCCACGGCACAGAAATGACGCAGGTAGGCTGCCGTATCATGCGGTGGTTCGACGGGCTCACATAGTGCCTTAATGGCCTCACGCGCCTCTTCCAGACGTTCGCGTCCCTGTTGCAGGCGATCCTTCAACAGGCCTTCCACATCAGCCTTGTCATACCCGGCGAAAGCTTCACCGGTGTAGTCTTGGATGGACTGTTCCAGTGAACGGAACAGATCTTTGTAGTCTATGATGAAGCCGTATTCCTTGTCCTCGCCATCAAGGCGATTGACGCGACAGATGGCCTGGAACAGTCCGTGATCCTGCATATTCTTATCGATGTAGAGGTATGTGGCCGGCGGAGCGTCAAAGCCAGTGAGCAGCTTATCCACAACGATCAGCAACTTCATCTGTCCTGGCTCGTCGATGAAGCGCTTCTTCACCTCCTGCTCGAACTGTTCCACCTTGGACATCGCAGTACCTTCTGGCTCGCCGAAGTGACTGCTAAGCATTTTCCGGTAGATCTCGTACTGACGCAGCTTTTCGGTCAGGCCTTCGCCGGTCTCTTCGCCCTTGATGTCCGCCGGCTGCGGCCGGTAGGAAGTGACGATGGCGCACTTGCCCGCGAGATCGGTCTGCTGAAATAGTTCGTAGAAGCGGCACGCCGAGTAGATGCTGCCAGAGATCAGGATCGCGTTACCGTGGCCGCTCTTCAGACGATCCCGGGTGGCCATGTCCATCATGATGTCGGCGACGATAGTCTCCAGCCTGCTGCGGGCGGAGAGCACCTTCTGCATTGTTCCCCAGCGTTGCTTGATTTGCGCCTTGGCGACATCGGTGAGCCCTTGGGTCTTCAACTCGAACCACTGGTCTACCTTCGCCTGTGAAGTGATGCGCTGGTCGATATCCCGGGCCTCGTACCGCAGATCGAGCACTACACCGTCACGTACCGCCTCGTCGTACTTGTAGGTGTGGATGTAGGGCCCGAAGGTCTCGATACTGCGGCGCTTATCGTTCTTCAGGAGCGGGGTGCCGGTAAAGCCGATCAGCATGGCGTCGGGCAGCAGGGCTTTCATCGCCTCGTGCAACTTACCGGACTGAGTGCGGTGGCACTCGTCCACGAATACGAACAGCTCGCCCTTGGCGCGGAAGTCCCGGGGCAGATGCTTCCTGATGTCTTCGAGGAATGCGTCTACATCACCTTCGTCCGAGGCGCCGAACTTGTGGATCAGCGAACATAGCAGCCACTCTTCAGCGGAGTTCAGCACCCGCACCAGATCGGCCCCGCTCTTCGTGCGATAGATAGCCTCGCAGACACCCTTGAAGACCTTCTCGATCTGCTCGTCCAGTTCGGTGCGATCGGTGAGGATCAGCACCCGGCTGTCCGGCACGTGTTCGCGGATCCACTTTGCCAGCCAGACCATGATCAGGCTCTTGCCGCTCCCCTGTGTGTGCCAGAGGATGCCACCTTCGCGCTGCTGGACGCGCTCCTGCGCCGCGCGTACGCCGAAATACTGGTTGTGGCGGCAGTTCTTCTTGATCCCGGCGTCGAAGACCATGAAATCATGCACGATCTCCAGTAGCCGTGCCTTTCCACACATCTGGCCCAGCTCGCGCAACAGCGGATTGTCGCCCGCCGCTTCGTGAGCCTCGGCTTCCTTCCAGCGCAGCCAGTACTTCTCCGGCGTTTCGATCACGCCGTAGCGCAGCCCCTCGGTGTCGTTCCCGGCCATCACTATCTGGACCGTGGTGTAGAAGGGCTGAATAAACTCCTTCTTCTGGCTGTCCAGGTTCTGGCGGATACCCTCGCTCACCGCCACCGTGGAGCGCTTCAGCTCCAGCACCCCCAACGCGATGCCGTTGACGTAGAGCACCAGGTCGGGCCGCTTGGTGTTAACCCCGAATACGGTGACCTCTTCGGCCACGCCGAAGTCGTTGTTCGCCGGGTTTTCCCAGTCGACAAGCCATACCGTCTCGGTCTGCGCACCGGCGTCCGGCCGAACCTTCACGCCGTAGCGCAGCAGGCTGTAGACCTCACGGTTGGCATCGTAGAGAGTCCTACTACCGCCCAACGCCACAGCCTTGCCCAGCTCGAACAGAACCTTGCCGATTGTCTTCTCGCCGCGGCCTTGGCGCTTCAGCCAGTCCGTGAGCATCGCCTCTTCGACATTGCTATTGCCCTCACGGCCCTTCCAGTGGCCCAAATAGCTGTAGCCCAGCGCGTCCTGGAGAAACTCCAGCACCCGCTTCTGGGTTAGGGATTCCCGTTGCCCAACTGAAGTCATGCTTCACCCTCCCCCAATATCTTATTCTCAACATACTCTTTGAATTCTGGGACTGCGGTGAAGCACCTGTATCCCGCCTGACTGGCCAGAGCAAGGATCTCGCTACCTTCGTTCAACAGGACGACCACCGGCTGGCTGAGCTCTTCCTGGATCCCGCTTGGCCATGCCAGGTCGAAGACGGCCTTCTGTTCTCCGGTCTCAGGGTCCGCGAAATCGTAGGATAGGATGCCCGGCTGCAATCCGTTGCTCGAAATCCACTTGTTCAAGGACTCCAGCGCTTCTTCCTCTTCCTCGCTGGAGATCCCACCGATAACATCAACCGCAGGTGCGGCGGCCGGGCTGGTGCCTGCCAACCAGCGCGTGTCTCCGTGCAGTAGTTCCTCCATCCGCCGATTCAGTTCATCGGCAAGTGCCGCCTTCCGTGCGTCGAGGAACTCAAGGTAGTTTTCGATCTTCCAGAGTCTCTCATCCATCGGGATCCACTGGGAGGCCAGCACTCCTGGATGCGCCGCTTCGACTTCCGGGAAATAGACTTCCGGCAGTCGGTCTCTGATGACGAGATTCGTGTCCTTCGTCAGGAAGCAGTAGTTCGCCAAAGCGTTGACTTCTGGCCGCTTGTACTTGTGCTTGTATAGCTGGGCCTTGGGGAAGATGTGATGAACCTCCAGCTTGCTCATCTTTCCCAGCAGGCTCGCTTTGAGGGGAAGACCTGTTCCCAAATCACGAGATTCGCCCATGCGGGTAAGCAGGTAGAGCACGGGGTAAAAGCGTGCGCCAACGCTCCAGCCTGTGAAATGCCCAGGTTCAACTCGCAATCCCCCATGCCAGAGGCGGAGCTGCTCCAACAGTTTGTCGAGCCCGCCATCCGGGCCTTCGAGGGCAGCCAAATCCTGGTCGATGAACGACTCGGTCGATCCAGAGAACCTGCCCCACATTCCAGCCTGGACGAACCAGAACAGCAGCTTGTCTCGCTCCTTCTCGTCCATGGGGCCAGAACGTTGATCGATATAGCGGACCATCACCGGAACACCGAAGCGGCCAAAGAACACCTGGTCGTGATCCAGACCGAGCCGACCTCCGATGAGATTCAAACTCATGTCGATATGCTTCGTGGCGCGCTTGAGACCGGTCTGGATCTCTTCGGCTGACTTGCCGTGCAGGAACTGGAATTTGGCCTCGCCGGTCAGGGCCGTGTTTACCGAGCGCAGAAGCCAATCCAGGTTGAAATGGTAGCCTGCATCCTCCCATTCCTTGAGTTTGGCTTTCATTGCGTCACGCGCGTCGGGCCAGTCGGCGCATATCTTGGCCAGGGCAAGGTCGCCCTTGGAGAGCTTGGTGCCCCCACTGTTGACCCGGTTGAAGATGTCCACCACGACATCGAGCGTCTTCTCGCTGCCGGAAACTTCTTCAGTGTGAAGTTCGATATCGAGGATTCCCAAGATCCGAGAGATGCGGCTGGAGAACTTGACTGCCTTGGTTCCGATGCGGGGATCCTCCGCCAGGCCTTCAACCAGACGCTCATGGCCGTCGTTACCATTGCTCATCAGGTCCGTAACGTCGATCCAGAGCGGGTCGTCCTTCATCTTCACCGGCTGATAGAACGCGAACGACTCGCGTTCAAGATGGAAGCGTAGGCCGGTGAATGCCTTGGAATTCCCGTCAAAGAACTTGGGGGGCTTACCACGCACGACTCCATATAGCGACGTCATACGCTGCTGCCCATCGAGGAGTAGCTTCACTATCCCAGCAGCGAGAGGCCCATCTCCCCGGTGGTCAGCAGTCTTCGATTCCGTTGCCCAGACCAACAAGCCGCCGACTGGATGGCGGCGGTAGAGGGAGTCGAACAATCCGCGCACTTGATCGCGGTTCCAGACATAGCCGCGCTGAAATTCCGGCAACGCCATATGGCCGCTATCGATATGGTCGAGAATCGTCGAGATCTTCATCCGTTGCTCTCCCTCTGGTCGACCGGAATTAGCCTCACCCGCCCGGTGAGAAGTTGCTGCATCATGCCTTGCTTGATGGCGTGGGTCTTTTCGCGGCGACGTTCTAGGGCTGCGATCTCCAAATCGACATCTGAGAGGACAGTCGCGATGGCGGTCTGTTCATCAAGGGACAGGCCTGGAAACGGAAGACCTGTCAATTGACCAATTGAGATACCTTTCACCGTACTACCACTGCCGAGATCGTCGATCAGCCTTTCGTGGCACTCAAACCAGTACAAAAGGAAGATGACGTTTGTGTCAGGCCGCAGGAATACCGCCTTCAGATCCTGATTGATGGCAACATCGACATCGAATACCACCGCTTTGCCGAGTGCCATACGCGTTGAAGTGATCAGCGTGCCAGCAGGGATTAGGTGGGATGCGCTGTTGTCTAGTCCGAGCTTAGTAATTGACTCTTGTGTTTGACGGGCATTAAAAGTCGCAAAGTCCTTCACGGTAGCCCACGGGATCTCATTACCCCAGAACGCCGGGTTGCCGCGGCTCGGTGTCCCTCCACCGACGAGCTTATCGATGACGTCTCCCAGGCGCTTTGTCACCCACTCCCCGCCGAAGCCCGGCAAGCGGGTCTTGCCAGTGAGGAGTTGCTGCATGGCGGCCTGCTTGATGGCCCGTTTCTTGGCGATTAGCGCTTCTATCGCCCCGATCACCGCATCAACATCCGACAATGCTTTGGCGATGGCGCGCTGCTCGAGTGGAGGGGGCACGGGAACGCAAATCGCGCCTAGTTCCTTACCCGACAGCGATGGAAGCGCCGTTGTGGAGACAAGCTTGCCTAGTTCTATGCGCAGAAAGAGAGAATGGAAGAATTGGGTGCACGCGTCACGGTCACTTAGCAGATACGCCATCATGTTGTTATCGAGGCAACTATCTCTAGACAACATTCGCTTCCGTTCCAGGAAGATCGCCGCTCCGATCTTCGCAAACACGATGCTTCCTGCAGGGAAAGCCGTTGCTCCGAGTATCCTCCGCGTGTCCTCACAAATCCAATGATTCGCAGTGCTCATGAATAGAGCATTGCCTTCATTGTTCATGTCTGAGACTTTGAAAAAGGGGTAGTCGCCCACTTGTCGGCCTTGGAACACCAATGGAAACCCAGATCCACTCTTGAACTTTCCGTAGTCCCTTAGCCGACCGGGTTCCCAGTCCTCCGGGATCACACCCACATCGGTCATCTTGTACCCAGTAGGAACTGCCATCGAATAATCGGTGCCCTCGTGTGGCCCTCGCTGTTTAGCTGCCTCACTCATGTCCACGCCAACCCCATCTTCTTCAGGTGAGCCTCGACTTTCGCGCTGAGCGCCTCCAACTCCTGCTCAAGCGCCGGGAGTGGCTTCACATAACGCTCTTCCAGCTCCTTTACGCGCAAGGCCAAACGCTGGGTCAGCCGCTCGACCTCGCCCTCGGTGGCTGCGCGGATGCTCGCTATCCATTTGTCTTCGACAACTACGGTCTTGGTCTCCGTCTCGGTAAGCTTCGCGTAGCGAGCCAGCACCTTGGTATCTAGCGCGGCCTGGGCATCCTTGACCGCCTTGGCCGCTCCAGACTCAGCTTCGATCAGCGCCAGACAGCGGGTGAGGATGTCGCATTCCTCTTCGCTCTCAGGCTCATTATTTATGGCCTTTAGCCGGTCCTTCACACCGCCCTTGGTCACGTTGCCCTTGTCGTTAATGGCCTCAGAGAGAAGGCCTTCCTCGCCGTCGCCCGCCGTGGCGTACTCCTCGACGAACTCTGCCAATTCGCGAGCCGCGGTCTCCTGCGCACTTTGCATGACCTCAATGGCGGCCTGCTCCTTGGCAAAGAAGCGCGCGACAATGAGCGCCGGGGGCACCAGGTCCATCTTGTACTTTTTGCGCTTGATAGTGAGATCCGGCGATTCCTTGATTTTGCGCTCCTTGTCATCAACGATATCGCGCGGCCGCGCCGCTTCAACCCAGCCCTCGGCTGCGATGAGGTAGACATCGTCTTGCATCGTCTCGGCCCAGTAGTCCATCAGGCCTTGATAGACGTCGTAGCGACTCAGGAGCGGTATACCGGCGAAGCGGACGTGCAGGTCTTCGGTCAGTGTGCGAATGACTGTCTTCGGAAAGTCTCCTGCCTTGAGGCCAATGAGCCGGGATTCGTGAGCCCTGCGCCAATCCTCGAAGACATTGGCGACGCGGTCCGCGTAAGCCATGAACTCAGGGTGCTCGAGGATCGTGGTCTTTACCGCTTGAGTCTCTACGCGTGCCTCACTGTAGCCTTCGCGACCGTTGGTCTTAAAAAGAGCCTCACGCAGGGAAGGGAAGACATCCCAGTAGTCCGCGAGCGCGTCGACGTCGTGGTTAGGAATACCACCATTCAGGTGAGCGTCGAGATCGTGTAGATCCTCGGGCTCGCTGGAATCGATGTATCGCGGGATATTGAGGTTGTAGTCGTTGGCCGGGTTCACGATCTCAGCTAGGGGCACCCTACGCGAATAGCGCGGCAGCTCGCGCTGGTGGTTAAACATGTCGACGATCTTGTGGATGTCCTGCGCACGCAGGCGATTCTTGTTACCGTCCTTGAGGAATCCCTTGCTCGCGTCGATCATGAAGACCCCACCGGTCTCCGGGTCGCGGCGCTCGTCGGCATGTTCCTTGTCGATGACCACGATGCAAGCGGGTATCCCAGTGCCATAGAACAGATTGGCCGGGAGACCGATGATCCCCTTGATAATGCCGCGCTGGATGAGTGCTCGGCGAATGTCGGCCTCCTTGTTGCCACGAAACAGCACGCCGTGCGGCAGAATGATGGCGCCCTTTCCCTTACTCTTTAACGAGGTGACTAGGTGCAACAGGAAGGCGTAGTCGCCGTTCTTTGCGGGAGGTATGCCGTAGGCGAAGCGGCCGAACTCGTCGTTGGCTGGGTCGAGACCACTCGACCACGCCTTAGCCGAGAAAGGTGGATTGGCGACGGCGAAGTCGAAGGTCTTGAGGCTGCCGTCCCTATTCTTGAAGTGCGGTGACGACAGCGTGTTGCCTCGCCACAGCTCGGCTGTTGGGTGGCCGTGCAGGATCATGTTCATGCGTGCCAGCGCCCAGGTAGCGACGTCCATTTCCTGGCCGTATACCGAGATGCCGCGCGGCGCCTCGTCGGCTGCCTTGAGCAGCAACGAACCTGAGCCACAGGTAGGGTCGTAGATGGTCTGATCCTGGCGCGTGTCGGCCCCAATGCCCACCACTTTGGCCATGATGCGTGAGACCTCGGCCGGTGTGTAGAACTGGCCCTTGCTCTTTCCGCTCTCGGTGGCGAAATGGCGCATCAGGTACTCGTAGGCGTCACCAAGGAGATCGTCACCCTCGGCCCGGTTGGCGCGGAAGTCGAGCCCGTCGAAAATCGCCACCAGCTTAGAGAGGCGGTCTTGCATCTCCTTGCCGCTGCCGAGCTTTCCCTCGTCGTTGAAATCGGCCTGGTCGATGACCCCCTTGAGATCATTGGCCTCGGCCAACCTGCCGATGATCTTGTTGATCTTGTCGCCGATCTCCTTGTCGCCCTTTAGCTTCACCATGTCGGCGAAGCCGCCGCCTTTCGGTACTTCGATCAGGGCGCCAAGCACGCCTGCGTACTTGTCCGACACGTACTTCATGAACAGCAGCGTCAGGACGTAGTCCTTGTACTGCGAAGCGTCCATGCCGCCACGCAGCTCGTCGCAGGACTGCCAGAGGGAGCTGTAGAGCTGGGATTTTTTCAGGGCCATGGGTTGATCCTCTTGATGATCTCTCCGGAAAGACTATGGAACTAGCTTCAGATACCCTACATCATCATCTCCCCGCCGGAGTTCGGAGAGCGCTTGAATCAGTGCGACCTCAGTCTCTGTCATTAGTTAGGATACAGCACAAATTGAGAGGATAGAATACCTACCTGACCAAGACCTATGAGGTCACACATACCCAATCAATACCGACCTCAATATGATCCACTCCTGGCCATGCAAGCAACCCTGCTCACCCCCCAATCTCCCCCAACCACCCCTCCCACTTCCCATACAACTCCCCAAGCCTCTCCCCCACCTCCGCATGCCTCCCAGCAACCCCCACCCTCTCCTCCACCGTCAACC
>Ga0116152_10004929_pt1 | contig 10460 bp, 6 predicted proteins | sample AD_UKC119_MetaG_FD_89894 | JGI IMG/M metagenome (GOLD analysis project Ga0116152, IMG submission 89894) | Active sludge microbial communities of municipal wastewater-treating anaerobic digesters from Hong Kong - AD_UKC119_MetaG | ecosystem: Engineered > Bioreactor > Anaerobic > Digestate...
ACGATGCCCCCATGCTCCAAGTCTGCCTGCCCCTCGCCGCACTCCCCTCGCTCCGCGAGTGGGTCATCATCGCGGCCGCGCTGGCCTTCGTCGTTTGGCGCTTCCGCCGGGGTGGAGGCTGCTGAAAGGTCTAGAAGGGAGCCGGTGGCTCCCGCTAGTATTGGGCCCTGGGCTCTGATAGAACCAGACCCGGGTCGGGCCCTTGGGGCCCGCGATCCCACGTTGCTTTGAGATTCTTCGGTCGAAAAAAAGACGAAGGCGCCGCCGCCGATCACCGCAGGCACTACCGCAAGGCGCCTGGGAAGAAGCATGCCCTGACGGCGCGGGTCCAGTTGCCCCAGTCCGGAGACGTGGTGAACGCGACCGTGATGGACGTCAGCGCGGGTGGGGTGAGCCTGCAAGTCGAAGGACGTTCTGCCGCCGAATTGGGTCTGGGCACCACGCTTTGGGTGGCCTTTGGCTCGCTGCGTACCCGCACGGAAGTGCCGGTCCAGGCGCACGTGGTCAACCGCATGGAGTCCAAGGATGGCTTGGTGCGCTTTGGCCTGTCCTTCTCCGATCCGGATGAATTGTTCGGTCGGCTCGAGCCCTACTTCCTCAAGTTCTTCAACCGTCGCCGCTTGCAGCGCGTTTTGCCCGAGCTGGGTCGCAGCCTCAAGGCTGACGTACGCACCACCGACGGGGGCGGCTACCGCCTGGAAGTCATGGACCTTTCCGAGGAAGGCATTGGCTTGGCGCTGCACAACGAAGAAGTCGAATGGATGGCCTCGCACGAAGCCTTCGACGTGGAGTTCAAGATTCCGGGCGCCAACGTGGCCTGGAGTGGGTCGGGTCGAAGGATCCACCTGACCGAGCTGAAGGGATCCCATCGCGGCGGGATCGCCTTTGACGAACCCGATGCCAAGGTCACTCCGGCCCATGGATCGCTCGAGGTTTGGTTGAATTCCCGCCGGGTCGCCATGGCCAAGTGGGATTCGGCCTACGAATGAGCGACGAGTCGGGCCTCGAGCGCATCGCTGGCATACGGGTCGCGGCCCGCGGCGAAGCCAACTTGGATGGCATGCTCCTGCGGGGCGTTTCGCTGGGCGGGATACGAACGTGTCTCGAGTTGCCGGCCTTGGACCTGTTGGTCGACTTGGGCTCGGTGGACCACCGTCAGGTCTACGCCTCGACGGTCTTGATCACCCACCCGCACTTGGACCACCTGGGAGGGCTGGCCAACCACATGGCACTACGCAGCCTGATGGGGCAGAAGCCGGGACGGTACGTGATTCCCCCGGCGATCGAGGCGGATGTGCAATCGCTCTTGGCCGCTTGGCGTGCTTTGGATCGCGCCGAACTCGACGGAGAACTGGTGCCCTTGGCCCCCGGCACTCCGCTGGCGTTGAGCCGCACCATGGAGGTCGAGCCCTTTGCCACCCGTCACCGGGTTCCCAGCCAGGGGTACCTCCTCCGCTCGGTGCACAGCAAGTTGGATCCGCGCTTCCAGGGCTTGCAAGCCCCGGAATTGTCGGCTTTGCGCGAGGCCGGGGTGCCCTTGAGCCACATCGAAAAGCACCCCGAGATTGCCTTCAGCGGAGACACCACCATCGAAGGCCTCGAACGCCACGGGGAAGTCTTGCGGGCCCGTCGACTCGTGATGGAGGCGACCTTTCTCGATGACCGGGTCAACCCCCAGCGTGCACGGCAAATGGGACACGTTCACCTCGACGACATCGCCGAGCGGGCGGACGCCTTTGCTTGCGAGCATTTGGTGTTGACCCACTTTTCGCTGCGGCACGACCTCGCCCAAGCGGCCTCGTTGGTGTCCAGGCGCTTGCCCAAGCACCTGCGCGAACGGGTTCTCTTGCTCTAGCGCGGGCCCGCACCTATGCGGGTTAGAACGCCATGCCCACGGAGATGTACAGCACCGATTGGGGCTGCGAGTCGGTAGCGTTGGGGTTGAAGCCCCAGTCCATGCGCACGGGCCCAATCGGAAGTACGTAGCGAATGCCCAAGCCGAGCGCCGTTTCCACGTCGCGCGCGCGAAAGAGGTCCGAGGCGTTGTCCACCACGTTGCCCAGGTCCACAAAGGCCGCCGCCTGCCAATGGCTGTCGCCCAGGTCTTGCAACAACTCCACCGAAAGGGTGCTGCGCCCCTCGCCCCCCAAAGGCGTGCCAGACGCATCGGTCGGACCCAATTCGTCCTCGCGGAAGGACCGTACGGTGTTTTCGCCGCCCGAGAAGAGCCGCAAACCCAGCGGCAATGCCCCGTCGCCCTCGGGCAAGATCGCCGCGGCCCGCATCCCGACGGCCAAGGTCTGGCGCTTGCCCAACCGCCGATAGCCCGACCACCCCAACTGAACCTGGGTGTAGCGGGGGGTGGTGCCGCTGGCAGCCAGGGCGTATTGCAGGTTCAAGCTGGCGAGTTGACCCGAGCGGGGCAGCAGCGGGTGGTTGCGGCTGTCGTACGCCAAACCCCACTCCAGCGTGGAGCTGGTCAAGTCTTCGGCCCGGATGCCATCGCTGGCTGGGTCTCCTAGAAGGTCGACCCGCACATCGGATACCGCGATGAACGAATTGCGCAGGCCCACGTCGGTTGTCCAGCGAAAGTGCTCGCCAAAGGACCGACTGGCAAACGCGCTCAACGAAGTCGTCGTGCGCGTGAAGGCGGGTAGCTTGCGCAAGCTGGAATCCCAGTTCACGTCGAGAATCCAATCGTTCCCCAGGGTCCACGGGTCGTTCCAGCCCACCAAGACACGCCGCGCTCGTTCGGCGACCACCCCTTCCACGCGCAACGAACGGGCCACCCCGCCGATGTTGTGGTAACGAATACCGCCGCGTAGCCGCAGGCCCTCGAACGAACCATACCCCGGCTCGATGAAGGCTTCGCGCTGGGCCTGCTCGCTGAGGTCTACGCGCAGGTCACGCTCGGCCCCTTCGCCCTCCAACGTCAAGCGGACCGACCCAAATCGGCCGGTCCGATACAAGCCCATGACCGCGTCGTCGAGCTCCTTGGGGGTCAGCGTTTGTCCGGGCTGGAGCCCCATGTGGTGCAAGACAAAGCGGTCGCGCACATGCAGTTCTTCGGGGAGCACGATGCTCCCCAGGCGCACCGTTTGGCCTGGTTGGATGTGCAGTTGGACGCGGACCTCGTCCCCTGAAGTGGTCCAGTCGGCTTGCACACGCGCGTCGAGGTAGCCCGCCTGCCCCAAAGCATGCTCGGCAGCGCGAACCCATTGGGGCATCCAGCGCGGTTGGAAGAAGGGATGGGCTTCGGCAGGGCCGTACACAGCGCGTAAGGCGGCGTCGAGCTTGGCTTCGGCTGCGATCGCAGGATCCAGGTCGTGTGCACACTCCGCCAGTCGGTAACGGGTGCCTGGGGTCACGCGGACGACCAAACGGCGCTGACTGGGGTTGGCGAGGGCCGTCACCTCGGCCGGGTCCACGTGCGCGTCGAGATATCCCTGGGCGCGGTACTGGTCCTCTACTTTGGAGGGCAGCGATTGCAGTCTAGCCTGCACAAAGGGCAGAGGATCTTCGGTTCCGTACAGGGCGGCGAGGTCGTTTGGGTTGAGGCCAGGGGCCGCAACGGCGCCCGGCCAACTCCATTCAGCGATCAAAGCCCGGGCCCCTTCCTCGATTTTGAAGGCCAATCCAGGTGGCTTGTCGAGCACCTGCACATGGACCAGAACGGCTTCAAAGCCCTCCGCCAAGTAGGCCTGTTCCAATTCGTAGGCGCAATCGTCGGCCACAATCGGCGCGGAGCGGCCTTCTTTCCATTCTTGAAGTTCGACCCGCAGCGTGGCTTGGATCTGTTGTTTGCTGAAGAACTTCGCGCCTTCCAACACGAGTTCCGCGTCGCCACGCGGGGCAGCGGCTGGTGCCGGCGCAGCATCCTGGGCTGCGGCCGAAGGGCTCTGCAGGCCGGAGCCCAATGACCCCAGGCACAGCCACCACCAAGCCAAGCGCGAAGACCTACCCTTCATCGAGGCCTCAACACAAAACGAAGCCCAAAGTTCATGTCCTCGTAGCGGTCGCGTTCGGCGGTGATCCAAATCGCTTTCCCGCTGCCATCTGCGGCACCCTGCAAGCGGAACATCGCCTCCAAAGTGCCTTGCCCTGACTCGGAAACCTCGCGGCCTACCGTGATTTCCAAGCGTTGGATCAAGCTGTCCTCATCGCTTCCACCGCTCGATCCCAACCAGCGGCGCAACAAGTCCTTGGCCAAGTAGACCGACAAGCTCTGCGTGGTTCGACCCAAGTCGCGGTCCCCAGGCAGTTCGCCGGTCATCAACAAGACGAGCAAGTCGTAACGTGGGCGCGAGGGAATCGAAGTGATTTCCAGTACGGGCTCCCGGAGCGGTCCGTGCAGCCGTACGGTCACGTCGTAGCCGGCAAGTCGGGTGGTTCCCGATGCCTCGATGGTGGGCTCGCCGCCCCCCTGGGGCAGCAACAACAATCCTTGCTGCCAGCGCAGGGTGGCACCGGGGAGGCTGACTTGGCCGCTCCCGATGGCGACGTTGCCCTCGGGGAACAGCCGCGAAGAGCGTGCGATCAACCGTCCTTGGACCGAAAGCGTGGTCTTGGCCAAGTCGGAAACCACCGCGATCGGTTCCTCGCTGCGCAGTTCCACATCGACGTCCCACCCCGCAGGCACGGTCCATTCCAAGGCCAGCGATTGCGGAGGAGCTCCCGAACCCGACGACTGCCCCTCCAAAAGCGAAAACAGCTTGCCCGGCAAATCGAAGTCGTGTTCGAGTTGGCCATAGGCGAGCACCGCTTCGCCGCGCACCTTGGCGGCATCGGCCGTGCCGTGAAGCGTCAAGTCCAGATTGGCGCGGATCCTCGCTTCGGGTGTTCGAACCAGGGGGATGCCCGTGGCAACCAAGTGCCAATCCATGGGGATCGGTCCGGGCTCGAAGCGAGCGTTGCCGGTGAGCGTGACGGGTGCTCCTCCGTAGATCCCCGAGATTTCCACGTTGGCTTGCGGCGTACCGGGGAAGATGCAGCTACCACGAACTTCGCTCCAAGAGGGGCCCGTGGACAAGCGCATGTTGGGAGCCACCACATCCAAGCGGCCATCCCAGATCCACTCGGAACCATCGCTTTGGACGTGGACGCGGCCCGAGGCGTTGCCATCGATTCGGCGGACCCAGTTGGTCCAGTCGGCCACCACGGCCAGGCGCGCCAAATCCAGGCCCGCGTTCAAGTCCACGGGGACTCGGGTCGGATGGTCGATCCATGCTTGCACCGATCCTGCCGCGCCTTGCAGCGACAAGCTTCCCAGGGACTGGGTCTTTTCTTGCAGTTCGAGCACGGTGCTTTCCAAAGCCAAGGCACCCTCGGTCAAGACCACGTTGCCCCGCAGGGTCCCCTGGTATGCCGGTTGATCGAGCGGCTGGCAGGCAAACGCGGCTCGCTCCACCCGGCAAGTTCCCGAGGGGGTCAACCACGGGCCCGCGAGGTCGAATTGAGCCGTCAGGTCGGAGCCTTCGATGATCAGGCCCTTCTGGAGCTGTACGTTCCCCGTGCCGAAGTCCAAGTCACCCTTGGCTTGCAGCGGCCAGGCGGGATCGGTGAAATCCACCGAACCCGACGCACGAACTTGGAGTGGCCGCTGCCAGTCCGGAAGGATCACTTCGAGCGCGAGGTGTTGGACCTGGAGCGGGCCGGTTGTGCGTTGGGCTTCCAAGCGCACAAGGCCCAGCGGGAGCGGTTCGTCGCCGGTCAGTTGAGCATAGGATTGTCCGAGGCTGTCCGCGCCGGCCACGAGTTCGCCCCGGAGATTCTTCCACGGATCGGTCTCTGAAAAGTCGATCGCCAGGTCGGTGCCATGCAAGCTGACCCCGCCGCTTGCGGTTCCATCCACCTGTGCGACCCGCAGGGTTTCCTCGCACCAGCTGCCCTGCAGGTTCAGCTGGATGGCTTCCAAATCGCCAAAGTGACCTTCGTTCCAACGGGCTTGGAACTCGGCCTGAAAGCCTTGGTCGGCAGGCCAAGCGAAGTGCCCCTGGGTCGCCAGCTGCCCGCGCTTGGGATGGAACGCGGTGGCTTCGGCCACATCCACCGAGTCATGATCCAGATCCAAGGTCGCTTCCACGCGCACCGCTTCGGTGGGGTGTCCGGGTCGCGCCCATTGCACGCCGTCAAGGCGCACGCTGGCTGCGCGTTTCCCCGAGTTGCCCGGGGCCCGCAACCCCGCCCGCGCATCGTGCACCGTGACCGTGCCTGCGGAACCCAAATCCAATTCGAGCGCGATGCGATCCAGGTCCAAATCGGGCAACGTCGTGGGGTCGAACGGTTCCGAGGAGGAGTCGGGCACAGGCTCGGACGAAGGCCTAAGGTCGATGCGGATGTCTCCACCCCGTGCGTAGAGTTGGGCTACGTTGTGCAGGCCGGGAACCCCCAGAATCGAACCCTGCCACTGGACTTGGGCCTCTTCCAGGTGCTCGATGGCAAAACTGCCCGCGCCCGATCGGGCGCGCAGGCTTAGGCCTTTCACCACCCAAGTCGACCAAGGCGCTCCCGACAGGCTTCCGATGCGCAGGTCCCACCCGGCCCAGCCCGCGATCTTGGGTCCCACCCAGCGCAGGACTGGGTTCAGGGTGCGGTTCGGCAACAAGACCACCGCTACCAGCAGCAGGGCCAAGGCTCCTAAGCCACGGAGGACCCAACGGAGAAGGCGCCGAGCGCGCGGTCGTTTGCGGACATTGGGCATGCTCGGTCAGCGGGGTCCCAGCGTACCCCGACCCGGGTTACTCCGGGGTGATGGAGAGGCCTCCCGAGGCCCGAAGCTCAACTCGATACACCTTGCCCGGCTTGGTTTGCACAAACGGAGCTTCCCCGTGCATGGTGCGAACGCCTTTGGCCTCCGCCAGTTCGGGGTCGTTGGCGTAATCCCAGAAGCGCTGCCACAGCTCGGCATAGTACAGGTCGTCCGCGCCATCTCCCGAGTTGGCATACGGGTGCGGGTGGACGCCCTTCGAGTCGATCGGATGTCCTTCCGAGGGCTTTTGCTCTTCCCCGAACACGCGCTTGAACAAGCAGACCGAGGATCCGCGTAGGAAGTCGCCACCCTCGATGTACTGGTCCTCGAATTTGATGACCAGGGTTTCGAGGTAGACCTTGTTGCCTTCCACAGTGATCAGTTGGCCTTCATCGATCGGGGCTCCCGCTTCGTCCAGCTCTTGGAAGCGGATCGTGGTGAGCTCGTGCTCTGGGTTTTCGGGGTCGGGGCCTTGCTCGACCACCTGGATGCGCGCCACCCGATGGTCGATCTTGAGCAGGTGGTTGGAGAGCTCCAACTCACGGCGTTTGGCCTCGCTGACCTCCAGGTCATCGTTGAGCTTGGCGATCTCTTCGTTCTTGGCCTCCAGATCCTGGTGGAACCCATCGATCTGGCCCTTGAGGAACACCGTCCACCAGCCCGCGATTCCAGTCAGGGTGGCGAGGATCAGTACGAGGAAAAAGCGCATGGCGGTAGGGGACTAGGGTTTCTGCGATTTCCTGGCCCCCGAGGGACCGACTCGGGGACGCTGGAAGGGGCCCTCGGTGCGCTCCGAATCGGGACGGGGCGGACGGGCACTGTGGCTCGCGACTCCCCACAGGGTACGTCGACGCAATCCGATTCGAACCTCACCCCTTTTGATTCAACCCGATTTGCCCGTTCCCAGGGACAAGAGCGTCCCGATCGGGGCATTCTCGCGCTCCAAAGCCCGAGATCGGCCCTTCCATTGGTAGGGTGGGGCTCCTAAAGCAGGGATTCGATTGGACTCTGCAGCGGCCCCGCCGGGCCCACATCCCACCATGAACCCCGACCTACTCATTGGCCGCTTGGCTTTCTTCGCTAGGGGGCTGAGGCACCTTCTGGAAGGGCTCTCCGATTCGGATGCCCGTTGGCGACCCCCCGATGGAGGCTGGTCAATCCTGGAAATCGTGTGCCACTTGGCCGTCGAAGACCGCGATGATTTCCGGGTGCGGCTCGAGTCGTTGCTCAAGGACCCGCGCAAGGTTTGGGTGCCCATCGATCCCGAAGGGCGCGTCCAAGAGCAGGGCTTCAACGAGCAGAACTTCCAAAAGGCGTTGCAGCAGTTCGAGATGGAGCGCGCCCGCAACATCGCCTGGCTCAAGACCCTGGGCACCGCCATGTGGACCGAGGTGCACGAGCGGGCAGGCAAGGACCCCATCCGTGGCGGCGACCTTTTGGCCTCCTGGGTGTGCCATGATGCGTTGCACCTGACCCAGGTGGCCAACCGGCTTGAGAAGATGGCCGAGCGCGACGCCCCCGGGTTTTCGACCGCCTACGCGCGCTAGGATCGGACCCTGGGCCCGGAGGCCCCGGCGCCCTTGAATGGGGCACGGGGACCCGGGCCCAGGGCTTCCGGCGTGTGCAAGGTTGTATGGGCCAGGGCCCCTGCTAGGCTCTCCGGACTTCGGTCGCCCCGCCCATGTCCACCAATCGCGTCGCCATCGTCGAGTCCAACCTGGACTCCTACCTGGCCCAGGCCCTCCCCAGTCCGATCGTCCTCGCTCCCGAGGATCCGTTGCGCCCGGGCACATCGCTGACCGCGCGCCAAGCCATCGAGCTGTTCGAGGATCAATACCTTTCGCGCGCGCTGGATGTGATGGCGCGCGAGCTCAAGCGGACCGGCGAGGGGTTCTACACGATCTCCAGCGCAGGCCACGAGCAAAACGCCGTGCTGGGAGCCCAATTGAGGCTCAACGATCCCTGCTTTCTGCACTATCGCGCCGGGGCCATGATGATGGCGCGTTTGCGCAAGCTGCAAGGGGGAACGCCCCTGTGGGACACGCTCTTGTCCTTCTGCGCATCGTCCGAAGACCCGATCAGCCAGGGCCGCCACAAGGTTTGGGGTTCACGGCCCGCATGGGTTCCGCCCCAAACGAGCACGATCGCCTCGCACATCCCCAAGGCCGTCGGGATGGCGTTTTCGTTGGCGCGGGCGCGGCGGCTGTACCTGAAGGGACACTACACGCCCCGGCCCCAGGATCGCGACTCGCACGCGGTGTTGGGCAACGCCCAGCAGGCCATCGTGGTCTGCACCTTTGGCGATGCCTCGGTCAACCACGCTACGGCCCTGGCCGGGATCAACGCAGCGCGCTACGCCAAACGCCGCGAAAACCCCACCCCGGTGCTGTTTGTTTGCGAAGACAACCAGCGGGGGATCTCGGTGGAAACCCCGCGCCGCTGGGTGCGCGATTTTTACTCGAACCGGCCCCACATGCAGTACTTCGAGGCGCGCGGGCACCTCGACCAGGTGTGGGATTCGGTGGCGCTGGCGATCCAGGCCTGCCGCACGACCCATGGGCCGGTGTTCTTGCGACTCGTGACCGAGCGCCTTTGGGGCCACGCGGGGAGCGACGTGGAAACCGCCTACCGGTCGCTCGAGCAAATCGAAGCAGCCGAAGCCAAAGACCCCATCCTGCTCAACGCACGGCGTTTGATCGAAACCGGCGCGGCCACGCCCGCCGTGTTGCAAGCCATCATCGCGCAGACCCGTGCCCGCGTGCAGGCGGCGGCGCAGGAGGCGGTGCGGCGGCCCAAGTTGACCAGCGTGGCGCAGATCGTCGAGTCGTTGGCTCCCGAGGACCCCGTTGCCTGGAAGGCGGTGGCGACGGCTCCGATCGACTCCGAACGCCGCGACAAGGTTTTCGGCACGCGCTTGCCCGAAACCGTGACTACGCCGACCCGTCGGACGATGGCCTCGCACATCAACCATGCGCTGCACGACGAGATGATCCGCCACCCCGAGATGATGGTCTTCGGCGAGGACGTGGGTCGCAAGGGCGGAGTCTACGGGGTCACCCAGCACCTCCAGGAGCGTTTTGGCGAAGCGCGCTGCTTCGACACGCTGCTCGACGAAACCACCATCCTGGGGGTTGCCCAGGGGGCGGCCCAGGCCGGGCTCTTGCCGATCCCGGAGATTCCCTACTTGGCCTACCTGCACAACGCGATCGACCAGCTGCGTGGGGAAGCTTGCTCGTTGCAGTTCTTCTCGGGCGGCCAGTTCAGCAACCCGATGGTGGTGCGCATCGCGGGGCTCGCCTACCAAAAGGGCTTCGGCGGCCACTTCCACAACGACAATTCGATCGGTGCTCTGCGCGAGATCCCGAGCCTGATGATCGCGGTCCCCGCGCGCGGCGACGATGCGGCGCGGCTTCTGCGTGGGGCTACGGCCATCGCTTCGACTTCGGGCCGGGTCGTGGTCTACCTCGAGCCGATCGCGCTCTACCACGAGCGCGATTTGTACGAGGATGGGGATGGCGGCTGGCTCTGCGACTACCCCAGCCCCGATGGCAACAGCGAGTCGGCGTTGCTGCCCGGCGACGTGGGGGTTTACCACCCCGAAGCCAAGGATCTGTTGATCGTGTCCTACGCCAATGGCTTGCGACTCTCCTTGCGCGCGGCCAAGCGTCTGCGCGAGGAGCATGGCATTGCCGCGCGGGTGTTGGACCTGCGC
>Ga0116152_10004931_pt1 | contig 10455 bp, 9 predicted proteins | sample AD_UKC119_MetaG_FD_89894 | JGI IMG/M metagenome (GOLD analysis project Ga0116152, IMG submission 89894) | Active sludge microbial communities of municipal wastewater-treating anaerobic digesters from Hong Kong - AD_UKC119_MetaG | ecosystem: Engineered > Bioreactor > Anaerobic > Digestate...
TCTCGCAGACATTAGACAGATACAAATCATTCCCCAAAAGCTCTCCCTTCGAACTCCTTAGGACAAATCCTGCCTGGCCAAGGGAAAAAACATGAAGATGGTGATCGCTAATTTTCTTTACCGTATCTGCAAAACCAATTGTCATTTAACACTCCAAATCAGAAATAGACATCAGACTTCTTTTTCCTCACCGTCAACTAAGTATACCAGTAAATCGAGACCTGAGGGTGGTACAAGAAAAAATTGGGTAGGCCTTTGATACTCTTCAAGTATAGGGGCACATAGAAGCAGGGCTTTCCTACCTTCTTATTAGAATAGCTGATTTAATTCGCCTATGTAAGGTTGAGTTCTCCCGACGCTGAACATGGAAACCTATTCGCGGTCCATAACATCCATCAAACCACCAGCACCCTTCTCATGAAGGCGGCTGAGTCGGAAGCCAGTTTGTCCAGATCAGGATTCTCAATAACCTCGCGCCACACAGAAATATCCTGACCTACCTGCCCACCAAACATAACAAATGGTTCCTGGATAATCTGTCCGTCGAACTGAATCGAATCCAAAGCTTCTCGTATCTCCTTCCATGGCATCCGCCCCATACCCACAGGTTTTCTATTGGTCTCGCCGCAATGAAGTCCCTTCATGTACTTGCCAGCCTGGATTATCGCCTGGTAAAAGGAATCCTCTTCAATATTCATGTGGAACGTATCAAGCAGCAAGCCAAGGTTGGGACTATCGATGGCACTGACAAACGGCAAAGCCTCGGCAACAGTATTGAAAATGAACTGCTCAAAGCGATTGAGAATCTCCATATTGACAATGACATTGCTGTCTTCTGCCACTTTAGCCAGCTCTTTCATGCTCTTAAAGCTCTGATCGACGTATTGCTGCTTGCTTTCGCCCACTTCCAATTTCTTAGGCCATGCACAGTATGTGGAACCCTGGACAACACCTCCACCCATCCTTCCAACAGCCTGAATGAGAGACGTCATGTATCTCAGCCCATTCTGGCGAATACGCTCATCGGGAGAAGAAACATCATACTCGGCGCTGCAGCCAAGCCCATAGGAAAGTTGTATGCCTTCATCCTTGGCAGCCTTAGCCAGCTCCAACCGCTTAGACTCAGTCCAATCGGCCAAGATTCCACTATGCACCTCGAGGATATCGTAACCGAGCTTCTTTACTTTAGGGACAAACGGCAAGAAATCCGCAACCCATTCATGCGTCCAGAACGCATAGTAGATACCAATCTTTCTCATACGGAACTCCCTTCTATTCTCTTCCTACTCGCAACAACCACGCTGGGCAAGGAAGGAAAACCCGTCCACATACGTGGACAGGGTCTCTCACTATCGCTTGAAAGCTTTCCTACCATCTGCAGGCTCTGCTCTTACCAGGAACAGTACCCTCCATCGATGAGAATATCGCTTCCACTTACATAGTCACTGACTTCACCTGCAAGATAGACTACCGCCCCCTGAAGATCCTCAACCAAAGCCATACGGCCCATAGGAATCCGCTCAAGCCACTTGGGAAGCATGCTCTTGCCCTCAGGAGAGTCAAGAAGGTTGGCTACCAACGCCGTCTTCGTATACCCGGGGCTGATACTATTCACACAGATGTTCAATGGTGCCCACTCGGCAGCCAAGCTGCGAGTGAGATGCAGCACTCCCGCTTTCGAAGCATTGTACGCACATTGATTCTGAGGAGTGTTGGAAATGTGGGCAGACATACTTGCTGTATTGATGATCTTGCCATACCCCTGTTCCTTCATCTGCACACCCTCGGCTTGGGCACAGAGGAATATCGCATCAAGGTTGAGAGAGAGCACTTTTCGCCAATCCATGAAATCCATCGTCAAGGCATCTCTCCACAATCCCACCCCGGCATTATTTACCCCGATCGTGAGACTTCCCCACTTCTCTACAACAGTACGAACCATCTTTTGCACATCATCTTGGACGGTAACATCGGTACGAATTGCAATTGCCTCTCCACCGCCGGCAATCAACGCATGGGCAGTCTCTTCAGCCAACGCCAGATTGATATCGACTACCGCTACCTTAGCCCCTGCTTGCACCAAGGCCTCACAGTATGCTTTGCCGATACCCTGGGCACCACCGGTCACCAAGGCGGTCCTCCCCTCCAAACTAAAACGCTCCATTATACTCTTCATACTCTGCTCCTTAGATTCCACCAGACAATTTGATATTCACTCCAGTAATGTATGACGAGTCATCGCTCATCAAATACATCACCGTCGGAGGAATCTCCTCGATCAAGCCGTACCGTCGTAGAGGCACTGCACCAATCATCTGTTTTGCAACAATCGAGCGGTCGCTGTCGTAGTACTGTGACCCGACAGCCGCCTGCAAATCCACCTGTCGGTCCCACATGAATCCGGGCCCCATGAAACCAGGGGAGATTGAATTGACCCGGATGCCAAAGGGAGCCAAGTCTTTCGCTGCAGTCTGCGTCAGACCAATTATTGCAAACTTTGATGCCCCGTACGCCGCCATGTTCACCGGCCCATCGACTCCAGCCATACTTGCTGTATTTACAATGACACCGCCTCCCCGCTCCACCATGTGGGCGCTTACCGCTCTCAGGACATGGAAGGCCCCAATGAGATTCACCTCAATGACCCGATGAAAATCCTCAACCGGGTAGCGGTGAAGCATTTCAAACTCACCTTGGATTCCAGCATTATTGAAAAGCAAGTCAATGCTTCCAAACTCCCCGACAACATCGGAAACAGTTTTCTCAACACTGTCAAAGGACGTTACATCGCAGCTAAACCCCATAACCTTCGTTCCAAAGGGCTGCAGCTGCTCAACCGCCCCATCCATACCTTTGATATCGACAAGAGCGATGTTCGCCCCTTCTGAAGCAAAACTCTTCGCCGTCGCAAGCCCTATGTCCCCAGCTCCCCCGGTGACAAGGATTGTCTTTCCTACAAATCTTTTCATCGCAATCTCCTTCCCTCTAGGGCACCATCATCACCTTGAGGACATTCTCGCTGCCTTTGTCCAAAATCTCTACGGCCTTCTCAAACTCATCAAGCTTAAGACGATGAGAGATAAGCTTGCGTACATCAATGCTCCTACTCTCCAGCAACCGAATTGCCTGGATTGAGTTCCTCACGGACGTATAGCTGGAAAGGAAGGTCAAACCCTTTTCAAAAATTGTGAATGCCGGAAGGCGAAGTATTGCGTCCTTCTGGGGAACCCCGAAGAGGAGGACAACCCCTCCCTTTCGGACGTACTTGATGCTCTCCTCCATCAAGAATGTCGATCCCGATGCATCGATTACCACATCGTAGTAATCAGTTGGGATGGCCTCCAACGAGCTCTCGACCCGACTCGCCCCAAGGCCGCGTACCACATCAAGCCGAGCAAGGTTGCGATCGACCTGGGTGATAGTCGCTGCGCCCTGGATTCTCACCATCTGGCAAAGCAGCATTCCAATGGGCCCTGCCCCCAGAATAAGGACATTGTCTGCAAGCTCGATATGAGTTCGCTCAATCCCATGGAGCACACAGGAAAGTGGTTCAACAAACGCACCATCTTCCAACGAAATACTTCCAATGGAAAATACTGCCTTCTCGGGTGCTACGGCATATTCAGCCATCCCGCCAGGAAGTGTCACCCCAACGCCGTTCCAGTGCTCGCAGAAGTTTTGCCGGTTGTTCAGGCAGGCATTACAATTATCGCAACTGATATTCGGCTCAACCACGACATGGTCACCAACCTGGAACCTGCTGACTTTGCTCCCCACCCGCTCGACGATGCCTGAAAACTCATGACCTGGAATAATTGGATAAGAACCCAGATACTCCCCTTTGAAGATGTGAACATCCGTTCCACATACACCACAGCAGTTCACTTTGATCAGCAGTTCATCATCCTTGATCTTTGGTATGGGAACATCCTTCACCACCGCTGAAAACGGTTTTTCAATAACCAATGCTTGCATAGTGACCTCACCTATTTTGTAGTTGAAATATTTGTTGTAACGCCGGGTACAAACATCTATAGTGCTCGAAGTAAACCTTGTAGGAAGCAACCATCTCTTCATCGGGCGTCAGTATGGTATCCTGCATTACCACGTCGGCTATAGCCTCCTCGATGGTTTTGTAGAGCCCCACTCCTACCGCAGCAGCAAAGGCTGCGCCGAGAGCAGTTGCTTGGGTCGGCCAACGATGCATATGCACCGAATGGCCAAGGACATTGGTTATGATGGCAGCCAGCAACGTCCCCCGCATCGCTCCCCCCAACAAGGTAAACTTCTTCAAGGGTAATCCAAGTTCCTCATAGATCGACACACACTCACCCAGTGCAAAAGCGACTCCTTCATACGTGGCTCGTAAAAGGGTGGCAGCATCGGTTGACGGGCTCAACCCGATGTACGCGCCACGCGCGCAGGGATCCCAATGCGGTGTTCGCTCCCCCATGAGATAGGGAAGAAAGAGCACATTGGAACTTCCCGGCCTCACGTCAGCAGCTTGGCGTTCGAGCTCTTCGCGCGACTGACCTTGGCTCAATAATCCCAGTGCCCAGTCGGTGGCTATCCCAGCACTTTGGACCGTCCCACACACATTCACACGTTCTCCCTCAAGGTCGAAGAAGTGTTGCATCCTCATCCGCCCATCTGGTATAGGCTCCTTTGACAACATGGAAACCCAAGCACTGGAGCCGATGGCCGCATAGGCTTCACCAGAGGTGGTGACAAGCGCCCCTCGAGTGGCACAGGCAGCATCTCCTCCCCCGTAGGAGACCGGGATGCCTTGCTGCAGCCCGAGCAGGCGTGCTGCTTCAGGTGAGAGCACTCCTGCAATAGCTGTCGATGCATGTGCCTCAGGAAGCATTGAAAGAGGGATTCCCAATGATGAGGCCATCTCTTCATCCCATCTCTTTTGCCCACTATTGAACAGGCCGGTAAGAGAAGCATCAGAGAAGTCGGTGGTACCGATTTTGCCCGTAAGCTTGAAACGGATCCAATCCTTTCCATTCAGAACCCATGCTGTCCGATGAAAGAGTGAGGGATGATTCTCTTTCAACCAAAGCAGTTTGGGAAGCGAGAGATGAGCTGCGATTGGATTACTGGTTTTGTGGTAGATTTGCGCTCTCCCCCAGATTTCTTCAAGCAACTGACATTGCTTGGTGCTTCGTACATCACTATGAATGATGTGTGGATAGAGTGGTTCACCAGTTGCATCAACGATTAAGGCCCCATTCATATGAGCAGATAGGCCGATTGCAACAATGTCATCACGCTTGGGAAGGGATTGTACAGCTTTGATGGTGGCAACCCAGTACTCGTGTGGGTCCTGCTCTGCCCAGTCAGGATGGGGGTGCAGTGTTGGATAGGTCTCGGATGCACTGCCAAGCAGAAGCCCTTTGCTGTCAAAACAGGCAACCTTGACGGAAGTGGTGCCGATATCGAGAACCAACAAGCTCTCACTCATCCTTTGACCGCTCCTCCGGTAAGTCCCTTTACCAAAGCCTTCTGGGACATCCATCCCAAAATAATTGCAGGAAGAACTGCAATCGTGGAGGAAGCTGACAATTGGGCGACAAACATACCCTGCTGCTCTCTGAATCGTGACATATAGACAGGAAGGGTTGCTGTTGGATTACCGGTCAAATTGAACCCGAGAAAGAACTCATTCCAAATAAAAACCGCAACCAGAAGGCCTGCACTGATGATGCCTGTTCTGGCCAGCGGAATGGCAATCTTTACCATCTGCTGTACCTTTGTACAACCATCGAGCCCGGCGGCCTCGAAGATCTCGATGGGGAGGTCGCTGAAGAAAGAGTAGACCATCCATACTACAATCGGGATATGAAAGCCGATATAGGCAAGCATTACACCAAAGGGAGTGTTGATCAGCTGAAGTTTCTGATACAGGGTGAAAAGCGGAATAAGGACAGCCACCGGAGGCAACAAGATCGTGGTAATGAACCACAGATAGAACTTTCCTGCAGAATCCTTCTTCTTCAACTTCCCAAAGACAAGGGCGAAAGCTGCAGGAACTCCAAATAGGAGGCTTGCTCCGGTGCCTACGAGAACCTGAAGCAACGAATTACGCAGATACTGGTACATCGTTGGATCACCTAGGACTTTCTTGTACGTCGCTAAAGTGGGTTTAAAGAAGAATGAGGGCATCACAGCCTGTTGCTCGGTCTTGAACCCGGAAAGAAACATGTACAGGATTGGAGAGAAGTAGAATAACGCAATGGTATATATGATGAGAGTCAGGATGAGTTTACCTACCAAGCGACGGACTCTCATGCCTCTTTTCTTTCGTTGGATGTAGTTATCTTGCATGACAACCCCCTACATGTACTGAGTATTTCGCTTTACGATGGAGCGATAGATTAAATTAACCAACACCAACGTCAGCAGAACTGTCATGGTAGCCAACGCACCGGCACGTCCAACATTGTTTGCGCTGAATATTTGCATATACACAGCATAGGGAAGCGTGTATGAACGTGTGCCCGGCCCACCAGCCGTTGTGACCAGAATCAGGCCGAACTCCTTGATAATAAACACAAGCCCAAGCATGATGGCTACACGCATGTGGGTCATGATCAATGGCAATTTAATACCGAAAATTCCTTGAAACCAATTCACTCCATCAATCTTCATGCTATCGATGAGATCATTCGGGATACCTTGCAGACCAGCAAGGAGTACCAGAATGAAGAACGGCATCCACTGCCATGTAAACAAAACAATGATTACTGCCAATGGGTGATAACTTACAAGGTCTACAGGGGTGAACCCCAAGCTTTTCATGATGACCCCGTACCAGCCAAAGGTCGTATTAAAGATGGTGGTCTTCCAGATGACACCACTTGCCGTCGACATTACAAAGAAGGGTCCCAACATCAAGGTTCGAGCGATATTGATTCCAGGGATGTCGTGGTCGAGCAATACAGCGAGGAGGAAGCCTCCAACGGAACAGAGAATCAACGTAGTCCCTGTAATGAAAAATGTTTGCCAGAGTATGCTGTAAAATTCCGGGAGATGCTTGAGTGTGTCAATTTTCAGAAAGTATGCATAGTTATCGAATCCCGCAAATGTACGAGGGATATCGGGACGGGAGAGGTTCCAACGCAAGAAGGAGTAGATGATGGTCAGCAGGAATGGAACCTGGGTCATTATTGCAACAAAGATCACTGCCGGCAAGATAAATCCATAATCATATTTGCGCGTATTCATAGGGCTTCCCATGTGGTGGATTGCACCAGAAGTCAAAAATCCCTCCTGGTGCAATCCAATGGAAGATCAACTACTTACGATAGTTGCCATCAACGGCGACCTTGTCGAACACTTCCTGTGTTCTTCTGATTGCCTCATCCAAGGAAATCTTGTCAACAACATAGTCAGCAAGATACTCGGTCATCTTCGTTCCGGCATCGGCAAATTCCGGAATGGCAATGTACTGAAGTCCTACATAAGGGACCGGCTCAAGCGTCGGCTTGGTGAAATCCATTCCCTCAAGTGTCTTCAGAGTCATCGCTGCGTACGGAGCCTTTGCATAGACCGGAAGTTCATACGTGGATGAACGTGCGGCCGGTGGCGTACTTGCTCCAGAGGGATCGAGTTCAATTGACATCTTTGCGTAATCCTTGCTCGTTGCCCACAGCATGTAGTCAAACGCTGCCTGCTTCTTGGCCTTGGAGCTCTTCGGGTTTATGCCCATTGACCAGTTCCACAACCAAGCGGTGTTGCTCTTGAGCTTCTGGTGAGGAGCCATCACATACCCGAGTTTACCCTTGACTGCAGAGTCATCAGCTTCAAGCGGAGGTGCGATCGAGGTCGCATCGTAGTAGATACCGCATTTGCCGCTGGCCATGAGCGCGATACACTCGTTGTATGTATACGAAAGAATATCGGGCTGGCCTGCTTCACGCAAAATCTTCTTATACATCTGCCAAGCCTCTCTCTGCTCGGGGGTGTCGACGGTTGCATTCCAATCCATGTCAAAAAACCTTCCACCAAAGGCATTCACCATCGTGACGAACGGCGCACCGCTCATACCCCAACCCGGGGCCCCTCTCATCGTCATACCTACGATGCCCTTGGATGGATCATGAATCTTCTTTGCAAGTTCATAGATTTCGTCCCAAGTCGGCTCCTGGGGCATGGTCAGACCTTTTGCAGCAAACAATTCCTTGTTGTACATGATGAAAGAACTTTCACCGTAGAAGGGCAGCCCGAACTGTGCCCCGTCAAGTGCCAAAGAATCGGCCATACCTTTGATCAGGTCTCCCTTGTCGTACCATGCTAACTTCTCTGCTGAGAGTGCAGCAAAATACGGGTCGAGGTTCTCCAACCAGCCATTTCGCGCCCAAGTTTGTGCTTCGTAGGGACCAATGTAGAAGATGTCATACGTGGTTCCACCGGTAGAAGCCTCGGTAGTCAATCGCTGACGCAGGTCGTTCTCAGGAAGTACTGACACATTGACCACTACTCCGTCCGCCTTGTAATTCGTCTGAGTCAGTTTGGACAATGCCTGCGAAATTGGATTGTTTGCAAGGGCGATATTCACCGTTACAACTCCGTCTGCTTCCTTGGCCCCACCAGCGAACACAAATGTGCCCATAACAAGCAGGACAGTAATCAGAACGACCAGTAATACATTCCTTTTTTTCATACGTTCCTCCCTTTATTCTTCAACCCCTACGGGTTGTGGTTTACATACTTGAGGTGCGGGCAACAAGCATGGTATCGATCCTGACCAGCTGTGGCTCGCGATTTACCTTATTCTTGACATCACAAAGCCTTTGATAGACCATTTTTCCTGCCAAGTCTCCAATCTTCTCCGGTTGCTGGGCAATTGCCGAAATAGCCGGAGTTGTCAGGGTAAGCCAGAAAGAGTCATCGAATGTAATGAAGGCAAGATCTTCAGGGACCCTGATCTTATGCTCCTTGAGGCAAGAGTAAGCTCCGATGGTTGCCATATTGTTCCCGACAAAAAGGGCAGTGACAGGATAATTGGTGACGAGGTCCAATGTGTGCTGATAGATGGATCCGTACCGAAGCTCCTTATGCGGGAGCGAAAGGCCTTCTCCATAACGAATATAGTTGGCGTTGACCGGAATCCCTGACTCAACTAAAGCCCGCTTGTATCCAGCTGCCCGTTCAACCATCGTTGAGTCAAATCGAGAACCGATGAAGGCAATATCCTTATGCCCACGGGAGATGAGATGCATCACCGCATCGTACCCACCCTGCTCATTGGACGAGAGTACGAGATCACTCTCGTAGCCCACTGGTTTTCTATCGACAAAGACAACAGGAACAGGGTTCTGCTCCAACATCAGCTTGAGATATGAGCAATCCTCGGTTGTCGGAGCGATGATGAATGCATCAATCGAACCTGCAAGAAGATTGCGAACATTCTCGATTTCAGTCAACTTATTCTCTTTGGAGTCGATGAGAATCGGGCGATACCCGTATCGGGAAAGACGCTTTTCCAACCCAAGTGCGATATCCTGAAAGAAGTAGTTGGATAGGTCACAAACCACAAAACCGATAAGCTTGGATTCACCTTTCCGGAAATTTCGAGCCAATGGATTAATTTGATAATTGAGTTTCTTCACCGCATCTTCGACACGTTTTACTGTCTCAGGGCTTACTCGCTTGGTTTGGTTGAGAACATTTGAGACTGTTGCAACAGAGACATTCGCCAACCGGGCGACCTCTTTGATTGTTGCTTTCAATTCTGCCCTCCAAAGTAAGTTAAACGGTTTTCATCTATACAATATGGTAGGATGACAATACTCAGTTGTCAAGAAAATTTGCTACAAATATTTTTTTATCTTCTTCTTTAATATGGAAATATAAAAATTTGACATATTTTTGCTGGTAGCAACTAATCGGTAAAATCACAGAAAATCATATGGTTAATCGATTAACTTTTACAGAAATTGATTCTTAAACAGAGTTGATATTATCTCAATAAAACAGGCTTGCTCATAAACCTTGGCAAAAGTGCAAAAAACATATTTATCACTATCGGTATGGATAAACACTGACTTCTACACGTAACCCTTGAACTGACATACAGAGGGATCTTTGATTGCTTTTAGAAAATGTTGGGTAACAGTTTAGTCCTACCCTCTATACAAGGGTAGGAATAGCTCCATTTGCCATGAGAATCGCCCGACACTCATCGTTGAAGAGTCTAGGTAGTTTCCCTTGTTTACTTTGGAAACGATGTCCTTTGGCGGCAGTCCCTGCTTGCGACCGGTATCAAAGACTGAGTGTGCGGATGCGTGCTGGAGTTGGTCAGGATGTCCTTGACCACACCTTTGGTGGTGTTACCTGTGGCTTGGTCCTGCTTGAGGACGATAAGCACTTCCAGTCCAGCGTGTATATCGGCTTTTCTCTTACCATCCATATCGATCCCTCCCACAACCCTCACTCTATCGAAGAACA
>Ga0116152_10004934_pt1 | contig 10450 bp, 10 predicted proteins | sample AD_UKC119_MetaG_FD_89894 | JGI IMG/M metagenome (GOLD analysis project Ga0116152, IMG submission 89894) | Active sludge microbial communities of municipal wastewater-treating anaerobic digesters from Hong Kong - AD_UKC119_MetaG | ecosystem: Engineered > Bioreactor > Anaerobic > Digestate...
AAATGGCATCATCAAAAGTTTCTATTAGCTGGAGCGAAGGGAACCGGGACAAATACTCCTGTATCAACTCTAAAGCCGGCGGTTCATCATCTATTGCAATACACCGAATATTCATGTTTTACAAAATTAGGCCTGTAATGTCAATTCAACTGTAAACAAACCATTATCCGTTGCTATTTTGAGTGAATACTTGTCCGGGTACAAGTGTTGTAGCCTTCGTTTAACATTGGAGATACCAATACCGTTTCTTTCAATATTCTTTTTGGATTCAAATAGTTTGTTTTGACAAAAGAAGGATATCACATTGTTCCCCGATGAGATCCTCATGACTATCTCAGAGGCTTCATGATTACTTATACCATATTTAAAGGCATTTTCAACAAATGTCATTAATATCAGGGGAGGGATCTTTGCTTCCTTTACATTATTATTCAATTCAAGTATTACGTTTGTCTTTTTGCCTGATCTCAATCGCTGAAGGTCTATATAATCCTTGATACAATCAATCTCACTTTCCAATAAAACAAAATCTTCGGCTGCATCATCAGTAACATATCGCATGATATTGGACAACTTCATTATACTTGGCGCAGTATTTTCGTTCTTGGTCAAGGCCATTGAATAAATATTATTCAACGTATTAAAAAGAAAATGTGGGTTTATCTGCGATTTAAGAAATGATAATTCGGCGCTTACTTTTTCCGCTTCCGCTTCCAATGCCTTCTTTTCTGCCAGCCTCCATTGACGGATAATAGGAATAGCCGTACTCATCGACCATACTGTAACAAATAATATAATACTGTTGATATCCCTGTTCCTCGGCTTACCACCCTGTTGGCCAGGCGGCGGAGGTCGCATTTCCCTTTCCTCCGTAAAATGTTGCCTGTTGACAGGAGGATTCATAGTCATTAGCCTGTCAAAAGGCTGCACATAGTAAACCAGGATAAAAAAAGCCAGGATACTTATAATATAAACCAGATATTTCTTTTTGAGATATAACTGCGGGATCAGGATAAAATAATTCAGATAAAACAGTGACAAAAATGTAAAAGAAAATATCAAGAAAGGCGGTGAAAAAATTTTTGAAATAACGAACGAATCATTACCAGGTGAACGGGAAATAAATCCAATTATCAGGCTGAAAAAAATTATCCAGCCAGCCAAATGGCTCAACAGGTTGATCAGTTTAGATTTTGTTGACGGATTCAGCATTTCCATATAAAGAAAGTTACATAAAAGTTAATCAAAGAAATATATCGGTAATCGGACAGTTTGTATGGATAAATTGGCTGTTGAAAACTATTCTTTAAACTAATGATCACTGCCCTACATTTGCAATGATCTGGTTTGCTGACGTAGATCGTCAGCATTAAAAGGGAAATCCGGTGTACTTGCCTGCTGAAGGTATGGAGTCCGGTGCTATCCCCGTAGCTGTGATCCCGCCGCCTGAACGGCGAACTTATTAGCAACTGCTCCACTGTTTTGCGAAAGCGAATGGGAAGGAAGCTGATAAGGCGGGAAAGCCAGAAGACCTGCCAGGCCAAGTATAATCTCAATTTGCTTTCGGGTGAAAAGCGCTGGGTGTATTTGCCGGGGAGGCATTTATTCTCACATTTTTTCTGAAAGCAGTCACACAAAAAATCATTTGTAATGAAAAGACATTTTTTTGTAGTGGCTGCTGTTATTATCAGCAGTATACTCCAGGCACAGGACTCAACGACCACTTCATTAGATGAAGTTGTTCTCACAGCCAACAAATATCCCAACAAAACATCCCTAACCGGAAAAGTAGTAACTATTATTACTCATGAACAATTAGAAAGAAGTGGCGGCAAAGACATTTCTCAACTGCTGACCGAACAAGCGGGTATTTTTATAAGTGGCGCAAACAGTAATGCCGGGAAAGACAAAAGTATTTATATAAGAGGAGCCGGTGTTGAGTACACCCTTATCGCTATTGATGGTATTCCTGTTTATGACCCCTCTGGTATTGGCAGCAATTTCGATATCCGGAATATCCCACTTGCCAATATCGAACGTATTGAAATTTTAAAAGGAAGCCAGTCTACTTTATACGGCAGCGATGCGATAGCAGGTGTTATTAATATCATTACAAAAAGAATTGCGGTAAAGCCAATAAGTGTAAATACACTACTCAGTTATGGCAGCAATGAAAGCTTCAGGGCTAATGCAGGTATTATTGGCAGATCAGGGATAATAGATTATAATGCTGCTTTGTCTTTTCAGAATACAAAAGGCATCAATGAGGCAACAGATCAAAATAACTCTCAGGAAACTGATAAAGACGGTTTTCGCCAAACCGGTATACAATTAGCTGCAGGAATAAAACCTACTGATAAAGTTTACATACAACCTTTTTTCAGGTATAATCATTTGAATGGTGATATTGACCAGGGAGCTTTTACAGATGAACTGGATTATACTTATAAACAAAAAAGCTGGCAAACTGGCATCAGAGGTGAATTCAATATTGGAAAATCGAAGTTAAACATGCTTTACAACTACAATAACATCAACCGGCTTTATATTGATGATTCTGTTAAAAGCAGGAATGGGTTTGATACATGGTCGCAGGGTAGTTATACAGGTTCAGAGCATTTTGCAGATGCTTTCATACATATTCCATTGAGTAACCAGGTAAAATTGACGGGGGGAATTGATCATAGAGCGTCAGAATCAGATCACTCCTATTCTTCTGTTGGTTTTTGGGGGCCTTACAAATCTGAATATACAAAAGACAGTTTACGGCAACATCAAACGGGATTATATGCTGCTTTAAACCTGAACGGCAAATCGGGTTTTAACCTTGAGCTAGGTAGTCGTATAAACTTTCACTCAGCGTTCGGAAGTAATACAGTTTTCAATATCAACCCATCCTGGTTCATTAATAAGAAAATAAAAATGTTCGCCAATATTTCTTCTGCATATAGAACTCCGTCGCTGTACCAGCTTTTTTCAGAATACGGCAATAAAGCTCTAAAACCTGAAGCAGGATTAACAACCGAAGCGGGGTTGCAATACTTTTCTACAAATAATAAATTCAGCAGCAGGATTGTTGCATTCAGCCGGAATGTAAAAGATGTGATCTTCTTCTATTTCAACAGCAGCACATTCGAATCACAGTATATCAACCAGGACAAGCAAAAGGATCATGGATTTGAACTGGAAGCAAGTTATAATATCAGTAAGAGCACCACATTTAAAGCTTTTTACTCATATGTTACCGGAAAAATAACCACACAGCAATCCGGGAAGGACACCACTTTCAATAACTTATTAAGAAGACCTGGATCAAGTATCGGCGTCAATATCAGTTACCAATTTTGTAAAAGTCTATATTTCAGTACAAACCTCATGAGTGTGAGTAAAAGAAATGACTCTTATTACGATAACAATACATTTTCAACTGTTCATATAATATTAAAAAGTTATATTCTCTGGAATATTTATACAGAGTATGGTTTCCCGGAAATAAAACTCAAGTTATTTGCAGACATCAGGAACATTACCAATAGCAAATACACAGAGATAAGTGGCTTTAATACACTTGGTTTTAATGGGAGCGGAGGAGTTCGTTTTATATTCTGATAAACCGGCAATATGAGTTTACACGAAACAAAAATATGCCCCCGATGTAGTAATCCCTTCTTTTGTAAACCGGGCAATATCACGCAATGTAAATGTTTTGGCATACCTCTTACAACAGAACAAAAAGCCTATATAGAACAACGATACCCAGACTGTCTATGCAAGAATTGCCTTGCTCAGTTACAAAATGAAGTGGAATTGTTCAAGGAGAAGTTCATTTACAGGTATAGAAAGTAAATACAAAGTGACTGGTATCATGCTTAATTTTGCTAAAATTTTTTATGAGTATTGACGTAAATAAACTGGTAACAGTCACTTTTACCCTTTTTGCGGTAATTGATATTGTCGGTTCAGTTCCCATATTGATCTCTTTAAAAGAAAAAATGGGTGGCATCCGGGAGTTCCGGGCTACCTTGATCTCAGGCGCCCTGATGATACTTTTTATGTTTGTTGGAGAAACCTTTTTAAAAATATTGGGGCTTGATATCGGAGCATTTGCAGTTGGGGGTTCTATTGTGATCTTTATACTAGGTCTTGAAATGGTTTTAGGACTTGAATTTTTTAAAAGTGAAAAAGATATAAAAGCTGCTACTGTAGTGCCGATCGCATTTCCATTGATTGCCGGTTCGGGAACACTCACCACAATCATGTCATTAAGAGGAGCAAATTATGGGGAAACCACTTTACTCATTGCTATTATTGCAAATCTTATTATTGTTTATATCGTACTTAAATCACTTGGTCCTATTGCCCGGTTACTGGGACCCGCCGGCCTGATAGCAGTAAGAAAATTTTTTGGTGTAATATTGCTCGCCATTGCAGTAAAGATCTTTGCCACAAATGCCGCAGGATTAATAAAATAACCTATTTAATTCAAGCCTGGTATTTGTGTTTTGATTTTTTTCGGCCTCGTAGTACAATGGATAGTATAAGAGTTTCCGAAGCTCCAGATTCAGGTTCGATTCCTGACGAGGCTACTTAACCTGCCATTTTTGGCAGGTTTTTTATTGATTCATATACACAGTACGAATGGGGAAAGGAATATTGATGCCTTCTTGATTGTATCGGCTGTGTAGTGCTTTTATGAACTCAGAAGTCATCATAAACTGGTCAGCGTATTCTTTCACTCTCATAAATATTTTAAGATCTATACTGCTGTCCCCAAAATTGTAAAACCTGACAAAAGGCTCGAATTCTTTTACACCCCCATCAAATTTATCCAGTATTTCCTTAGCTACCTGTATGGACACCTTTTCAACCTTTTCAAGGTCACTTTCATAACCCACTCCTACCAGAACATTGAATGTGATCTCCCTGTCTGTAAGAAAAAAGTTTTCAATAATTGAATCAGCCATTTTGCTGTTGGGGACAATAATAACATTGTTTTGAGCAGTCTCAATCGTTGTATTTCGCCAGGTAATATCCCTGACAAATCCCTTCTGACCATTCTCCAGCTGAACAAAATCACCAATATTAATTTTCCCTGATGCTATCAATTGTAATCCGGAAAACAAATTGGACAATGTGGGTTGCAATGCCAACGCAACAGCGATACCTCCAACACCCAAAGCTGTAACAAGCGGCGCTATGGCAACCCCGAAACGATGCAGGATAAGGATCAAGCCAATGCAATAAACAATAGCTTTAGCGATATTACCCAATATTGAAGTGGTGGGAATCTCACTATCATCCTTCTGTGACCTGATCTGCAACATACCTGCCGCTATACTGGCAGTCATCATCGTTATTGAAAGGATATACAGGGACCCTATAATATTCTTTAATGTGGCTTCATTGTTTCTGGCGTAGGAAAATGTGTCAGTAAAAATGGGAAGCGCATACAAGCATGCGGCCAGGAAAAACCAGAATATGATCCATTTACCTGCACTTTCTATTATCAGGTCATCACTTTTCCACTTGGTTTTATGTGTCAGCCGGTATAAAAAGGGGAAGATAAATTTCTTTATTAAAAAGCCTAACAACAAACTACCACCTACTGCGATACCAATCTCCAAAAGCTGCTTATTCGTCAAGGTCTCCATTGTTTCTCTTTATATTTTCAATTAATTTCAGATGCAAAATTATGTTGTTTCTCAATGGATTGAAACAATTTTAAGGATATATGATAATGTATTTCAAAATAAATTAACTTAATAGTTCATAAAACAGCCTATATGAACACCGAATCACACAAACCATCCACTTTCTTGCTATTTCCCTGGGGTCTTCTTTCAATCGTACTTGTATTAGGATTAAATATGGCGCTGAACAACGAATGGTTCAGCAATAACTGGAGTTGGATCGCCCTGGTACTGATCATTCCAGCAGCTATCCTGGAAAATTTTAAAGTAGGCTATTCAACCATGCGGATCATGTTTATGAAGGTTGTGTATTCGCTTGTATCGTTCCTGATAGTAGGAATGGCTTTTGGTTCTGCATTGACCGGTTGGTATAATGCAAAATTTGAATCAACAACTGTTGGTAAAACGATCAATCTGCCCTGGTATGTATTATTGGCTTTATTCGTGTTGTTATTGATACAGGTAGCTCAGTTATTCAGTATGCTCAAAGCTGTGAAACGGGAATTTATGCAGCTTGATCCTGATAATTGATAATTATAATTGCTTTAAAGCCGCTTTTAAGAAAGGCCAGGTAGGTAAGGAAGAAATTATTTTTAACTCCTCAACAAGTGAACTTTCATTATCCAGGAACTTTAACACCTGCTGTACCTTATTTTTCCTAAAAAGATCAGAAAAGACTTTGCTGCCGGAAATTTTATTGTGATATAAAAGATAAAGCAGCGTCTTGTCATAAAAAAGAAAACGCCGGGGTGTTAACGGCACATCATTAAGCGATCTTTTATTTATAAGGAAATCAAGTATCAGGTCCGACTGTTTCTGTATAAACTGAAAAGTATACCCGCTGGAAGCTTTTGTTTGCCCCCCGGCAGTTCCGATATTCCATGCATCACCTGCAAAAACAAATTTTTCATTTGTCATCGGGATCACACCATACTCTTTTTCTTTAATATCATACTCGTCTATATTATGAAAAGAAGATAAATAGTTCTTTAGTTCCAGGTCATACAGATGGGTAGCCAATGTTTCCTTGGTAAACAAAGTATACTCAACAAGTGCAGAAGTACTGCTGAAAGGAAGGGTATATGCAAAAGTAGTTCCATGATCCTGGTGCACCCGGAAATCCATTAACGTCGCCTTTTCAGGGTCAAAAACCGGTTCCTTTGTTTCAATAATCCATCCTTTAAAATGTTGAAGCAAACGAATCGAACTCTTGTCTGATTCATTGGGTTTATAAATCGAATTAAAAATATAAGTATTACGATCAGTCAATCTGTATTCTTCTTTATCTAGATGCAGGATCAAAACTTCCTTGTCGAATTTCCAGTCATCTATAACTGCGTAAACAATTTCAACATTCCCATGCTTCCCGATCTCTTTAAAACAATAATTGTAAAAATCTATTCCTCTTACCATCTTATATTGATAGGGAGAAATATTGAAGGAAGAAGAGAACTCGTTACTTAAAAAAGATACCTGACCCCATTTCCTATAAACAATACTTTCAAAAAAACCTTCCCCTTCCTCCCAGTAGCACCATGTCCTGTCATTCTTTACTTTAATTTCCTTATCTATCAATAGTATCTTTTTATCAGAAAAATGTCCGGAATTCAACATACGGGTCAAAAGACTTAGGGAAGCACAACCGGCTCCCAGGAAGATAAAATCGTATGAATCAGATTTCAGCAGCAATATATCTGGGGTAAAACTGGTAATTAAGAATCCATTTCCGGGGCATATTCCACTTTTTTATTTCCTGTCATTAGTTTCTTGTCCCGCCGGATCTTCTCCCAGTATTTTTTATGAACGTATAGCATTCCAAAACTTTCTCCTTCATGTTTATCCAGATGCCGGTGATGCATTTTATGTGCCCAGCGTATAGCCCGGACATAGGTATTGTTACTTCGGGTAAACCATTTGAATCGTTGATGAATGATCACATCATGCACCATAAAGTAAGCAAACCCATATGCCATAATACCAAACCCAATCGCCTGTAGCCACCATTTTTCATTAAAAGTCCCGAAAAATATCATGAGTATGCTTGGAATTGCAAAAATGATAAAGAACGCATCATTCTTTTCAAAAAATCCTGGCTCCACCTGGTGATGATCCTTATGTAAATACCATAAAAAGCCATGCATAATAAACTTATGTGTACACCAGGTAACTCCTTCCATTACTATAAAAGTTGCAACCAGCAATAATATGTAGTATAAAACTATCACAGATGCAAAGCTATTAAATATGCTATTTTATCTTCGGGCCGTTTTCTTTCCATTTCATCAACATAGGAAAAGCGATCTTAAACCAGCTAGTATACAGATCAGGATCTTTTTGCAAGGAATCGGATATCCATTTCAAGTTCTTGTAACAAACACCCATTACTTCAGACTTATCAAAGGGGATAGCTCCTTCATAAGTACCGACAAATACATGATCAAATTCATTCTCTGTTAATCCATTTTCGAACTTTGTGCAGTAACTAAAAGAAAACACTTCTTCAATTGGGGTAGTAATTCCAAGTTCTTCCATCATTCTACGTTCTGCTGCATCTATTGTCTCTTCTCCCGGAAAGGGATGGCTGCAACATGCATTTGTCCATAGACCACCACTGTGATATTTGTCAACGGCTCTCTGCTGCAACAACATTTCGTCATTATTATTGAATAGAAAAACACTAAAAGCTCTGTGTAAAAGTCCCTTTTCGTGTGCTTCCATTTTATCCATTACAGCTACCTGGTTATCATTCATATCAACCAGTATCACCTTGTTCTTACTCATATTATATCAATCTCAACCTGTTTTTAATACCTGCACGGAAAACGATAAATGCTTTGTGGTAATCCGGGATTCTTATTCGTCCATTGATCACTATGGCCGGGCCGCTTTTCTTTATTTTCTTGAATAATGATAAATAATATTTATACGCCACATAAACACCAAACCGGGCTTTTAAGGGTAATAACAGTATCCCTTTATAAGCTTCCCGAAAATCATTGGTAATATCGTCTTCAATACATTTTTTTTGTGCTTCAGAAAAATTATTGAAATCACATCCCGGAAAATATATTCTTGACAAGCCATTAAAATCAGCCTTAATATCCCTGAGAAAGTTCACTTTCTGAAATGCGGCACCTAACGATCTTGCCTGATCTTTTAATTTTGCATATAACTTTTTATCCCCTTCACAAAAAATGCAAAGGCACATTAATCCAACCACTTCTGCAGAACCATAGATATATTCCTTGTATTCGTCCTTTGTATACGTTTGTTTTTCCAGATCTTTTTCCATGCTTTTAAAAAAAGCCTCAATCAAAGCCTGGTCAATCCTATATTGATTCACTGTTAATTGAAATGAATGCAGGACAGGATTCAGGCTGATATTTCTTTCAATTGCATCATAAGTATCCTTTTTGAACTGATCCAATAAAAATTCTTTATCATGCTCATGAAAAGTGTCAACAATTTCATCAGCAAATCTCACAAAACCATAAATATTACAAATAGGCGCTCTCAGGTCTTTATGAAGCATTTTAATAGCTGAGTAAAAAGAGGTGCTGTAATTTTTTGCTACCTGCTTACTACAATGCTGGCTTGTATTATGAAACAACTCAAGCATACCTGAAAATAAATATTATTTAAATGCTTTAATGACTTGTTTTGCCACAACCTCTCCACTTACCAGGCTGGGTGGCACTCCGGGTCCCGGTACAGTTAACTGTCCTGTATAAAACAAATTGTTTACTTTTTTACTTCTGCATGAAGGTCTAAATATTGCGGTTTGCCTAAGGGTATTTGCCAGCCCATAAGCATTACCCCGAAATGAATTATAATCAGCACTAAAGTCAGAAACAGAGTAACTTTTCTTATAAACTATTGCCTCTTTTATCGACTCACCAAAATGTGCTTCCATTCGCTTTATTACTATTTCAAAGTATTTTTCCCTGATCTCATTTGTATCACCCTTTAACCCGGAGGCAATGGGGATTAATACAACTAAATTTTCATGTCCCGCAGGCGCAACAGACCGATCAGATACAGATGCAACACTTACATAGAACAAAGGTTCAGTAGGCCAGGCAGGATTTTTATATATTTCTTCTCCATGTTTTTCAAAGGGAACATCAAAAAATAAAGAATGATGTATCGCCTGTTTAAGTTTTTTATTTAACCCTAAATAATACATTAAACAGGACGGAGCTAACACCCTACTTTCCCAATATTTTTCAGTATATGATCTTGCTTCTTCAGGCAAAAGTGAGGTTTCTGTAAAATGATAATCTGCTCCGCTAATAACTGCGTCTACTTTATATGAATCCCTGGCCGTAACAACCGTGGAGATGTCGGATTCTTTTACTTTCAATTCCTTCACTTCTTCATTAAATAAAAATCTGACCCCAAGTTCCTTTGCTAAGTAGTACATCCCATTCACAACCGCATACATACCGCCTCTGGGATACCAGGTTCCTCCTTTAATGTCAGCATAATTCATAAGGCTATACAAAGCAGGAGTATCTTTTGGCAATGCCCCCAGGAATAAAACAGGGAACTCCATTATTTGTCGTAAACGGGGATCCTTAAAATATTTGGTAATATGTTTACTGATAGATCTAAATATCTCTAACCGAAAAATTCCAGTTATAACCTGCCAATCTATAAACTCAAGAAATGAGAGCCCGGGTTTATAAACCAGTTTATTCATCCCGGTATCGTACTTATAGGCTGCCTCCTCTAAATATTTATCCAGCTTAGCTCCGGCT
>Ga0116152_10004936_pt1 | contig 10448 bp, 12 predicted proteins | sample AD_UKC119_MetaG_FD_89894 | JGI IMG/M metagenome (GOLD analysis project Ga0116152, IMG submission 89894) | Active sludge microbial communities of municipal wastewater-treating anaerobic digesters from Hong Kong - AD_UKC119_MetaG | ecosystem: Engineered > Bioreactor > Anaerobic > Digestate...
GGCGGCGCGGGATCCATGGAGCACATCCTGGGCACATTCCGGGCAGGAAGCGACGCCGCCCTGGCGGCCTCCATCTTCCATTTCGGGGAGATACGCATTCCCGATCTGAAACGATATCTCGCGGAACGGGGCGTTCCCGTCCGCCCGTCGAGGTGATAGGACGTGGCATTCTCATTGGACGATGTGAAATTCGGCAGCGACGGCCTGGTTCCTGTCATCGTGCAGGACGTGCTTTCAGGGGAAGTGCTCATGATGGCCTGGGCGAACAGGGAAGCGCTGGAAGTCAGCCTTTCCTCGGGCATGCTGACCTTCTGGAGCAGGTCCCGCGGAACGCTGTGGAAGAAGGGGGAAACAAGCGGAAACACCCTCGCCCTCCAGGAACTCAGACTGGACTGCGACGGGGATGCTCTTCTCGCCCTTGCGGAACCTGCGGGTCCCGCCTGTCACACCGGAGAGCGGTCGTGTTTCCACAGGCTTCTCACGACTCCCTGCGAGGGGCGGGGAACTTTTCCCGGAATCCTCTGGAGATACCTTGAAAAGCGGCGTCATGACGACCCTGCCGAAAGCTACACGGCCCGGCTTCTGTCGAGGGGGCTGCGGAGGGTGGCGCAGAAGGTCGGGGAGGAAGGGGTGGAGACCGCCCTTGCGGTTGCGGCCGGAGACAGGAAGGAGACGATTTGCGAGGCGGCGGACCTTCTCTATCATCTCGAAGCGGCCCTACTCGCTTCAGGGGTGAGCCCCAGGGAAATCTACGCCGAACTGGAACGGCGCCACGACAAGCCGTCGCCCCAGGGGCAAAGCACCGAGCGCCCCTCCTGACCGCAGAGAGCCAGTTTAATCTCCCGGAAGCATGGAGATTCGAGCATCATGGCGGTACACCTGTCCCGGGATATGGTGGAAAGCCTGTGGGAATCGGAAGAACGGATGAAGACCCGGTCGGGATACCGCTCTCTCCATCCGGAAAATTTGCTGTGGGAAACGGCGGGGGAAAGCTCCAGGGCATGGCAGGGGAAATCGTCCGGCACCGGGCCGAGGACGGCCTCATAGGAGAAGGACGGCCGGTCGAGGTGGGCAAGGATAACAAGACCTCCCCTGCTCCGGGCCTCTGCCGCCGTTTCGTCGGCTGTGTAGCCCGCTCCCTGGACGAGAAGAACCTCCTGCTCGCCCGTGATGCTGTTGTTCTTGTCGATGATCAGCTGATCTCCGAATATTTCGGGACGGTTTGCCACGGGAGGCATTTTCTTCCAGAGCCAGGCCTGAAAATCCCCGGCCTCAGAAAGGCCGGGGAAAATCACGACGATATGAATGTCTTCTGCAGTCTGCACTTCCATCCCCGGGAGAACGACCGGGATGCCTTGAGCGGCGCCGGCCACGGCCATCACGTTGTCCGAGGCGTTGTGGTCTGTCACGGCGCAGAGGGCGATACCTGCCTCCCGGTAGGCCTCCACGATCTCCGGGGCACCCATTTCCAGCTCTCCGCAGGGAGAAAGAACTGTATGAAGATGAAGATCCACCCAAAAGGGGAAAAGGCTCATGACGGCCTTCCCAGGCCGGCCTCCCAGAGCCTTCCGGCGGCCTCGAAGGCAGACAGACGGGTACACGCAAGGGTTATGCCTTCGGAAAGGCACCGGTCGACGAGTTCCTTCTCCGGTTTTCTCCCGGAAGCTATGAGGATAAAGGGCACATCCTTGAGGACCGCCACCGCCGCCACGTTCAGGTGGACCTGAATGGTGATCCACATCCATCCTTCTCTGGCCTCCGCCATGATAAAGCTCAGCAGATCCCCGGAGACGACGCCTCCGATCTCCCTGGCCGGGTCACCTGGTGAGCAGACGGTGAGATCCAGGCAGTCGCCTATTTCCGAAACTCTCATCATCTCTGCCTCCTTTTGCCGGAGGGGTGAAGGGTGTGGGGAAGCTTTGAGGAAAGGGCCTGGATCTCTCCGCTCAGGGAGGTGATCCGCTCTCTCAGCTTGAAGATGCAGTCCGTTACTTCTCCCTGGCCGCGGACGATGTCCTCCGCCAGGGCACGGCAGGAGGGACGGCCGCAGGAACCGCAGTCGATGTGCGGCAGTCCTGCGTAAATGGCGTCCATCTCCCTGAGCTTGGCCATGGCCTCCCCAAGGTCCTGGGAAAGAGGCAGCCGCTCCTTTACCTGGATCGGATTTTCCAGGCGCCATATCCCTTTTTCATACCAGGTGCGGATTTCTTCCATCTCTTCGTGGGAGGGAAGCCACTCCGTCTCGATGTTTTCCAGGCGGAGCTGGGAGAGGAACCGGGACTCGTATGTTCCCGTTCCTCCGATACATCCAAGGTCGCAGGCCCGGCATTCGATGAAATCCACCCCTCCGAGCCGCCCGAGCTCCAGTTCGTTGAGCAGGTCCATGGTATTCCTCAGGCCGGAAACGGCTATTGAGGTAAGCCCCTTGTCCGAGAAAGAGGAAATATGTTTTGCCTCTCCCCCGGTAATGGACCAGAGAAGCCACCTCCTGCTTATGGCCTTCGTCTTCGTTCCGGTGACCTTGACATTGTAGGCGAGAAGATCGCGGATGACCTTTTTCACGCTTACCACGTACTCGAGAGAGCTCTTCCCCCTGCCTACGGGATTCCGGACCAGGGTGGCCTTCGCGGGACAGGGGGCGACAAGGGTTACTTTTTCCCCTCCCCCGGTGGCATCCCTCCAGATGGTGACCGCCGTCTCCAGGGGAGATTCCACCGGCAGGATTCTTCCGACCAGCTCCGGAAAATTGATCTGGATGAGCCTGATGACGGCAGGGCAGTAGGTGGAGATGTAGGGAAGATTCTCTCCCCCTTCCCTTATAATGGCGGCCGAAGCATACGCCGCAAGGTCAAAGGCTGTGGATGCATACTCGGAAATATCCCTGAGCCCGTGATGCTCCAGGGCCTCCTTCATCAGCCGGGGGCGTGAATAGGCCCCCACCTGGACGTAGAATGTGGGATCCGCCATAAGGATCAGCCCTTCCCTGGAACGGAGAAGGTCCCATTCATCCTCGTTCACGGTGATGGCCTTGTCCCTGCAGCTTCGTATGCATTCCCCGCAGTCAATGCAGAGATCCGGGATGATGCGTATCAGCCCGTCGATTACCCGGATCGCCTCGGTAGGGCAGGATTTGATGCAGTTGGCGCACCCCCTGCACTGGGCCTCACGAACCCTGATTCCTCCGGACACCTTCACCACTCCTTCGTGTCATTCCAGTACTGAATGCCGTTCATGACGGGTGGAAAGCTCACTGTCCCGGAAAGTTGATTCTCGCTGTGAGAACCGTGCCGACCCCCACTTCCGTCTCAATGTTCATCCCGTCTGAATTCCGTTCAATATTCGGCAGTCCCATGCCCGCTCCGAAACCAAGCTCCCGGATCTCGTCGGAAGCGGTGGAGTATCCTTCCTGCATGGCCAGGGCCACGTCGGGAATACCCGGCCCCTGGTCCGAAGCCAAAATTTCGAGGTGATCCGGAGCTACTGTCATGCGGATTGTTCCCCCGCCCGCATGAATCATGGCGTTCATCTCGGCCTCATAGGCCACCACCGCCGCCCTGCGGACCACTTCCGACGGAATTCCGAGCATCTTGAGGGTCGCCCGAAATTTCGTAGAGGCTTCGCCGATAGCGGTAAAATCCCCCGCCTGGATGGTGTACTCTTCGACGTACGGCTCCTGCCCCACGCTCTACACCCCTCTGTCTGGAATATGACAGGGCAGAATTCCTTTCGCGAACAGAATGCCGCACGTCTCGAACATGCTCATCTGGCACAGAAGCACAGGCATCTTGATCTGGGATGCAAGCTTCACCGCCGCCTCCTGGGGCTTCTTTCCGCGGACGAAGACCACAGCGGGAAGATCGAGCATCTGGGCGGTCCTGACGATCTGGATGTTCGTCAGCCCGGTGAGGAGTAGGGATCCCGGACGGGCGAAGGCCAGCACATCGCTCATGAGGTCGGCGCCATAAGCGCACTCGATGTCGATGGAGTCAAGAAGTTCCTCTCCGTACAGCACTTCCGCCCGTATGTTCTGCACCACGTCCCGCAATTTCATATCGTCATCCTCCTCAATGGTAAAAACAGCGACAATTATTTTCAGGGTAAATATCCCGGGCCCGTAACCGTAAAAAAATCAATCGGCCTGAAGGCCCGGTCCTTCACCTCGAGAATGGCGACTTCCCTGGCAAAGGGCCGGTGAGTAGCAGGGTTGACAGTAAGGGGAAAAGAGCCGAGGGCAAAATCCGTGGCTGACTCCATGGCTTTCGCCAGGAGTTCCGGTTCAGGTGAACCCGCCCTTCGGAAACCCTCAAAAATCCACCCGCAGGCAGCGTACGCCCTGCCGGCGGCGCTTGCATCCCTGACGACAGCCCTGGTGCGCCTCCAAATTTCCCGCCCCAGGGTGACAAAGGACCTGTCCCTCTCCAGGGGAACCTCCTGATCTGCGGCCAGAACTCCGTTAAAGGAAAGAAGGATCCGGCCGGGCTCCCCTCCGTACCAGATCCGAAAGGCTCCTTCTTTTCTCCGGACAGCTCTCCAGATATCCCGGACAACCATGGATCCTGCCCATGACACAAGAACGGACACACCATCGGATATGGCCTCGTCCTCGATCATCCTGAAAGAATCCGGTCCCGCCCCCGCCAGCCAGAAATGGGTTACTGACAGGCCTGAAGATGACAGCATGTCACCGAGATTCCTTGCAAAACGTTCAAGGGAAGGGTCAAAACGGTCCCCGAGGATCGCCACCCCATTCCTCCGATCAAGGCTCCTTTTTGCATATTCGGCAAAAGCAACTATCCGAAAATCCCTGTAAAGGTCAAGGGCAAACATCATGGGAAGAGGAACTCCCCCCTCGGTGATGCCGCTTCCTTCACCGTAAGCAGACAGAAAAACCGGACCCGACCTGCCGAGCAGGGGGCGAAGAAGGGAAACATCATCCGCTCCTCCGAGGGAAAGTACTGCGGCTACCCCGTTCTCCCTCCAGCGGGTCACCCGCTCCTCCGCATTTTCTTCTGACAGGGGAGGTTCCTTCAAAAAACGGATGTCCCTCCCGGCCACTCCGTCGGGGCTGTCCTTCACCTTCCATTCGGCATACCGGACGGCCCCGAGAGCGGATATCCCGCTCTCGGTCTCCCAGCCTCCCGGAGGGGGCAGCACCGCCACCTGCCAGATCCATCCGTCCTCTACCCCTATGGAAAGGTCCTCGGCAAAACCCGGTCGAGGGCAAAAAAAGAAGGGCAGGAGAAGGAGAAGAATAATTTTTTTACGATCCATCAGTCAGGCCGGGGGAGGAAAGAATCACCTTTTGTAGCCGATGATCGAGCGGAGCAGATTCTTTCTTTTCTCCACATCCTCACCGGTCTCCACACCCCTGGGGACAAAGCCGTCGATAACCCCGGCAATCCCTCGTCCCTGGCCGCTCTCGCACACGATGGCCTGAATAGGGTTCGCCGTGGCGGCGAAAATACGGCAGACTTCCTGACAGTCCTTGATCCTGTTGAGAACGTTGATGGGATACCCGTTCCGGAGAACCACCACGAAAGAATGTCCGCAGGCGATTTTTTCGGCGTTCGCCGTGGCCACCGCCACCAGTTCTTCATCGTTTCCGTCCCTCCGGATGAGACAGTCTCCGGAAGCTTCGCAGAAGGCGATTCCAAAACGGAGAGACGGCGACGAGGTTACGAGGACTTCGAAAAGATCCTCCACGGTCTTGATAAAGTGGCTCTGCCCAAGGATGATATTGCAGTCCTCGGGGAACTCCAGCTGCACAAGGGACCACCTGGTGATTTCCGGCACGGTTGTTTCCCTCCTCGTTTAGTCGTTCGCTGCATTCCGAAACCTGCTTTTGACAAAAGCGTGTTTTCTTTTCATTACAAAGGGAAAGGAGTCTTTATAATAATACAACAGGGGAGGCGATTTCGTAACGGCTCCCCTCCCACTCCAGGAGCCATTCCGCCAGGGAGGCGAATCCGTGCCTGTCCGCCGACGGCATGATGACACGGGCTATTTTCAGCACATCGTCGGCGGCATCTTCAGGGGCTGCGGCAATATGGGCCGAAGAGAGAAGCTCCATGTCGTTGTGATGATCTCCCGCAGCCACCACCAGCTCCGGCCGCTCCGGGAGCGTATCGATCCATGAAGCCAGGGCCGCTCCCTTGGACACTCCCCTGGGAAGAATATCGAGAAAGCCGTCTCCCGCCTGGACAATTTCCGCCCTTTCGGAAAACCGGCTTTTCAGTTCGTACTGGAGTGTTCGTATGCAGCCGGGAACACCATGGAAAATCACCCTGTACACTTTCGAGGGGGAAGATGGGCTTTCCATGGTGTCATCCACCGGCACGCCGGAAGCGGCAAAAAAATCCCGGGTCATCACATCGCTGTACCGGCAAAATGCTCTTTCGTCCCCGATGATCTGGAGTTCAACCGGATGATTCCACCCTGCCTCAACGATCTCAAGCGCAAGCCCGGGGTCCATGGGAGTTTCGCAGAGAGACCTGCCGCTGGATGGATCCATCACCCTGCCCCCGTCATACACTATAGCAGGAAGGGACGAACCTATCCCCCTGATATGGGATATGGCCGTTGCGAGAATTCGTCCCGTTGCCACCATGAGGCTCCAGCCGTTCTCCCTCAGGCGGGCGCAGGCAAGTTCCACCTCCGGGGAAACAGACTCGCCCCGGGAAAGAGTTTCGTCAATATCTGTGACAAGAAGCTTGAATGCCATAATCTCACTCTCCAATAGAAAAAAAGGAGGCCTGGACAACCCCCCGCGTTCTCAGGGGGGAGGCGGGCCTCCGTCGCTCTCATAACCTCATGACCGCCGCAGCGGTGTGAGGCTGGACTCTATTTCTTCGCAGCGTTTTTCTTGAGCTCCTGGATTACGTCATCGGTAATGTCGATGCCGCCGAAGTAGACCGCCGACTTCTCGATGACCACTGTCACTTTCTTGACCTTCGCCACGGTGCGGACCGCAAGCTCGGCCTCCTTGAAAATGGGCTGCATGAGCCGCTGCTCTTCCTGGGCAAGCTCGTTCCGTTTCGTGTTGAAGATCTGGGCCTTCTTGTTCTGATCAGGTTCCTTGTCAACAGCCAGCTTCATCTCGTTTTCCTTGGTCCTGCTGATCTGCTGAAGCTGCTTTGTCACGCCCTCGAACCTCGGGTGCTGGAAGATGATCTTCTGGGAATCGATCACGCCGATCTTTTCATCGGCAGCGGCCACGACGGAAGTAAAGATGACAAACAGCACCGCCACGGAAAGAAGAACGCCCAAACGCTTTACAGAAAACATACAACTACCCCCTCGATACGTCTCAGAAATATCGGACACGGTTGAAATTGTAGCTGGAAACCCTACGAAAGTCCAGGTAAATTTACGGGTAAATCACCCGGCATCGGCGATGCTCCGGATTTCCTCCGCCACCCTCATGACGTCGTCGTTTGACAAACCGTAGAACATGGGAAGGCTTATCTCCCTGGAATAAAAGGCCTCAGCCTCGGGAAAATCCCCCTTCTTCCAGCCGAAATTCTTCCTGTAGTATGGGTGGAGGTGCACCGGCGGGTAATGAACCATTCCTCCGATTCCCCTCTCCTTCAGTTTCAGGATAAATTCCTTCCGCCGTTCCGCAGGAACCCTGAGCGGATAGAGATGATAGGCGTGCCCCTCGTGGCCTGGAGGAATATCAAGGCCCCGCACAGAAGAGAAAAGACCGTCATACAGAGAGGCGATCTCCTTTCTTCGGGCAACGAACCGGTCGAGCTTCTTCATCTGGCTCAGCCCAAGGGCGGCGTGGATGTCGCTCAGCCTGTAGTTGAAGCCGAGGACCTGCATCTCCGTTGACCATGATCCATCGGGCTCCCCTTCCATTCTTGTCGGATCCTTCGTGATGCCGTGGGTCCGGAAAAGCCGCAGCCGTTCGGCATATTCATCCGAGTCGGTAGTGACCATTCCTCCTTCGCCGGTGGTGATGTGCTTTACCGGATGGAAGCTGAAAGCGGTCAGGTCGGCCTCTTTTCCCACAGGGATCTTTCCCCTCTTCGCGCCGAGGGCATGGCAGGCATCCTCGACCAGGACCGCGCCGGAGCCTTCCGCCGCTTCCCGGAAGGCGGCCAGGTCCGCCGGGTATCCCGAGTAGCTCACCGGGGCGATCACTTTTGTCCTCGTGGTTATTCCCTCTCCTGCTTTTTTCGGATCGAGGCAGAGGGTGGCCGGATCCATGTCCGCAAAGCGCACGGTTCCCCCGAGATAGAGGGCGGCGTTGCTCGTGGCCGCAAAGGTCATGGGAGACGTGATCACTTCGTCTCCGGGTCCCACACCCGCCGCGAAATAGGCCCCGTGGAGGGCAGCCGTGCCGTTGGCGAAGGCCACCGCATGTCGGGTTCCAACATACGCCGCGAAGGCTTTCTCAAAAGCGTCCACCGACGGTCCCTGGGTAAGCCAGTCACCCCTGAGCACGTCCGCGACGGCCCGGATATCCTCTTCATCGATATACTGGTGACCATAGGACAGGAATTTCATTTCCTTCACCCTTTCTTACAGGCCGCTCGGGAAGCGGCTCTTTCTGCGTTCAAGAAAATAGTCGGTGAGGAGCCGGGCGCACTCCCTCTCGAGAACCCCGCTCCGTACAGCGCACCGGTGATTGAGCCTCGAATCCCTGACGATGTCGTACAGGGTGCCGCACGCCCCGGCCCTGGGATCGGCGCATCCGTAAACGAGGCGGTCCACCCGTGCCAGAACAAGCGCACCGGCACACATGGGACAAGGTTCAACGGTGACGTAAAGAGTACACCCCCGCAGGTTCCAGGACTCCGCTGCCTCAGCCGCTCTCCGAAGGGCGATAATTTCAGCGTGGGCGGTCGGGTCTCTTTCCTTCCGGTTGCTTCCCGCGGAAACAACCTCTCCGTCCCGCACCACCAGGGCGGCGATGGGGACATCTCCCCGCAGGGCCGCTGCCCGCGCCTCCTCCAGCGCCAGGACCATGAACCGTTCATCCCGGTCAATCATGAGAACCGTTAGCGCCTTTTTCGCCGACAAGGCCGCCATAGGCGGAGGGCAGCCTGCCGGACACGATGTTCGTCCCCGGCACCACAGTCTTTCCGCGGCTTTCCGATCTCCGGATCATGGCCGATACAGCCTGGTCTCCTTCATCAAGAGTTTCCGCCAGCACAGCGCCGGACGGCCCTGCAACAAGGGCATCCTCCCCGCCGTGGAAATACAGCAGAAAAATCCTGTTCTCCGCAGCCCTTGTCCTGGCAACTTTTACCGATATATCCCGGAGACGCTTTCCGTCCCCGTACCAGACCACCGCTTCCGATCCTCCGAGCATGAGGCAGCGGACCGGCTCAGGGTTCCAGCCGTCGTCCCCCCACACCGTCCCAATCCTTCCCGCAGGAGTGTCCAGGGGCTCGAGCACATCTCCGGAGAAACGGCCGATAACACCGTTTGCGGAAAACACGACGGTGTCCCTGCCCTCACCTGCCGGGCCGTTCAGGACGGCGACAACGTCGCTTCCCGCCAGGAGCCCCGACAGTTTTTCCGCAACTTCGGAGCATCCTTCCTCCTCCATGGGGGGCAGGCAGACAAGCCTGTTTCCCTGGTCCAGTGCACGGGCAAGAAATCGGGCCGCTTTTTCCAGATAGTCCTCCATGCCGGAGAAACTGAACCTGCACAGGGCGGAGAAAACTTCATCCTCCGCAGCGGACAGGGGATCGAACTGATTGAGGTAGGCTCCTGTGGAAACCGTGTCCGCCGTCAGAATGGAATAAAGCTTCGGGGTACGGTCAGGCATAGGCGGGCAGGGCCCGTTCAGGTCGGCCTCCGCCACAAGGATTCCTTCCGCCGATGACCCCAGGGACGCAACCACGTTTCCCAGCGGGTCGATCAGGCGGCTGCCGCCGCAGTTGAGCACCGTTTCAGCCTCGAGCCCCACTTTGTCGGCCACGGCGATCCACACACCGTTTTCCGCCGCCCGGGCCGGCAGCATGTACTCGAGCTGGGGATTGGACAGGGTATCCCTGTTTCGCCCGGTGGAAGTAAGGTTCGTAAGGTCGAGGATCAGTTTCGCCCCCTTCAGGGCGAGAATACGGCTTATTTCGGGAATCCTTCCGTCGGCGCACACCATCATGCCCACCGGGCCGAATTCCGTATCCGCAACGGGAAAGGAGCTTCCCGGCAGGACATACCGTCCGTCGAAATGCCAGAGGTTCGACTTGAAGGTCCGCAGCAGTTCCCGTCCGTCCGGTCCCCAGAGCATTGCCCCGTTGTACAGGGCTCCCTCGTCCTCCAGCACGAGCCCCGCAGCGAGATAAATCCCCTTCCCTGCGGCGTACCCTGAAAAAACCGTCCGGGGGTCGGACTTCCGCCACGATGCTGCGGAGCCCTCCCCGCCTCCCAGGTAGTAGGCGGGGAAGAGGGCCTCCGGCAGGAGCACGAGTTCCGCACCTCCCGCCACGGCA
>Ga0116152_10004943_pt1 | contig 10441 bp, 8 predicted proteins | sample AD_UKC119_MetaG_FD_89894 | JGI IMG/M metagenome (GOLD analysis project Ga0116152, IMG submission 89894) | Active sludge microbial communities of municipal wastewater-treating anaerobic digesters from Hong Kong - AD_UKC119_MetaG | ecosystem: Engineered > Bioreactor > Anaerobic > Digestate...
ACCTGGGCCAGAGTCCACGCCGCGGCGGCCACCCCGGCACACGCCGCGACCAGGGTGATCACCCAGTTGGGCGGTGAGGTCCCGAACGCCAGCTCCGACGGGACCAGCAGCAGCGGGATGGTGAGGCCGTGGGCGGAGTACAACCGCCCGTTCCGGTAGGCCAGGTCCTGGACGTCGCGGTCGACTCGGACGTCGAGGTTGGAGCCGGCGTCGTAGGGGTCCGGGAGGGTGCGCAACTCGGCGGGGACGGGACGGATGTCCAGGTGGCCCTCGGCGATCGCCGCGGCCTGTCGGCGATGGAAGTCCGAACCCGACTGGTCCCGGGCCACCAGGACCGCTGAGGCGGCGTACAGGACCATGACCGCGGCCGCGGTCAGGGGGATCACCCAGGAGCGGTGTCGGCGAGAGGTGACCCCCGGGTCCTGGTTCGAGCGCGGCGCGGCGGCGACCGTTGCGGCCATGGCTCTACATCGGCAGCCGCGGCCCGAACGGTAGGACTGCGCCCCTCACCCCCGCTTTGTCCCGCACAGGCGCGGTGATCACCGCGCCTGTGCGGGACAAAGCTGATCGTGGGGGTGGGAGGGGTGGGTCAGGCCTGGGTGCGGGCCCGGATGATGTTGAGCGCGGACCCGGCGCGGAACCACTCGATGTGCTCCTCGGACATCGTGTGGTTGCAACGGAACGGGATCTCGGTCCCGTCGGGCTTGCGCAGCAGGCAGTCGACCGGGTGGCCGGGGGCCAGATCGGCCAGACCGAGGATGCTGATGCGGTCGTCCTCGCCGACCTGGTCGTAGGTGGCCGGGTCCTCGAAGGTCAGCCCGAGCACGCCCTGCTTCTTGAGGTTGGCCTCGTGGATGCGGGCGAAGCTGCGCACGATGATCGCCTTGGCGCCCCGGAAACGGGGCTCCATGGCGGCGTGCTCGCGGGAGCTCCCCTCACCCCAGTTCTCGTCGCCGACGGCCACCCACGGCTGGCCCGCCTCGTGGTAGTGCCGGGCGATGTCGGGGAAGGAGCGGGTGGAGCCGTCGAGCTGGTCCTTGCCCTCGCCGGCCACGCCGGTGAACGCGTTGACCGCACCGAGGAACAAGTTGCCGGAGATGTTCTCGAGGTGGCCGCGGTACTTGAGCCACGGACCGGCCATCGAGATGTGGTCGGTGGTGCATTTGCCCTGGGCCTTGAGCAGGATCGGCAGGTCCAGGTAGTCCTGTCCGTCCCACGCCGCGAACGGTTCCAGCAGCTGCAGCCGGTCCGAGGTCGGCTGGACCACCACCTCGACCGAGGCCCGGTCTGCGGGCGGGGCGATGAAGCCGGACTCGCCGGGGTCGAACCCGCGGGCGGGCAGCTCCTCGCCGACGGGGACCCGCAGCTGCACCTGCCCCCCCGCCTCGTTGGTCAACGTGCCGGTGAGGGGGTTGAAGTCGAGGGTGCCGGCCAGAGCCAGTGCGACCACGGTCTCGGGGGAGGTCACGAACGCCAGGGTGTTGGCCGAGCCGTCGTTGCGCTTGGGGAAGTTCCGGTTGTAGCTGGTGACGATCGTGTTGACGTGGTCGTTGGCCTCGGCCGGCCGGGCCCACTGACCGATGCACGGACCGCAGGCGTTGGCGAGCACGGTCGCTCCGGCGGCCTCGAACACCTCGAGCAGCCCGTCGCGGGCGATGGTGGCGCGCACCTGCTCGGAGCCCGGGGTGATCATGAGCGGTGCCTTGACCCTCAGGCCGTTGTCGGCGGCGTGGCGCAGGATCGACGCCGCCCGCGAGATGTCCTCGTAGGACGAGTTGGTGCAGGAGCCGACGAGCGCGGCGGAGATCTCGAGCGGCCAGCCCTTCTCGGTCGCCTCTGCTCCCAGCGCGCCGACGGGTCGGGCCAGGTCGGGGGTGTGGGGCCCGTTGATGTGCGGTTCCAGGGTGGACAGGTCGATCTCGATGACCTCGTCGTAGAACCCGCCGGGGTTGGCGAGGACCTCGTCGTCGGGACGCAGGTGCGGGGCCACGCCGTCGGCGGCCGCCGCGATCTGCTCCCGGCCGGTCGCCTTCAGGTAGCGCGACATGGCGTCGTCGTAGGCGAACAGCGACGTCGTCGCGCCGATCTCGGCGCCCATGTTGCAGATCGTCGCCTTGCCGGTGCAGGACAGGGAGCGGGCGCCGGGACCGAAGTACTCGACGATGGCGCCGGTGCCGCCCTTGACGGTGAGGATGTCGGCGACCTTCAAGATGACGTCCTTGGGTGCCGACCAGCCGCTGAGCTCACCGGTGAGGTGGACGCCGATGAGGCGGGGCCAGCGCACGTTGAACGGGAAGCCGGTCATCACGTCGACGGCGTCGGCGCCGCCGACGCCGACGGCGATCATCCCCAACCCGCCGGCGTTGGGGGTGTGGCTGTCGGTTCCGACCATCATCCCGCCGGGGAACGCGTACTGCTCGAGCACGACCTGGTGGATGATGCCCGAGCCGGGCTTCCAGAACCCGATGCCGTAGCGGGCCGACACCGACTCGAGGAAGTCGTAGACCTCGGCGTTGCCCTCCTCGGCCGCGAGCAGGTCGACCCGGCCGTTCTCCCGGGCCTGGATCAGGTGATCGCAATGCACGGTGGAGGGGACGGCGACCTCGGGGAGTCCGGCGGTCATGAACTGCAGGAGGGCCATCTGGGCGGTGGCGTCCTGCATGGCGACCCGGTCCGGACGGAGGTCGTTGTAGGTGACGCCCCGTTCGAAGGCCGCGGTGGGGTCGTCGAGGTGGGCGATCAGGATCTTCTCGGCCAGGGTCAGCGAGCGACCGAGGCGTTCCCGCGCTGCGTCGATGCGCTCCTCGAAGCGGGCGTAGACCCCTTCGACGAGCTCGATCGGGGTGGATGCGGTGACGGCCATGTCGCTCTCCTCGGTTCGGGTCCGGCGCGGAGCGGGGGTAGGACTCCCGGGGGAGCGGTGCTCCCGCCCGGCGCCGGACCGGTCGGCTGGTGCTGCTCGAACGAGCAATACAAGTACAATACATGTTCGTGGCCGATGTGACCGATACACCCCGGAGCCCTCGTGGACGGACCCGGTGTCGCCGGACCGTCGGCCGGACGGAGGGGCGCACGTGAGGCCGATCCGCTACCGCATCATCGCCGAGGACCTGAGGGAGCGCATCACGTCCGGTGAGTTCCGCCTGGGTGCGGTGCTGCCGTCCGAGGCCGACCTCTCCGCCACCTACGAGGCCAGCCGGGTCACCGTGCGGCGGGCGCTCGAGGCCCTGCGCTCCGACGGCCTGGTCGAGAGCCGGCAGGGTTTCGGTTGGCTGGTCTCCGCCGAGCCGCTCCGACAGGACCTGACCCGACTGGCCACCCTGGACGGCCAGCTCGGCGCCGCCGGGGTCCGCTCGGAACGCCGGATCGTCAGCTTCGGCTTCCGGCGCACGCCGCCCCGGGTCCGGGAGTTCCTGTCCGGACGCACCGTGCTCGAGGTCGTCCGGCTCCACCTGGCCGACGACCGACCGTTCGCCCGCGTCACCGTCTGGTGCCGCGAGGACCTCGGCGCCGCGCTCAGCCGGGACGACGTCGAACGATCCGCATTCCTCGAGCAGCTGCCGGTCCGCCTCGGCGGCGCCACCCAGACGATCGGCGCCGATGCGGCGTCGTCGGCCGACGCCGAGGTGCTCGACGTCCCCGAGGGCGCACCGCTGCTGGTGGCCGAGCGGGTGACCCGTGACCGTTCCGACCAGGTCGTGCTGGTGAGCGAGCACGTCTTCCCGGCGCACCTGACCCGATTCGTGGTCGAGCTCCCCGCCGATGACGGACTGCTGGAGCCGGCCGGACTCCGAATCGTCGACCCGGCCTGAGGTCCGCACGAGGCGACGCGCCCGCTGGACGCGCCGATGGACGGGCCACGTCATCGGGGCCCGTCCATCGGGAGACCGGAGCGGACGCAACGCCGGCCCCGGGATGGCTGTCGGGTCCACGGTCGGGGTCGTCCCGGGCGTGGCCCGTGGTGTGGGTCGGTCCCGGTCGATCGACGGGAGCTCCCCGTCAGGGGACGAAGAGGCTGGATCCCGAGCGGTCGAGGCTGCCGCTGGCCGAGGTGCCCAGGAACTGCACGGCCGTCACGCACACCAGTGCGATCAGGGCGAGCAGCAGGGCGTACTCGACGAGGCTGGCTCCCCGCTCGAGCCGTCTGGTCGACCAGGAGGACAAGGTGACGTACCACCGCATGGCGTCCTCCAGGAGTCGTGGTCGACGATGCTCCCGGGAACGACGGAGGGGCGGGTCTGATCGACCCGCCCCTCGCGTCCGTTCCCGGTCAGGGCATCACTTGAGGGAGTTGCCGACCTCGCTGAACTTGCTCTTGGCGCTGGAGCCGATGAACGAGACCGCAGCGATGCAGACCACGGCGATCAGGGCGACCAGCAGGGCGTACTCCACGAGGGAGGCGCCACGCTCGGTCTTGGCCTGGGCCTTGAGCCAGGTCTTGAGGAAATCGAACTGAACCATCATGTTGGGATTCTCCCGTGTGTGAGTGTGCTGGTGCTGGTGCTGGGTGGCGGACCCGCCGAGGCGATCCCGCTCCCTTGAGTTATCGACGACTGACCCCGGCCCTTGATGGGTCATTGGGACCATTCGTCGACGGGTGGAACCGCCCGCTCAGTCGAGCGACACGATCCCCATCCGCACGGCCTGGAGGACGGCCTGGGTACGGTCTCGGGCGTCGAGCTTCTGGTAGATCGACGCCAGGTGGTTCTTGACGGTCTTCTGCGAGATGAAGAGGCTGGCGGCCACCTCGGGGGTGGAGCAGCCGTCAGCGATCAGCTGGAGGACCTCCTCCTCGCGCTTGGTGACGACCCGGTCCTCCTCTGCGGTACGGGGCTGGTCGATCCGTCGGACCTCTTCGAGCATCGACCGGGCGAGCTGCGGTGACAGCACGGTGTCGCCCTCCGCGGCCATCCTCACCGCTTCGGCGATCTCTCGGGTCGAGCAGTCCTTGGTGAGGTAGCCGATCGCCCCGGCCCGGATCGCGTTGGTGAGCACGTCCTGATCGGCGTGCATGGTCAGCATCACGACCTTGGTGTCCGACGATGTGCTCTTGACCTGCCGGCACGCCTCGACGCCGTCGCAGTTCGGCATGGTGACGTCCATGAGGATGACGTCGGGGCTCAGCTGCAGGGCGAGTCGGACGGCCTCGACGCCGTCGCCGGCCTCGCCGATCACGTCGAAGCCGGCGTCGGTCATCGATCGGCGCAGGCCCTCTCGGAGCATGCGGTGGTCGTCGGCCAGCATCAGGCGGATGGCCATGGGGGTCACCTCCGGGTTCCGGCCTCGACGGCCGAGGGGATCGTCCGGGTGTCCCCGGTCTCGTTGGGGTTGAGGGAGCAGCGGACCCGGGTGCCGCGACCCGGAGCGCTGAGGATCTCGAGCGACGCGCCGATGCTCGAGGCGCGCTCGCGCATGCCGAGCACGCCGTACGAGTCGAGCCGGCCCGCGGTGGCGGCCTCGAAGCCGACGCCGTTGTCGGTCACGTCGATGAGGGCACGCTCGCCGTCGCAACGCCACACGATCCGCACAGCGGTGGCTCGGGCGTGGCGCTCGACGTTGGCAAGTGCCTCCTGGGCGATGCGCCACATCTCGCGCTCCTGGAGGATCGGCAGACGGGCGTCCTTGTCGGCCTCGACCTGGATCGTCAGGTGGCTGCGCTCGCCGACGCGGCCGACGTACTGCTCGAGCACCGACCCCAGGCCCTGCTCCTCGGACACATCCGTGCGGAGGTCGTAGAGCGTGTCGCGCACCTCGCGGATGACGCCGCGGACGTCCTCGCGCAGGCGGGCCAGGTCCTCGGTGACGCCCTCGCCGGCCTCGTCCCGCTCCACCAGTCGGTCGAGCGAGAACGCCAGGTACGCGAGCGACTGGCCGATACGGTCGTGCAGGTCTCGGGCGATGCGGGTCCGCTCCTCGTCCGCCCCGACCGTGCGCAGCCGGGCGAACCACCGGGCGTTGTCGAGGGCGAGCGACGCCGGGGCGACGAACCCCTCGATCAGCTCAAGGTCGCGGGAGGTGAAGTGCTGGAAGTCGCTGTGCTCGATGGCGAGCAGGCCGATGATCGACCCGCGGGCCGACAGGACGGTGTAGATGCCCGAGCCGGACCGGTCCGACAGCCCGGGGCCCTCCGACTGCAGGTCGGCGACGTAGACGGGCCGGTTCTCGGTCAGCGCCGTGCGCAGGCCGGGGGGGAGCTCGGTCGGGCCCAGGCGGGTGGGGACGTGCAGTCCCTGGTGGCGGACGACCTCCCAGTGGCCGTCGGTCTCGTCGAAGAGCAGCACGGCCACGCTGTCGTAGGCGACCAGCGACTTCATCCGGCTGAGGGTCGAGTCGAGCACGTCGCCCAGGTCGAGCGACGCGGGCAACGTCTGGGTGACGCGGTGCAGCGAGTACAGAAGCGCGTTCGCGTCGCTCAGTCGGCTCAGTCGGTCGATCGCCAGCTCGCGCTCCCGGGCCGCCTCGCCGGAGATGCGGCGGGCGTAGCCGGCGATGATGGCGACGAGCATGACGATCCCGCCCCACGACGCCGACTGCAGGAATGCTTCGCGCTGGTTGGCGGCGCCAAGGATGTACGGGAAGCTGACCGCAACGATCGTGACCACCGCGATGCGGATGGAGAACCCGAAGCCGCGGGCCAGGCCCGCGATCGTGACTGCGGTCAGCAGGGTGAAGATCAGCGGCGACTGCCAGTAGCCGGTCATGGCGACCGCAGCGACGTGCAGAGCCACCTCGGCCAGCACCCGCAGCAGCGACTGGAGGTCGCTCTCGTAGCGGATCGGTCGGAACGCTCGGAAGATGGCGTACCCGACGACGACGGCGGTCCAGATCCGCACCGACATCCCGAACTCGTTGAGCTCGCTGGCGACCAGCAGCAGGGAGATCGCCGTGGTGGCCAGCCGCATCGCCGTGATGAGGCTGTTGAAGCTGGCGACCCGGTCCACCCCCATGCTCGGGAGCTGCTGGGCGACGATGTCGAAGTCGCCGGTCGGCTGCTGGGCCGGGTCGATCAGCGCTTCGCGCAGGTCGCGGTCCAGGCGCTCGCGGAAACGCCCGACCAGGCTGCGGCGTGCCTCCGCCGGCTCGGCGGTCGGGGTCGGCGTGGGGGTCTCGGGCGCGTCGAAGGCCCCCCGGGGTCGCGACGGGTCGTCGGACGGTGGAGGGTTGGAGAGCGGATCGTCCGGCGGCGCGGTGTGCATGGAGGATCGTCCCGAGGTCGTGGGTCGGTGCGGACGCACCGGTGGCTGTGGTGGTCCATCCATCGGCAGGCTCGGTCCGGGACTTTGGGAAATTCCCCAGAACCTGCGATTCGGCATGTCGGGGCGACGGGTGGGCCGGGCGCCCTCCACCTCCGGTAGCGTCGGTCGCCGTGCTGCTGATCGGACTCACCGGTGGGATCGGAGCGGGGAAGTCGTCGGTGTCCGCGGCCCTGGCGAGGCGAGGCGCGGTGATCGTCGACGCCGACGCCATCGTGCGGGAGCTGCAGTCGCCGGGCACCGACGTCTTCGGCGAGATGGTGGAGCGGTTCGGCTCGGGGATCGTGTCGGAGGACGGGACCCTGGACCGCGCCGCGGTCGCACAGGTGGTCTTCACCGACCCGCAGGCGCTCGCGGATCTGGGGGCGATCGTCCACCCCCGGGTGCACGCCGAGATCGAGCGGCGCATCGCCGAACAGGCCGGCACCGACCACGTCGTCGTGCTCGACATCCCGCTGCTGGCCGAGGCGGGCTGGCCCGGTCTCGCCGGCACGATCGTGGTCGACCTCGACCCCGACATCGCGGTGCAGCGCCTGATCGCCCACCGGGGGTTCTCCGAGGAGGACGCCCGCAACCGCATCGCCAACCAGATCGAGCGCGAGCAGCGCCTGAGCCGGGCGGACTTCGTGGTCGACAACCACGGCGACCCCGAGGCCCTCGAGGCCGAGGTCGACCGCGCCTGGACCTGGATCCACTCGATATAGGGGTCCTCAACGACACACCTTGTCGCTTTCCCGACCTCAGAAATCGGCGGCGGCGGCCGTCGGACCCCCGACGTAGCCTCCTGGTCGTGGCCCCCGTCGAACAGACCCCGGTGATCCCGACCCGAGCCGAACCCAAGATGGTGCGGCCGTTCGAGGTCGTCAGCGACTTCCGTCCCGCCGGCGATCAGCCCGCTGCCATCGAGGCGCTGGCCGACGGCGTGCACTGCGGGGAGCGGTTCCAGACGCTGCTCGGCATCACCGGGTCCGGCAAGTCCGCCACGATCGCCTGGACGATCGAACAGGTGCAGCGCCCCACCCTGGTGCTGGCGCCCAACAAGAGCCTGGCCGCCCAGCTCGCCAACGAGTTCCGCGAGTTCTTCCCCCACAACCGGGTCGAGTACTTCGTCTCCTACTACGACTACTACCAGCCCGAGGCGTACATGCCGACCACGGACACCTTCATCGAGAAGGACAGCTCCGTGAACGACGAGATCGAACGGCTGCGCCACGCCGCCACCTCGTCGCTGCTGACCCGCCGCGACACGATCGTGGTGGCGTCGGTCAGCTGCATCTACGGCCTGGGGTCACCCGACGAGTACGCATCGCGGTTCTTCACCCTGCGCGTCGGCGACGTGGTCGACCAGCGAGACCTTCTGAGCCAGCTGGTCCACCTCCAGTACGAGCGCAACGACATGGTCCTCAGCCGCGGCAAGTTCCGGGTGCGGGGCGACGTGATCGAGATCCAGCCCGCCTACGAGGAGACGGCGGTGCGCATCGAGCTCTTCGGCGACGATGTCGAAGCCATAGCGGTGGTCGACCCGCTGACCGGCGAGAAGACCGCCCAGCTCGACGACGTGCTGATCTTCGCCAAGACCCACTATGTGGTGTCCGACGAGCGCCTGCACGCCGCCATCGGGCGCATCGAGACCGAGCTGCAGGAGCGCCTGGCCTTCTTCGAGCGCTCCGGCAAGCTGCTCGAGGCACAGCGGCTGCGCATGCGCACCGAGTACGACCTCGAGATGCTGCAGGAGATGGGGTTCTGCAACGGCGTCGAGAACTACTCCGCCCCCATGGAGGGCCGCGGTCCGGGCGATCCGCCCAACACCCTCATCGACTACTTCCCATCCGACTACCTGACGATCATCGACGAATCCCACCAGACCATCCCCCAGCTGCACGGCCAGTACGAAGGCGACCGATCCCGCAAGGAGGTCCTGATCGAGCACGGCTTCCGTCTCCCGTCCGCGGCCGACAACAGGCCGCTGCGCTTCGAGGAGTGGTACGAGCGGGCCGGTCAGACCATCTTCCTGTCGGCCACACCAGGGGCATGGGAGCTCGATCACTCGTCGCGGGTCGTCGAACAGGTCGTGCGACCGACCGGGCTGATCGACCCCGAGGTCGTGATCAAACCCACCAAGGGCCAGATCGACGACCTGCTGGTCCAGATCAACGACCGGGTCAGCAACGGCGAGCGGGTGCTGGTCACCACGCTGACCAAGAAGATGGCCGAGGACCTGACCGACTACCTGCTCGAGATGGGCGTCAAGGTCCGCTACCTGCACTCCGAGGTCGACACCCTCCAGCGCATCGAGCTGGTCCGCGACCTGCGCCTGGGCGAGTTCGACGTCCTGGTCGGCATCAACCTGCTCCGGGAGGGGCTCGACATCCCCGAGGTCTCGCTGGTGGCCATCCTCGACGCCGACAAGGAGGGCTTCCTCCGCTCCGAGACGTCGCTGGTGCAGATGATCGGCCGAGCGGCGCGCAACGTGAACGGCCAGGTCCACATGTACGCGGACCGGGTCACCGACTCGATGACCCGAGCCGTGTCGGAGACCAACCGACGGCGAGGGCTGCAGCAGGCGTACAACGCCGAGCACGGGATCGACCCGCAGTCGGTGCAGAAGGCGATCACCGACATCCTCGCCGACCTTCGTGGTTCCGACGGAGCGCCGCTGCCCGGCGGCGGTCGCCGCAGCCGACGTCCGGGGGAGAAGGCCCGAGCCGAGCAGTTCGCCGACCTCCCACCCCAGGACCTGGGCGCCCTGATCCAGCTTCTCGAGGACGAGATGCACCAGGCCTCGGCCGACCTGCGCTTCGAGGAGGCGGCCCGACTGCGTGACGAGGTCAAGGAACTCAAGCGCGAGCTGCGCAACGCCGGCGGCTCCTGAAGGACTGGTCGGTCGCGTCGGGCTTCGCGTGTGGATCGGGCGCGTAGCGTGTCGTTCTCGCACGCGGAGGCTGAGCTACCACTGCTGCAGGCCTGCATCAACGGGTCGCGGTCCCCGTTGCCGGCACCTTGCGCGACGTGATCCCGTCGGTGTGTGCGAGCTTCAGACCTCGGTCGTCTCATCGAATTGGCCAGCCCCAGTGCCGGAGCGTTCAGCGCGTCGCAGGCGGGGGAGATCGGCGTCAGCCGTCGGCGGCTGCTGCAGGCCCATCGGGCCGGCGTGATCAACCGGCTCCATCCATCGGTGTTCCACGTGG
>Ga0116152_10004944_pt1 | contig 10440 bp, 7 predicted proteins | sample AD_UKC119_MetaG_FD_89894 | JGI IMG/M metagenome (GOLD analysis project Ga0116152, IMG submission 89894) | Active sludge microbial communities of municipal wastewater-treating anaerobic digesters from Hong Kong - AD_UKC119_MetaG | ecosystem: Engineered > Bioreactor > Anaerobic > Digestate...
CACGCAGCCCAACACCGAGATCGCCACCGAGGTCAATTCGCTGATCGATCGCCTGACCGCCGGGGCCGCCGGCACGCAGGCTGGTCGTACCGCGGTCGTCATCACCGCCAGCTGCGCGACCGTCCTCGGCAGCGCCACGACACTCGTGCAGTAGTTTTCTGAGGAGCTCAGTATCATGATCATTCGCAAGAAAGGCCCTCGGCAGCTCGCACTGGATGAGCCGATCCGCCATCAGGACGGCCACAAGCGGCCGCTCAGCCGTCGCGACTTCATCAGCCAGGGCATGCGGACCGGCCCTGCCGTGATCGCCGCGCCGTCGGTGCTGGCGATGCTGTTAGGGTCGCAGCAGGCGCGGGCGTTGTCGCCCGATCTCGAAGCGCTGAAGGGTCCCGCGGAATGCAACATCCAGCTAGGCGCGGGCAAGATCCCCTTCATCGCCTTCGACCTGGCGGGCGGCGCGAATCTGAACGGTTCCGAAGCGTTGATCGGTGGCCCGGGCGGGCCGCTCGATTTCCTCTCGACGGGGGGCTATGCCAGGCTCGGTTTGCCGGGTGACATGCTGCCCAACTCCACCAACGCGGCCAGCCCGACCAACGACTTCATCAATCAGGAGTTCGGCTTACCGTGGCATTCCGACGGCGGGATGCTGCGCGGCATGTTGCTGGAGACGGCAGTAACGACACGCGCCTTCACGGCCGGCGCCGTGATCGCGGCGCGCTCGGAAAACGATACCGGTAACAACCCGCACAATCCGATGTACGGCATCAACAAGGCGGGTGCGGACGGCGCATTGCTGACACTTATCGGCTCGCGCGCGTCGGATTCCGGCGGCAACTCCATGGCGCCCGTGATGATGATCGATCCGGCCAAGCGGCCGACCAAAGTCGATCGTGCCAGCGACGTCACCGGGCTGGTCGACACCGGTGAGCTCGGTACCTTGTTTGCGAATTCGGACGATGCCATCGCGGTGCTCGAATCGATCACGCGTGTCAGTCATCGCAAGCTCGATCTAACGACGGTCGATCCGAAGCTCGCGGCGACGGAAGCGGCGGCCCTGAAGAAACTCGTGCGTTGTGGCTACCTGAAGTCTGCCGATCTGGCAGATCGATTCCGCAGCCCGGCGGCACTCAATCCGGATATCGATCCGGACATCGTCGGCCCGGCCGGTATTTGGACGCAGGCCGAGTACGATGGTGACGGTGAATTTCGCAAGACCGCGGCGGTCATGAAAATGATCGTCGAGGGCTATGCCGGCGCCGGCACGGTGACGATGGGCGGCTATGACTATCATGGCCAGGGGCGAGCCACTGGCGAAGTGCGCAACTTCCGTGCCGGTCGTTGCATCGGCGCGTGTCTCGAGTACGCGGCGCGTAAGGGCAAACCGTTGATGATCTATATCTTCAGCGATGGTTCGTTGTCCGCCAACGGTACCGTCGACAACACCGCTGATGGGCGCGGCAAGTTCATGTGGGCGAGCGACAATCAGGGTACGGCGGCTTCCATCATGCTGGTCTACAACCCGGGCAGCAGGGCGCAGTTGCGCACCGCCGGCCGGCAGCAGATCGGCAACTACAGCTCGGACGGCAGTGTCGTCACGAGTTCGAGCCCGGCCGCCAACTCGGTCAACTTGCTGGTCGAGACAGTCGTCCTCAACTACATGGCACTGCACGGCGAAGAAGGCCAGTTCGCCACCAGGTTCCCGCAGCATGGACTGGGCGGCACGCAGTTGCGCGATTCCTTGACACTGTTCGCGCCGATCGTCAACGGCACCGTCTAGGGAAGCTCTGCAGAGGTGACACGAGCGCGGCCATGGCCCGCGCCTGTCGCGTACCGCCGACGCCCGCGTCGACTTCCGGGCACAGAAATGTGCGATACGTCATGCGCTTACGCGATCAAGCGCGACGCCGCTTCGTTGACATTGTTAAACTGCCTGTGCGACGTTTGTGAAGCAGAGAGTGGCTTTCCGCGCAGTGTGGTTCAAGGACTGGAACCGGCTGCGAGGGCACAAGTGTCGCGCATCAGTTTGTGGCAGCGAAGGATTCGGCTTGGTAGGGCAGCGATATCGGATGTCTGATCGCGCGGCGTGGCTGCCCAGGGTGTTGCCCGTGGTGCTGTTATGGAGCGCTCTCGCGGGCGTGCCGGCAACGCAGGCTGCAGACAGCCACATCCTGCTCGGCGCCGTGGCGCCTGATTTTGCCGCCAAGGCAGCGTCGGGCCAGAACGTTCGGCTGTCGGAGTATCGTGGCGATGTGGTGCTCGTGTCGTTCTGGAGCGGCCGCTGCAATGTCTGCCGCGGACAACTGGCGGCGCTCGAGCGTATCTCGCAGACGTACCGCAGTGCCGGGCTCATGGTGGTCAGTCTCAATCTCGACGCCAATGAGGACCGTGCACTCGATTTCGCTGCTTCACTGGACGTGACCTTTCCAGTGGTGACCCGGGCGAGCAAGGACGTTGGTCGGGCGTATCAGATCGATGTACTACCTACTGTCATGATAATCGATAGACGCGGCAAGGTGCGATTCGTGCGGCAGGATTGGCGCCAGATGGACGAGACCGACTACGTGCGCGCACTGCGCCCCCTTCTGGATGAATGACGCTTCTGAACCGGAACAACTATGAGCAAACGCAATACAGCAGTATCACTTCCCTGGCTGATGACGGCCCTCCTGTTTGCGACGGGCGCAGTGGCGCAGACGCCAGAACCGGTACCAGCCGACGCTCGGCCTGTAGCGGCTGTGCCAGCCGAGTCGTCAGCGCCGACCGCGGCGGATGCACCTGCAGCCGATGCGTCGATGCCTGCTGCCGCAGCGGATGCGACCGAGCTGCCAGCGGAGGCAGCCGCAGAGACCGACACGCGCGGTCTCGACGAGGAAATCCAGTCGCTCAAGAAAGACGTAGTCGATCTGAACAAGGATCTGTTCGTCTTGGAGGAGGAATTGCTGTTTCCTGCCAGCACGCAGGTCGCTGTCTTCATCTCGATGGACGTAGGTGAGTTCTTTGCACTCGATTCCGTGCAGCTGAAAATCGACAACCGCGAGGTATCGAATTACCTGTATACGGCGCGCGAGGCCGAGGCGCTGTTGAAAGGCGGCGTGCACCGCATCTATGTTGGCAATCTCAAGGTCGGCAAACACGAGCTCGTAGCGTTGTTCTCGGGTAAAGGACCGAACCAGCGCGACTACCGGCGAGGCGCCAATCTGCGCTTCGAAAAGAGCGTCGGTGCCAAGTACCTGGAACTGAAGATCACGGATCGGCAGCGTCGGGCGCAACCCGAATTTGCGATCAAGGATTGGGAATAGTATTTCGCCCATGCGCGTCACGCGTGCCTTGTTAGTGTATTGCAGCCTGATCGCAGGAGCTGCCACCGCGGCCGACAGCGATACGTTGGCGGCGCAGTCCGTGTCCAAGCTGTCGCCCATCGTGGTGCGCGATTTGCACTATGGCGACGTACTGTTTCACTTCTATCAGGGTGAAGATTTCGACGCGTTGACGCGACTCAATGCCTATCGGCAATGGCACCTGACCCCGAATCACGACGCGGAGGGCGAACTGCTGCTGGGCGGGCTCTATTTGTCGCTCGGCATGCACAATGAGGCAGGTGAGCGCTTCGAGCGTTTGCTGACGCGGAATCTTCCCGAGGATGTCCGCAATCGTGCCTGGTTCTACCTGGGCAAGATCTGGTATGCGCGCGGCTATCTCGAGCGTGCCGAGCGGGCGATACGCTCGATCGATGGCGTGCTCACGCCCGAGCTCGAGGCGGAGCGACTGCACTTGCTCGCCAATACGCTGATGCGGCAAGAGCGTTTCGACGAAGCGATCGCTTTGCTCAATGGCTGGCGCGCACGGGATGGTCAGCAGGACTGGCTCGCGTACGCCGAATTCAACCTGGGCGTGGCGCTGATCCGCAAAGGACTGGTTTCGGAGGCCGATCCGATCCTGACACGGGTTGGGCAACTCGAAAGCGGCCGGCGCGAGCTGCGCTCGCTGCGCGACCGCGCCAACCTCGCGCTGGGCTATGCCTATATACAGGCCGAGCAGGCGGAGAAAGCGCGGCTGCCGCTCGAGCGCGTCCGGCTCAACGGGCCGTATTCAACCAAGGCATTGCTGGGTGTCGGCTGGGCCGATGCCGCGGCGGGGGATTTCGAGGGGGCGCTGACGCCCTGGCTCGAACTGCGGGATCGCAATCTGCTCGATGCGGCCGTACAGGAATCCTATCTTGCGATTCCCTATGCCTTCCGCAAACTCGATGCGAATGCGCAGGCGGCCGAGAGTTACGAACTGGCATTGCGTTCGTTCGATGAGGAATCGGCGCGCATCGATCAGTCGATCAGCACGATCAAGCGCGAGCAGTTGCTGGATCAGTTCGTCGCCAAGGATGATCAACAGCAGTACGGCTGGTTCTGGTCGCTACGGCAGGTGCCGGACGCGCCCGAGTCTCGCTATCTGTACGCGTTGCTGGCCAGTCATGATTTTCAGGAAGGTCTGAAGAATTACCGGGATCTGGGCTTCCTGAGTTCCACGCTCTCCCGTTGGGACGATAGCATCGGCGCGTTCGACGACATGATCGATACGCGCGAACGAGCCTATGCGGAGCGCTTACCGCGTGCGGACGCGCTGCTGGCTAGCGGTGCAGTAGAGTCGCTGCGCGAACGTCGGGACCGAATTTCCAATGAGCTGACGCGTATCGAGCAGTCGAAGGATGTCGCTGCGCTCGGTACCCAGGAGCAGCGCGATCAGTGGCAGCGGATTGCACGCGTCGAGGCCGCGCTCGCCACCTTGCCGGCCGATGAAGAAAACGACGAGTTGCGCGAGAAAGCGCGGCTCGTGAAGGGCGCGCTCTACTGGCAACTCGACGAAGCATTCAAAGCTCGGGCGTGGAATCAACGCCGCACGCTGCGTGATCTCGATCAGGCGCTGCGTGAAGCTGACAACCGCTGGATACGAGTGGAGAAGGCACGCACCAGTGCACCGACCAACACCGGCGAGTTCGCGGCCCGACTGCAGGCTCTCAAAGAGCGGCTCGACGGCCTGACGGTCCGTCTGGTCGATATGCAGGCCAAACAGAATGATCTGCTGGAGCGTCTGGCCATCAGACAGCTCGAGCAGCAGAAAGCTCGCCTGGCAGCGTACAGCGTGCAAGCACGTTTCGAGCTGGCAGCGATCTACGATGGCATTGCCAGTAGTGCGCCGGCGCGGGAGCCGGAGACCGAGCCGCAACCCGCGCCAGAGCCAGGCCCGGTGCCAGAGTCCGACGATCCCGTTTCACGGGGAGAGGGACCAGTGCAGGACGCGCCAGCGCCGCCGAGCGATCCGGGGTCGCGGTCATGAGCACGCGAAGTGTGTTGATCGGCGTTTCCGTCGCACTGCTGTTGGCTGCCGTGCCCACGGACGCAGCACGCAAACGCGAGAAGACCATCAAGGATCTCGCCGAGCGACCGGTGGTGCTCGATACCAAACGGCAAATCGAGGCCGGGTCCGAGCGCGCGATGGACAATTATCGACGCTTCCTCGAGTTGCAGAACACCGACCCGCGGCTGCGCGCCGAGGCGTTGCGACGGCTCGGCGACCTCAATCTCGAGGGCGGCGAGATCGAGCGCATGGCGAGCGAGGTCAACGCCATCGATCTGCAGGGCGCCGAAGCGATCAAACTCTACGGCGCGTTGTTGCAGGCCTACCCTGACTATCCGCGCAACGACGAAGTGCTCTACCAACTGGCGCGAGCCTATGAGACTACCGGCCAGCCTGACAAAGCGCTGGCGACGCTAGACCAGCTGGTCGCTCGCTACCCCGGCACCGCACAGCTGGATGAAGTGCAGTTTCGCCGTGGCGAGCTGCTGTTCTCTGCCAAGGACTATCCGGCTGCGGAGTCTGCCTATGCGGCGGTCATCGCACGTGGCAGCAAAGGCGCATTCTTCGAAGAGAGCCTCTACAAGCACGGCTGGGCGCTGTTCAAGCGCGGCCTGAATGAAGATGCGCTGCCCTCGTTCATGGGGGTCGTCGAGCAGGTGCTGTCCGATCCTGCCAAACCGCAAGGCATCAAGCCGATCGACAAACTGTCACGCGCCGAGCGCGAGTTGATCGATGACACTCTGCGTGTGGTTAGCATCGCGTTCTCGTATCTCGACGGCGCCGAGTCGGTCGGGCAGTTCCTGGCCTCGCGGGATGACAAGCGGTTCGCGCACTTGTTGTATTCGCGGCTCGGTGATCTGTTCGTGGAGAAGGAGCGCTACCAGGATGGTGCCGCGGCTTATCGCGCGTACGTCGCGCAAGACCCCAACAGCGAGTTTGCACCGCAGCTCGCCATGCAGGCAATCGAGGCCTACGAAAAGGGTGGCTTCGCCAACCTGGTGCTGGAGGGTAAGCAGGACTACATCGAGCGCTACAATTTCGGCACCGCGTTTTGGCAAGGGCGCGATCCGGCGCAGTACGAGACCATCACCTCGGCGCTGAACAAGAGCCTCAAGGATGTCGCGAGTTTCTACCACGCCACCGCGCAGGCTTCCAAGAAGCCGGCGGACTATGTCGAGGCAGCGCGCTGGTATCGCACGTATCTGCAGTCGTTCCCGCAAGATGCGCAGGCGGCAGCTACCAATTTGCTGTTGGCGGAAACCCTGTTCGACAGCGGTGACTTCGTGGGCGCGTCGGCTGAGTTCGAGCGCACCGCCTACGATTATCCGAAGAACGACAAGTCAGCCGCGGCAGCCTATTCGTCCCTGGTGGCCTATCAGCGCCATGAGGCGACGCTCGACGCGGCAGCCAAGCCCGAGTGGAACAGACGTTCCATCGATGCTGGCATCAGGTTTGCCAATACTTTCCCGGAACACCCGGACAGCGGCGGTGTGCTGACGCGTTCGGCGGAGCAGGTATTCGCATTGGGTGATCTGCCACGTGCGATCGAGCTCGCGGAGCTGGTGCTGGCACGACAGCCTGCGGTGGATGTGGCGAAGCAGCGTATCGCGTGGACTATTGTTGGTCAGGCCAACTTCGATCAGGGGCAATTCGCCAAGGCCGAGCAGGCTTACGCGGCGGCGCGCAATTTGGCGTCGACCGACGACAAGATGCGGGCCGACCTGACCGAGCGTCTCGCAACCTCGGTCTACCGCCAGGCTGAAGCTAAACGCAGTGGCGGCGACGACTCCGGCGCTGCCGAGGACTTTCTGCGTGTCGCCGCGCTGTCGCCGGATTCCAAGATCCGTACGACCGCCGAATACGATGCGGCTGCGCAGTTCATCAATCTGAAGAACTGGACCCGCGCCATCGAAGTGCTGGAAGGCATCAGGCGCACTGCACCCCAGAATGAATACGCGGCGGACATCACCCGCAAGCTGGCGGTGGCCTACAGCGAAGCCGGTCGGCCCGCGCAGGCAGCTGCCGAATTCGAGCATATCGCTGAGTCGAAGTCGGAGGAATTCGCGGTGCGTCGCGAGGCGACCATGCAGGCCGCGGACCTGTACGAAAAGGCTGGTAGTGACGCGCGTGCCGTCGCGATGCTCGAGCGCTTCGTAGCTAACTACCCGACGCCGCTGGCCGAATCGATCGAGGCTCGGCAACGGCTGGCGGACTTCGCTGGCAAGTCCGGCAATCTACAGCGCCAGGCGGCATTGCAGCGCGAGATCATCAAAGCTGATCAAGGCGCCGGCGCCGAGCGTACCGATCGCACCAGACTGCTGGCGGCACGAGCGCAGCTGGCGCTCGCACAACCGGCGCGCGACGCGTTTCGGGCGGTGCGTCTCGTGGCGCCGTTGCAGCAGAGCCTGGCGCGCAAACGCAAGGCGCTCGAAGCGGCGCTCGAGGGCTATCGGCAGGCAGCTTCCTACCGCGTCGCATCGATATCGACGCTGGCGACTTTCGAGACGGCCGAGCTCTATCGCACGCTCGGTCGCGACATCATGCAATCCGAGCGGCCGAAGAAGCTCGATGCTGAAGAGCTCGAGGCATACGATTCACTGCTCGAAGAGCAGGCATTTCCGTTCGAAGAGCAGGCGATCGAGACGCATGGCGTGAATATCGCGCGCGTCGGTGAGGGCCTGTACGACGAAGGTATCCGCAAGAGCTACACCGCGCTCGCCGAGATGTCACCGGGCCGGTATGGCAAGACGGAGATGATGCAGGATGCCGCTGATCGTCCCGCCGCATTTGCCGCGCCTGGTGCGCAAGCTGTCGCAGGCCGGATCGAAGCCGAGTTCGCGCGCGCACTGGGGCTGCTGCGCGCCGGCGATCACAATCAGGCGGCAATCGAATTCCAGCTGCTCACCCAGGCACAACCAGAGCTAGTTGCGCCGCATTTCAATCTCGGTATGGCGCAGCGCAAGGCCGGGCGATACGCTGAATCAGCGCAAGCTTTTCAGGCTGCTGCGGAGTTGGCGCCGCAGAGCGCTGCCGTCCTGACGGAACTCGGCGTTGCGCTGCGGGAAGCTGGCCAGTTCGTCGATGCCAAGGGTGCGTACGAACGCGCCATTGCGGTGGATAGCAATTACGCTCCCGCTTACCGTAACCTGGGTACGTTACTGGATCTGTACCTGTCTGACCCCGCGGCTGCGTTGAGTGCGTTTGAGACCTACCAGTCACTGACGGGCGAGGACAAGCCGGTGAGCGGTTGGATAGCAGAACTCAAGCAACGTGTGGGCCGCACCGAGGTACGGCCACCGGACGAGGCGCCGCCAACCGAAGCCGGACCGGACGCCGACCCGACTGAACCGTCAACAGGAGCTGCACAATGAAAGCACTCGCGTCGCTGGCGGCAGGGTTGTTAGTGCTGGCTGGCTCGCCGGCCAAGGCTCAGACGACGCCCGCGGATACGCCACGCTCTACCGCACCGAGCCCGCCGGCCGACGATCTGGAGCCGGCGGTCGATACGTCCGCGCCAGTCGCGGCGCCGGATGCAGCCAGCCGTCGTGCGGCTGCGCAGACTCCGCGCGCGGACGACTCAACGACGACGACCGATCGCGCTGGTGCCAGCGAGCGGCGTGGCCGGGTGATCGATCGCGTCGAACTCGAAGCGACGCAGATCACGGGCAATCGTGAGTTGCCGAAGGTGCTCTACATCGTCCCCTGGAAGCGGCCGGACCTGGGCGATCTGGGAGGCAGACCGATCAACAGCCTGCTCGACGAGGTGTTGGCGCCGGTGGACCGCGACGTTTTCAAGCGGGAAAACCGCTATTTCGACGCTGTGAAACCGGACACGAGCCCGGCTGCGCCGGACACCGCGACCGAAACGAGTGTTCAGCCTGAGAAGTAATTCGCATTAAAGTTGACTTATTCAGGGCACCTTGTCGCTTGGGATTGCCCTGAACAGTTAGGGATTGCCGCCCCGTAGCCCGGGGTACTGAGGAGGAGAAGTAGATGTTTACGAAAATGGTGGAATTCTTCCAGCAGGGAGGATTCTTCATGTGGCCGATCGCAATCGTGTTCGTCGTCGGACTCGCGATTGCCATCGAGCGCTATCTGTACCTGACCCGGCATACGATGCTGAATCGCTCCCTGTGGGACGATCTGGTGCCGCATCTGAAGTCAGGCAATTTCAAGCAAGCCGTGCAGCTCACGCAGGCATCGCCGTCGTTCATCGGCTCGATCCTGAACTACGGGCTCGCGCGGATTTCGTCGTCACGCGATCGCGGTGACATCGAGAAGGCGATGGAAGAGAGCCTGATGGAAGTGATGCCAAAGCTCGAGCGGCGTACGCCGTATCTGGCGAGTTTCGCCAACATTGCTACCTTGTTAGGCCTGCTCGGTACCATCATCGGTCTGATCCAGGCGTTCCAGGCGGTCGGGGCCGCCAATCCGTCCGACAAGGCGGACATGTTGTCGGCGTCGATTTCGGTGGCTATGAACACCACCGCGTTCGGTCTGATCGTGGCGATCCCGCTGTTGCTGGTGCATTCGGTGATCCAGTCGAAGACGACGCAGTTGATCGACAGTCTGGAGATGGCCTCGGTGAAGTTCCTGAACACCATCACCGAGCGCACCGCAGCCGCGCAACAGAAGGCCTGATCACGATGCTGCGTGCTGTCGCCAGACGTCATCGCCGCAATGAGCCGGCGGAAATGAACATCACGGCTTTCATGAACCTGATGGTCATTCTGGTGCCGTTCCTGTTGATCACGGCGGTGTTCTCACGTCTGACGATCCTGCAGCTCAATTTGCCCGGTGAGGCGACGCCCACCACCGAGCAAACCGAAGAAGACACCTTCGAAGTGATCGTGCGCAAGGACGAACTGCAAGTCGTTACACGCCGGACGGGGCTCCTCAAGGCAATCCCCAATATTCCCGCCGGCTACGATGTGGCAACGTTGACCGATTTCCTCAAGCAGTTGAAGGCCCGTTTTCCTGAGAAGACGGACGCTACGCTGCTGGTGGAGACCGATACTTCCTATGACACGGTCGTGCAGATCATGGACAACCTGCGCGCGTATGTCGTGGTCGAGGACGGCAAGCCCCGCA
>Ga0116152_10004948_pt1 | contig 10438 bp, 4 predicted proteins | sample AD_UKC119_MetaG_FD_89894 | JGI IMG/M metagenome (GOLD analysis project Ga0116152, IMG submission 89894) | Active sludge microbial communities of municipal wastewater-treating anaerobic digesters from Hong Kong - AD_UKC119_MetaG | ecosystem: Engineered > Bioreactor > Anaerobic > Digestate...
AGACTCAAGCTTTAAAAACTGGGATGGATTAGATGGACATGTAGCAGGTCATTATCTCTCGGCGCTTGCCATGAATTATGCCGCCACCAAAAATGCAGAATGCAAAAAGAGAATGTTATATGTGCTTGATGAATTAATGCAATGTCAACAGGCAAATACAATACATCATGCAGCATGGGGCAAAGGATATGTGGGAGCTGTTCCTAACAGCCAAACAATATGGAGCACTTTTCAAAAAGGAGATTTTGCCGCTTTCAGATCAGCCTGGGTTCCATTTTACAACATACATAAAATGTATGCAGGGTTGAGAGATGCATGGCTATACACAGGCAATGCTGAAGCAAAAGCTATGTTTCTCTCTTTTTGTGATTGGGGAGCCTCCATGATCGAAAATTTAAACGACACGCAATTGCAATCCGTTCTGGATATTGAACACGGCGGCATGAATGAAGTATTTGCAGATGCTTACCAGATCACCCGCAATAAAAAATATTTGACTACTGCAGAGCGGTTTTCGCATCACCAATTGCTGGATGCAATGGAAAAAGGCTTTGACAACCTGGATAATAAACATGCCAATACACAAGTACCCAAAGCAATCGGTTTTGCAAGGATTGGTGAAGTGAGTAATAATAATGCCTACAAAAATGCTGGTGATTTTTTCTGGCAAACTGTTACTGGCAACCGCACACTAGCATTTGGCGGCAATAGCAGAAGAGAATTTTTTCCGGCAGTTGCTTCCTGCACAGATTTTATTAATGATGTCGAAGGACCTGAATCATGTAACACTTACAACATGCTTAAACTGACAGAAGATCTTTTTCGGATCAACCCATCAGTAAAGTATATTGATTTTTATGAAAGGGCTTTGTACAATCATATCCTTTCAACACAACATCCCGGAAATGGTGGCTATGTGTATTTCACTCCGGCAAGACCAAACAGCTATAGAGTTTATTCAGCACCTAATGAAGCGATGTGGTGTTGCGTGGGCAGCGGCATGGAAAATCATGGCAAATACAATGAATTTATCTATACGCATCAGCATGATTCTTTATTCCTGAATTTATTTATTGCATCAACACTTAACTGGAAAGAGAAAGGAATAAGACTGAAACAGGAAACAAACTTCCCTTACGAAGAACAAACCAAACTGACCATTACAGAAGGCACCGGTAAGTTTAAACTGATGATCCGTTATCCCTCATGGATTTCAGATAGCGCATTAACAGTTTTGGTGAATGGGAAAGCATTCACAGTAACAGATCACCACTCTTCTTACGTAGTAATTGAAAGAACATGGAAAAAGGGTGATGTGATCAATGTTTCATTACCCATGCAGAATACTGTTGAACATTTGCCTAATGTACCCAACTATATTGCCATTCTTCATGGTCCGATTGTGCTGGCCGCCAAAACAGGCACGGAAGATCTAAGAGGATTAATTGCCAATGATAGCCGCTGGGGACATATCCCTTCCGGCAAACGTTTACCACTGGATAAAGCGCCGATTTTAATCAACGATGATATTAATGCCATCGCAAAAGAATTAGTTCCGGTTAAAAATAATCCTTTGCATTTTACTTTTTCCAATGTAAAGATGATCAACCCGGTGAAGATTGAGCTTGAACCATTTTATAAGGTCCATGATTCCCGTTACATGCTGTATTGGATGGCATTAACTAATACACAATATCAATCTTACATCGATTCTCTTTCAAAAATTGAAAAAGAAAAAATGGATTTGCAAAACCGAACTATTGATTTTGTAGCGCCAGGTGAACAACAACCGGAAGCAGATCATTTTATTCAGCAATCCATTTCAAGAACAGGTAATAGTCAAAACCAATTCTGGCGGGATGCAGGCAATGGTGGCTATTTCAGTTATAGCATGAACACCAATGGCGAAACTGATTTATCACTCATTGTTCGCTACTGGGGAGCTGAATGGGGCAGCAGGAAATTTGACATCTATATAGATGATGAAAAGCTGGTAACAGAAAATAATACAGGGAGGTGGAACCGTTCAGAATTTTTTGATGTAACATATAAGATCCCTGCGTCCATAATTAAAGAAAAGAAAAGCATCCGTGTAAAATTTCAGGCATTGCCTGGAAATACTGCCGGAGCTGTTTATTATATCCGTCTCGTACGGCAATAAAAAATAACAACTGATATAACATGAGAAATTTTTTAACATCATTTCTCCTTGCTTTGTCATTTACCCATGTGATGGGGCAAAAATTCCATAGCGATAATGGCAATGGAACTTACACAAACCCTGTAATCGCTGCAGACTTCCCCGATCCCGATGTTATCCTGGTTAATGATACATATTATATGGTATCAACAACCATGTTTGTTTTTCCGGGTGTCACCATTATCAAATCAAAAGACCTGGTAAACTGGGAGTATTGCAGCAATGCCGTTCCCCGTTTTGATGTAAGCAAATGTTATAACCTTGATAGCTGTAACAGGTACCGGCATGGTCAATGGGCTACCAGCCTTAAATACAATAATGGCAAATTCTATTTGTTGTTCATCACTTTGGATGAAGGCGGCTTTTTGGGCATGGCTGAAAAAGCTGAGGGCCCCTGGGAGATCAGAAAACTACCCAAAGGATTTTATGACCCGGGGCTTTTCTTTGACGAGGATGGCAAAATATATGTAGCGCATGGCTACGGAAAAATATCTATCACAGAACTGAATCCGGATTTCTCTCCAAAAACAAACGACTCACTGGTTTATACCGGAAATATCCGCGGAGGTTTGGAAGGCATGCATGTATACAGGATCAATAGTTATTATTATCTCTATGGCACTTATGGGGGAAGAGATGGGATACAGGTAGCCTTACGTTCAAAAAATATTTATGGCCCTTACGAACAAAAAGTAGTTATTTATGACACTACCAAAGGAATCAACTTTGGCATTCACCAGGGCGCATTAATAAAAACACAAAGTGGTGAATGGTGGACGATGTTGTTTGTTGACAGCGGGCCTTTCGGCCGTTTTCCATCTTTACAACCCGTAACATGGAAAGATGGCTGGCCAATGGTTGGTATAAATGGAAAAGCTGTTACTACATACAAAAAACCAAACGTCAAAAAAACATATCCTGTTAAAACATTTCCCACGTCTGATGAATTTAATAGTAAAACATTGGGTATGCAGTGGGGTTGGAATCACAATCCAGATCCGACCAACTGGTCACTACTGCAAAGACCCGGACATTTAAGAATAACTGCTGGCAAAGTGGTGACTAATCTTCGTGAAGCAACAAATATGCTTACTCAAAGATCATTTACCTATTATGATGATGCGTATGCCACTGCTGTAACGACAAAACTGGATGCTACGAAAATGAAAGATGGCGATGTAGCTGGCTTGGCTGTTTTCCAGGATCCGTATGCCTATATCGGTATTAAACAAATAAACGGAACAAAATATATTGTGATGGTGAATAATGGCAAAATGATAGACTCCATAGCCATTGATCAATCCATAATCTATTTCCGCACCATAGCGTCAAATGCAACAAATAAGGCAAACTTTCAATACAGTCTTGACGGGAATACTTATTTGCCTTTAGGCAATGAGCTAAGGATGCGTTTCAGTCTGACAATTTTTACAGGAAATAAATTTTGCCTTTTTAATTATCCAACAGAACAAATTGGCGGATATGTTGACTTTGACTGGTTCAGGATGAAGCCATACAAACTAAATAACTAAACTCATAAAATATTGGCTATGGGAATACGAATATTTCGCAAAAGACATTTTTCAATGTTAAGCTTAATCATCTGTATAACTTTTTCGTCAAATATTGTCTTTGCGCAAAAGCCGGTGATCAATGACTCAGGATACTTTGAAAGGCGGGGTGTAAATGTGATTGTTTTCAATAGCCAGTATAACGGATTGTTCTTTGACGAAAAAACAGCAGGTATAGAACTCATACATCACGGTGTCAGAACAGGTACAGGTGGCGCTATCCGCTTACAAAATACACCAGAACAATGGGACCTGGTTCCAATGCTTGTAAGCCGAAATGTTGATAAAAAGAATAACAGCATTGATGTAACACTTCGCTACAGAGAATATGATTTTGATAGTAGAATTAATGTAACATCAAAAGGAAATGGTGTAGAGATCAGTGTTTACCTTGACAAACCTTTGCCTGAAAAGTTACAGGGAAATGCAGGATTCAATTTTGAATTTTTACCGGCATCCTATTTTGAAAAAAGTTATTTGGCTGATGGTAACCCGGGAAATTTTCCATTATACCCTTCCAGCAATACAAAAATTGAGAAGGCGGACAATAAGATCCCGCAGTTCAACGGTTACAACACATTTGATGACAGGGGCAAAAAAGAATTCATAATACCGCAACCCCTAGCTCAAGCTAAAACCTTCGTCCTTGCACCCGAAGACCCGGAACGAATGGTTAAGATCCAATCTGATGCAGGGCTAATGTTATTTGACGGTCGTAACCTGGCGCAAAATGGATGGTATATTATTCGAAGTTTATTACCCTCTAACAAAACAGGTAAGGTACTGACATGGTACCTGGAACCTAATTCTATTCCTAACTGGATAAGAAAACCCAATATCGGGTTTTCACAGGTTGGTTATCGCCCTTCTCAGCAAAAAACCGCTGTGATCGAACTTGATAAAAACGATACTCCATTAAAAACAGCATCTCTTTTCCAGGTAACCGCAGATGGTAAATACATAGAGAAACTAAAAGCTGACACAAAACCGTGGGGACAATATTTACGCTATAAATATGTAAAATTTGATTTCAGCAAGGTTAAAGATGCAGGAGTTTATTTTATACAGTATGGTGATCATAAGACAAATACTTTCTCAATTGCTGATAATGTGTACGAAAAGATCTGGCATCCAACTCTGGACGTTTGGTTTCCTGTGGCAATGGACCATATGCAGGTGAATGAGGCCTACCGGGTTTGGCATGGCGCTTCGTATTTAGATGATGCATTGCAGGCGCCAACAAATATTGACCATTTTGATGGCTATCGCATGGGTGATACAACTGATACCAGGTATAAACCTTTTGAACGGATCCCCGGACTTGATATAGGTGGTTGGTATGATGCAGGCGATTTTGATATACAAACGGGATCACATTGCAGCGCCGTATTGAATCTCACCGACACCTGGGAAAACTTCAGGCTCAGCCGTGATGAAACCTATGTTGATTATCCAACCCGTTATGTTGACATTCACCGTCCTGACGGCAAACCGGATATTTTGCAACAGATCGAACATGGCACATTGAACCTGGTAGCTCAGGTAAAAAATATTGGGCACCCTGTGAGAGGAATTGTAGTTCCAAATCTTCATCAATATCATCATTTGGGAGATGCATCAACTGAAACAGATAATCTTCCTTACAACCCTAATCTCAAACCTTTTGAAACCGATGGAAAGTCAAGCGGCATCATGGATGATCGCTGGGCATTTACAGAACGTAATAGTTTTTTAGATTACTTCACCGCATCTGCACTTGCAGCAGCCAGCCGTGCCTTAAAAAGTCATAACGATACATTATCTGCACAGGCATTACACTATGCAGAAAAACTTTGGAATGAAAATACCAATGTGAATAAACCCAATACTACCGGTTTTGATACACGGATAAGGCAAAACCAGGAAATGGGGGCGGCATTGCAATTATATCTTACTACAAAAGATGAGAAATATGCACAGAAATTCAAAGAAGCGATATGGTCCGTACTCGACAGGAATGTAATGTTTGGGATAAGAACAGCACTGCAGGCATACCCTTTCATGGATAAAGCATATCAGGCTAAATTAAAAGAATACGTTACAAAGTATAAAACAGCATGTGATGAATATGACACACAAAATCCTTATGGTGTGCCCATAGCTGCTGGTGGCTGGGGAGGTAGTGGTGGAGTAGTAAACTTTGCTGTTACCAATTATTACGCAAACAAATTCTATCCCGATATCATAAACCAGGAATATATTTATAAGGGATTGGGCTACATTTTTGGTTGCCATCCATATTCAAACCTTTCCTTTGTTTCAACAGTAGGAACAAGATCAAAAAAGATCACTTATGGTAACAACCGGGCTGATTTTACATTTATTGCCGGTGGTATTGTACCTGGCATTTTGATATTGAAACCAGATTTTCCGGAGAACAAAGAAGACTGGCCTTTTTTGTGGGGCGAAAATGAAGTAACCGTAGGTGGATGTGCCAGCTATATCTTTTTAGGTGCCGCTGTTGCTGGAATGGAAAAAGATTAATGAATACTAATTAAGAAATGAAGTTTATCGGTACAGGTTATATAAAACTTGAATGAATTAAGCTCAATAATATAAAATGAAAAATCTCTTACTTTCTTCCGCACTTATACTATCAGGTATCTGCCAGGCCCAATTTAACCCTGCATGGCAAGGGAAAAAATGTGCTGTAGTTATTACTTATGATGATGGTTATGACCAACAATTGGACAATGCCTTGCCACTACTGGATTCTTTGGGATTAAAAGCCACTTTCTACATCAGCGCATATAACCAGGCAGTTAAAACAAGACTAGAAGAATGGAAAAATGCTGCCGCAAACGGGCATGAGTTAGGTAATCATACATTGTATCATCCCTGTATCGGTGGAACTGGCAGAGAGTGGGTGAAGCCGGAATATGATCTTAGAAATTATACCGCAGCAAGAATGGTGGATGAGATCAGGATGGAAAATGTATTCCTCCAAACGTTGGACGGGAAAACCGAAAGAACTTTTGCCTTCACTTGTGCTGATACCAAGGCTGGCGGTGTTGATTTCAGCGGCCAGATAAAAAACGATTTTGTGGCTTTACGATCTGTAAGAAATGAAATGCACAAGATAAACGAGGTGGACCCGGATAATTTGGATTGCTATATGGTAAACAATACCTCTGCCGAAGAAATGATCGGTTGGGTAAAAAAAGCTATGGAAACAAACTCTTTGATGGTAATACTCTTTCATGGTGTAGGCGGTGGCAATAGCCTGGATGTTTCTTTACCCGCCCATAGAGAATTTCTGAATTTCCTGAAACAAAATGAAAAAGATATTATGATCGCCCCGATGATCACAGTCGCGGAGCATATCAGAACATGGCAGGAAAGGGATATGGCAATAAAAAAGCAGCAGGAAGGTACACAAGCTGATTATAATAATATGCTTGCCCAGCTAAAAATCCCTATGAGTGCAAAACGTCCCGGGCCATCAGGCAATCCTTCTGCACCCAACGCTGCCAATTCAGATGAATCAAAAGCTACGCAATACACATCTTTACCCGATCCATTAAAATTTAAAAACGGGAAAAAAGTAACTTCAGAAAAACTATGGTGGAACAAACGGAGGCCTGAGATCGTAGAAGAGTTTGATAAGGAGATCTATGGCCGTGTTCCTAAGAATACGCCAAAAGTGAACTGGGAAGTAGTAAGCAGCTATGATACCAGTTTTGGAAACATGCAAGGATTAGCAAAAAACCTGGTGGGCCATGTTGATAATTCAATGTATCCTGACATAAAAGTGGATATACAACTTACACTGGTAACTCCCAAAAATGCAAGTAAACCTGTTCCGGTGATCATGGAATTCGGCTTTATTTTTCCAAGAGGATTTCGTTTCCCGTCACCTCCTTCCGGAACTCCGGTTTTAAAAAGCTGGCAGGAACAATTGCTTGAAAAAGACTGGGGTTTCGCAATCCTGGTTCCAACAAGTTACCAGGCCGATAATGGTGCTGGCTTAACAGAAGGTATTATAGGTTTATGCAACAAAGGGCAATTTCGTAAGCCCGACGATTGGGGTGCATTAAGAGCCTGGGCCTGGGGAGCCAGCCGTGCTATTGATTATTTTGAGACAGATAAAAATGTAGATGCAAAAAGAATAGGTATTGAAGGCCTCTCAAGATATGGAAAGGCCGCAGTGGTTACTATGGCTTATGAACCAAGGATAGCCATAGGTTTTATAGGTTCATCAGGCGCAGGAGGAACAAAAATTCTTCGTCGCATTTTTGGTGAGCAGGTAGAAAACCTGGCTTCTTCAGGAGGTTATCATTGGTTTGCCGGAAACTTCATTAAATATGCCTGCAATCCGCTAAATCAAAACGACCTGCCTGTCGATGCTCATGAGTTAGTAGCTCTTTGTGCCCCTCGTCCTGTATTCATTAGTTCAGGTTCCCCAAAAGTTGAAGGCCAATGGGTGGATGCAAAAGGTATGTTCTTAGGTGGTGCTTATGCTGCCCCGGTTTATGAACTAATGGGTAAAAAAGGATATAGAACTATGGAGTTCCCACCGCTTGAAACCACTTTGACAGATGGCGATATTGCATGGAGACAACACAGCGGAGGACATACCACCGGACCCAACTGGCCTACTTTTATTGAATGGGCAAGCCGTTATTTAGATAAATAAAAAATTTACTTATGAGTTCCGGATACAACAGATCAAGAAGAAAGTTTCTTTACAACCTGGGATTGGCAGGTTTAAGCTTTCCATTGATCTCATCAAACAGTAATTGCAGTAATGAACAGTCAAAACAGAAAAATATGAATAAGAAAGAAGGGAAACTCGGAATTGCATTAGTAGGGCTTGGTGGATATGCCGGTGGGCAGTTAGCCCCTGCTTTACAACAAACAGAACATTGTTATCTCGCAGGAATTGTAACAGGAACACCCTCCAAGATCCCGGCATGGCAAAAAAAATATGATATCCCTGATAAGAATGTCTATAGTTATGATAATTATGATTCCATAAAAGATAATCCTGATATTGATATTATTTACGTTGTGCTGCCCAACTCCATGCATGAAGAATATACGGTCCGGGCAGCACAGGCAGGCAAACATGTGATATGTGAAAAACCTATGGCCTTGTCTGTAAAAGAATGTGACAACATGATAGCAGCCTGTAAAAATGCGGGTAAGATGCTTTCAATAGGTTATCGGCTTCATTTTGAGCCATACAATTTAGAAATGGTGAGATTAGGAACTCAGAAAGTGTATGGTAATATAAAAAGTATGAAAGCAGGTTTTGGGTTTCCGGCAGGAGATCCAAATCAATGGAGATTAAAAAAGGATCTGTCAGGCGGTGGCCCTTTACAGGATGTTGGTATTTATTGCGTACAAGGCATTTGTTATACAACCGGCTTGGAGCCCATATCTGTAACAGCACAGGAAGGGTCTAAAACAGATCCGGAAAAATTTAAAGAAGTGGAACAATCATTAACCTGGCAATTTGAAATGCCCGGCGGAATTTTATGTGACGGAAAAGCCAGTTACAGTGAAGGATTGAATTACCTGCATGCTGATGCTGAAAATGGTTTTTTTGAGTTGAGCCCGGCATATAATTATTCCGGCCTTAGTGGAATCGACAATGGAAGATCAATGAATTTCCCACAGGTAAATCAACAGGCAAGGCAAATGGACGCATTTGCCCTATCCATCAAGAATAACCAGCCATCCATCGTTCCCGGTGAAATGGGAAGAAGGGATGTCAAATTGATCGCAGCTATTTATGAAGCAATGAGAACAGGAAAGAAGGTGATGATAACATGATTTCTTAAAAGATGTTTATGAAAAAAATTCTTCTTCTTATGGCTATTAAATCTTTATTATCGGTTCCTATATCAGCCCAGGAAACTGATCTTGGTATGTTTGAGCAACACGGTGATATTGGCAATCCGTCATTAAAAGGCAATACGGTTTACAATAAAAAGGATCAGACATATCTGCTTTCAGCCGCAGGAAAAAATATCTGGGCAAAAGAAGATCAGTTCCAATTTTGCTGGAAAAAGATCAAGGGTGATTTTATCATTAAGGCAACAGTTCATTTTATCGGGGAAGGTGTGGCAGGCCATCGAAAACTGGGGATAATGGCGAGAGACAAACTCACTTCCGATTCAAGATATGTGGACGGAGCATTTCATGGAGGAGAGCCATTGAATACTTCATTACAATATCGTTTATCCGATGGAGATACAACAGGCCAGATCATTATTTCCTCCATTCATCCTACTGAAATAGAACTGGAACGTACAGGAAATAAATTCACATTCTCTGCAGCTGTTTATGGAGAACCTTATAGATCTGTGGCTAAAGAAATGAATTTAAACGATGAAGTTTATGTAGGCCTCTATCTGTGTTCGCATATTGATACAGTGATAGAACAGGCTGTTTTTAGCAATGTTCGCATCATTATTCCACCGGCTAAAAGCTATCAACCATACCGGGATTATATCGGCAGCCATTTGGAAGTTATGAATGTTGAAACAGGTTTGAGAAAAATTTTATATAGTGTGCCGGGTTCTATTCAATGCCCCAACTGGAGCCGGGATGGAAAATTCCTCATCCATAACAGTGCTGAAGGGCTGATCTATAAACATGATCTCAAAACAAATACCTCATC
>Ga0116152_10004950_pt1 | contig 10436 bp, 9 predicted proteins | sample AD_UKC119_MetaG_FD_89894 | JGI IMG/M metagenome (GOLD analysis project Ga0116152, IMG submission 89894) | Active sludge microbial communities of municipal wastewater-treating anaerobic digesters from Hong Kong - AD_UKC119_MetaG | ecosystem: Engineered > Bioreactor > Anaerobic > Digestate...
GGCTGCAGGCCGCGGCGCCGAGGGGGCGGCCGTTGCCGGGTTGCGTGTTCACGGTGCACAACCTCGCCTACCAGGGCATGTTTCCGCGCGCCTGCTTCGATGCGCTCGGGCTGCCGGCGCATTTCTTCTCGATCCATGGGGTGGAGTTTCACGGCCAGCTCAACTTCATGAAGGCGGGCCTGTACTACGCCGAGCGTGTCACCACAGTGAGCCCGAGCTATGCGCGCGAGATCCAGGGGCCGGAACAGGGCTGCGGGCTGGACGGACTCTTGCGCGCCCGCGCGCATGAGCTCTCGGGCATCCTCAACGGCGTCGATGCGGCGGTGTGGGATCCGGCCACGGACGCGCTACTGCCGGCGCGCTACATGGCGGACGACATGGCAGGCAAGGCGCGCTGCCGCAGCGCGCTGAGGCGCGAGCTCGGGCTGGAGGTCAAGGCAGACGGCCCGCTGTACTGCGTGGTGAGCCGGCTCACCGAGCAGAAGGGCCTGCACCTGGTGCTGCACGCGCTGCCCGCGCTGCTGGCGGGCGGCGGCCAGTTCGCCCTGCTCGGCAGCGGCGACGCCGGGCTGGAGGCCGCATTCCGCGACGCGGCCGCGGTGGCGCCGGATGCGGTGGCGGTGCGTCTCGGCTACGACGAGGCCTTCGCCCACCGCCTGATCGCCGGCAGCGACGTGATCCTGGTGCCCTCGCACTACGAGCCCTGCGGGCTGACCCAGCTCTACGGCCTCAAGTACGGCACCCTTCCCTTGGTGCGGCGTGTCGGTGGCCTGGCCGACACGGTGGCCGACACACGACTCGAGACGCTGGACACCGACGCCACCGGCTTCGTCTTCGAGGAGTTCTCCGCCGCTGCGCTTGAGCGCACGCTGCAGCGCGTGCGCGCCCTCCACCGCCGCCCGGCCGAATGGCGACGCGTGCGCGCCCGCGGCATGGCGCAGGACTTCGGCTGGGCCCGCGCCGCCGCCGACTACCTCGCCCTCTACCGCGGCCTCATGCCAATGTAGGAGCGCCGGCAGGCCCGCAGGAGCGCTCGCCGACGCACAACGCCGCCCAAGCGCAGCATTCGCGCCTGCCGGCGCTCCTACAGGAAACCATCATCGCTCGAAGGGGGGGCGAGCACCGAACCCTCGCCGCTCCTGGAGGAGACCATCGCGGCTCGGTGGGCGGCACGACCATCGAGTCCTCGCCGCCTCCTGTAGGAGCGCCGGCAGGCGCGAAGGAGGCTGCACCGACGCGATTCGCATGTGCGAAGGCCCGATTCGCGGCTGCCGCCGCTCCTACACGAGCCCATCCCGGCTCGGTGGGTGGCACGAACATCGAGCCCGCACCGCTTCCTGTAGGAGCGCCGGCAGGCGCGAAGGAGGCCTCGCCGACGCGCAGCGCCACCTTGCGGTCTGCTTCGTCGCGCCTTCCCTTGCGAAAGGCCTAAAATACCGGGTTTCGCCTCCGCGCGTCATGTGCCGCGCGCGGGCGCCACCCGTTTCCCGGAACGCCAGCGAATTCTCATGGATCTTGCCCAGTTCACCCTGCAGTACGACCGCCCGAGCGACGACGTAGACTCCCTCAAGCGCGCGATCGCCAACAAACTGATGTACCAGATCGGCAAGAACCCGGATTCCGCCCTCCCGGAGGACTGGCTGCATGCGGTCGCCTACACCGTGCGCGACCACCTGGTCGAGCGCTGGATGAAGACCACCCGCGCGAGCTATGCGCAGGACGTCAAGCGCGTCTATTACCTGTCGATGGAGTTCCTCATCGGCCGCAGCCTGGGCAACGCCATGCTCGCGCTCGAGCTCGCCGGCCCGGTGCGCGAGGCGCTGCGCGCGCTCGACATCGACCCCGACAGCCTGCCCGAGCTCGAGCCCGACGCCGCGCTCGGCAACGGCGGCCTCGGCCGCCTGGCGGCCTGCTTCCTCGACTCGATGGCGACGCTCGGCGTTCCCGGCTTCGGCTACGGCATCCGCTACGACTACGGCATGTTCCGCCAGCAGATCGTCGACGGGCAGCAGGTCGAGGTGCCCGACTACTGGCTCACCCACGGCAACCCGTGGGAGTTCCCCCGCCCCGAGATCCGCATGCGCATCCGCTTCGGCGGCCACCTGCAGGAGGACGGCGGGCGGGTGCACTGGGTGGGCACCGACGACGTGCTGGCCATGGCCTACGACTCGATCATCCCCGGCTACGGCACCGAGGTGACCAACACGCTGCGCCTGTGGTCGGCGCGCGCGACCGAGGAGATCGACCTCTCGGCCTTCAACCGCGGCAACTACTTCGGCGCGGTGGAAAGCAAGAACCACTCCGAGAACGTGTCGCGCGTGCTCTATCCCGACGATTCCACCCTGGAAGGCCGCGAGCTGCGCCTGCGCCAGGAGTATTTCTTCGTCTCCGCGAGCCTGCAGGACATCGTGCGCCGCTACCGCGTCGGTCACAGCGACTTCGACGCCCTGCCCGACAAGGTCAGCATCCACCTCAACGACACCCACCCGGTGCTCGCGGTGCCCGAGCTGATGCGCCTGCTGGTCGACGAGCACGGGCTGGCGTGGGCACACGCCTGGGCGCTGTGCCGGCGGGTGTTCTCCTACACCAACCACACCCTGATGCACGAGGCGCTGGAGACCTGGCCGCTGGAGATGCTCGGGCGCGTGCTGCCGCGCCATCTGCGCATCATCTTCGACATCAACGCGCACTTCCTCGCCGAGCTCAACGCCGAGCTCGGGCCCGACGTCGAGCGCATGCGCCGCATGTCGCTGATCGACGAACAGGGCGAGCGCCGCGTGCGAATGGCCTACCTGGCGATCGTCGCCTCGCATTCGGTCAATGGCGTGTCGGCGCTCCATTCGGCGCTGATGCGCGAGTCGATCTTCGTCGACTTCGCGCGCGTGTGGCCGCAGCGCTTCAACAACAAGACCAACGGCGTCACCCCGCGGCGCTGGCTGGCGCACGCCAACCCGGGGCTGGCGGCGCTGATCGACAGCCGCATCGGCCCGGGATGGCGGCGCGACCTCGAGGAGCTCCACGGCCTGCGTGCGCACGCCGACGACGCCGACTTCCTGCACACGCTGCGCGCGGTGAAGCAGGCCAACAAGCTGCGCCTGGCGCAGTGGATCGGCCGGCATTGCGGACTCCACGTCGATCCCGCGGCGCTCTTCGACGTGCACGTCAAGCGCATCCACGAGTACAAGCGCCAGCTGCTCAACGTGCTGCACCTGGTGAGCCGCTACCAGCGCATCCTCGCCGAGCCGGACGCCGAGCACGTGCCGCGGGTGGCGATCTTCTCGGGCAAGGCGGCCTCGGCCTACCGCATGGCCAAGCTGGTGATCCGCCTCATCAACGACGTGGCCGCGGTCATCAACGCCGATCCGCGCGTCGGCGACCGCCTCAAGGTGGTCTTCGTGCCCAACTTCTCGGTGAGCCTGGCGGAGCTGATCATCCCCGCGGCCGACCTCTCCGAGCAGATCTCCACCGCCGGCACCGAGGCCTCGGGCACGGGCAACATGAAGCTCGCGCTCAACGGCGCACTCACCATCGGCACGCTGGACGGCGCCAACGTCGAGATCCGCGAGCAGGTCGGCGAGGACAACCTGTTCATCTTCGGCCACACCGCGGCCGAGGTCGTGCAGATCCGCAACGGCGGCTACCAGCCGCGCCAGCACTACGAGCGCGACCCCCGGCTGGCCGCGGCGCTCGACGCGATCCGCGAGGGCCTCTTCAGCCCGGACGAGCCCGTGCGCTACCAGGCGATCTTCGACACCCTGGTGAATTGGGGCGACCACTACCTGCTGCTGGCCGACTATGCCAGCTATCTCGACGCCCAGGCCGAGGCTGACGCGCGCTATCGCGATCCGCTGCAATGGAGCCGGTGCAGCCTGCTCAACATCGCCGGCATGGGGGTGTTCTCATCCGACCGCACCATCGCCGAATACGCACGCACGATCTGGCACACCGCGCCGCTGCGCATCGGCAGCCCGGGCGGGCTGTGAGGGGAAGGCGGGGATAAGCGCATTGGATCACGGGGCCGCACCGTTTCCATGACGCGCCCCGCCGGGTCCGCGCGATAATCGTGCTGCAGTGCACGCAAAGACAGGGAGCCCATCGTGGCGACAGCAGAACTCGAAGACATCCTCGAACGGCACCGGCGCGATCCGCTGCAGTTGCTGCAGATCCTGATCGAGCTCCAGGCCCGGGACGGCTGGCTTGCGCCGGCCACCCTCGGCGCGTTGGCCGACGCGCTCGGCATGCCGCGCGCCCGTGTCGAGAGCACGGCGAGCTTCTACAGCTTCCTGCACACCCGGCCGGCGGGCGAGTACCGCATCCTGTTCTCGGACAACATCACCGACCGCATGCTGGGCAACCAGGCGCTGATGCAGGCGCTGTGCGACAAGCTGTGGCTGCAGCCGGGCAAGGTGTCGGAGGACGGCCTGGTGAGCGTGGCGACCACGTCTTGCACCGGCATGTGCGACCAGGGGCCGGCGCTGCTGGCCAACGGGCGCACGGTCACCCGCCTCACCCCGGAGCGCATCGACGAGATGGCGCACCTGATCCGCCGTCGCGTGCCGGTGGGAGACTGGCCGCCGGAGTGGTTCCACGTCGAGGACAACATCCGCCGCCGCGACGTGCTGCTCGACCACGGCCTGGCACCCGGCGCGGCGCTCGCTGCGGCCCTGGAGCGCGGCCCCACCGGCTTGCTGTCGGAGATCGAACGCTCCGCGCTGCGCGGCCGCGGCGGCGCGGGCTTCGGCAGCGACATCAAGTGGCGCTCGTGCCGTGACGCCTGGGGCGACGCGCACTACGTCATCTGCAACGCCGACGAGGGCGAGCCCGGCACCTTCAAGGACCGCGTGCTGCTGTCGAGTTACTTCGACCTGGTGGTCGACGGCATGTGCATTGCCGGCATGGCGATCGGCGCCAACAAGGGCTTCATCTATCTGCGCGGCGAATACCGCTACCTGCTCGACCGCCTCGAGACGCGGCTCGCCCAGCGCCGCGAACAAGGCCTGCTCGGGCGCAACATCCTCGGCCGCGGCTTCACCTTCGACATCGAGATCCACCTCGGCGCCGGGGCCTACATCTGTGGCGAGGAGTCCGCGCTCATCGAGTCGCTCGAGGGCAAGCCGGGCAAGCCGCGCATCCGCCCGCCCTTCCCGGTCACCAACGGCTACCGCGGCCAGCCGACCACGGTGAACAACGTCGAGACGCTCGCGCTCGCGGCGTTGATCGCGGTGCACGGTGGCGAGTGGTTCCGCGCCATCGGCACCCCGGCCTCGACCGGCACCAAGCTGCTGTCGGTGTCGGGCGACGTGGCGCGCCCGGGCATCTACGAGTTTCCCTTCGGCGTCAGCGTCACCGAGGTGCTCGAGGCCGCCGGCGCGCGCGACACGCAGGCGGTGACCAGCGCCGGCGCGGCCGGGCATTGCCTGGCGGCGGACGAGTTCGGCCGCCGCATCGCCTTCGAGGACGTCGCCACCGGCGGCTCGATCATGGTCTTCGACGCCTCGCGCGACATGTTCGAGGTGGCGCGCAACTTCGCCCACTTCTTCGCGCACGAGAGCTGCGGCTTCTGCACGCCCTGCCGCGTCGGCACCGCGGTCAACGCGCGCCTGCTGGACAAGCTCGCCGCCGACCACGGCTCGCCCTACGACCTCGACGAGATCGCGAAGATGCACCGCCTGATGCAGGGCGCCAGCCACTGCGGCCTGGGCAACACGGCGACGATCGCGATCGACGACATGCTGGCCAAGTTCCGCCCCGCCTTCGAGCGCCGCCTGCACTCGCCCGACTACGAGCCCGCCTTCGACCTCGACGCCGCGCTGTCACAGGCGCGCCGGATGACGGGCCGCGACGACGCTGGCGCCCACCTCGGCGACAACCACGAGGCGCTGGCCGAGGCGCGGCCCCATGCGCAGGGCGCCCACTCCTCCGCCGACCCGGTCTCGGCAAAGGATCTGCAGCCATGAACGACTCCTTCCTGCTCGACGGCGAGGACATCCCCTTCACGCCCGGCCAGACCGTGATGCAGGCCGCGGCCGCCGCGGGCAAGTACATTCCGCACCTGTGCTGGCATCCGGACTTCGCCGCGCACGGCTCGTGCAAGCTGTGCACGGTCAAGATCGGCGGCCGCTTCGCCACCTCCTGTACGGTGCGCGCCGCCGCCGGCCAGGAGGTGGAGAACCGCACTGAAGAGCTCGACGCCAAGCGCCGCACGCTGCTGCAGCTGCTCTTCGTCGAGGGCAACCACTTCTGCCCGTCGTGTGAGAAGAGCGGCGACTGCGCGCTGCAGGCCACGGCCTACGAGATGGGGATGCTGACGCCGCACTTCGACCACTTCTACCCCGACCGTCCGGTCGACGCTTCGCACCCCGACGTGCTGCTCGACTTCAACCGCTGCATCCTGTGCGAGCTGTGCGTGCGCGCCAGCCGCGATGTCGATGGCAAGAACGTGTTCGCGCTCGCCGGGCGCGGCACCCGGTCGCACCTGGTGGTCAACAGCGACACGGGGCGCCTCGCCGACACCGACTTCGCCGCCACCGACCGCGCCGCCGCGGTGTGCCCGGTGGGGGTGATCCTTAAAAAACGGGTGGGCTTCGCGGTGCCGATCGGGCTGCGCACCTACGACCGCAAGCCGATCAGCGCGGGTATGGGCGCCGACGACAAGGCCGGCGCGGGCATCGGGGAGGCCGGCTGATGCGTATCGAGACCACGAACGGCGCGGGAGGCGCGCCACGCAAGCTCAAGGTGGCGACCGTGTCGCTGGCGGGCTGCTTCGGCTGCCACATGTCCTTCCTCGACATCGACGAGCGCCTGCTGCCGCTGCTCGAGCTCGTCGAGTTCGACCGCTCGCCGATCACCGACATCAAGCACTGCGGCCCCTGCGACATCGGGCTCATCGAGGGCGGGGTGTGCAACGCCGAGAACGTGCACGTGCTGCGCGAGTTCCGCGCCAACTGCAAGGTGCTGATCGCGCTCGGCGCGTGCGCGGTCAACGGCGGCCTGCCGGCGCAGCGCAACCACCTCGAGCTCGCCGACATCCTGCAGGAGGTCTACCGCACCGGCCACGGCCTCGCGGAAGGCAGCCGCATCCCCGACGACCCCGAGCTGCCGCTGCCGCTGAACCAGGTCCATCCGGTGCATGAGGTGGTGAGGATCGACTACTTCTTGCCGGGCTGCCCACCCTCGGGCGATGCGATCTGGACCTTCCTGACCCAGCTGATCGAGGGCAAGGACCCCAGTCTCGGACATGGGCTGCTGCATTACGACTGAGGCCGCTTTCGCGCCTGCCGGCGCTCCTACAGACACCCTCGCGGCGTGGCCCGACGTAGGGGCGGCGGCAGCCGCGAAGCGGACGACCGGAGGTGCGACGCGCGTGCCGTCCCCGATTGCCGTTTTCGCGCCTGCCGGCGCTCCTACAGACACCCTCGTAGCGTGGTCTTCACCGCATAGGCGCTGCGGCCCCCGCAGAACGCTTACTCAAGGACGCGAAGGAAACCAGCCATGAACTTCGAACTCGAAACCGCCTCGGTTCCCGGCGAAAACCTGCGCCGCGTCGCCATCGACCCTGTCTCGCGCGTGGAAGGCCACGGCAAGGTCACGATCCTGCTCGACGAGGACAACAAGGTGCATCAGGTGCGCCTGCACATCGTCGAGTTCCGTGGCTTCGAGCGCTTCATCCAGGGGCGGCCGTACTGGGAGGTGCCGGTGATGGTGCAGCGCCTGTGCGGCATCTGCCCGGTCTCGCACCACCTCGCGGCGAGCAAGGCGCTCGACCTCATCGCCGGCGCCAGCAAGGTCACCCCGACGGCCGACAAGATGCGCCGCCTGATGCACTACGGCCAGATCCTGCAGTCGCACGCGCTGCACTTCTTCCACCTGTCCTCGCCCGACCTGCTGTTCGGCTTCGGCTCCGAGGTCGGCCGGCGCAACATCGTCGGCGTGGCGGAGAAGTACCCCGACATCGCGAAGAAGGGCATCCTGCTGCGCAAGTACGGCCAGGAGGTTATCCGCCTCACCGCCGGCAAGCGCGTGCATGGCACCGGCGCGGTGCCGGGTGGCGTCAATCGTGCGCTGACCGCCGACGAGCGCAAGGAGCTGCTCAAGGACGCCTACCAGATGATCGCCTGGAGCCGCGACGCGGTGCGCATCATCAAGGAGCTCCACCAGCAGGACCCGGCGCTCTACGACCACTTCGGCACCGTGCGCTCGAGCTTCATGGGCCTGGTCGCGCCGGATGGCAGCCTCGACCTCTACCACGGCGTGCTGCGCGCCCGCGACGCCGATGGCCGGATCCTGTTCGACCAGGTGGACTATCAGACCTACGACCGCCTCATCACCGAGGAGGTCAAGCCCTGGAGCTACATGAAGTTCCCCTACTTCACGGCCATGGGCCCCGAGGCCGGCTGGTACAAGGTCGGCCCGCTCGCGCGCGTGCAGAACTGCGACAGCATCCCCACGCCGTTTGCCGAGCACGAGCGCCGCGAGCTCGTCGCCTACGCCGGCGGCAAGCCGCTGCATGGCAGCCTGGCCTTCCACTGGGCACGCATGATCGAGATGCTCTTCGCCGCCGAGACCATCAAGGACCTGCTGCACGACGACGACCTCTCCGGCACCGAGCTGATGGCCGGCGGCGAGCGTCGGCGCGAGGGCGTGGGCGTGATCGAGGCCCCGCGCGGCACCCTCTTCCACCACTACCAGGTGGGCGACGACGACCTCGTCACCATGGCCAACCTGATCGTCTCCACCACCAACAACAACCAGGCGATGAACACCGCCGTGCGCGAGGTGGCGAAGCAATACCTCGACGGGCAGGAGATCACCGAGGGCCTGCTTAACCACATCGAGGTCGCCATCCGCGCCTTCGACCCCTGCCTGTCCTGCGCCACCCACGCGCTCGGCAAGATGCCGCTGGAGGTCACACTGGTGGATGCCGAGGGCACGGAGCTGGACCGGAAATACAAGGCATGAGCACCGTGGCCGGGGAGGACGGTGCGCCGGTGCAGGGGCACGAAGAGCCCGCGCCGGGCTCCGGGCTGGAGGCGGTGGTACCCGCGCCAGTGCTGGTGTTCGGCTGGGGCAACCCGAGCCGGGGGGACGATGCGCTCGGGCCGCTGTTCGTCGACGCGGTCGAGGCGATGAGGCTGCCCGGCGTCGAATGCCTCACCGACTTCCAGCTCCAGGTCGAGCACGCGCTGGATCTGCGCGGGCGCGCGCGGGTGCTGTTCGTGGATGCGTCGGCCGATGCGGCAGCGCCCTTCACGTTCGAGCGCCTCGAGCCCGCGCGCGACGCGAGCTTCACGACCCACGCGGTGTCGCCGCAGGCCATCCTGCAGGTGTATTGCGAGGTCGAAGGCGAGCTTCCGCCGTCGTGCTGGCTGCTGGCGATTCGCGGAGAAGGCTGGGAGCTTGGTGCCCCGACGAGCGCCACCGCGCGAGAGAACCTGCGCGCGGCGATCGCCTGGTCGCAAACCTGGCTTGCACAGGGCTGAGCCGCGCCGGACTCATCCGACCAGGCTGCGCGTGACGCCCTGCTCCCACACCCGCCGCATCGCCTGCGCAATCGGGCCGAACCCGCCGCGCATCCCGCACCAGCGCCTTGGGCTGTACGCCGGAAACGCCGCTTGAGGTCGCAAAACGCTCGATCGCCCCTCCGACAGGTTCATCTGCAACACCGGATGGAGTCCGTCCGGATATTCATCGCCGGCGAGCTTCAGCGGCATGGTCAGCGAGACCTCTTCGCTCGGCCGCGCAGAAGGGTCGTAGGCGAAGGCACAGCGTCGCGGATCCGATCCCACTCGATCGAGCCGTCCGCTCAGCACGCCATCCGACCACACCTCCAGCATCATCGTCTCCCGCGTCCCGCCAGCAGATCATCCAGCGTCGGCAGCCGCCCCTCGGGCATCACCTGCAACTCCAGCCCCAGCAACGCGCAGATGCGCAGGACCTTGCGGATCCCGATCTCGCCGATGCTGCCGTTCTCGAGCTGCGACAGACTGGTACGGCCACCACCCGCGAGGCGTGCGAGTTCGTCCTGGGCGAGCCCGCGTGCCTGGCGCGCCGAGCGAAGCCTCGAGCCGATTCCGATCATGTTCATGATCAGCATACGAAACAAGACGTCGTTATTCTGGCTCCATGTTCAGCATACTGAACATGCACGATGCCTACGCCCCGAACGTGCGTTTTCCGATGCACCGACTTGGCACCGGGAAGGCGGATCCCGCTCGCGGGTTCCCTGCGCCTATTCCAGCCCGCGCAACTGCTCGAGCGCCTCCTCCACCCGCTCCACCGCGATCACGGTGAGCCCCTCGATCGGCTGCTTCGACACCGCCATCGTTCCGCGCGCGAACGATGGCGGTGTCGAAGCCGAGCTTGGCGGCTTCCTTCAGCCGTTCCTGCCCGCGCGGTGCGGGCCGGATCTCGCCGGCGAGGCCGACTTCGCCGAACAC
>Ga0116152_10004951_pt1 | contig 10436 bp, 9 predicted proteins | sample AD_UKC119_MetaG_FD_89894 | JGI IMG/M metagenome (GOLD analysis project Ga0116152, IMG submission 89894) | Active sludge microbial communities of municipal wastewater-treating anaerobic digesters from Hong Kong - AD_UKC119_MetaG | ecosystem: Engineered > Bioreactor > Anaerobic > Digestate...
AATTGTGAATTTAAGTATGAATAATCTGCCCAAGGCGCTAGATACGAAAGACTTTCGGATCCTGGAACAGCTGCAGCGCGACGGCAAACTGACCAACGCAGAGCTCGCCAGCCGCGTTCGCCTGTCCCCCTCCCCGTGCTGGTCGCGCGTCCATGCGCTGGAAGCGGCGGGTGTAGTCACTGGTTATGTAGCGTTGGTCGACCCAGCCAAGGTCGGCATGCATGTGAGCGTATTCATCCAGGTGAGTCTCGAGAAACAGATCGAGAGTGCGCTGGAGAATTTCGAAGCGGCAATCACCCGTTATCCGGAAGTCATGGAGTGCTACCTGATGACTGGCGATTCGGACTATCTGATCCGCGTGGTCGTGCCGGATGTGCGAGCGCTGGAGCAATTCATCGTGCACGGGCTCACCAAGATTCGCGGCGTCGCCAACATCCGCTCCAGCTTCGCGCTGAAACAGGTCAAGTACACGACAGCGTTGCCGCTACGCGTACCCAAGTAACTGTTTAGGCAGTGACACCCACGCCGCGTGATCCTAGCTCCCGGGTTAGGAATTGGTGATGGTGCGGTTAGGACCTGGTCGCTGCGATCATGTTTCACTCCCACCGGCAGAGAAGACATCCCACGCACCCACTGTTCGTTAGGAGCGCCGCAATGAAAACAATTCCGACCACCGTACTCCTGGCATTGCTCGCCGCAGGCTGTGCACCAGGCGTCAGCGGCAGCTACACACCGGCCAGCAGCAACGCCATGTTTCAGTCGCTGACGTTCAAGTCGGGTGGCAAGGTGGAGTTCACCATTCTTGGTGCCACGATCGAGGGCAACTACGAAGTCGAGGACGGCAAGGTGAAGCTCACTGGGCCCGAGGGCAGCCGCCTGCTGAACATCGACGGCAACTGCCTCGATGGGGGCGACGGACTCATTGGACTGGGGCGGTACTGCCGCTCGTAGTCGTGCCATCCGCCATCGTGCCTCTGCAGAAAAGCGTCTTGTTCGTCATTGGTAAGTGACGGGGAAGGTCTCGGAGATGACATACATGAATGCCGATAGTTTGAAGATACGCCGCACCGACAGGCGTCCGTTCAACTGCCTGGGTTGGGCTGGTATGGCCGCCGGTTCCCTTGCGGCTGGCTTGGCCGTTAGCCAGGCTGACGGCGCGTATTCCATCGAACGGAAACTGCAGTTCATCGCGGGCGATGCGAACATGCGAACCGGGCTCGCCCGTCAACCTGCGGTACGCAACTTGGTCGCCGGCGAGTTCTCCATCAGCGTCGTCGACCTTGACGACGACGGCAAACAGGAAGTGATCGTGGTCGGATCTGGATCGGCGTATTGTGGCAGCGGCGGCTGCCTGACAGTGGTGCTGCGCAATACGGCAGCGGCCCAGCTAGAGCCCATATTCGAGCAAAATCTCTTTCCCGAGTTGGGTGTAACACGCGAGAAGGTCAACGGCTATCGCCTGCTCGCCGCACTCGATAGTCGGGGCGGCGTCGCGCGCGGCGAGCGGCCGGGAACGCCGATGTTCGGGAGGCCCTTAGTGTATCCGATGTCGGCGGCGTCCACAGCGCAGCCGTCGCCATCGCAAGCTCCAGCGGCGCAGGCTGCGGGCGGACCGCGACAAACGTCGGCGGGTGGTGGCATCGATGTGCTAGGGATCCGCCCGGGCAAGTCGAAAATCGCCGACGTGCGCAAAGCGCTCGCGGCGGTGCAGCCGACATTGACACTGGTCGACGGACAGATGAGCCTCGCGGGCCGATCCGCGTCGGCAGGCGGCACCGAGGGTCCGGTGGAAGTCGGTGACGGACCCTTTCTGCGGCAAATCGAGGCCTATACGGGAACACCTAACACCAGCCGCCGGTGCAACGTAGGACCGCAGGCTACCTGCGAGAAAATTACCGTATCCTTTTCCGGGCCGCCCTCGGCAGGAACCGCGCAGATCGTACTGAGAGAAGTTACGTTCGGCGGCGGCGGCCCAACATTCGAGAACATGCTCTCGAGCCTCACGAGCAAGTATGGTGCCGCAGGACTGCAGCAGGCGTTCGGCGACGGCGGGCGCTCTCGCCACCTCACTTGGGCCTGGGACGGCGCCGGCCGGCCGGTGGCCCTCAACGAACGCCACACTTGCGCGAATGCCAGGGGCGCAATCTACGGCGTATTCACGATCCAGGAAGAAATGAAGCGCGCGACGGTGCATCTGGAGGCCGGGTGCGTTACGTCGCTGAAGGCAGAGTTCGGCGGGCTCAACGGCATTGTGTCAAATCTCAAGATCGTTGCGGTGGATCATCAGGCAGTGCGCGATCTGCACACCCTGACAAGCCGCTACGTCGACGAGCAGGTCGCAGCGAAGGAGCGCCAGCAGCGGGACAAGGCTGGCGCGGTGGCCGCACCGACCCTGTAGACGACGGCAGAGTTCTCAGCCGATCAGCCGTCTTGTCGCAGCGCCGCCCTACTACTATGCTCTCATCGCATAGCCCGCTTATGGCCAGGTGCGCGCGAAAGAGGCATTCGTACCAAGACGTGCATGAAGGTTGTAGCCACGACCAGCCCGATCGCACAGTTTCGCTACCGATTCGGTAAAGCGGAGTTCGACGAGTCGCGTTTCGAGTTGCGAGTCGATGGTCAGATGGTGGAAGTCCAGCGCAAGCCGCTGGAGATCCTCGCACTGCTACTCTCCCAGCCCGGTGAGGTGGTTACCAAGCAGGAGTTGCTGGAAATCGTCTGGCAAGGCCGGCCCACCGTCGACAACGTGGTTGCCAACGCGATTGCCAAGCTGCGCTCGGCATTGGGCGAATCTGATGCAGCGCGCATCGTCACGCTGCCACGCATCGGCTATCGGTTCGGTGGGTCGCTGGAGCGCGTTACGGTCGGGCGAGTGGTGCCCAGCGTGGTGGGCCTGACTGCCGGGCAGCAGGTGCCGGAGCGTCCCCATTTCCAGTTGGACGAGCGAATCGGCCAGTCCGCGAGCAACGAGGTGTGGCTGGCGCGGCATGTGAAGACCCGCGAGCGGCGTGTATTCAAGTTCTGTACTGGCGGCGGACGGCTGTCGCTGCTGAAGCGTGAGATCACACTGTCACGTCTGCTGCAGGACAACCTCGGCGAGCGCGCCGGCGCCTTCACTCGCGTGCTGGATTGGAATCTCGAAACGCCACCGTTGTTCCTCGAGTGCGAATATGGCGGCCAGGATCTGCTGCGTTGGGCTAGTGCGAACGGGCAGTTGGCCGGCATGTTGCTGACTGAGCGGCTGGCGCTGTTCCTGCAGGTGGCCGATGCGGTAGCAGCGGCGCACAGCATCGGCGTGCTGCACAAAGATCTGAAGCCCGCCAATATTCTCGTAGCACAAGAAGGTTCAGACTGGCGGGTTCGGCTGACGGACTTCGGCAGCAGTCACCTGCTGGAACCACAGCGCCTCGCCGAACTCGGCATCACGCAGCTTGGCTTCACGATGACCGGCAGCATGCTGAGTGATTCGACGATCGGCACGCCGCTGTACCTCGCGCCAGAGATGATCGCCGGCCAGCCGCCCACTGCTGCAAGCGATACATATGCGCTCGGCGTAATCCTCTATCAGCTGATCGTCGGCGATTTGAAGCGCCCCTTGGCGCCTGGGTGGGAGCGCGGTGTACCCGATCCGCTGCTGCGCGATGCCATCGCCCTCGCTACCGACGGCGATCCGACGCAACGACTGGCAAGCGTTGGTGAGCTCGTTAGTCGCGTACGAGGTTTTGCCACGCGTCAGGCGGAACCCCAGGAAAGCAAGCCGGCCGGCGACGCGCGTGCCGCGCGTGCGGCAGTGAAAAGCTCTCGTGGGATGCGGTTGTGGCTGGTCGCGACGGCGCTCGCCGCAGTCGTGCTGCCAGGAGCCGTGACAACGTTCAGTCACGACAGCGCGATCGTATCCGCAGAGATCCAAGAGAATCGGCTGCCCTTGAGGATCTTCTACGCGGAAGTCATGGACGTCTATCGGCACTACCTGTTCACCGATGAGGAACTCGTCTCCGATCCAGGACACAGGGACTTCCGTCTGCAGCTGAATCTAGCGATGTACGGAGAATCACCCTTCACACGTGCGCAGCTCGACGAGATAGGCCTGCATCCCAGCGAGATACCGTTGGCTATGGAACTGCTATTACTCATCAGGAACAACGACCTGCGCATAGCCGACGTTCTCGACAACCAGGAAAGCGATCGACAAACCGCCAGTCGTCGGACCGAAACTCTCCGCAAAAGGGTGAAGAGCACGCGTGACACTGCGTATTCCCTTCTCACCGCGCTTCACAAGCGACAGCGGCAACTCGGGGAACTGCCGCCGCCTCCGGGATAATCTGCTACGGCACATCGTTTCGGAATAACTCCATTATTATCAGTGTATTAGACGCTTGTCGCCGCACGGCGACGGTGGCAGCACTTGCGATCGATTTCTTTTGTGAGACACTTTGTCTCACACATGAGCGCAACCCGCGAACAGATCCTGGCTGCAACGCGCCAGTGGCTCCGACCACTGGCCTACGTCCTGCTGCGTTCGGGCATCACATGGAAGGACTTCTCCGACCTGACGCGACTCGTCTTTGTCGACGTTGCGCAGGCGAGATTCGGGCGGCGCAGCAACAAGCGAGCGACTGTTTCGCGCGTTGCGGTACTGACGGGCCTCGCACGACGAGATGTACGCAAGCTCAAGGATGAGTTAGCCGAGGGCCCGACCACGGCGGGCGGCTTTACGACCAAAGGCTCACTCGTGCTGTCGCATTGGCATCAGGATGCCGACTTCCGCGCGGCAGATGGCTCGCCGCTCGTGATCGCATCCGATGGCGACGGCGCGACGTTCACGGAGTTGCTGCGTCGTGCAGGTGCGGGCGATGTTCGGCCGGGCTCGATCCTGAAAGAAATGCTCGCCGCCAAGGCGGTCGAGTTGCTGCCTGACGGTCGTCTGCGTGCGCTCAGCCGGAACTTCGTGCCCCAGTCGATGAGCGCGACGAGCGTGCGGCTGTGGGGCAGCGTCATCGCGGATCTCGCCGAGACGCGCAGTCACAACCTGCTGCGTACCGATAGCGATCCCGCGCGCTTCGAACGCGCCGCCATCAACGATCGAATCGACCCTGCGGCGCTGCCGGCATTCCGCGAGATGCTGGCGCGCGAGGGTCAGCAATTCCTGGAACGCATCGATGCCTGGCTGTCGGCGCACGAACTTGCTTGTGCAGACGATTCAGCTCGCACCCCCATTCGACTCGGCGTGGGTGTCTACCACATCGAGGATCTCACTAACCAGTTACTACCCGATCGAGACGAAGAATAGTCTGCAGGAGCTCATCATGAAACGTTCAACCGGTTCAATCATCGTATTCGCATTGCTGGCACTCGTGGCCTGCGGTGGCGGCGGCAGTGGCGGCGGCTCGACGAGCCCGCCTGCACTCGGCGGCATCCAGGGCTCGGGGATCGCGTTCGGCGCAGTCACCGGCTTCGGCAGCATCTTCGTCAACGGCGTCGAGTTCTCGACCAGCAATGCCACGATACGCATCGACGACAACCCGGGCGTCGAGTCCGACCTGCGCGTCGGTCAAGTGGTGACTGTCATCGGGCAGGTCAACTCGGGCGGTACCACCGGCACCGCGACTGAGGTGCGCTTCAACGACGATGTCGAAGGTCCGGTCGCCGCGCTCAATGCAGCCGCCGGCACGTTCACGGTCCTGGGCCAGTCGGTACGAGTGACTGGCAGCACGATCTTCGACAACCGGTTGTCGCCCGCGTCGATCGCCGGTCTCGCCAACGGCCTCGTGGTCGAGGTGAGCGGCTTCCGCGACGCGAACGGCGTCATCGCCGCGTCGCGCATCGAACCGAAACCGCCGGGCGGGACGCTCGAGGTCGTCGGCACGTTGACAGCGCTGGACAACAACGCGCGCACTTTTCGAATCAACGGCCTGGTGGTCGATTTCGCCCAAGCCCAGATCTCGAATGGCCCGCTGGCGGAGAATCGTCTGGTCGAGGCGAAGGGAACCACAGTTGCGGCCAACGGCAGTCTGATCGCGACGCGGGTGGAAATGCTGACGCTCGCCGCCAGCGCCAACAACGCGTTCGGTGAGATCGAGGGGCTCGTCACCCGATTCACATCCAGCACTGATTTCGACGTCGCGGGGCGGCGCGTGTCGACCGATGGCACGACGCAGATCATTCTGAATGGGCTCACTCTGGGCCTGAACGTCAAAGTGGAGGTCGAAGGCACGTTCAATGCCGCCGGCGTGCTGGTGGCGCGCAAGGTCGAATTGAAGCCGGACAACTCGGCGCGCGTCACGGCGCAGATTCAAAGCATCAATGCCGCCACCAATCAGCTCAATGTGTTTGGTGTAACCGTCACCGTCAATGCCGCGACGGCATTCGACGATAAGTCGAGTGCAAATCTGCGCACGTTGCGCTTGTCAGACCTGCGCACCGGCGACTACCTCGAAGTGCGCGGTTTCGAAGGCGCGCAGGCAGGGCAACTCACCGCCGTGCTCATCGAGCGCGAGGACCTGCGCAACCGGATCGAGCTTCAGGGAACCGCGCGTTCGGTGGCCGATCCTGCGCTGCAAGTGCTGGGCGTCAGCGTCACGACCAACGGCAATACGGCCTTTCGCGATACAGCCGACAACACCATCAGCCGCGCGCAGTTCTTCGCCCAGGCCCCCAACCGGTTGGTGAAAGTGCGTGGTAGTGGCTCGGGCCCGGCGTTGACAGCCGAAGAGGCGGAGCTGGAGAACTAGCTGATAGACTCTGCTGGTAGCCGATCGGCGCGGCGCGGCAGGTCGAGTCACCTGGCCGCGCCCGCTCGCTTGTTAGGCCGGCACGGCACGCCGGCGCCGTGCCAGCGCTGCACCGCCGAGGCCCAACGCCATCAGCGCCAGTGTCGCCGGCTCCGGCACGGCGAAGAAGCCGCGAATCTCGCCGCCCGGGAACTCTGACGTGTGGATGTTGAGATACGCGCGCCCGCTCAGCAAACCCGCCGCAAGCGCCTCGGTGGCGCTGGCCAGCGTGCCGCCATTGGCGGTGACGAAGGCGGCATTGAAGGTGGTCGCGTCAGTGAAACTGAAGGTGCGGTCGTAAGAACCCGACATCACGCCGGTGGGGAAGCCGGGGAAAGTTGGCGTAGTCGTGGCAACACCCGCAGTGCCGGCGCCCGGCGTGCCGACGCAGCAATGGATGTGCGCCACCGTCGTGCCGGCGACCAGATTCGAAAACGAAGTGATCAGCCGCATCGTGCCGGCCGCGACATCGAGTGCCAGCGTGGCCGTGCCCGTCCCGGGGGAGCTGTTAGGCGGCGCTTCGGCAGGACCCGACAGCGTCGTCGTCAAGATGATGGGTGCAGCAAAGGCAGTCGGCGCGACCAGGGCCGCGCCGGATAGCGCAAGGACGAGTAGCGGGCGGGAAGCTGGCATGGCGCATCTCCAGTGGGTGACATTGATCAGCCGGTGTCGAGAATCATTCGCAGCAAGAACCGCGCCGTCCGCCCGTACCCCCTGTAATTTCAGATGCATATGTATGTAGCCTGCAGTGACTGCGGCGCAACATGTAAAGCCGGCCGACAAACGCCAGTCGCGCGGCGACTATCACAGCGCCAGCGCAAGCTCGGTCTGATCGTCGACGAAGGCCGGCTCGTACGCGCGCGCCTGCGCGCCAGCGAGACCAAACCTGCGCAGGTACAGCTCGCGGCGAGCCCATCACAACACTCCATATATGAATTAGATCGGTACCGAACACGTCATATTTGACTCATTGTCAGCACCGTAGCCATCCAATCGTGGCGCCCGCTCGTATGTTCGTGCCACCCCAGGTTGCAGCGCCGCATGCACGAACAGAAGCTGCGCACACACTATCGTCCAGCGCCTTGCCCACTACTTCACCGGATAGAGGTGCGGGAACCAGCGCTCGACGACGTCGATCGGGAATCCAAGCCGCAACGGCGCCTTGTGCGAACCCGAGACGAGCAAGCGCTTGTCGATCAGCATGGAAATCACGCGCCGTGCGGTGCGCTCGCTCGCATCGATCAGCGCCGGCACACGACCTCGCTCCAGCTCTCCGGCGAGCAATGCTTCGCGCAGCACAGTGAAGCTGCGTTTGGGGAGTCGACCCGCGCTTTCCTCGTCACGCACGTACAGTTCCATGCGACGCCGAAGTTCGGACGGATCGAGCAACTCGCGCATGTAGCGAATCTGGTCGAGACAAATTTCGAGAAAGAACACGCAGAAGTCGACCAACCCGTCGTGTGAGAGCGCCCCTCGCCCATCGAGATCGTTGCTGCGTGGTTCATCGGCAGCCATCAGCAGGCGCTTGTAGTCACCGGAGTTGCGGGCCAGGCCGCGTGACACGGACCAGAGCGCGGAACCGATCCCGATCTCCAGCAACATAGCGTGCGACATCAGGCGCGCAACGCGTCCGTTGCCATCGAGGAACGGATGGATCCAGAGAAACCGATGATGAGCTGCGGCGACAGCGATCACCTGGCGCGGTTTCGTCAGTCGAACCGCATCGTACGCATCCTCGAACCTGCGCATGAAGCCCGGCAGATCTTCGGCCGCAGGCGCAACGTGCCGGCCCACTGAGACCGTACGCGAGCGAAGCTGCCCCGGGACGACCAGAACGCGCTCCTTCGTGTCGAGGTTGTCAACGACGAGCAGGCTCTCCGGCAGCCGCTTGCAGAATTCCCGATGCGTCCATTCGATGAAGGCACGCGATGTCGGCGGGCGCGGCATATCGCCCACGCGCTCGTCGATCATCCGTTGTACTTCGATGTGGGCCCGCGCCTCGAGCTGCAGGTCACGGCGACGCGGATCGCTGGAATAGTCCGCAGCCATGGCACGATCAATGTCGCGAGGATGGGTGTTGTGGCCTTCGATCAGGTTCGAGTAGTAGCAGTTCATTGACCGCACCAAATCGGCGACCGACAGCCGAACCACGCGGTGCAGCTGAGCCGCCAGCTCGCTGGCCTCTCGGGCCAGGTCGAACGCCAAGTTCTCGAGCACGGCGGCGCCCTCCGCCGGCATGAACGGCTCGGCAGCGGAGGGGTTCAAGACGCGCTCCCACGGGCAGGGAATTTGGCCAGTTCCATGGCCGGAAGATTATCACCGAAAACCTTACTATTTATACACTTCGTCTCGAAAATTGGCCGGTACTGTGGCCGCCGCCACAGCCCGATCGCCGTCATCGGCCGGCGGGCCACCTGGTCGGACAGTCATGGGGCAACGATTTGTTCGAGTCGCGGGCACTACTTGGCTTACGGTTTCGCCAACAGTCGGCCAGTAGCGATGATCCTCAACGCGGCGCAAGATGAAGACGCAATGATGCGGCTACGAGTACAGTCCGCTTAGTTCTGTCGCTGCATGGTCTGGTGCGTCCCAATCCGACGCAGGACTCCCGCCGTGTCCACCGCCGCACGGGCGCGGCGCCCGCGCCGACTTCGCAGAGTTCCGCAAACTGGATGACGCCGCGCACGAAGGGGAACCGCGCTCGCTGTGCATCCGCGCCGAGATCCTCAGCAGCGGTACGACGCCGCCCGAAGATGCCGCGCTGCACCGCGAGATCGAGATGCAGATGCTGCGCCAGGGTCCGGCAGGCGCGCCAGACAGGTGCGGACGGATATACTTCTTGCAGTACTTAACTCGAACTGTTCCGCCGTCTTTCCAGTCTGTCCAACAGAAATACCCACACTGTCAGCGCAACCAATAATGCCGCTGGTGCATATGCGGCGGCACCAGCGCCAGAAATCTGAACTTGCATAAAGCCGACAACCAAAGAAGCGGCGATGGTGGCGAAAGACAAAATGAGAAGCATCAAAAAATGGGTCGTTATCGGTCTAATACTGTGCATTGGACCGACCTCAGTTCAGCGCAGACGCAGCAATTGCAACGTCGTTCCGTCCAAGATCAGAGTTACTGATGCCTGATTCGGCCCGGGTTCTATGCTCCCAACGATACATGGACCTCGGCCTGTTGGCGTACCTAACGAGTCGCGACGTGCGTGGTCTAGCGAAAACGGCACGTTCCACAAGATGCCAGGCCCGTTACAGAATTTATGCAGTGAGTTTGCCGCTGGCTCCGGCAAACTAAAGTTCCACGCCGAATAGCCACCATCAATCGTAACTTCAAAGTCGTAGCCCACCACGTGCAATCCATTCGGAATGGTACCTAACATGTTAGCCATCAAAGGTTGCCAAGAATAAAAAGCGGCGTGTACCCATGACATCTGAACAGCCATCGTGACTACCATGACCGCTAACAGTAGGATTTCCGATTTCCTCGCCATATCTTGTTGTAGATCACGGATACTTGGTGGCGAAAGGCCTCAGTGAGATGATGATCTCGGAACGAGGTGTAAACCATGTCCGGAACGGACCATGGCCGAATGGTGGAAAGGGAGGGAATCGAACCCTCGACCCCGGCATTATGAGTGCCGTGCTCTAACCGGCTGAGCTA
>Ga0116152_10004954_pt1 | contig 10432 bp, 9 predicted proteins | sample AD_UKC119_MetaG_FD_89894 | JGI IMG/M metagenome (GOLD analysis project Ga0116152, IMG submission 89894) | Active sludge microbial communities of municipal wastewater-treating anaerobic digesters from Hong Kong - AD_UKC119_MetaG | ecosystem: Engineered > Bioreactor > Anaerobic > Digestate...
ATCCGGAGAATCGTCCGATTCCGGGTTCAGGAAAATTTAAGCAAGTAATCGTTAAAGAGAATTACGACGAATAAAAGCAAACGGACTTTTTGTTTGTTTGAAATCGCCCGAAAGAATCATCTGGGCGGCACATCTTCCAATTTCGTCGTGGTTGGTACTGATGGTAGTAATTCCGTTCCCGAGGATTTCCTTAACCGGATTCTCGTTGTAGGCAACTACCCCAACATCCTTTCCCAGAGTCCAGTTTTTTTGCCGGCAAAGTTTGATAAAACGATACAAATCGTCATCAGAAACAAAAACATAGGCTTGGTTTTCCTGCACATCTTCATCAGCAAACTGATCGATGATAGAGAATTCCACTTGATTTACCTGGCAAAAAATCTGGAATCCACGCATGATATTTTTGGAGTATAATTCTTTTTGCGGAAAAATCAGGCTGAGTTTTTCATATTTTCTAATCAGCTCAACCCCTTCTTCCAGTGCCGTTTGAATATCTTTATCAAATTCCTGGTAAACCACCGGGTAATCCTTCAGTTCATCAAGGTAACGGTCGATAAGCAGAACCTTTTTCTTTGGAATTTTCCGAATTACTTCAGCGCCCTTCTCGTTTTCATTATTGAACTGGGGCAGGATAATAAAATAGTCGTAATTACTTAATTGATTCTCGACAATCTCCTGAAATTTATCAATATTGTGATTGTATATAAAAACATCCAGAGCGGCTTTGCTTCCAAGGGTTTCTGCCAGCGAATAATAAATACTTCGTTTGTAATTACTAAGCTTATTCAGAATCAGTGCTACTTTCAGCTTTTTCTGAATGTTTGCCTGGCTTACATAATAACCTTTTCCACGAACCGGCGAAAGAATTCCCTTCTTCCGAAGATAAACATAGGCTTTTTCAACGGTATCGCGCGAAAGAAGCAGTTCTTCACTTGTTTCGTTTATGGAAGGAACCCGCTGGCCTTTTTTGAAAATCCCAGCTTCGATATCCGAAATTATCAAGTCTACTACCTGTTTATATTTGGGTACCTCCGAGTCGTGATCAATTCGCTGCTCAGGTTCCATATTCTATTTCGCCAGAATTTTTATTGTTGTTCTACGATTCAACTGCCTGCCTTCAGCAGTTTCGTTACTGGCTATTGGCAGTGTATCGCCGTAACCTTGTGAGCTAAGTCGTTTTAAATCAATTCCATTATTTACAAGGTATTCAACCACCGAACCGGCCCTCTTTTTCGACAGATCAAGATTGCTTTCCGGACTGCCGGTACTATCCGTATGTCCCTGAATTTCTACTTTGAGATTCTTATTCTGCCCTAAGAAAGTAACCAGTTTCTGTAATTCTGATTCTGAAGTAGGAAGAATAGAAAATGAATCGGTTTCGAAATAAATATTGTGTAATTCCATTTGCGCCCCCACTTCAATTGGTTCGAGTTCAATATCGAGGATAATTGGATCAGTGAGCGTATTTATATCTGCCAGTTGTACCGATTGTGAATAAAACAAATAACCATCTTCCGAAACATTGAAAGCATAATTCCGACGTAATGGTAAAGCCAGCATTATTACTCCATTCTCATCAGCCTTTTGAATATTCGGTTGTTCATACTTCGAATTCAGGTTCACTAACTCAATATCGGCAGCAATCGGTTTATGTGTCTTTTTATTGCGGATGCTTGCTTTTACATAGGTTACAGCCTGAGGTTGCATTCCCCGGGTAAGATTGAATGAAAAGATATCGAGCCCGCGGTCAGCTTCCCGGGCAGATGAGAAATATGCGGTATCTCCGATAGAATTAATAGTCATCCCCATGTCATCGCGGTATGTATTTATGGGGTAACCCATGTTTTTCATGTCTGTAATTTCTCCGTTATCATCAATCATAGCAGAGAATAAATCATACCCTCCCATTCCTATTTGTGTATCTGAAGCAAAGTAAAAATTACGATTATTGGCATGAATAAACGGTGAGATTTCGTTACCTGAAGTATTAATAACAGTCAGATTTTCAGGTTTCATCCAAACAGGATTCCCCGCTTCATCAAATCCTTTAAATCCGATTCGCCAAATATCTTTTTCTCCTTTTCCTCCCGGTCGGTCACTCGAAAAATACAGGTATCGGCTATCAGATGAAAATGAAGGTTGCGACTCCCAGGATGATGTATTCAGAGGTTGTCCGGCATTTCGTGGTTCACTCCATCTGCCATTTTCAAAACGTGAAAAATAAATATCGCAGCTACCAAACCCATCCGGGCGGTTGCAGGCAGTAAAAAACATGATGCGTGCATCAGCCGAAAGTGTTTGTGCCCCTTCGTTACCCGGTGTATTCACCCCAGCCATGGGTTCCACATCCCAATCAACTGAATCGAATTCAGCCATATAAAAGTCCTCCTGCGGCCTTGTTCCCATTCCTTTTATCAGCCGGGTAAAAACAAGTCGTTTGCCATCGAGTGTCGGTGTTGGCCAGTATTCATCATTCTCACTGTTTATCTTGTCACCCATATTTTTAGGCTCAAAGTCAACAGGATTCTTTATAGACTGAATGGCAAATTCACAACTGGCAATTTTACATGCCAACAAATATTGCCTCTTTTCAGGGATATTTTTAAGAACTTTGTATTGATTGTAGAAACTCATTGCTTCGGAGTACATCCCTAGTTTATAATAGGCTTCTCCCAGCCGGAAATCAATTAACGGGTTATAATTCTTCTTTCTTGCTTTGGTTAAATGAACGATTTCCTGCCTGGTTGAATCCATTTCATGATATACTTCAGCCATCAAAAGATGCGTGTTTACATCGTCGCTGTCAATCTTCAAAATCTGGTTACAAACATCGATCGCTTTGCCGAAATTATTTCCTGAATACAGATTTTTGGCCGATTCAAAGAGTTTTTCGGTACGTTTATTACCTTGAGCACCGGCCACAACAACCATAAAAAGGAACAAAATACTGAGCCCAGCATACTTATACACCCTCATTATGAACAATTTATATTTTTTAGCACCAATCATTATTTTTGATTTAAGAGGTATTTTTTCGAATTAGTTTTTTTTCTATTTTGCCCGAAAATACAAATTATATAGAAAAGTAATTTCGTTTGCCTACATGATGTAACGTATGATGTGCAACACTCGTCTGTTTACATCGTAAAAAAGTTAGATTAATGTTTTTATGTAATGAAAAAGAAGGTTAACAAGAGAAGCAGCTCTGAATTTGACAAATTCGACAGAAAACAACAAAAACACCCTGTCGGTAAGCAGAAAAACTCAAAAAACAAGTACTCTATTTACGACGATTTCGATGATGAAGAATTAACCGATTATTACAGCGACGAAGACGAAGATCAGGAGGACGAATAACATCCATCTTTTAAATTATCAGACTCCGATTGGTTAAAAGATAACTAATCATTGAAGAATGCCTCAATCCCGGGGTATTGGTATCTTGCTTTGGCAATCTTTTCAGGAAATACAAAATAGGATAAAACCGCCTTTGCACATTCTTCGCCAGCTTCATTGAATAATGACGCACTGATTTTAGCAATTCGCTCCTCCACCGATTCTATTCGGCCACGAATAATAAGTTCAGCGTTTGTTACTTTAACAGGTTTAAGGTATTGCACATTCATTTCGCTGGTAACACCAGTAGTCTTGAGTTTCAACATTACCACCCATCCGCCGATCTCATCGAGCAGTGTAGCCTGAATTCCGCCATGTAAAACACCAATCCAGCCTTCGTATTGTTTTGTTGGTTTCCATTTGGTGACAATGTCATCGCCATCTTCCCAGAAATCGAGTTGTAAGCCGGCATTGTTGTATGGAGAACAGGCAAAACAGTTATACACGCCGTCATTTTTAGGGTCTTTCCATGGATTGGTGATTTTCTTCATTTCTCCTCAATATTTGTCTATTGCTACTTTTACTTCTATCGTAACTTTATTTCAGTTATATCCCTTCAGAGGGATGGGAGCGCCAAAGGAGCTAAAGGGGGTAATCCATTCTCACATGCTCTGCAAATAAATACAAAACAGGCCGGAAAAACCGACCTGTTCCAAAATATACAGTTTTAATTTCCTCCTAAAATCAAAGGCAACCCATCTTTACCACTTCCAATTACAATAACTTTTGAGTTGGGTGACTCAGCCAGTGAAGTGGTGGCTTCAATACCACGCTGCTGTAAAATTTTGTCGGTTAAACTGGCATTAATAATCCGGTTATAAGCTGCAATACCTTCAGCTTCAATACGACGGCGTTCTGCTTCCGATTCTTCACGTTTCAGGCGAAATTCATAAGCCAAAGCTTCCTGTTCCTGCTGGAGTTTACTTTCAATAGCAGCTTTAATCTGTGTTGGCAAATTAATGGAACGGATCAGTAAGGCTTTCATATCAATATAATTCTCGCCCAATGTACGTCTTGTCTCCGAGATAATTGACTGTTCCACTTCTGCCCTTTTGGTAGAATAAATTTCCTCAGCAGTGTAGCGTCCGGCTACCTGGCGAACCGACGAACGAACCTCGGGAATTACCAGCACATTGATATAATTTACTCCAAACTGTTCGTGTAAATAACCTATTTTATTGAAAACAGGATTAAAACGAACTGTTATATCGGTAGTTATAGACAGACCGTTTTTATCGAGTACATCCATCGTTTCTTCACGCTGTTGCTCACGTACATTATAAATATACATATCGTTCCAGGGAGCAATCACATGGAAACCTTCGCTGTATATATTTTCTTTGTCGAGCCCACTTGTGTACGGACGGAAAATCACTCCTCTCTCACCTGCTTCGATAATAAGGAACATTTTTCCACCAAACAAAAGAATGACGATTAACGCCACAACGGCAATAATTACATAAGATGTTTTTACGTTGAATTTCATTTCTTTTCTTTTTGAATTTACGCAAATGTACAAAGTTTGACGGCTTTCTAAAGAATTAAATCTGTTTTATCCCTCTTCACCCTACTATTCAATTTATTGAACATTGTACTATATTTGATACACTTAAAATTGTCTTTATGAAAAGAACTTTTCTTCTATTCTTTTTTCTCTTTTGGGTTCTTGGTGTTTCAGCTCAGAATTTCTTTGATACCCATTTCGATCAAGGTAAACGTTACATACTGCTTTGTGATCCTACGATTCATCGTATCGAAACTGTGAAATACCTTACTCAACATAAAATTTTTAAAGTCGACACTAAAAATGTTGAATTTGTTGGTGTTTATTTTGATGATCAGAATTACGATTTTTCAAAAACCAAACAATTCATTGATGAGAATAAACTATCAAATTATCACTTGCAGAAAATTTCCGGAGATTTGGATGAAACAAATCTTTTCAAGAGAAACAGCATTACTGACCAACTGCGAAAAGTTTTTGAAAATTCAATTGGCGTGATCTTCTTTGGGGGCCCGGATATTCCACCGGGAGTATATGGTGAAGAAAATACAAAATCATTCGTAACCGATCCCCAGCGACATTATTACGAAGCTTCTTTCATGTTTCATCTTCTTGGCGGATACCAGGATGAAACGTTTCAGCCTTTCCTGGAAGAAAAACCTGATTATGTTGTTACAGGGTTTTGCCTGGGTATGCAAACAATGAATGTGGGGACAGGTGGTACACTTGTACAGGATATACCACAAGAAATTTACGGAGCTGACAATGCTGAAGAAACAGTTAAAATCGACCGGAATAATATGCACAGAAACTACTGGCAGGAAGTGGTAGAAGATACTTTATTGATGGGAATTAACCTGCATCCTATTCAGTTCACGTCCAATTCATTCTTTGGGAAAGAAGTGAAAGTAAACAAAGCTGATACGCCTCGTATTTACAGTGCACATCATCAGGCAGTGGAAAAAATCGGAAAAGGGCTGGAAGTAACAGCACTCTCTTCTGATGGGAAAATTATTGAAGGTCTGGTACATTCAAAATACATCAATGTTTTTGCCGTACAGTTTCATCCGGAGGTTTCAGCCTTGTACGAGGATATGTTTGTGCGGAAATTTGCACCGGATGATCAGCCGCTAAGCTACTATCAGATCCTTGGCAAAAAGGGAGTTCGTTTTAACAAAGCCTACTGGAAACAGATTTCCGATGCCTTCAAATCAGTCAGTAATTAACATTACTATATTTATTTATTAAGATTTTAACCAATTAAACCAAGGAGCAACCAATAAGCTTTTAATGTTTTAAGTTTGCGTCCCAATCTATACCTGTTTGTTCATGAAAGAACATCTTATTGAGAGTACCATCAAACCGGGGAAAAAGACCAACAAGCCACGTGCACGACTGGCTGTTTCGCTGGTTTATTTTAGTATGGGGCTGGCATTTGCATCCTGGGCTAGTCGTATTCCTGATATTAAGACTGCTTTACAACTAAGCGATGGCGTGTTTGGAAGCATCCTGTTTGCCCTACCTGTTGGCCAGTTTTTGATGATGCCTTTTTCGGGTAAACTGGTTACACGTTTTGGCAGCGATGTAGTCCTCAAATTCGGGCTTCCGGCATACACTATCGCACTAACAGCCATCGGGCTGGTACAAACCGGCTGGCAGCTGGCTATTGTACTTTTTCTGTTTGGGGTGGCCGGAAATGCGTGTAATATATCTGTTAACACTCAGGGGGTAGCTGCTGAAAAGCTTTATGGGCGTCCAATCATGGCATCGTTTCATGGAGGCTGGAGCCTTGCAGGTTTTACGGGAGCCCTCATCGGTTTACTGATGATTAATTTGAAGGTTATTCCCCTGTGGCATTTTGTAACGATTATTATTCTTGTATGGCTAATCGTAAGAATTAATTATCCTTACCTTATAAAAGTGGATGCCAATCCGTCGAAGCGCGAACCTCGGCGGAAATTTGTAATGAAACCCGACAGCATTCTCTTGCAACTCGGAATTATCGGATTTTTTAGTATGGCCAGCGAAGGCGCCATGTTCGACTGGAGTGGTGTTTACTTTAAAGATGTGGTGAAAGCGCCAGAATCATTAGTAGCTCTCGGCTACACATCTTTTATGATTATGATGGCCAGCGGACGTTTCCTTGCTGACTATCTGATCGGCAAAATTGGCCGAAAACTGTTGATGCAGATTTGCGGCGTAATGATTTCAACCGGGTTATTCACAGCGGTTATTTTCCCTTATTTAATTCCCAGTACTTTTGCATTTATGCTGGTTGGATTGGGTGTTTCGAGCATTGTTCCAACGGTTTACAGTACTGCCGGTAAACACGAAAAAATACCTCCGGGAATAGCCTTAGCGACGGTTTCCAGCGTGAGTTTCCTTGGCTTTTTAATGGGGCCGCCACTTATTGGTTTTATTGCTGAAGCATTTGGACTGCGGTATTCCTATGCCGTAATCGGAATTTTTGGAATAGGGATTACGTTGCTGGTTGGAAAAGTGAAAGCGTTGCAAAACAGGTAAGTGTTGAATACTTTAATGCTTAAGTGCAGAAATGCTTAAATAATCCGGTAACTGTGACTGAATACTGAACACTGTCTTTATACTTCCAACTTCTTTACTAATTTTGCGCCCGCAAAAGAAACTGAATATGACATTTCTGGAAGAAATAAATCGCCGACGTACCTTTGGAATTGTAAGTCACCCGGATGCCGGGAAAACCACTTTGACCGAAAAGCTACTGTTATTTGGTGGTGCCATACGTGTAGCAGGCGCTGTTAAAAACAACAAAATTAAAAAGGCAGCCACTTCCGATTTTATGGAAATTGAGCGCCAGCGCGGTATTTCGGTAGCTACCTCGGTGATGGGATTCGAATACAACGGTTATAAAATAAATATTCTTGACACACCCGGTCACCAGGATTTCCAGGAAGATACTTTCCGTACTTTAACAGCCGTTGATAGCGTAATTATTGTTATCGATGCCGCGAAAGGTGTAGAGCCACAAACAGAAAAATTGATGAACGTTTGCCGGATGCGTAAAACGCCGGTGATTGTTTTTGTAAATAAAATGGACCGCCCGGCAGGCGACTCCTTTTCGCTGATGGACGAAATAGAAAATCAGCTGAAAATAAAGGTTCGCCCCTTAAGTTGGCCAATCAACAACGGTCCTGATTTTAAAGGTGTTTACAACATTTTTAACCGCAGCCTGAAACTTTTCAACCCGGATATCCAGGAAATTCAGGAACGAATCAAGTTTGAAGATATTTCTGATCCGCAATTGGAAGAATACATTGGCAGCGATGCCGAGGTCCTTCGTGAAGAACTGGAACTGGTGGAAGGCATTTATCCCGAATTCGAGAGCAGCGAATACCTCGCCGGAAATCTCGCACCAGTGTTTTTCGGCAGTGCTTTATATAATTTTGGCGTTCAGGAATTGTTAGACAGCTTTGTTCAAATCGCGCCTTCACCACTTCCAATTAAGGCGGAAGAACGGGAAGTACATCCTGACGAAAACCAGTTCAGCGGTTTTGTATTTAAAATTCATGCGAACATCGATCCGAACCACCGCAGCCGGATCGCTTTTGTAAAAATCTGCTCAGGCCGTTTTGAACGAAACAAAATGTACCGCAACATTCGTTTGGATAAAACTTTCCGCATTTCAAGTCCTACCGCTTTTATGGCCGATCAGAAAGAAGTGATCGACGAAGCATTTCCGGGTGATATTATCGGCGTGCCCGATACCGGGAATCTTATTATCGGTGATACACTCACCGAGGGAGAAATGATTCATTACAAAGGTCTGCCAAGTTTTTCTCCTGAATTGTTCCGTTACGTGGAGAATGCTGACCCAATGAAATCGAAACAGCTGGCAAAAGGAATTGATCAGTTAATGGATGAAGGTGTGGCCCAGTTGTTTACCAGTAGTTTCAACGGAAGAAAAATTATCGGAACGGTTGGACAACTGCAGTTTGAGGTAATTCAATACCGGCTGGAACATGAATATGGTGCCAAAAGCCGTTTTGAGCCTTTGCAGATGTACAAAGCCTGCTGGATTGAAAGTGAAGATCAGAAAATACTGACTGAATTTAAGAAACGGAAATATCAGAAAATGGCTAAAGACAAGCACGGACGCGACGTTTTTATGGCTGATTCAGCGTTTATTCTTCAGATGGCACAGGACGAATTCAAGAATATCCGTTTCCATTTTACTTCTGAGTTTTAACGTAAGTTCCTAACTTTACATCATGGATAGCACTTTTTACGATAGCGCCTTGTTTACCTATCTCCTACTTCCGGGATTGATATTTATAGCACGTATTATGGATATGACCCTTGATACCATTCGAATTGTAATGGTGTCGAAAGGGCACAAATCATGGGCTCCGGTACTCGGTTTTTTCGAAATTTTAATCTGGTTAATAGCCATCTCTAAAATTTTTCAGAACCTCGATAACTGGTTATGTTATGTTGCCTATGCCGGCGGTTTCGCTACCGGAAATTATATCGGACTGATTATTGAAGAAAAGCTGGCAATGGGTATTGTAAAACTTCAGATCATCACACGAAAAGAAGCAACTCAACTAATTGAAAACCTGAAAAATGCCGGTTACGGAGTTACCCACCACCCGGCTCAGGGAGCCAACACCAAAGTGAGCATTATACACAGTATTATTAAACGGGCTGAGATTAAAAAGGTGGAAGAAATCATAAAAACCACGAATCCAAAAGCCTTTTATTCGGTTGAAGACATAAAGTTTGTAAACGAAGGTGTTTTCCCGATTCATCCGGCCCGGTTCAGCCTGCGAAAAGGAAAGTGAGCAGTATCTAGTCACAGTTTACAGTCGCAGTAATCAGTTAACTTTTCCAAAGTTTTAAACTTTGGAAAAGTTAGTTATTCAACTCCGATTCAATAAAAGTTCACTTAAGCTAACTCGGTTTGTAAGGCAGGATATTTCTTTAACAGGTTCTCCAGTTCCTGAACCACTTCTCTTTTCTTTTCAGCGAAAAGTTGTTTGTAATAATCGATTCCGTCCAACAAATTCTTCTGAAATGTGATCAGCTGTTTCTTTTCCTTTGCATCCTCAGGTTTTTGAAGAAAACTATCCAGACGCTTTTTAAAAATGTCGAGATACATACTCAACTCTTTCACAAACATATGTGGTCGTGGTCCGATATCCAGTAAATTCAACCTGCCGTAAATATGATCCACCATTTCTTTCAGCGTCGATATTTTTGAAAAATAGGCCAGGTTTGGCCCGGGGCAGACCGTCACTTTTTCATTTGATTTTACTTCCAATCCTTTCGACATTTTAGTTGAAACCCCCAAACCAATGCACAAGCATTCAGGTTCAATAATTTTATCGTAAGCTTTTTGATACTTTTCTTCGGGGAGATTCTGCTCTTTCAATTCTTCCAGTTTTTTACTTTGATATTGTCGCGAAGAAGTACAAATAGGTTGTTCTGTAAATTCAGTATTATAACGAAGAAAGCCTTTTGTACAGGGAGTTCCAGCTTTTCCTTCTTTAGCCA
>Ga0116152_10004957_pt1 | contig 10428 bp, 6 predicted proteins | sample AD_UKC119_MetaG_FD_89894 | JGI IMG/M metagenome (GOLD analysis project Ga0116152, IMG submission 89894) | Active sludge microbial communities of municipal wastewater-treating anaerobic digesters from Hong Kong - AD_UKC119_MetaG | ecosystem: Engineered > Bioreactor > Anaerobic > Digestate...
TCTCCTACTAGTAGAGGAGAATTCGTTGATGCTCGCCATCTTGAGTTTTTTGAAGCCTGGACGGGAGAAGCTTTTGATCAAGATGGTCGCAGTAACCCCTTGCTCGAGGCAGGAGAGTTTGTAGAAGCAGTATATGATAATTTTGTCATGTACTCGGCTACACATTTGTTAGCACAAATTGATGGTAATTCGATTTTTGCAGCACCATCATATGACCTTTATTATGGAGGAGTCCTTGGAGATTTAACTCTACTACAAAGTGGAATTGATGCGATTAGGGATGAAGCTATTGCCGCGCCTAATGGAACCGTAATTTGGGCACAATTTGCAAGATTTTTGGGATATGCAAAAGGACTTGATAGCCTTACAGCAAGTGAAATTACAGCTCTTGATACAGCGGTAGCTGCGACAAGCGAACCATCATTATCAGATTGGCAGGATGTTGTGAATTTGATGAACTCAAGTTTAGGGGAAGTGATTGATAGTATTGATGATTGGGGTTCTTTTGAGGTTTATTACGATAATTTACAAATGGGCACTTCTAACGGTGAAACCATCACGGATTCTAATGGTGGAGGTTTAACCAATAACGAGCTTATGGGGCTTGGTGGTGACGATACTCTTAATGGTTTAGAGGGTCACGATAAATTAGATGGCGGTGATGGTGATGACATATTGAACGGCGGGTCTGGTGATGATTTCATGCTCGGCGGGTCTGGTAACGATATTTATATATTTGAATCAGGAAATGATACTATTGCCGAAGAAGGCAATGGTGGAACAGATGAACTTCATATCGCGGCATCAACGGGCTTAACGCAGGCAAACCTTCAAGATATGTATCGATATGGTGATGAGTTAATTGTCGCGTTTGATACAGGAGACTATGTTACTATTCACAATTATAGCCAAGCTGGGTCAGAAATTGAAAAAATTGTTTTCTTATCAGACAATTCTGAAATTGATTTGATAACGCTTATACAGCAAAAATTTTATGGTTCGGATAAGGCCGATAGCTTGACAGTTTCAGGTAACTCTATTCAAACGCTTTTGGCTTATGGATTGGATGGTAATGATACAATTACAGCTTCAGGTTCTGCAGGCAAATTTTACGGTGGAAATGGCTATGATACTTTATTGGGTGACTATCTATCAGATGAACTTCATGGCGATAATGATGATGACTATATCTTTGGCGATGATGGTAATGATGTTCTCTACGGTGATGACGGTAATGATTTAATAGATGGCGGAGCAGGCGATGACTTTCTGTACGGTGGGGCGGGCAATGATACTTATATTTATGGCACTGGATATGGTGATGATATCATTAAAAAATCAGCGCTAAACACATCTCAAGGCGATAGAGTCTTATTTAACTCAAGTGTCTTAAGTAGCGATGTTTCGGTAACCAGAATTGACACACCTAATGATCGTAAAGATTTAACTTTAAAACTTATATCTACAGGGGAAACCCTTATGATTGATGATCATTTCTCTAAAAATAATGTTGAGTTTTTTAATATTGAAAAATTTCAATTCTCAGACGGAACTGTATGGAATAGCGAGGATATTAGAAATAAATATATTAATGATAACACTACTAGTGGCAATGACGAAATTATAGGTTTTGAATTTGATGATATATATTTAGCAAGTGCTGGTGATGACTATATTAAAGGGTATAGTGGAGCAGATACATATCATTGGTCTACAGGTATGGGTAATGATACTATTTATGACCAATTGGTACAGGTTAATAATGGAGATGGGGATGCTATCTACTTTGATAACCTGAATTCGTCAGATGTTTCGTTTTCTAGTCAGGGCGATAACCTGATCGTTACGAATATTGCGAGTGGTGAATACTTAACTGTAGAGCGGCAATTCCATTCTCTAACCCAGTTCCACGTTGAAAGCTTTGTATTTATTGATATTACTTATGATAAAGATACGGTTTATGATTTAGTTTTTAATTCAGGAATTATCTCAGGAACTTCAGGGAATGATACTTTAACAGGTACATTTGAGAATGAGTTGATCTTTGGCTATGCAGGGAATGATACACTGGATGGTGGCGATGGAGATGATGTTTTAGTAGGTGGGGCGGGGAATGATACACTGGATGGCGGAACAGGCGTTGATACAGCAGATTATTCAGGTGCAACTTCTGGTGTTAATGCGAACCTAAAGACAGGAGTAACCAGCAATGATGGTGAAGGTGGTAGTGATACACTAACCAATATTGAAAATCTTAAAGGTTCTAACTTTAACGATGTTTTGACAGGTTCAAATGGTACGGTAAATGCTATCATTGGCGGATATGGAGCAGATAGTATAAATGGCTATAGCGGCAATGATATTATTTATGATGTTACCGATAATATGAATGATAATCCTGACCGTGCACAAGATGGATATGACACGGTTGAGGGAGGGAATGGAAACGACATCATTTATCACCAAACAGGAGATTCTACTTTAAGTGATGGCGGGGGATCGGAAACATATGTCATTCGGTTTAATGATGCGTTGACCGATGGAGATGCTATCAAAATCATAGATAACAACTATAATATCAATGATAAGGTTGTTTTTAACTCTATTAACTACAGAGATACAAATTGGCAGTTTGTTTTTGGTGCAGAAGATATTTTAAATGTCTTTGCAGGAGGTCTTAAATTAATTTACACAGGAACTCTGACACCGACTGTTATTGATTTTAGTAATCAATACAAACATTTCAACGGAAATGGATATTTAGATATTGGCATTGATAAATTTGAATTTGCCGATGGAACAATGATTGATTTCTTGGATTTACCTTTTGTTATTGAGGGTACATCTGCTGCTGAAACAATAAATGGAAGCTCGGGCAATGATTATATTATTGGCTATAATGGAGACAATATAATTAATGCGGGTGCGGGGAATGACTTTGTAGCAGGGGGCAATGACAATGACACCATTTATGGTGATGATGGGCATGACATGCTAACAGGATGGTCTGGTATTGATACCATTTATGGGGGCGCAGGAAATGATACAATCAATGGAGGTGTCGGCGCAGATATTCTACATGGTGGTGATGGTAATGACGACATAGATGGCTCATGGGATGATGACATGATCTATGGTGGTAACGGCAATGATACCTTAAAGGGGAGCGGCGGTAACAATACACTTTATGGTGGGGCAGGAAATGATGACCTCTCTGTCGGCGGTAATGCCAGTGAATCAGGAACAGGATATGGTGAAGAAGGGGACGATATTCTTCGCGGCGGTCAAGGCAATGATACCCTGTACGGTGATGGAGATGGAACAGAAACCTATGCAGGAAACGATATATTCTACGCAGGAAATGGCAATGACACTCTCTATGGAGGCGGTGGCGCTGATATCTTGAATGGTGATGGCGGCGATGATGTTCTCTATGGAGGCGCTGGAGACGATTATCTTTATGGAGAAAGGCAAACAGCGAACACAAGCTTGACAGGGAACGATATTCTCTATGGTGAGGATGGGATAGATTTTCTTTTTGGCCGTAAAGGAAATGATATTCTCTACGGTGGCAATGATAACGATAATTTATACGGTGATGAGGGAGATGATATTCTTCATGGTGGAAACGGTGATGACATCTTATCAGGGGGAAGTGGTAATGATATCTTATACGCTGATGATGGATTAGATAGCTTATGGGGCGATAGCGGCGCAGATACTTTTATATTCGAAGCAGCAAGTGCTTATAGTGATTTAGATATCATTGGCGATTTCCTCATCAGTGATGGGGATAAGCTTGATTTGTCTGATCTCTTAAGCCAATACACATCAGGAGTAGATGATATTACTGATTTTGTAGAAATAACACATAGTGGAAATCATACCTATGTAGCTGTTGATGCTGATGGCGGAGCAGATAACTTCCAACAAGTTGTCAGAATTAACGGGCTTCAAGCTATGACAGATGAAGCAGCTCTAGAAGCCAGTGGCACACTGATTGTTTAGGTGTATTTAGGAGCGTGTAAAAACTATAAGTGAATAGATAGAGAGCTATATTGGTTCTCCAATAAAAACAGAACAGCACCAAGAAAATACATTAAAATTTGTAGAGCCTTGCATGTAGTTAATTATAAGGAGTTAGGTCACTATTTCTTACAATCAAACTGGTTTATCCTAATGGATAACGAGAAACTACGATGCTGTATCTGAATGGAAAAGAAGATGATTGTATACTTTGATTTAGATGGGACATTACTCAATTCAAGTCAATGTTCGGTGGTTACGGCGCAAGATACTTTTAAAAAGTTTGTCGGGTTTGAGCCTGCCGCAGAACAAATCATTGAAAAAATGGGTATTCCGATTGAAGTCAGCTTTCGGGAACTCTCGGAGGGTAAGATCAATGATGATAATTGGGATGAGGTAGCGACTTATTTCAGAGCCACATATAAAGAAAATTCAGATAAATACACTTCTCTATATGATGGTGTAGAGGCTTTTCTGAAACGCTTAAAAGAGCAAACAGACAATATTTTTATTGTCACCAGTAAGAAAACCGAAGCCGCAGAAAATAATCTTAAACAATTAGGCGTCTTAGGGCTTTTTAACGCGGTTATAGGCTCTGATAAGGTTGAAAAGTACAAACCCGATCCAGATCCAATCTATCAAGCCAGAAAGCTTCTATGGAATGCCAGCCAGCCAGAAATTATGATTGGTGATGCTGATACTGATATTATCATGGGTAAAGCAGCAGGCGTTAAAACTTGTGCGGTGACATGGGGAGCGCATGATTTTGAAAGACTGCAAAAATCAAATCCTGACAAAATAGCTAACGACTTAGAAGAATTAGAAAAAGCCATCATGGAATCTTAAACTCCTTACTTCCATTTTATAACCAGTAAGGTGTCTAGATTCATAGGGGCTATTCAATACGCTAAACGGCATACTTTTATACGAATTGGCGTATATTTTCATTTTATACGCTAAATTGTATATTTACATTTTATACGGATTGGCGTATAAAGGTATTAGGAGGATTTAGTTATGGCCGATTTAGCACGTAGCCCAGAACAAATAGGAAATGCCATTCGCCGCGCTCGTAAGAAGATCGGCATGAGCCAATCCGAACTAGGAGAAAAAACAGGATTACGCCAAGGCACAATTTCACAGATTGAAAAAGGCCATGCAGCCGCGAAGCTGGAAACGATTTTAGCTGTGCTGTCGGCTTTAAATTTGGAACTTCGTGTAAATGAACGAACAAAACAAACAATGTTAGCGGATGCGTTGAGAAACTATGGCAAGAACTAAAACCCACCCACGCCTTAGCGTATATCAAAATGGTGAGATCGTTGGTTATCTATCTAAAGAACCAAGCGGCGCTGTTGAGTTCATTTATACCGATGAATGGCTTTCCAGTGACCACGCCGTTCCTGTTTCTTTATCTTTACCTCTGAGAGAAGACGCTTATAGGGGCGCACCTGTCCTTGCGGTTTTTGAAAACCTGTTACCAGATTCAGACAGTTTGAGATCGCGTGTGGCGGAAAAGATTGGGGCAGATGGAACAGATGCTTACAGCCTTTTAACCAAAATAGGTCGTGACTGTGTTGGTGCATTACAATTTTTTGCTGAAGATGATGAAGTGAATTTTAGGCATTTAAATACAGTGATGGGGCATCCCATTGATGAAGAAGAAATCGAAAAGCTGTTAAATAATCTTGCCCGCGTACCTTTGGGCTTGGATAAGGAGCATGATTTTCGGATTTCTGTTGCGGGTGCCCAGGAAAAAACGGCGCTTTTATTCGATGGCAAAAAATGGTTACGACCATACGGCACTACACCGACAACACATATTTTGAAAACCCAAATAGGCGAATTACCAAATGGCGTTAATCTATCAAACAGCGTTGAAAATGAATTTTATGGACTGGCGGTTATGGAAGCGTTTGGGCTTCCTGTAAACAAGGCAGAAATCAAAACTTTCGGAAACACAAAGTCTTTAGTTATCGAGCGCTTTGATAGATTTTGGCAGGGCGTTTCATTGCACCGCATACCGCAAGAGGATATGTGCCAAGCTTTATCTATTCCACCAAGCCGAAAATATCAAGGCGATGATCGCCCCGCGCATGAAAAGCAACCAAGCATGATTGAGATTTTGAACTTGTTAAAAGGTAGTGACAGACCAGCAGAAGATCAAAAAGCATTTATAAAAGCACAGATTATATTTTGGCTTATCGGTGCAACAGATGGCCATGCAAAAAATTTTAGTATCTATTTAGGCGTAGGAGGGAGGTTCGTCCTTACACCGTTCTATGATGTACTAACGGCGCAGCCCTTTTTTGACGCACATAACTTGAGGCAAAAAGAAATGAAAATGGCAATGTCCGTTGGTAACGACAACCATTACCGCATGGAAGAAATTGTAGGCAGGCATTTTGTACAAACTGTGCAGAAATCTGGGCTGCCAGAATATATCGCAAAAGATGCGCTGGATGAAGTCGCAGATTCATTAGAAAAAGCTATGCAAGCAGTTGAAGAAAAACTTCCTTCTGACTTTCCAGAAGAGATACATAATTCTGTAATGCGTACAATGAAATCACGTTTGACTAGTGTAAAACTACGATGAGATCGTGGTTTCTATCGGCGATTCAAATTTTTATTCAAAAACAGGTTTTAAATTCATTCCTCAAGATCGTGTCAAAGCACCTTACAAACTTGGCCAGCTCGAAGGTTGGTTGGGGCAATCAACACAGGGTAATAATCTTGAAAAAATTGTAGAACCTTCTCAATGTGTAGTGGCGTTTGATAATTTCAATTACTGGTAAGTAAGATTGTAGATATATTTTTAATTTCTACTTTTCGTTGATTAATTTGTTTAACCATAGTTTATTATAACCAGATAAATTTTAAGGAAACGTATAAAAAGTTACTCTGGCCATTGCAGGGCTAAATTTTATTTTTCGTGTTTTGAGGCGAATATAAAATTTAGTAATGGTTAAGAAAATTATTCCGCTTGTTTATAAATCAAAGGGAAAAATTAATGCAGGATAGGATATTGTAGCCACAAAATTTTGAATGGTAAAATTAATGCAGGATAGCATATTGCCATGACAAAAATTATTAGCTGTTTTTCCTATCTAAAATTATTGCAGGATAGCATATTGTCATGACAAAAATTTTCAGCTGTTTTTCCTGTCTAAAATTATTGCAGGATAGCATATTGTGTACACATTTTTTGAACGATCAAAATCGGCTACTAGTATTTGCAGGATAGGATATTGTCCGGACAAATTTTTTTTGACGTTTTTACCAGCAGAATTTATATTCAAAATCTCTTGTGATGGTTTCATTATCTTTCTTGAATTTATGGGACACTCATGGGACAATTGGATAGAAAAAAGGGTAATTTAAGAGAAAAAAGAAATTAACCTTTTGGCAACTAAGTTATTGATTTTAAATTAATAAATTTATTTTGGGTTTTTCATATTTTTTATTTGGACTGACTCAAAATCTGGTGTCCGCAAGGACGTGTCGGTTCAAGTCCGACCACCCGCACCATTTAAAACACCCAAATCGGGTTTTCTCTTCCGCCATAATCATGTATCCTTAAATCAGATATTTCTAAGGATTAGAATGACTTCTGCTGCACAAAATACAGAAACGCGTGATCGCTTTATCGCCTTTGCTTTTGCTTCCTCTGACTTTCTGTTGGAAATTGATAAAAAGGGGCAGATTGTTTTCGCCGCGGGGCAGGCTTATTCCCTGACGGGGTGCGAGCCTGCAAAGCTGCAAGGGCAAAACTGGCTCAAGTTTTTCTCAAAAAACTCTCAAGGAAATCTTGAAGCTCTTCTTAAAGGTGTTCAAAAGGCGGGGCGTTTGGGTCCCTTGATGGTCAACATCATCAACCAAGAAACCCGTAAGGATAACCGCGCCTTGATTATGGGGATGACAATCCCCAATCATCCAAACATCTATTTGACGATGAATGCGCATCAATCGTTTTTTGATTTTCTGGCCGTTGGGGATTATCAGGATAACCGCTTGCAGGACAGTAAACAGTTTGAATCCACCGCCATGAAGGCGTTTCAAAACGCTAAGCAAGATGGAAAAAATCTGGACATTACATTTGTTGAGGCGGCCAAAATTGAAGAATATAAAAAGGGATTGACCTTTGCCGAGGCTAAAAACTTCACGGAAAATTTTCAGGCTCTGTTAAAAGAACAATCTTTAAATGGTGATGCCGCTAGTCAGATTGACAACACAAAATATGCGGTGATTCACGATAAAGAAATTACCCCTGATTATATTGAACAAAAAATTCAGGAACTTGTGAAACGCACAGGGGCAGGAGAATTGAAAGTGGGTCTGAAAACTCAGACCGTTGAAGCCGACATGGTGAAACTGAATGAACGTGAAGCGCGCCGCGCGCTTGTTTACACCATGAATCAGGTTGAAAAAGGCGGGCTTGAAATGGTGGGTAAAGACCTTCGCCAGAATTTTGATCATTACCTGAAGGAAAATGCCAACAAAATTGCGAGCCTGAAAGCTCTGGTGGGGCAGCAAGCCTTCAAACTGAATTTTCAACCTATCGTCTATTTACCGAGTGAGCAAATTTGTCATTACGAAGCTTTGGTGCGGTTTAATACCGATGAATCCCCTTATGAACTGATTGTTTTTGGCGAAGATATTGGGATTGCGCCTGATATTGATATGGCAATTTTAAAACGTGCGATTGGGAATATTGAGCGAAATAAAAAAGATAATCCTGACCTTCGTATCGCGGTTAATATTTCAGGACAATCTATTCAAAGTGAAACATTTTTCAGACGGTTGGTGGAGATGTTGGATGAAACCGATGTTGATCCCAAACATCTTCTTTTTGAAATTACCGAAAGCACAGGGATTGGAAATTTAGATAAAGTGAATGCTTATTTGCAGGAACTTCGGAAACGCAAATTCGAAATCTGTCTGGATGATTTCGGGGCAGGGTCGGCCAGTTTCCAATATCTGAATGCACTCGATATTGATTGTGTGAAGATAGATGGAAAATATATTCGTGACGCGCTGAATTCCACGCGGGATGAAGCCATGGTTAGAAACCTCGCACGCATGTGTCAGGATCTCGGCGTGACCACCATCGCCGAAATGGTGGAGACGCAGGAACAACTGGACTACCTCATCGGCATTGGCGTGGATAAGGCACAAGGATGGATGTTCGGTAAACCTGCCGCAAAAGCGGAATATATAAAGCGTAAGAAATAATTTATCCTAACTTAAAACTTTCAATAGCGCTTTCTGCTTTTTTAATCATCTCTGGATTGGCTACGTCATATACAAGGCCATCGTGAACGATGGCTAACGATTTCGGTATGATTCCCGTTTCTGCTTCAGCTAATTTTCCGACTGCCTGGTGTGCGGTATCACTTTCAAACTTGCTCCGCGTATCGTCGTCAATATTTCCGTTGCTACGGAATAATGTTTTTAAGTATTGTCGCGCAAATTGTGGCGTCATTAAAGAGATTCCTGCAAATACATGACTGGCGCTTTTATCGCTACGATCGCACCAAATGATACTACCATCTTTAATTCTGTAATCTGCACTGCCTTCTTTGCCGATGGCATTTTCTTTTTTGCAAACCAACATGGCAATATCGGGCTGTTGTTCTCTCCATGCTGTTACTAGTCTTGTAATTGGATTTTCAGTATCTTCGTCTAAAGGTAGCAATATATTGTCTGCATTTGCATATAAAAAGGGAGTTCTGCCAAAGAGAGTTTTGGCTATACTCCAAAAAGAACTAGATGTTGGATCTATTATTTTATCCTGATCAATAGTAATTAGTCGCTGTCCTGAAGGTGTCCAAACACTAGCTTGATGCGCTGAAACGTAATCTTTAATTTTGTTGGCTAGGTACGAGGTGTTAAACAAAAAGCGTCGAAAACCTGCAGCATGAGCAAGATCAGTTGTATATTCTACAAGTGGTTTACCTGCTACATCTATTAGAGATTTAGGTTTGTTCTTTGTGATTTCCCCCATTCTTGTTCCGCGTCCACCAGCTAATATTAAGGCAGTGGTAGGAACAGGCATTGCTTGTAATTTTGGTAATTCAATTCCAATTTTTCCGCCTAAGAAAGTATTTGGTGTACATAGTTCAAGACTGCCATTAATAAAATCTTCGAGCCTGTCTGCGCCACCATTAAGTAAGCGCTTTGCCGAATGAGTTGCTTCAAACATGGCGTTTAATGCGACGGGGTCAGTTACAAATAAATTAGCATGATTTTTATACATTTTATTTTCATAAGTAATTATAATTCTTATGTCAATATTAAATAAAAAAGGAATCTATTCCCAATTATATACTTGACTGCACATCATGGAATTGCTAATATATAACCATGATGAACATTACAGATAAAATATACCACGATGAAACA